>OBLU010006327.1_pt1 | contig 10541 bp, 7 predicted proteins | sample 1518681 | NCBI WGS metagenome assembly OBLU01 (sample SAMEA3539304, study PRJEB22396) | soil metagenome | biome: tundra; feature: field; material: soil | place: USA | collected 2010-05 | depth 0.15 m
TTAGACCCATCTGGACTGGCCTGAATTGGCAGCCGTCGGGTTCGACTCCCGTTAGCGCTACCATCTTTTCAATAACTTACAGACACCGCGCTAAGATGCGCGCTTGGGCGTTACGTTGAGGTTCGGTCGGTTTTGCTTCTGGTACTCTTCCCACTTCTTTATCAATTGGTCCTGTATCGTCTCCGATTTTGGTAAAGTCGCCATAGTTCCTCACGTCCGGATAGTGGTGCTTCAACAACGCGGAGCAAAACGGATCAACCTCCGCAAACCAAGCGGGCCGCCACCCGAGCGGACGCCACGCGACGGTAGCAGCTTCGATGCCCGAGCACACAGAGCCGTAGATCATTCCGCCGCCCCACGCAAGAACAGCGCCTCCATATCGCGCCCCATCGTGTCCGCCTTGCCGGCCTCGAATCCCAACCACAGCGAGACCGCCGCAATGTGGAGGATTCGGTCCGGGAGCGGAACGTCCGAGACAAGGAAACTCCCGGCCTGACTCAGTTCCAGGTGGCTCATGAACTCCCGAACCGTCCGGGTGTCATCGGCCAGAATGCCGGAGATTGTGGCGTCTATCGTGGCCGCGATTTCGTCAACTTCGGCCGGCGCGTTTGGGTGTACAGACACACCACGGGCTTGCTGATTTTGGGCTTCCATTTTTGGTTTCGAAGCGTGAATCCGTGACGAATCATCTCGGTCGGTTGGCGGCCTGGGTGTATGCTGAACAGGATGCCGGAGCCCAAAATGGAAATTCCGGCTGAGAGGAGGATCTGTGGTATTCCTATTCATCTCGTTGGCTTGTTTTGCCCTGTTTGCGGCCATTTTTGCGGCCACTTTCGCGATTGACCACTTTGCCTCGATTTGGGAAACGGCAGATGCCAATAGTTGGCGAGGTCGTTTCAGTTGTTGGGCGACAAACAACAGGAAGCTCGATGTCGTACAAGGGTTATCGGGTTTGGCGTCAGCTTTCGCGTGTTTGGCGTTTGTTGTCGCGATATATTATGCTCTGACGTTTGTAGGCGTTGAAGGAGAAAGACGTTTCGCGCTCTACATCAGCGGCGGACCTGGCACGGGCCTCGGTGAAGCTCCCCGCGAATTTTCCGCCACGCGGGGTGAGCTAGACCGCATACCGATGTTTGAATATGTAGACAGCCACCGCATCGTAAAGGGGCGCGTTTCAAGCATACTGCCGATTGGCGGCGGACTGACGCATATTTGCGTTGCGAATGGCAACTACTGCGGACTGGCCGATTCGTCGCTTGAACTGAAGTCCGGCGACACCGCCTATATTCGCATCGGCAGACCTCCTACCGGCCAGAGACAGCCGCCCGGCTGGACGATAACCGCCGACGAAGCAAAGTCCCTCGCGGCGACAGACAAGTTCAAAATTGAGGATCAGTGAATTGGGCAGCATGAAGGCGTAGACGCGATTCAGTGCCGCCGAATTGTCTGACAGCCGTGGGCGTGTTCGATGGCGAGGCCGTCGCTCTCCTTGGAGAAGGGGTTCACTTCGATGTCCCCGCCACCGGCAACTCGGACAAGTCATCCCGGCGCATGACAGGATCCTAGCCTTCGCGGCCTTCGGCAAAATTAAGAAAACGCGGCACGATGTCTCTGAGCAGATCGCCGGGCCCGGCGTCGAGCCAGCCGCGCCGATTGAAAATCGTGACATTGGCGAAGCTCCTTCCCCTCGTCGAATAACGGTCGGCAGCTTGTCAAAAGCCGACCAGTTTCGGCGTCGGCCGCCGCGCAAGCAGGGTCATCGTTTCGTCTAAGAGCATCCTTGATGCGGAACGCAGAGGAAATGGTTTTGGCTTCGTCAAACTCCGTCGCCCGACATTCCCGTGGAAGAGTACCGGACCATGCTTGTACTTTGGGGGCGCCACAGCGACATTGAGCGAGCCCCGGCCGGGGACCGGTATGTCAAGAATGTCAGCACCCAAGATGGGGCAGGCGACAGGCAATCCACAGATTAAATACACGATCTGCGGGTTCGCGTCGTTAATACGGATATGAGGCTCGTGGAAGAGCTTGTCCAGGATGCGCGGTATGCGATGCGTAGCATGCGGCGCGCGCCGGGGTTCACGGCGGTAGCGGTGCTGACGCTGGCGCTGGGGATCGGCGCCAACACGGCGATCTTCAGCGTGCTCTACGGGGTGTGGCTCGCGCCGGTGCAGTATGCCGACGCCGGGCGGCTGGTGGATTTCAGCACGCAACAGTTGAGCGGCCACAGGTTCATGGGAGGCACATCCTATTCGGACCTGGCCGACTGGAAGGCGCAAACCAGCACTGTCGAGGCCTTCGGGGTGCACCGGTACGCACACCAGGTGAATGTCTCGGGGAGCGGGGAGGCCGAGGAGGTAATCGGGCACCGGGTCTCGGCGAACCTGTTCGAGATGCTGGGCGCGAGGCCGGCCGTGGGCGGTTGGATGGAGGCAGTGGCCGATCGGAGTTCGGGGCCGCGGCAAGCGCTGATCGGCTATGCGTGGTGGAAGCGGCGGTTCGGGGGCGACGCCGGCATGGTGGGCAAGCAGATCCTGGTGGACGGCGAAGCATTCACGATAGCGGGCGTAATGCCGCGGGGATTCGAGTTTCCGCCGATGGGGTCGGCGGCGTTCCGGCCGGTGATCTGGATGTCTCTGAGTCTGCCTGTGGAGCAGGAGCGTGCCAGGGGCCTGCATTCCCTGGACGTGGTCGCGCGGCTGAAACGCGGCGTTTCGATCGAGCGCGCACAGGCGGAGATGGACACCATCGCGGTGCGGCTGGCGAGGGCGTATCCGAAAGAGGACGGCGGCTGGGGAGTCAAGGTCACGCGGCTCAACGATGTCCGGCAACTGAAGGAAGTGCGGCCGGCCCTGGTGCTGGTGATGGCGGCGGCATCGCTGGTGCTGCTGATCGCGTGCGCCAACATCGCGAACCTGCTGGTGGCGCGCGCCGCGGGGCGCCAGCGCGAGATGGCGGTGCGGCGGGCGCTGGGGGTGACGTGGCACCGCCTGGCACGCCAACTTCTCACCGAGAGCGGGATGCTGGCGGTGGGCGGCGGCGCGGCGGGGGTGCTGTTGGCCTATGGCGGGCTGCCGCTTCTGAAGACGGTGCTGCCCACGGGTATGCCGCGGGCCGGCGAGATCGGAATAAACGGCGTCGTGTTGGCATTCGCGGCGGCGGTATCGCTGCTGACCGGGATGTTGTTCGGGTTGCTGCCGGCCGTGCGGCCGGGCGGCGGCTCGGGCCTGGTTCCGGGAGGGCGAGCCGTCACGGCGCGCAACTGGACGGCGCGGCTGCTGGTAGCGGCCGAGGTGGCGCTGGCGCTGGTGCTGCTGGATGGCGCGGGATTGCTGATCGAGAGCTTCCGGCGGGCGTCGAGTGTGGACCTGGGCTTCCGAAAGGAACACGTGCTCACCATGCGGATGCAGCTATCGAAGCGCAGCTATCCGGACGGCCAGCGGGTACGGGCGTTTCGCGAGGAGCTGCTGCGCAGAGTGCACGGCTTGCCCGGCGTGCAGTTCGCCGGAACGGTGTCATCGCTTCCGATGGGAATTATCATGCAGGGGAAGGAATTCGAGATCGAAGGGCGGCCGGAGACGGAGGGGGAGAAGCCATTTGCGTCCTATGCGAACACCAGCGTGGACTATCTGCGGGCGATGGGGATTCCGCTGACAGGCGGGCGGTATTTCGGAGCGAGCGACGGCCCCGCGGCGCAACCGGTGACGATTGTCAGCGAATCGCTGGCGCGCACCTGGTGGCCGGGGGCCGGGGCGCTGGGCCGGCGCATTCGGTTCGATGGGATATGGTTCACCGTCGTGGGAGTCGTCAAAGATGTGCGGCAATATTCGCCGGAGCGAACCGACGAAGGCCATATCTACGCGCTGAATCATCAATTGCCGTTGGCCACTCAGGGCGCGGCCATGGGGAGGTTTAACGTGCTGGTCATCCGTACGGCGACCGATGCGGGGGCGATGGCTCGAGCGGTACGGCGGGCGGTAGCGGAGATGGACAAGGACCAGCCGGTGGCGGCGGTGGCGACGATGGAGCAGTTGGTGGAGAGCTGGCTGGAGTCGCGGCGCCTCAACACGCTGCTGCTGGGGCTGTTCGCGGGGCTGGCCTTGGCGCTGGCGGCGGTGGGCGTGTTCGGGGTGGCGTCCTACGCGGTGGCGCGAAGGACGAAGGAAATCGGCATTCGCATGGCGCTGGGCGCGACGCCGGCCGCGGTGTTGGCGATGGTGGCGAGGGAGACGCTGGTGCTGGCGGTCATAGGAGCGGCCATCGGCCTCGCGGGGACGGCAGCGACGTCAAGGCTTCTGGCCAGGTTTCTGTATGGCGTGACGCCCGCGGAGCCGGCCATCTTGGCGGGCGTGGCGATGGCGCTGGTGGCCGTAGTGGTAGGGTCGGGGCTGTTTCCGGCGCGGCGGGCGATGCGCGTAGATCCGATGGTGGCACTGCGGGAGGATTAATCCCGAACGGCCAGGAGAGGCGACCGGCCCCATGAATGGCTGCGCTACCTCGCGATTTCCGCCACGCACGTCATGCGCGAAAGATAGCCGCGCTGGAACAGCGGCGGGGCGGCGCCCAGATCCAGGTCGAGCTGCACGGTCAGCGGCTTGCCGCTGGGGAGCCGCATGGCCTGGCCGGCTTTGCCCGAACTCGCGATCCAGTCGAGCACCTGCACCCCGCCGGTGGCGGTGGATTGAGTATTGGCCTGCTGGAAGAGATGGAAGGCGGCCCAGAGTCCTTCGCCGCTAGCGAGCTCGAGATCTTGAGTCCCGAAACGCACGCTCAACTTCGCTGCATGCGCGCCGCTGCCCTGCCAGGTGAATTTCTTGAACGCCGCCTGCGCCCCCGATGTGTGGGTGAGCGTCTGGCCGTCCAAGAGCAGGGTGAGCATCTGAACTCCCTCCGTGGTCTCGGGCTTCAAGGAGTACGAAAAGTGCGGGTCCTGCCCGCCATCGGCGTAGAGCGTCTCGGCGAATGCGGCGGCCGAATTGAAGAAGGCGAGGAACGCCGGGTTTACGGTCACCTTGGAAGCGGGGTTGGGCACGTACTGAGTGCCTTGGCGCGTCAGCACCTTTTGCAGCTTCTGCTCATAGATGGTCCACAGCAGGCCGTCGGGCTTGTGAAACAGCGCGTTGACATCCGCCAGGGTGGCTTCGCTGGTGGCGGCCGGATTGAAGGGGTACTTGCTGAGCACCGGACGGAAGCCGCCGCACAACGCCTTGCCGCCGGAGTTGATCTCCGGGGTATCGATGGAACGAAGCATGGCATCCAGATAAGTGATGGGGTCTTCCAGCAGCTTCTGTACATTGGCCTCGATGTGCCCTTCGGCATCGATGTTGAACGCCTGCGCCATCTGCTTCGTGTTGACCTTGGCCTGCGTGGCATTGTTGACGGTCTGCGCCGCCGCCGCGTCGTTGGGCGCGCCCGGCTGGTTGGCGAGGGCTTCGAGCGAGGTCTGGATGGTGACCAGCGCGGTCATATAGTCCTGGTTGGGCGGCGCGATATAGCGGTCCGTGCTGCCGGGAGGAACCACGGCCTGTACGGGCTGGAAGATCTTGGCCACGGCCGGATCGTCCACCGCGGTGTTGGTGGACGCCAGGGCGAATAACTCCAGCAGCGGCGACTGGTTGCCGGAAAGCCGCGCCAATTTTGTGGTGGCGTCTTTCAATCCGGCATAGCGCACCACGCTGGCCGATTTGATGTAGGTCCGCCACTCCTTCACGAAGTCCGCGTAGTAACGGTCGCGCAGTCCCTGTGAGAGGGCGGCGCGATCGATGTTGCCCGCTACCTGGTCGCCCAGCACCCACTGCTCGCCGTTGAAGTAACGGTCGGCGTGCGCGATGGCGTCCTTCATGAACGTCCAGCCACCCTTGGAGAATGCGCCCGCGACCACGTGCGGTTGCGTCACCACTTGCGACGCGCCGGGGAACTGGCGGTTGTAATCGATGGGGGGATTGGTCTTGGCGGCCTCGGAAAGCATGAATGCGTAAACGCGATCGGCGCCGCCGAATTGTTTGAGATAGCCGCGCGCGCGTTCGATCGTGAAGCCGTCGTTCTCCTTGGAGAAGGGGTTCTCTTCGGTGAGTTCGGTCGCGTAAAAATCGAACTGCCTCTGCGCCAGCGCGAGTCGGTCGGCGTCGGGGCCGCGGTTGCCCGACCACCATTTGGTCAGCACCGGTGAGAGGAAGAGCTTCGTGCTCTTATCGTGGTGCGACGTGGTAATAAGGTACGCCTTGAGGGCGTCATAGGTGGGCGCGTATTCCGGTCCCGAAGTGGCGGGGAGGTCGCGCAGATTGTCGTGCATGGCGCTCTGGGTTTGTAGAAAGAGCAGTTGGCGGAAACGGTCGAAGTAAATGCGGCGGATTTCGGGGTAGAGCGCGTCGCCCGTGTAGAGGCCCCAGCGATAGCTCCACGGGCCGCCTTCATGCCGGTATTTGACCAGGGTTTCGAGCGACTGGCGAAGCGTTTCCAGCTTTCGAAGAGAGTCCAGTGAGGCGAGGTCCTGGCCCGGCGACTCGGCGGACGAAATGCCCATGGCGGCGTCGCGGGCCTGCGTCCCCAGCGCGCGGTTATGGAAGAAGGAGACGGTGAAAGCGATGCAAAGGACGAGGCACAAGCCCGCCGCGGCCAGGAAGAGCGCCCTCCGCGCGGAGCCGGTTTTGACGCTTGCGCCACTGGCGCCCATGGCGGCGCTATCGGCCAGCAGCACGTCGTTGAACAGGTGACTGAGGAAGAGCCACTGCGGAACCTTGCGGGTGGCGCCCACCTGCGGCGCGGCTGGCGGCGCCAAAGCTGCCTGGCCCACATGAAAGATGCCGGTGGCGCCCGCCGGCGAACCGTATCCGGCCGGCGACTGCGGCGCGGCGGCCACGGGCGCGACCTCGTTGATGACGATGGGGCGCACGCCGGTGAAGTAAAATCCGCGCAGGAACGGTCCCACGGTCAACTGGCTGGGCTGGCAGATGTCCACCAGGAACTGCACCACGGCGGGGCGGATCTTGCGAAACTCGCGCGGGAACTCGTAGGCGCCGGGTTGTTTGGTGGCATCGGTCTCGCGGCCGAGGAATTCGGGCCGGGCGTCGGCGAGCGATCGGAAGAGGCGTTCGAAGTCGGCCGTGAGCCGGGCCGTCTGCTCTTCGCCATAGACGCCGCCGGCGCGCACATCGCGCATGGGGATGGTCGCACCCAGGACTTGGCCGGCTTCCTCTTTGGTGAGATTGCGGACGTACTCCGTGAAGAACGGCAGGCGGTCCATTTTGGTGAAGAGCACATAGACCGGCAAGTTGATGCCGAAGGCTTGGGACATCTCGCCCAGGCGGGCCCGCAGATTGCGCGCGGCGGCGGTGGCGCTCTCCTGGGCGCCCGGCCGGGTGAAGGTCTCCGCATCATAACAGACCAGAACCGCGCGCGGCGCCTGAGCGCTCTGGCTGGCCACCGAGGAGCGAGGCTGGAGCTTGCGAATCAGGCGGGTCCACCTGGCCGGTTCGGAGAGCAACCTGCCGCCGGCTTCCACAAAAATAGTGCGCCGCGAGAACCAGAGGTTGGCGGTTCGCGTGGGCACCAGGGTGTTGTCGCGATAAACCAGGCCGGCTAGCAATTCGGGTTCGAGCCCGGCGTTGACCATGATGCTGGTCTTGGTGCTGCCGGTGTCGCCGGCCAGAAAAAAAATGGGCAAATTGCCGAGACGATCACCCTGCTTGGAGGCGCCCAGACGGCGCTCCGCCTCGCGAACCAGAGAGTCGATCTCTTCGTTGCCGGCGCCGCCCGGGTCATTGGCATCGGCCGCCGGGGCGACGTTGGCCTTGTTCCCTTTGAGGAAGTACCACAGCACAGCGAGCACGATCAACGCAATCAGCACCAGGCCGAAGATGACATAAAGTGCCGGCATGGGAGACTCCTAACCCTTACCCTGCGTGGCAAGGGTTCGCAACTGCGACACTACCGAACTCAGCCCGAACAGGTAGCCCGCGAACAGGAGCACGGTGACCGCGGCGCAACCCGCCGCGATGATACCCCACCGCTTGACCCAGGGATCCGTCTGGCTGACGGCTTTCTCTTTGGGCGGTTGCCAGGCGGGCGACAGCCCGCCAAAGCGTCCGCGGATGCGGCGGATCTTTTCGCCGGTGAGGTTCATGATCTGCGCCAGCTCGCCACGATTTCCGGCGCTATAGCGGCCGCCAAAGCCGAGCAGGAGGCAGAGATAGTGAATCTCGATGAGGTCGGCAAGGTCCGCCGAATCGCCGCGGCCCAGCAGTTGCTGCAAGGCGACGAAGAATTCCTCGCCGGCGGTGTGGGTGCCGAACAATTCGGTCTGCAGCGGCTTGCGCAGCCATTCCGCAAAGATGGGGTTTTGCGAATTGAGCACCGATTCATCCAGAAAGGCGACGGCGGCGAAGGTCGCCTGGCGGGTGTCGTCCGCGGTGTAGCCGGCGGCCAGGGCCTGGCTGGCCGCGGTCTTGATTGCCTCGCGGGTATGGTGGCGGAAGGCATTGGCGTCGGTCAAGCCCTGGCGGTTGGCGCGCAGGCGCACGATGGCGGTAAGAACGTCCTGGAAAAGAAGCGCCAGATTCTCTGGTCTGCGGGTATCGGCCGAAGGAGACATAGGTTAGTTATCGAGCACTACTAAAACCTGCAGTTCGGGGTTGGGAAACGCGCTCGGGACATACACTCCCACCTGTCGCGTCTGCAGCATGTGGTTCCAGCAGGGCCCGACTCTGCCGATCCCAAAATACTGCGTTTCGGCGCGCGTGGAAATGGCGGGCGGCGGTATCGGCAGATGGGTCAGCGGCATGCCGGGCAGGGCGCGGTTGACCAGTTCGCGCACGAAGGCCGGCGTGCAGACCTTGACGAGTTGCGGGGCCTGCGTCATGAGGTCGGCCTCCGCCATGCCGGCGCGGATGGCGAGCACCCAGCGGGAATTGCCCAGACAGCGCGCATCGGAAATCTTGCCCTCGTAGAAACAGTCGCCGGCCGCGGCCAGGGGGATCGAAATGCAGTTGGTGGGCAGGACGGTTTCCAGGTGGGCGCGGATGTGGCGATCCAGCCGATTGAAGCAGTCGGTCAGGTTTTGATGATCGTACAGCGGCAGGTCGCGGGGCTTGGAATCGAGCGAGAAAGTGCAAAGCGCGCCGGCCAGCCGCGAGAGTTCGACGAAGAGTTCCTCGGGGTGGCCGCGCTTGGCGATGAGCAGGTGGCGCAGGGGGGCCAAGGCGGAATTCACGGCATGCAATATCCAGAACGCGGCAATTTCGCGGGTCGAGAAATCGCTGCGCGAACTACCTGCATCGCGGCCCAGGGCGACGCCCTTCTCGTCCAGGATTTCGACCATCTGCTGCAACAACTGGAGGAGCCGGGGACTCGCGCCGATCCGGACCACTGGCGGCACGAAAGCCGGATCGTAGGCGAAGTGGCCGGCGCCATCGCGCACCACGCGCGCCACGGGAATGGTCACCAGGTCGCCCGCGGGCTCGGTATCGAGGAGGAGGCGCAGGTTCTTGCGGCCCAATTGCACGCTGCGCTCGTCGACGCCGGAGATTTCGTCGTGCAGGACTGTGGCCTGGGAGGCGTAGCGGGCATCGCCCGGGGTCTGCGCGTCGAGCGTGCAGTTCATGCCATTGGGCTTGAGCGGAGGGATGCCCAGCAGCACGATGACGCCGTCGCGGGTGGGCGGGATCAGCTCGGCGATGGTGCGCGGCGCCGGCAGGTCGTCCGATTCCGGCATGTTGAACGGCAGGCCATCGGGCAGGATGCCGCGCGCGTGCAGCAGCGACACGGATCCGTTGTATAGCGCGTCGGCATCCAACTCCAGACCCGCCAGACCGTAGGAGGCAAACCAGAGCGATGAGGTGGCAAACTGGATGGAATCTTCGAAGTAGCGGCTCTGCACCTGGAAATGGTGTGGTCCCAGGTGCATGCCTTCCGACCAGACTACTCTCGAAAGCAGCTTCATAAGCCCGTGGGCATACTTTAGCATAGCCCCGCGTGCTGGACTCCGGGCGGCGAAGGTAGCATGATGGAAAACGGGCGCGAGAGCACATGGATTTTCCGCAAAAGTATCAGTTGATCGAGTTGCTGCCGGGGGAAGGCGTGCAGAGTTATCGCGCCCGCCAGACGAATACCGGCCGCGACGTCACGGTGCACCTGCTGGTGGGCGGGAAGACTCCGGAAAACGAAGCCTTCCTGGTGCGCTTGCGCGGCATGCAGCCGCAGCCGATGGCGAAGCTGATCGAAGTGGGCGAATACCAGGGCGCCGCCTTCGTAGTGACGGTGGCGCCGCCGTATCAGCGGCTGGACGAGTGGCTGGCGGAACAGGATCGTGCGGCTGTGGTGAAGGATTTCGGCAAAGCGGGCTTCTGGAAGCGTCCCGAAGCCGGTTCGCAAGCGCCGCCGCCGATGCCCCCAGCGGCGACCCCGGCCGCACCGGAACCCGGCGAGTTCACGAAACAGTTCGGGCGGGGGGCCGCACCAGGGGCGGAGCCGGGCCTTCCCGCCACACCGCCGCAGTCGCCCGCGCCAACGCCGTCATCGGAACCGGGCGAGTCCACGAGGATGTT
>OBLU010006328.1_pt1 | contig 10541 bp, 9 predicted proteins | sample 1518681 | NCBI WGS metagenome assembly OBLU01 (sample SAMEA3539304, study PRJEB22396) | soil metagenome | biome: tundra; feature: field; material: soil | place: USA | collected 2010-05 | depth 0.15 m
ACTTTTGCGCAAACGATAGATTTGGGCCACCGAGATCCGCGCCAGCCGCTGATAGTGCTGGTCGCCGAAGTCATAGAACTGGCGCTGCAAGATCTTCTGCGTGGCCGGTCCGCTGAGCGTCTCATGCATTTCATCCACGCTCACCAGCAGGGCCACGTCCTCGCGGCTGTACACCGTTCCGAAGCGGTGGCGCCGACTGCGCTTAACCCGCACCTCTCCATCCTCCCCGTAGCGCGTAATCAGACGCGTGATCTGCGCGCGGCTCAGCCCGGTCATCTTCTCCATATACCGCCGCAGCAAACCACGCGCCGTACGCCCCAACTCGTCCCACTTCTGCTGTCCCAAGCACGCGCTCACCCAAGCGTAAACCTCCTCCTTTTTCTCGCCTTCGAAATGCACTGCCTCGCTGGCTTTCAAAAAAACCCGGATCTCGTCCAGGCTCATCACCGCTGTGTAGTTCACTTTGATCGTCAATCCCCAGCATGACCGATCCCTTCAGGCTCATTTTGTATGCGAAACAGCCTCTCCCTCCAGGCTCATCTTGCATGAGATAAGACTCACAGTGGCGAAACCCCGCCAATTGTCTTAGTATGGAAAGAAAGCGTAACGGGGGCCAGGGAGTGGACCACATGCAGGACGAGCGCAATGGACGTGTGCTCCAGTTTGGCGCCTTCGAACTGAAAACCGGCACGGGTGAAATACGGAAGCACGGAACCAGGATCCGGCTCCAAGGCAGACCCCTACACTTGCTTCAGGCTTTGTTGGAGCGCCCCGGCGGGGTGGTAACGCGCGAGGAGTTGCGCGACCGGCTCTGGGCCGCCGACACCTTTGTCGATTTCGAGAGCGGACTGAACACCGCGGTGAACCGCCTGCGGCTGGCTCTCGGAGACTCCGCCGACCGCCCCCGGTACGTGGAAACCCTGGCGCGCAGCGGATACCGGTTCATGGCTCCGGTCAGCGAAAGCTACCCACCGCCGGTGGAAGAGAATGATGTGCCGGCGGCGCCCCTTCTCCCTCCGGCGAACGAAGTTCCGCGGCGATCCTCTCGCGGATGGCGGCTGGCTGCGGCTACCGCCTTCCTGGCGGTCTTCGCCGGGCTGTTGCTCGTGGTCCGTCAAAAGCCTGCCCCGCAGCCCACGTTTCACCAGGTCACCTTTCGGCGAACGACGATCTCCTGTGCGCGCTTCGGACCGGATGGCCAGACCGTGATCTACGAAGCCCGGGAATTGCCCGGCGACCGCGAGTTGTATCTGGCGAACACCGTCAGCCCTGAATCGCGGCCGCTCGGCTTCCCTCACGCCATGCTGACGGGGGTATCGCGGTCTGGCGAACTGGCGCTGATCATTCCTGGCGGACCCAAGGGGGGCCGGAGCCTGGTGCGGGTGCCCATGAACGGTGGCGCGCCTCTGCCCCTCGACCGGGGCATTTGGGCCGCGGACTGGGCGCCGGACAGTTCGAGAATGGCCGTCATTCGTTACGGACCGCGCCCCGAGGCCATTGAATATCCGCGCGGCAAGACCTTGTACGAGAGTTCGGGATGGCTCTTGGACGTGCGTGTTTCGCCCTCCGGCAACGAGGTCGCGTTCATCGACCACCCGGTTATGGACGACGATGGCGGGAACATCATGGCGATCGACGGAAAGGGCGTGCGCCGCACCTTATCGGCGGGGTGGGCCAGCGCCCGCGGCTTGGCTTGGTCGCCCACGGGCCGCGAAGTCTGGTTCACGGCCGCCCGGTCCGGATTGACCCGCGCGCTCTACGCGGTCGATCTTTCAGGCAAGCTGCGCCCGATCGCGGCCTTTCCGGGCACCCTGACGCTGTGCGACATTTCGGCTTCCGGACGCGTCTTGATTTCGCGCGAGCAACTGCGCGCCATGATGACCGGTCTGGCCGACGGAACCCCCAAGCAGCAGGACCTTTCCTGGTTCGACTATACCAACGTCGAGGATATCTCGGCGGACGGCCGCGTGGTTCTCTTCGAAGAGACGGGAGAAGGTGGCGGGGTCCATCACGCGGTTTATATCCGCCGCGCCAATTCGCGTAGCGCTGTTCGTGTGGGAGAAGGTTTTGCCATGGCCATCTCGCCCGATGGGAACTGGGTAGTCACCAAGCCGGACGGAGATCAGACCACTTTGAATCTGGTGCCGCTGACGCCGGGCGAGCCGCGTACCCTTTCCGGACACGGCCTGAAGTATAACTTCGCACGCTTCTTTCCCAGTGGAGACCGGCTTTTAGTAGGCGGCAGCCTTACGGGTGGCCCTGCGCGCTTATTTGTTCAAGCGCTCGATGGGAGCGCGCCGGCGCCTCTCGGCGCCAACGCATACCTCTCGCATCCCGCAATCTCGGAGGACGGCAAGCAGATCGCCGGCGTCGATGCCGAACAGCGGTTGGTGCTTCTGCCGGTGGACGGAGGCGAACCGAAAGTGATCACCACCGGTTTTGCGCCCACCGTCCTGCGCTGGAGCCACTCCGGTAAAACTCTGCTGGCCCAGGCCGACTCGGTGCCAGCCATGCTCTTTCGTGTCGATCTGGAGACGGGAAGATACAAGCTTTGGAAGGAGATCGCTCCGTTCGATCTGGCTGGTGTTAGCACCATCTGGCCGGTGGTGCTGTCCCAGGACGAACACACCATCGTGTACTCGTTCCTCCAGAACCTGTCCGAGTTGTTCGTAGTGGATGGCTGGCGGTAGGCGGGAGCCAGGCCTCCCTGCATACCAGGACCGCCCGATCACTTATGGCAGGTTTCTAAAACGCCGTTATCGGTGTTTTAGACTATTTGACAACTCCTTTCTCCACAATTGTTTACCTCTGTAGAAATAAGTTAGCCTCCATCCATTGCAAATTACTAGCAGGAGACGGGAAGATCTTTGCATTGGTGTAGGAGGATTCCATGCTTAGCCGTCTTTTCAGAACCGTTTCACTACAGTTGGCGCTGTTTGTCACACTTGTTACTTTGCTCAACGCCAATCTCTTCGGGCAGGCAGAAACCGCCCAGATCACCGGAACTGTTTACGATCCATCGGGCGCGGCAATTCCAAATGCATCGGTAGCCGTCAAGTCGGCGGATACCGGCGCCCTTCGCGAGCTGACTACGTCGGCGAGTGGCGCCTACATGGCCACGGATCTGCTGCCAGGCGAGTACCTGGTGACCGCCACGGCGCCCGGCTTCGTTCAGATCCAGCAGCGTGTTACAACCACGGTGGGCGCGAAGCTCGCCCTTGACCTGCACCTGGAGGTGGGCAAGGCTTCCACAGTGGTCGAGGTGAGCGCATCGGCCATTCAGGTCAATACGGAGACGCAGACCCTATCCACTGTCGTGAACCAAACCGAGCTTCGCGAATTGCCCACTTTGACCCGCAATCCGTATTCGCTGGTGGCGATTTCGGGGAATGTCTCCGATGGCGGCACGATGAGCCGGGGTGTCGGCTACGCCATCAATGGCCAGCGCGAGTCGTCCACCAACATACTCTTGGACGGCGCAGCCAACAACGACGAGTTCACCACCGGCCCCGGGCAATCCGTCCCGCTCGATTCGATTGGGGAATTCAGCATCCTCACCAACAATTTCACGGCTGAATTCGGCCGTGCATCCGGTGGCGTGGTGAACGTGATCACCAAGTCCGGCACCAATCAATTCCATGGCACGGCCTACGAATTCAACCGGGTCTCGGATCTCTCGTCGGACAGCTTCAATAACAACGCTTACGGCTTGCCGAAGTCCGTCTTCGCACGCAACCAGTTCGGCTACTCGGCCGGCGGTCCTATCAAGAAAGACAAGCTGTTCGTCTTCAGCAGCACGGAATGGATCCGCATCCGCAGTAACGCCAACGCCGAGGTGGTGCTGCCGGACGCCAACCTGATTTCAGCGGCGGCTCCAAGTACCCAGCAATTCTTCTCCACTTACGGCAAGCTGGCGCCCGGCGCCAACGTTCTGAGCACTTACAGCATTAATCAGATCGGCAACGCCCAGGGCAGCCCCTTCTGCGGCAGTTCCGCCGCATGTAGTGCGCTCAATCCGAACAGTCCTATGTTCGATTTGGTAGCCTATAGCGCGCCTGGAGATGCCGGCGGCGGCACTCCGGAGAACGGATACCAGAACGTGGAGCGCGTCGACTATAACTTGAGCGACAAGACTCAGATGTACGGACGTTACGCCGTCCAACGCGATAACCTGATGGCTGGAACGGTTTCTTCCAGCCCGTATGCCGGCTTCAATACCGGGGCGTACGATTTCAACAACAACATCCTGTTCTCGGTCATCCATACCTTCAGTCCCGCCTGGGTGTCCCAGTCGAAGGCCGTGTTCAACCGCATTAATGGACCAGTCGATCCATTTGGCCAGTATCCCGCCGTGCCCACGCTCTACACCAGTTCATCGGGCTCCGGTTTCGTGCTGGGGAACAGCATCATATTCCCCGGCTACGATCCTTTCACTCCCGGCAGCGGCATTCCCTTTGGCGGACCGCAGAACTTCGCGGAAGTCTATGAGGACATGAGCTACACCCGCGGTAAGCACAGTCTCCGTTTCGGCGGCAGCTACGAATACATCCGCGACAACCGCACGTTTGGCGCCTACGAAACAGCCGGCGAATATCTCAGCCAAGGCAACGTCGGGACCGCCATCGGTAATTTCCTGGCCGGCCAGCTTTCGCAATTCCAGGTGGCCATAAATCCCCAAGGCAAGTTCCCGGGCGACACAGTAAGTCTGCCTCTTACTGCGCCCAACTTCAGCCGAAGCAACCGCTACAACGACCCAGCGCTATATGTGCAGGATGCTTGGAAAGTGACTCCCCGGGTCACGCTGAACCTCGGCCTGCGTTGGGAATACTTCGGCGTTCAACACAATAAGAATCCGCAACTGGATTCCAACTACTACGCCGCCAATTTGGCCACGACCACTCCGCAGGGTATCGCGGGCGGGACGGTCCAACTCGCTCCCAATAGTCCCATCGGCGGCCTTTGGAAAAAGGATTGGAAGGACTTCGCTCCGCGCGTCGGCTTCGCCTGGGATATGTTCGGCAACGGCAAGACGGCACTCCGCGGCGGGTACGGCATCGGCTACGAGCGGAACTTCGGCAATGTTACGTTTAACATCATTCAGAATCCGCCGAACTATGAGACTGTCAGCGTAACCTCTGCCCAACTGCCCCTGCCCATTTCCACGAGCAACTACGGTCCCTTCTCGGGTTCGAGCGGCAACCTCACTCTTCCCACGGCCAGCCTGCGCAATGTGGATCCTGAAATCAATACCGCATACGCGCACCTGTGGAGCGTGTCGCTGGAGCGCCAGCTCACAAAGAGCGTCCTGATCGCGGCGGACTACTCGGGATCGAAGGGCGTGCACCTGTACGATATTTCCGACATGAACTACTACGGGTACGGCAACGTGTATCTGGGGCAACCTTGCAGTTATGCCGCGTCGCAGGCGTTCTACACGGGAACGGGCGGCTCAGCCGGGGTTTGCAACGCCGTGTTGAACCCGCAGTACGGTCCCATCAACGTGCGCGGCGATAAGGCCCATTCCATGTACAATGGTCTGACCCTCCGATCCATAGTCAACAACATCGCCAACAGCGGGTTGCAGTTGAACTTCAACTATACCTGGTCGCATTCCACGGACAACCTGAGCAGCACGTTCAGCGATGTGAACGGACTCGGCGCCAGCGGCGGCGACTACATTCTCGGCCTGCTGAACGCCTTTGAACCCAACATCGGCAAGGGTAGCTCCGATTTCGACATTCGCCAGCGTGTGGTGGTCAGCGCCGTCTGGGCAGTTCCAGCCTTCAAGTCGGGCCGCGGCCTGGCCGCGCAGTTGCTGGGCGGCTGGAGTCTGTCGCCTATCTTCACGGCCCGCACCGGCTCTCCCTATTCCATGTATGATTGCTCGTGGAATTACCTCTATTGCCCGTACGCCGCTTTCACCTCGCCTGTTCCGGTGAACGGAAACGGGACGCCGCCGGCCATCACCAGTACGCCGAATAACTTCAACTTCCTCCCCTTGCCAACGGTGGCCATGGACCACTGGACCAATCCGACGTACTTCTTCTCCGATCTGCCACCCTACCCGAACGACATGACGGGCCGCAACACCTTCCGCGGGCCGGGCAACTGGAGCCTGAACGTGGGGCTTTACAAGACGTTCACGCTCACGGAAAGATTCAAGATTCAGCTTCGCGGGGAGGCCTACAACCTCTTCAATCACGCGAATCTCTATGTGGAGGGCAACGCAGCCGACACCCTGACCACCTCGTTCATCCCGGCCTGTTATGGTTGCGCGCCGACGGGCACGGCGGCCAGCGAAAACGACCGCCGCAACCTGCAACTCGCCGCCAAGCTCATTTTCTGACGGTGGCACAGGCTTTAGCCGGCTTTTAGCCTGTGGAGAATGGGCTCCTCCGGGAGCCCATTTTGGCGCTGGCGACCATGCGGCAGCGCCGTCACTTCCCGATGCCGGCGATCAGCTTGGACTTCCGCTCTTCCAACTCGGCGATCTGGATCTTCAGCCGCTTCAGTTCGCGATTGACGCGCGCCAGTTCCGTCTTCGCCTGCCGATCCTTCAAATAGCTGCCCCCGTGCTTCTTCTTGACCAGCGCTTCCACTTCCCGCCGGAGAAGCCGCAGCCAGGGGTTTCCGTGCATCGAGGCAACCCTGTATTGGAGCGTGCCAGCCCGCATTGCCCCGTGGATCTCATCCTGCGTTAGCCCGAACTCCTCCCGCGCCGACTTGTCGCTGAGGGTCGCTCCCTTACTCACCCATTCGGAATCGAGGTCGTCCATAGTTCCGATTCTACACCGTTTTTCGCAGGTTGGCCCCCCGCTCCGCGCGGCGCGCACACACTCCTCTCTTCCTGCGCCCCGTCGTCCGCCTTTCAAATGCTGTAGCCAATAGGCCACAATAAGGTTTATAAGGTTTGATGGCCAATGGACCGGTCGCCCTCGCGATCTATGCGGCCGCGGACGGCAGAAAACCATTCCAGGAGTGGGTCGAGTCACTCAAGGATTACGAAGCTCAGGCCCGCGTGTTCGTGGGGCTGGAGCGTGTTCGATTGGGCAATTCTGGTGACTGCAAGCCAGTGGGCGATGGCGTTTCCGAGCTTCGCGTCAGAACAGGTCCAGGCTACCGGGTTTATTTTGGACAGGACGGCAGAATGCTCGTTATCCTTTCCGCGTTCAGTTTCCTTGGATGTCGTCCAGGCGGCGTTCGTGGGCGATGGCGATGCGTTCTAGGCGTTGCAGGGAGTCGCGGATGTCTTCGAAGCTGCGGTAGACGGTGGCTTCCATGCGCGCGGCGCGGGCTTGCTGTGTGGCGATGGCTTCCAGGATCTTGGCGGCGCGGGCTTCGTTCTGTTCGGCGATGGCGGCCAGGGCGCGGATTTTCTCGCCGGTGTCGTGCTGGAACAGTTCCAGGCTTTGGGTGATGGCTTCGTGGCGTTCGGTGAGTCGTTCGAGGCGTTCGTCGATGTTCATGGTTTTCTCCAGTATAGCTGAGTGGCATTCAACGCGAATGCCACTCACGGTTATGGGCGGACCTGGCCGCCGACTTCGGCCTCGCACGCCTGCCAGTGTGCGCGGTAGCGGCGGCTGCACAGGTTGGCGGCGCTGTGCGGCAGACACAGGCCGTCTTGGATGGCCTCGGCCACCATGGAATAGATGCTCTCTGCGTAGCGGGTTGCGTCGTCGTCGACGGTGAGTGAGTGGCTGTAATAGCCGGGGGTCTTGGTCTTGGTGAGTGTGTCCAGGCGCGCGGCCTGGCTGTGGGCCAGTCCGGATCCGAGGGTGGCGCGGCCGGTGCGGTGAGCATCGCGTAGGCCAGGCTGCAGGTATTATAGTGGCTGGCGCTGATGCCCTGCGGCCGCTCACTTGCGGTCTTGAGGTCGATCACCCGGCCCGACGTGTCGAGTATGTCGATCACGCCCACGACTGGGATGCCGGCGATGGTGCCGCTGACCGGTAGCTCGATGGCGGCCGGCTTGATCGACGGCGCGGCCTGGCGCCACCACCAAGAGACACATGGCTTCGACTTGTGTGGCGGCAACAAGGCCACTCAACGCAAAGACATCGCAGACGCGACGAGATTATGGCAGGACTACAGGAGCGGGAGACATGCCGCGAAGCGTGCCACATGACGATTATCTGATCAAGCCTCTCAAGGTCCGCCGCCGGGCGGAGGCATACCTCAACGCGGCGCTGGAAGAGGACGATCCGCGCGTGTTTCTTCTCGCTTTGCGGAACGTCGCACAGGCCCGAGGAATGAGTAAGCTGGCTGCGAGGAGCAAGCTGAATCGGGGAAGCCTCTACAAGATGTTATCCAAGCGAGGTAACCCCAGCCTGCGGAGTCTCGGCGCGCTCCTGAGCGGTCTTGGTTTTCGGCTGGCGGTTGAATCCAAGGACGCCGCGTGAAGATTGGATCGCGCACTCCGGGTAGTTCCCGTTCGGAATCCAGGTCAATCTCGAATGTTGTTCGATCCAGCCTGGTTTCCAATAGCTCTGCCGGCTTCGTAACCGCTCCCCCGCTGCGGTTCAGGGCGCGCGTGGAACCGACACGGTGCGCCAGTTGCCATTCTCGTCGCAGATTCTTAGGATTGCCGGGGCCCTGCGCTCGGGGCACTGCTCGTAGCTGTGCTTGATCCGGCCCTCCTTTTCAAACTGTCTGTGAACCTCACGATAGCCGTCGCCGTAGGAAACTCTCTCAGGCTGGAGATCCGGGGAGAAGTCATAGTATGCCATCATTCCAACCGCTTGCTCATCCGTCCCAACGGTTACACCATTCGCTCGGCCGTGTATCGCAACAGCAAAATTGTACGGTATTCCGCTGGCCGTGCTCAGCTCAGACCGCGGGAAGAGGATATATCGGTAATATCGGTACGGCCTTTCGGGCGGGCACCCGCGAGTGCAGAGATAACTCACTGCATCACCCTGAGGAGAAGTTGCAGGCGGACCGCCCTGCCGTAGTATTGCCAGCGAAGCCTGCGCATACTCGTTGTTGACCCCGGCAGCGAGGATATAGTTGCCGGACGCCATGTGAAACTCCCCCAGGGCCCTTATGTTGCCAGAGCTTGCAAACACAACCTTCGACGCGCCTGAAGGGGAGATCCGTACAACGAAGGACGGCCACCAAACCGGATGGGTGACGACAAGATAGATCGATCTTGAACCGTTCTCGGGGGCGACCAGCATCTGCCGTAAGCGCCATGGGCCGTTCACGTCCCACATACCGAACCTCACTTGAACCGGCGCCCGGTAGCACCAAAGCACCCTCCCACGAGGAGAGAAGCAAAGGAGTTGGTCCTCGTCGGGCGCAGTCGGAGCCGCGACTAAGACCTCTGGAGCGCCGTCTCCGTGCATATCGACGATCTGGGTCCGCCACGTCGAGTCATCTTCGCCCTGGAATCGCTCCGTCCACGGTGAATCGAGTTCAGTCGTCCAGAGGACGTTGCCCGTCGCCCCCATGGCCGTCAGAGTCGTTCCGTTCATCACAACGCGTCGAACGACCGGCTTCTGGAGATGTCGAACCAGCCCGAGCGTGCCGAAGCACGCGCTGAGCGCCGCCAGGACACCGAGCGCGATCAGCCCAAAGCGAAAGTGCCGCAGAGCGTGGCCATGCGCGCGCACCGCGGCCGCTGTGCCCGTATCAGAACCCGGGCCCACGACCCGCTCCGCGGCGCCAACTGGCTCAACAGTCGGTGTTGCCTGAGCGGCCTGGACGTCCTGCGCGGCACGCATCTCCGCTACAAGACGGTAACCCTGGCCGGGATGACGAAGAGAAGAGTCTAAAAGACCCAACAACCGGAAAGGTGAGTCCAGCGCCGATCTCGGCACGGCTCATGATAATTGCTCAGGCGCTGCAGCAAGTCACCAGCTCGGGAAAGAGCGCCGTGATCTACTCGAACCAGACGGCCTGGAACAAAGTAACCAGCGGCGCAATATGCAGTCAGGTAAACGGGCAAGTTGTGTGTGCGGCCGGATCTCCTGGTCAGGCACAGGCCTTCCCCTTATGGAAGTTTACTTCATACAACAGCTTTCATGACTCTTCAGGCAAGCCCCACTGCGGTGACGGAGTCCCGAGTCTGACTCCCTTCACACCGTTCGATGGATGGGGCACTACGCCCGGTTCCTCGGGTGCCTTGGGTAAGCAATACGACATCGGGGTTCGCGCCAAAAAGTGTGCGGGCTTCACGTACTTGCATGGAATAAAGGTACAGGTCGACCTGGACGTGTTCGATCCATCGCTATTCCAGTAACTTTATCGTCCGCGTAAGCGGGCGGCCAACTCCGCCGCCCGCAGAAACTCCTCCTGCGCCCCTCTTGTGCGCAGGCTCTCGCGAAGCTGCTCCAGCTCGTTGATATACGCTGTGAGCGCCTGCTCGATCGATTCCGTATTCGTCGCCAGAATATCTCGCCACAACTCATACGCGCTCAGCGCCAGGCGCGTGCTGTCGATCAAGCCCGGTCCGGCTACCTGTAGATCCCCCGGCGCGGTCAGGTTATCCGCCACCGTGGCCGCCAGCGCGGTCGAAGCAAGCTGCGGCAAGTGCGACGTAA
>OBLU010006333.1_pt1 | contig 10537 bp, 10 predicted proteins | sample 1518681 | NCBI WGS metagenome assembly OBLU01 (sample SAMEA3539304, study PRJEB22396) | soil metagenome | biome: tundra; feature: field; material: soil | place: USA | collected 2010-05 | depth 0.15 m
TTCCTTCACTTCGCACTGATCGTCGAAGCATTGAGGTTAGTGTGAACACGCCCTAGAACGATGGCAAGGTGAATAGGGTCATCGCCCTCGATGCGGGTGTACCTGGGGCGAAACGGCGGATCGTTGTTGAAGCTGATGGAAAATCGATTGGAGGCAATTGGAGAGGACAACTTTTTGAGTGCGGGGGTCAGAACAAGCACCGGAATCTGCACCAGGTTCGTTTCCATGTGGAATGTCGGTATCGCGCCGGATTGCGCGGATTGCTCCTGGCTCGAAATGGTCTGCGCGGTTAACGATGCCCGGCTCATGCATAGGACGATCCCCAAAAGGCAGAGACACAACCATTGCTTTAGAAGCCCCGGCGTAAAGAAATAGCGAGGTGAAAAACTTGACTGAACCATCGATCCCCCTTGCGTTGCAGCCAGTAAGATGATAATTCTGCTGATTTCTCATCGCAAGTGTGAATTGCCGGGAGCCGCTTTCTACGTCCGATTTCTCCCGAACTGCCGTCGATCTCTGTCTCCGCTTCATTGTTGGGGGTACCGATAAGCGCGAAGCATTCGGAATCCAGATCGCGCCCGGTTTGTTGCCGACTCGTCAATTAATACTTAAGCAATGGCCCTTCATGGACCCTGAAACCGACAAATCTGCTCCGATTGGAATGCCTGCCTCCCTACACGCCAAAATCGACATTTGCCAGTGCGACAGGCAGGATCAGTCCTCGCAAACGCCATTGTCGCCATTTAACTCCTGAGTGGCCGGCAATCCGGAAATATTTTGCCTGGGCGAGTGGCTGGTGAGACGAAGAAAAAACTCTACCGCGTGGGCCACTCTTCGACGACGATGCCGAGGTCGTTGAGTTGCTGGATGGCGGCTTCGACGTTGCGGCGGACCTTGGGGCGGTCTTTCTTGCTGGCCAGGGGCGACTCGGCCACGGCGATCACGCGGCCATAGCGCCAGGCGCCGGGGGGCAGCGCGATGAGGGCTTCGGCCAGGTCGCCGGGGCGCAACTGAATCTCCTGGCGGCGGGCGGCTTCAGGGCGCAGCATGGTTCCCTGTCCCACAGTGCTGGGGTTGGCGTCGGTCATGGTGACGCGCAGGTTGAGGGAGTCGGCGTCCACACTGAGAAAGGGATTGGCCCACGCGCCCGGCTCGCGCACGTCCACATACATGCTCTTGGTGGGCAGCGGAATAGCGGCCAGGGCAGCGCGCTGCCGGTCGATCTCTGTAGCGGCGGCCTGGGCCTTGTGCTCGGCGTTGACGGCATTCTGTGCGACACCTACGACCGCCTGCTGTTCCTTGTGGCAGGCGGTCGCAGACGAGAACAACAACAGGGCCACAGGCAGTAGCAGAGCCACGCTCAAAATTCCCTTGATTTGGGAGCGCTGAATCACTCGTCAAGAATAACAGGGCCGGAAACCGGCGCAGACACGCTGAGACGGTTTTGGGAAAAGCAAGCCTATGTGAGCCTTATCACGGCAGTTTAGGTAACGCGCATACTACACTGGGCGCGCAGGCATCGGAGGCGCTCGATGAGCACGAAAGTTGTGGCCATTGTCGGCAGCTATCAAAAGGATGGGACGACCGACGCCGCGGTGGAAGCCGTTCTGGCAGGCGCACGGGAAAAAGGCGCGAAAACGCGCACCTTCCACCTCATCGACCAGCACCTTGAGTTCTGCACCAACTGCCGCGATTGTGCGCAGACGCCGGGGCCCGAGCGCGGCAAATGCCCACAGCAGGACGACCTGGAGGCGATGTTGACGGAGATCGAGGCGGCGAATGCGGTGGTGCTGGGCAGCGCGGTGAACTACGGCAACGTGACCGCCGTCTTTCGCAAGTTCATGGAGCGGCTGACGGGCTTTTCCTATTGGCCGTGGGGACATGTGCTGCCCAAGCTCCGGAAGAAGAGGCGCAGCCGGAAGGCCGTTCTGGTGGCCTCTTCGGGCATGCCGGGATTCTTCATCCCGTTGTTGACCGATGCCGCGAGCTCGCTGCGCACGACGGCCAAGATCCTCGGCGCCAAGCCGGTGGACAGCCTGTGGGTCGGCCAGTCCAGTTGGCGGCCGCGTTGCCGGCTATCGGAAGAAGACCGGGAGCATGCGCGGCAGATCGGCTGGAAGCTGGCGTAGCGCACTTTTCCAGGTTTTAAAACGCGAGACCCCCTTCGATTACGCTCAGGGCAGGCTCTGAGGCGCCCGGCAGATGAACGCGGGGCGGCCGGACGGCGTGTGGTTTACCCCTTGCGCTTGCGAAACGGAAACGGGCAGTAGTACCTTAAACCGCATGATGCAATCATTCGGCCCGATTCGATTCAGGCACTCCCGTCAGGCCAGCCTCGGCAAGAGCTTCAAGCCATTGCCGCTCATCGCCTTTGCCGCATGCGTGGGTCTGAGCCTGACCATTTGCGCATCGGCCCGGCCGGCAAAGGGCTTTGAGACGGCGACGCTGGTGGAGACAGAAACGTACATTCCATGCGGACTTGGGTGCTCTCTGGCCGTTGAACCTGCCAGAGCGTTTTGCTTCCGCCTGGGCGATCAGGTCCTGGTCGGGGAGGGAAGAAGCTACCTTCATGAGGGCAAGCTCGGCAGCATGGAGGAGATTGCTGGGAAGCAGGTTCCGATCCGGGTGAGCCGGCTTTCCATTTGGATCAGGCCGTCTGATGGCCCCACGGTGAGGATCGGACGGGGCTCCCTGTTTGAGAACTTCAAGGACGCCGGATGCATTGCAGAAGTACACAAGCCAATCCTTGCACACGCTAACTCTTCCCGGCGGCCAGCCAAAATCCCTGCCGATGCCGTTGCGATTGCGGGCTCGGGCAGAGGTGATTTCCAGCCGCTGTTTCTGTGGTTCCAGTGCGCCATGGATTCCGATGCGGCAACGATCGCTTGCCGCAGGTGGTATAACAACGGCGATTCCGACGGAAAGGATTGGTACTGCGCGCAAACGCTGGACGGAGCGCCGGTTGCGGCGGACTTTGCCCTCGATCCGCTTCTCAGCCAGGCGGGGAGGCTGGTTCTCAAGTCGGGCGCCGTGCTGCGGCATGATGGCCGGGGAAGAACCAACGACCAGCTCGACCGGCCCGGCGAGGCTTGCCGGTAGATGCATTCAAGAATGCGAGAGGCGCTGGCTTCATCGGTCAGTGAGAGTGTTTTACTTGGCGATGAGGCTGCGGGCGATTGCATCCAACATTCCGTTGAGGAAGTTGATGGACTCGGGGGCGGAGTAGCGGCGGCCGATTTCAAGGGCTTCGTTGATGACGATGGGGAAGGGCGTTCCCTTGAAGCCCAGCATCTCGCCCACGGCCATGCGGAGCAGGTTGCGATCCACGGCCGGCATACGCTCCAGGCGCCAGTGCTTGGAGTTAAGCACGAGGAGTTCGTCGATCTTCTCCTGGTGGGCGACAGCTACGCGGAACAGGTCCTCGGCAAAGCCGCGCACCTCGGGCTCGACCTCGTCGCCGGCCTTCCAGAAGGTGGCGCGCACCTGGTCGGGGGTCTGCTTGCCGATGTCCGCCTGAAAGAGCATCTGCATGGCCAGCTCGCGCGACTTGCGGCGCGGTCCGGCGGTCAAGATGAGCCGCCTTCGGCCGGATTACCCTTAAGGAGCTTGCGGCGCAGGCTCACCATCTCGATGGCCGCCACGGCGGCCTCAAATCCCTTGTTGCCGGCCTTGATGCCGGCGCGGTTGAGCGCCTGCTCCAGAGTTTCGCAGGTGAGCACGCCAAAGCTGTGGGGAATGCCGGTCTCCTGCTGCGACTGGCCGATGCCGCGCGCCACTTCGTTATAGATGGCTTCGTAATGGGCGGTCTCGCCGCGCAACAGGCAGCCGAGGGTCACGATGGCGTCCACCCGGCCAAGATCGGCGACAGTGCGCGCCGCGGCCGGTATCTCCCATGCGCCGGGAACGCGGACCACTTCGATGTCGGCGCGCTTTGCTCCGCTGCGCAGCAGAGCGTCGAGCGCTCCCTCAAGCAGGCGCTCGGTGATGACGGCATTCCAGCGCGCCACCACAATGGCAAAGCGCATTCCGGATGCGGATAAGTCGCCTTCGACGGCCACCGGCTTGCAGCGCGCGGGATCGGTCAAGGCCCAGAAGCTGAAGGCGAACCCCGGCTCCGGCTCGACGGTGAAGAGGCGCGACTTCCAGTGGGTTTCCGTAATGGGCGAGAGGCGGCCAACGGCCTGCTCGCCGCCGTCGGCGCGAAGCCAGCTCTCGGCTGCCTGGTGCACGGCATCGAGCGCGGTTACTTCCACCAGCACATCGGCGGTGGAGGGGAACTGGCAGTCAATAAACTCCAGGTTGCCGAGCGGGGCCAGGAACGATGCGCCGCGACTGCTCCCCGGGGTCCCCAACGACTCGGGGCCCCCGGCGAGTGATTTTTGCTCGCTGGGGTGAAGGGACAGGTCTTCGTCGTTGGGGTGGTCGTCCTCCCATCCTTTGCCGGGAGCAAACCCCAGCGCCGAAAAGAAGCTGGCCAGCCGGTCATAGGCCGCTGCGTTTCCGGCAGGACGAAGAAAGGAGATCCCCTTGATCATTGTTTGATTCTATCGTGCGGAGATGGCTCTGCCTTCCCGCGCTGTGTTGGATCGATGAACAGGAAAGGCCGGCGCGTGGCCGGCCTTTCTGTTTGCGGTTAGATGGACTGAAGCCTACGTGGTGGAGCGCGGCTTGACGACGATCACAGAAGCCGGCACGGGGTTGGCGATCGGTGCGGCCAGCGTGCAGCCGGGGTCGTTGCCACCGGCGGAGACAGGCGTGCAGGCGGGCAGGTTGGGAGCGATCTGCTGCGTGTCCTTTAGCGGCGTCGTGGTGCTGATGACGGAGGGAATGCTGATGTAATGGATCAGATTGTCGCCCGACGTGGAGACGAAGAAGAGCGTGTCGTCCGGACTGAAAGCGCCTGCAATGGGGGCCGTAATGGCCGAAGCCGAGCTTCCGCCCAGCGTTACATAACCCACCGTGCTGGGCGCGCTGCCGCTAGCTGGCACGTAGTAGGGTAGCTGGGCGCCGGGTGTGGATCCGGTGTAGGTGATAAACGCCAGGTTGGACTCCGGTGAAGCCACTACTTGATTGACGGCGGTCGCGCTCACCTTGCTGACGTTGAGCAACGCAATCAGCGTGGGACTCGTGGAGAGCGCCGAAAGCGTGCCGCCTATTGCAGGAGCGTCTACGCCAACCCCTGGGCACACAGTCGTCGGAATCGTCACCCCAATGTCGGAGAGCGTCACGCCGTTGGTGGCGTTGTAGGCCGCGCCCAGAATGTGCGCGCCATCCGTGGTGGCGGCCAGCACGTCGGTCGTCACGTCCACCGAATCTTCCGGCGCCTGCGGATAGAAGAGGATGCTCGCGGAGTCCCCAACCGTGCCGGAGGGGCACCAGGTGTGCGCCACGGTGGGATTGCCGCTGAGAAACGCGCCCACGCCGGGGATGGTAATTGCCAGGTTCTGCGCACCGCCCGGATTCTGCGTACTCGGACCCGAAGCAGCCAGGGGATAGGTCGTCCAGTTATTCACGTTGTAGACGTATAACGTATCGGTGTGGCCGGTGATGCCTGCCGCGATATTTTCCGGGGTATTGTTCAGCGCCGCGCTGTCGGTGATGTACAGGGTCTGCGAATCGGGAGTCCAGGCAGCCGCGCTGCCCATGCCGCCAAACGTGGCGGTGACGCCGCCGCTGACGCTGTAGATATAGAAGACATGGCGCACCTGGTCGTTGATGAGCAGCGTAGCGTCGTTCGGCGAGACGGCCAGGACCACGCCGGGGGCGGTGGGGTCTGCCTTGGCGAGGGTGTCGGCTGAGGTGATGAATTCCATCAATTCGTGGGATGAGCCGAAGAACAGATTGCTGCCGAGCCGGTCCATCATCATCGAGTTCGGCACATAAGGCAGGCGCACCGTGGAGCCCACCGTGCCGCTGAGCAGCTCGACGGGAACGAAGTACTGCGACTGGCCGGGCGCGCCGAACCAGACGAAGTCGCTGGCGGTGCCGGGGGTAGTGATCTTGACCGGGTTCGAGGAGATGGAGAGGCCGGTGCCATACAAGCCGACCTCATTGATTGGAGCCGGATTGCAGGCGGCCGGCTGGCAGATGGCATAGACCGAAGCAATGCCGGGGAAGTTGGTGGTGATGCTTCCGCCGGATGTCGCGGAGATATCGACCGGGTCGGTCGACTGATAAGCCAGCGAAAGGCCGGTGATGGAGTTCCCGTTGGTGTCGAGGACGGTGGTGGTCAGATTCTGGGTCACGCCCTGGGTGATCGTGCCCACGGTTTTTCCGTTCGCCAGGGTCACGTCGATCGATTTTGGCGGGCAGGTCGAGAAGTAACCGGCCGATGATTCCCCGCCGGCGACCGAAGCGGTGATCACGGTGGTGCCCGGCTGCTCAGCGGTGATACTCACCTGGTTTGTGGTGGTGTTGGTGACAATGGAGGCGATGGCGGGGGTGCCGACCGAGTAGCCGAGAGTGCCAATGGCCGAGGTGCAGTCGGGGACCGAGGTCACGCCGGGGGGCAGTTCCCCGGCGCAGGCATAGTTGCTGGTAACCGAAGCTGGTGCACAGAGCACAAACTGCTTGATGCCGTTGCTGTAGCATGCCTGCGCGTCGAGTGTCGCCTGGGCGCCCTGCGAAAAGCACTGCTGCCCGGACCCAGTCACGGCGAGAGTGACAAGGGTGACGGAGGTCACCTGAGCATGCACGTAAACCTCCACTGGATTGGAGGTGACCGACTGGGCAGAGGCCGTGATATAAGCCGTGGCGTAGGGCAGGCCGCCGGTCGAGGGCATCGGGTCCGGCTTGCTGCAGGTGGTGTAATTGGCGATGCCGCCGCCGGTGTTCCGGTTCCACGTGCCGGCGCAAATGTTGCCGGCGGGCGAGATGTCCACCAACAGGTTGTTGGTGGTGCCGTAGGTGTAGGTGCCGACGGTGACCGCGGTGCCCTTGCACGTCTTGGCCGTGGGCGTGCCCACCAGCAGCGTCTGCCCGAAGGCAATCGAGATGCCGCTGGTCAGCGGCGCCAGCGTGATGGAGTCCACGTCCGTGTCCTTCAACCCGTAGCCCAGGCCGTTGCAATAGTTCCCCGCCGGGTTACGCGTGCAGCCGGAGATCGAAATCCCGGCTGGAATGGCCACGCACAACAAGCAAACAAGCGTCAAAAACCGCCGCATGAATCCTCCCCGCCCCGCCGCTTCGAACCGCGGAACGGTCTCTGGCGAATCCGTCAAGAAAAAATGAGTGATAAGCGGCCCGTCAACATGCCCAAGGCTGGCCTGCAACCGTTGAAATCCGCTCAAATGACCGGCCGACGGCGGTACGCTCTTTCATGCAGCCGGCCGGCAAAACACGCTTTGAAACTCCAAAGAAAAGTGTATCAGGACGGAGTGGCCCCCGGCTGACAGCCGGCCGGAAGCTGCCCGGCCCGATTCCCCACCCCTGCTCCCAATAGACTCCGCCGCGCACGGATGGCGAGCAGGCAAGGCGCGGACAGGTCCTACTACTCTCCCGGCGGCATATAGCGCGCAAACCACTCCACGGCCCGCTCCATCATGTCGCGCCGGTGGGCGGGATCGGCAAAGCCGTGCCCCTCGTTGGGGTAGACCACCAGTTGCGTGGGCACGTGCCGGTCGCGCAGGGCGTGCCAGAACTCGTAGGACTGGGGTGCCGGACATTCGCCGTCCCGGTCGCCCACCACCACCAGCGTGGGCGTATGGGCCTGCTTGATGAAGTCGATGGCCGAGCTTCTGGCGTAGACGGCCGGATCGTCGTAGACCGAGGCGCCAAAGTACGGCGTCATCCACTGGTCGATCGAGTTCTCGCCATAATAGCTCTGCCAGTCCGAGATGCCCGCGCCCGCAACCGCCGCCTTGAACCGCTGCGTCTGGGTGACGGCAAACATGGTCATGAATCCGCCGTAACTCCAGCCCGTAATCCCTACCCGGTTGGGGTCCACCGGATATTTGGCCAGCACCGCGTCCGCCCCGGCCAGAATGTCGCGCAAGTCCCCGTAGCCGAAGTCCTTGCGGTTGGCCTGGGTAAACGCCTCGCCCTGCCCGTAGCTGCCGCGTGGGTTGGGCTGCAACACGAAGTAGCCCAGCGCGGAGAAGGCCGCGGCGCTGAGGCCGAAGCCGCTGCCCCAATGGGCAATCATAGCCGAGGCCGGCCCGCCATGCACCACGACGATCAGCGGATATTTCTTCGCCGGGTCGTAGTCTTTGGGCAGCATCAGCCAGCCCTGCACGCGGAACGCATCGCTCTTCCAGTCAAGCGAAACGGACTTGCCCCAGGCCGGTTCCACCCCGTCGTTCAGGTGCGACAGTTGAATCACGCCGGCAAGTTCGCCACCGGGACCGGAACTCGTCGCTGTGCCCATGGCGGTCCCCGGCCTGGCCGCATAGATTTCCACGGGATGGTCGAAAGTGCTGGAGTGGAAGACGAACAGCGAATGGTCGGCCGTCGCCGAGAGGCTCAGCTCCATCCGCCCGTCGCCCACGCTGCCGGGAATGCTGAAGACGGGCGCGCCAAAGCTGCTGGAAACGCGGCTGGCGGCCACACTCTCGGTGGCCGGGTCGCCTTCGAGACGGAAGCGGACCAACTGGGTGTTGCCGCCGGCCAGCTCGCTGACAAAAATGTGTTCGTTGCCGTCCCACTCGATCCAGGCCGGCGAAGTGGGCCGTTTCGCGGTAAGGTCGATCGGCTGGCCGCCGTTTGCCGCCACAATCCACACGTCGCCGCCCGTCGCGCCCTGGTCGCTCATCAGCCCACCGATGAAGGCGATGGCCTTGCCGTCCGGCGACCACCGCGGCACGGCGATCTGCAAGCCGTGCAGCGGGCCGGAGACCTCGGCGGGTGCCAGAATGGCTTTGGGCGAGCCCGAGCCGCCCAGCGCCTGGGTGTAGAGCTTGGCGACCCACCAGTTGTTCTCTCCCGGCGGATCGGCGGCCACGTAGGCCAGCGACTTCGAATCCGGCGACCAGTCGAACTCATATACATGAAGATTGGCCGGCGTGGCCAGCGCGGGAGCAGCCGGCCCCGGAGTAGCCAGCCCACCCACATCCACCGCCGCCACGGCGACCCGCTGGACCTCGACGCCATCCTCGCCAATGACTCCCGCCGGCGGCTTCACGGCCGCCAGCGCACCGGACGGGCGCGTCGCCCCTTCGACGTATAAGAAGGCCACGCGGGTCCCGTCCGGCGAAAAAGCCGGTGCTTCCACATAGCCCTTCAACTCCGTAATCCGCCGCGCCGGGCTGCCGCCGAGCTGAGCAACATAGAGGTCGGTCTGCTCGCCCGGCTTGGCGCAATCGGAGAAAAAGGCCAGCGTCTTTGCGTCCGGCGACCAGACGATCTGGCCCTCGTGGCAGTGCTGTTCCGGCTTGGAGGCCGCGGTGATGCGCTCGCTCCTGGTCAGGTCGTCCAGCGGAGCAACGCGAATCTCCGCTCCCTCGTGCGGGGCCTGAATCCAGGCCAGGTGTTTGCCGTCGGGCGCCACCGCGACCTGACCCACGGAGTGGCCGCGATTCAGCCCTTTGAGGACATCCTCGATATGGGCGCGATCCGGCGCTGGGGCCGCTGCGGATTCCGGCGTCGCTGCAGCATGGGAATCCTGCGCCACAGCGTAGGGAAGGTTGAAAATCGTGCCCAGGAGCAGGGCAACGCCGGCGATGAATCCGGCGCGGAGAGATTTGCGAATCGGCGTCAAAAACATACGGAAATGCTATCAGGCCGAATCCAGAGCGGGCGTTTTCCCGCTCCGCGCATTCCCTATCGACAATATAAGCAAGATTGCTTATACTCGAGCTGTGAAGAGCAGTGAGTTCAAGCGGTGGCTGGCAGCGCAGGGAGCAACCTTCAGCCCCGGCAAAGGCTCGCACCTGAAGGTGGAGTTGAAAGGAAAACTCTCTGTTCTGCCGATGCACAACAAGGATCTCAGGAAGGGTCTCGCCGAAAACATCAAGAAGCAACTCGGGCTGAAATAGGAGGAAAGATGTTGCAATATCCTGCAATTTTTACGGCGGCTGAGGAGGGTGGGTACGTGATCACCTTCCCAGATATTCCCGAGGCAATCACCCAGGGCGAAGACGAAAAGGATGGGTTGCGCCGGGCTTCGGATGCGCTGGAGACGGCTCTTGACTTTTACTTTGAAGCGCCGCGACCGATTCCCGCGCCCTCGAAGCCCAAGAGCGGTCAGCGTCTGATCGAGCTTTCGGCCAGCCTCTCCGCGAAAGTGCTGCTGGTGAACGAAATGATTGCGCAGAAGGTTCGTCCGGCGGAGTTGGCGCGGCGGTTGAAGATAACGCCTCAAGAGGTGACCCGGTTGATTGACGTTCACCACACGACGAAGATCGACGGCATCGCCCGCGCGCTCAAGGCGCTGGGAAAAACCATGGAGATTCGCGCCGTATAACGCATCCGGGAAACGCAGGCCTCGACGGCTGGGGTTTTTCGCCCTTGTCCCGCTCACAAATGCTGGGTGGGCCATCCGCCGTCATGGCGTGCTGAAATTGCGCGTTCGGGCGACCCATCGGCAGCACTCCGCATCCAT
>OBLU010006334.1_pt1 | contig 10535 bp, 7 predicted proteins | sample 1518681 | NCBI WGS metagenome assembly OBLU01 (sample SAMEA3539304, study PRJEB22396) | soil metagenome | biome: tundra; feature: field; material: soil | place: USA | collected 2010-05 | depth 0.15 m
GGGAGAGATAGACGCCGAACTTCAGACCGTTATTGCGAGCGGCCTCGGACGTCATTCTTACCAGATCGCCTTTACCACCTAGCCATGGACTGTTCTTCACGCTATAGTCGGTCTGCTTGGTCGGCCATAGGCAGAATCCATCGTGGTGCTTGGCCACCAGGACGACGTACTTGGCGCCAGCCTGTGCCTCGCCAAAATGTCATTGGCGCGAAATAGGGCGCAGTCTTTAACCGTTAAGACCGCACCTGGCAGTTGTGCCTCGCCAAAATTCGATGTACCTTCATCTGACTGATTTCAAGCCAGATTGCTATTTTGGCGAGGGACAACCACATCGCGCACCTGTACGTATGCGCCGGCGTACCGTACAAAACGCAGGTGCGCGTCCGCAGCCTTATGGAGACGATGTACGCACCCGAGCGCGATGGCATCCAGGGCAATGAAGATGTCGGACAGATGTCGGCCTGGTTCGTGATGAGCGCGCTGGGTTTCTATCCTGTGGATCCGGTGAGCGGGAACTACATCCTTGGTTCACCGCTCTTCGACCGTGCCGTGGTTGCGCTCAGCAACGATCGCCAAATCGAGATCGACGTGCGTCGCTCAGACCCGAACCACGCCTACATCCATTCCTTTTCCCTGAACGGCAAACCGCAAAGCAGGGTATGGTTCCATCACGGTGAGATTTCGCATGGCGGCACACTCAGCTTCCAGATGGGACCGGAGCCAGATACAAGCTTTGGAGCGGCGTCCGCAGTCGCACCGCCTTCACTTACGCTATGAGAACTACACCCTGGAACTATACAGCGCACACTCATCATGAACCTTGCGGACGATCGGCCAATACATCACAAAAAAGAGCGGCAAGATAACCTCACCCGGCGGAGTGTTCCCACTTGAAACGACGCAACCTACTGTATAACCTCGCAGCACTAAGTCTGACGATGCCGCACGCCCATCGCCTGCTGGTCTCTTCCGTGCTTTCCGATAGAAAATCCGGCAAGTCGGGACGTGGCTCCGCCCTTGCACTTCCTTCGCCCAAACAACAGGCCTGGCAGGATCTGGAACTAGGCATGTTCGTGCACTTTGCGCCGAACACCTGGCAGGATGCTGAGTCGGACAACCTGTCTACGCCGCTTTCGCAGATCAATCCGGCCAGATTGGATACCGATCAATGGGCAGCAACGGCGATTTCCCTCGGTGCGCGGTACATCGTCTTCGTCGCCAAGCATCAGGGTGGCTTTTGTATGTGGCAGACACAGACCACCAGCTACGGCATCCGTGACACGTCATGGAGGAGCGGCAAGGGTGACGTGCTCGCGGATATTGCAGCATCGTGTAAAAAATACGGATTGAAACTAGGTGTCTATGTATGCCCACGCGACGATCACTTCGGAGCGACGACAGGCGGCGTATGTAAGACCGCTGAGTTGCAGGCGAAGTACAACGCGATGTACCGCGAGCAGCTTGCCGAAGTCCTCTCACGTTACGGCGAATTGGTGGAGATATGGTTTGATGGCTCGAGCGTAACCCCGGTTGGCGATCTGCTGAAGCGATACCAGCCCGACGCGATGATCTTCCAGGGTCCGCAGGCCACCATCCGCTGGATCGGCAACGAAGATGGCTTTGCTCCCTACCCATGCTGGAACGGCGTGGACGCGAAGGAGGCGCATGAAGGCACGTCAACCTCTCTCGATGGCGACCCCGACGGCTCCATATGGCTTCCGAATGAGGTGGATGTCTCGATCCGCCGGCCTAACTGGTTCTGGAGTACCACGAACGAGAAACGTGTGCTTAGTGTCGATCAGCTTCTCTCGATTTACTACCGTTCAATCGGCCGCGGGGCGCAGTTTTTACTCAACATCCCGGTCAACCGGGACGGTTTGCTCTCGCAGCCTGATTGCCGTTCAGCGACCGCCTTTGGCCAGGAAATCAACCGTCGCTTTGCGGAGCCAATCGCGGCAACCCAGGGAAAGGGGAGTTCCTTTGTTCTGACGTTCGACCGACCTACGCGTATCGATACGGTTATCCTTCAGGAGCAGACTTCCCTCGGGGAGCGCGTCAGGAAATATCGGCTTGAGGCATACGTCGAGGGCTCGTGGAAGCCACAGGCCGAGGGCTCAGCGATCGGACATAAACGAATTCAACCAGTCGAGCAGCAAACTGTGAGTGCGATTCGCCTGGTAGTGCCACAGGCGGCAGCCGAACCTGCCATCCGCTTGTTTGCGGTCTTCGATACGCAAGTTGCGCCGCCACGCGACTGGAACGCTGTATCGGAAATATGGTCGTCGAATCTAGTCGGCAAGTGGTCTGATGGAAGCTTCTCGCTCGATCTCACCAAGGAGATTCCAGTGGCGGCGCAGTATGCGTTGCGTTTCCAGCCGCAGCAGGGTTCTGTTACCGGCTTCCGCGATCTCGTGCTCGAGCTCGGAGGAATCTCCAATCCCGCCTTGATCAAGCTTTCGCGTATCAAGCGAAATGAATTGATTCTCGATATTACCGGCTTGGAAAAAACGATCCGTGTCCACGGACACGTTGACGGTGCAGAGGCTGGATCAGTACTTCTGGAACGCCGGTGATAAGCGATGCCCGTGTGCTACGGGTGACCGGAAGATAGCACGATACGATGTCTCCCCGTGTCAAGTGCATCCAGAGGTCAGCCCCGGCGAGGCTCTTCGGGTTCATGTTGGCGGGTAAGCCCAGGTAAAGAGAAGGCAGCATACGGGCTTCGCATTTTGCTGAATATTCGTTTCGCGCGTGCCGTGCTTTGGTTCAGTCCAGAAGATGGAGCAACTCGGGGACGGTCAGAGTTGAATTGGAGGTAGAGCCCCGCGCTAATCCCGGTCCGATCGCCAGCGCCTGGGAATTGTTTTCGAACCAGACAAGGAATCTTGCGTCGTCGGCACCGGAGAGCCGTTGCAGATTGAGCCAGGTGTAATAGGCGCCCATGTCGGCATCGACCAGGGAACCCATGGGATCCACGTCGACGGATTGAGCGTCCGTGAGCATCTGGTCCATCGTTCGTGCCTGCTGGCGGGGAGCATAGCGGAGGACGAGGGTCTCCGGTTGTGCGCGGCGAAGGCACTCTCTGGCGGCCCACTGGACAAACGTCGTCGCGAAGATCTGGGTTCCGGAGCCATTGGTAAAGAGGCTGAGTTGGAAGTGATTCAGAATCTCCTCGCCAGAAGAGCGGGGTGCCGGGAATCCGATATCTTGCGGCTTCAGTTGGGCATATTGCGCACGCAGGGCCTCTGGGCCTGCAGTGCCGGAGGCAATCGTCCTCTGGGTGAGGGCCAGAAGCTGACGACGGACCGGGGTGAGACTCTGATACGAGATCTGCGTGAGGCTGGGGGAAGGCAGCGCAGCGCCGCCATCGATATACCAGTGGGCAAAGGTGCCGGACTGCAAAGCGCTTTGTTGAGCGGACTGCTTCCTGGCGCGCCTGGATGCGTAGTCCAGGATTGCGTCGACTCCATCCTTTGGCTGCACGCGAGTAAAGTGAACACCTGCGGGCTTCAGTTTCCGGAACAGGGGATATAGGGACTGCTCGACATCGTGCCCGAGAATAACGATTCCAAGTCTTGGCATTGCGGGGCCTGGGACCGGTGCCATGCGGTCTACGGAACTGGTATACGCGTCCGCGATGGTGCGGAAGCCGTCCATCTGTTGGGTACTCCAGAGCCAGGCCGTCAATTGCTCGACAAAAACCTTGGGATTTCCGAACCAGTTTGCGCGCAGCATGGTGTCGCTCAGTCGCAGGGAGCAGAAGCCTTGCATCCACAAAGCCAGTTGTTGCGGGGGCAGGTCGCCGAGGCAGTGGAGCTGAGCGTCGATCTGGCGGCGCTCGGCCGGCAGCTTCCAGTCGTAATCAATGAGTTCGGTGAGCAGGATGGGGAGCAAAGGGAGAGGCAGTTTGCGCAGCAGTTCCAGGTTGGCGACGGCAACTTTGCGGGCGAGCGGAGGATACGACGCGAAGTCGTTGTTACGGAGTTGACTGGGAAGCATCGCTCAGAGTACCTCCAGCAGCGGTTTCCCCGTGGAGAAGGTTGGCGAGAAGCCCAGCATCTTCCCAAGGGTAGGGACAAGGTCGCAGGAGTCCACGGCCCGATCTATGATCGTGTTCTCTCTGACTCCAGGTCCTAGCACGAGCATCCAAGTGGTTCGGGACAGTGCATCGCCGGTGCGATGATGCTGGAACCCGTTGCCGCCGGAACTGAAGTCCGAGTCACGCCCGAAGTCGGGGAGGATGAACATAGTGGTCCGCCCCTTGTACTCGGGATTTTTCTCGATGGCATTCCATATCTCGGCGCAGAGCCTGTCGGAGCGGCGAATGCCATCGATGTAGAGGGAGTAGGCCCCCGAGTGAGCGATGTCGATGTCGTGCAACGTGATCCAGAGAAGACTGGGCGCAAGTTCCTGCATGAGTTGCCGCGCGATGTAGACGGAGAGCTCATCGGGACTTTCGAGGCTCCTGGCGTGGGCTGTGAAGTCGACCAGCGACAGGTTGAGCAGGTTGGCAGCACTCTGCACGTCGATCTCCGGGCCATCCAGGGTGGAGGTAACGAGGGGAGACTCGTAGTTGTCGTGAAGCAGATGTTCCATGTCGAGTGAGGCGGTGCGGCCGAGCGTGGCAGCGAGCAGGCGCTTTGGAAGGAGCACCTGAGCGCCGAGGTCCGGCCCAAAACCGCGATGCTCGCTGCTGCCGATGCGGTTGAACCCGTTGCTGGGAGCTACCACCCAGGCATCGTTCGCGGGACGCTTCAAGTCTTTGCGGAAGTACTCGAAGACGGTTGGATTCGCCGGCGCCACGCGCGCAAAGTTATTCAGCGTCTCATAGGCTCCGGTGGCGAGAGACGCGGTTGCGACGTAGTGGCCGAGGATCCCACGATTCACCACCTGGGCAAAGAACGTTCCCTGCGGGATGAGTTCGGTGAGCATTCGAGGGATGTTTTCTTGGCCTTCCGGAGCGAAGGTCTCTTCGTCCCGCGCGCCTCCGCCAAAGGTCACGACGACGGTCTTTTGCCCGTGTTGAACCTGCATCGCGCGCAGAGGGGAGAAACCGTTCAGAGGGCCTGCGGCCGCTGCGCCGATGGCAGTCCGTAGGAATTGACGCCGGCTCCATGCCAGTGCGTCCGAGTTCGAGGCGAACGAACGGCCGCTGGACCGCAGCGATCTATTCTGGGAAAGGATGGCGCTCCTCCTGTTGCCAACTGAGTCCTCACGTATCGTGCGCAACGATCTGGGCATCTCACTATGATCCGTGTAACCCGTGCGCAGCACCGGCGACTCTCCGCCCGACGGTGGCGTAAATCATGTGGAGGGGCCGCAGGTAATCGAACCAAAGTAGCATTCTGCACCCACAGCACAACATTTGAGTGGAAAATATCGCAAGATTTCACAATTATGAAGTTTAAGTGGAACTTTGATCAATTTTCTTTTATTCTGTTTCTTCAACGGATGACTTCAATTAGGTCGCCACTTCGGTCGACCTAACTAAACAAGAGGGCCCGATCGTCCGTCCTGATGGCTGAACCCGCGCTATGTGAGGCTCATATGACACTGCTCCGAACTCCCCCGTCCCGTACTGAGTGGGTAGACTGCTCCTTGTTGCAAGTCCGAATTGGTGGAACATTTCTCCTGAACCGGATCCGCAGCCTTCATGGTTTTCTGACTGGGGGCTTAGCGGTTTCAATTGCAGTCATGCTGTTGGCGTTCGGTCCAGACCGCACCTTTGCCCAAGTCGATCAGGGAAGCATATCGGGAACGATCAGCGACCCCTCGGGCGCCGTGATCCGGGGAGCGACCGTTATGCTCACGAATGTCGATAACAATTTAATCTTTACCCGCACTACGAGCGGCTCCGGGGAATACACATTTTCCCCTCTCAAAGTTGGAAACTATAAACTCAAAGTCAGCGCGGCCGGATTTGCAACAGCTGAAAGAGGCGATATCCGTGTGGACGTAAGCGGTTCTGTCGGTGTGAATATCAAGTTGCAGTCGGGTGAGGTCACCCAAGTTGTGGAGGTCAGGACGGTCGCGGACCTGCAGACGGAGGACGCCTCGACCGGTCAGGTCTTCAGCGCGCAGCAGATCAACGATTCGCCGCTTGAAGACCGCAATTACTTGTTCCTCGCCCAACTTACTACCGGCGTGAACGCGCCAAACCAAGGCAATTCTCAGACATCCGGCTCGGGTGCGTTTGCCTCGAACGGCAGCCGCGTCTCTCAGAACGACTTCATCCTCGACGGGGTAGACAACAACTCCAACATGCAGGACTTCCTGAACGGTGCAACCTACGCCGTGCGTCCTCCACCGGAGGCGCTCGAAGAATTCAAAGTGCAGACCAGCGACTACAGCGCCGAACTTGGGCGCGCGACCGGTGCCGCGGTCAATGCATCCATCAAATCCGGCGGTAACACCGTCCATGGCGGATTGTGGGAGTATCTCCGCAACGACCGGATGACCGCCAGAGACTACTTCAATACGTCGGGCAGGACCGCCTACCACGAGAACATCTTCGGGGCCACGCTGGGCGGCCCGATCATCAAGAACAAGCTGTTTATCTTCGCCGATGCTCAGGGAACCCGCATATCGATCTTTGCTCCGCAGTCGCTGGACCAAACCGTTCCGACCGACGCCATGCGAAACGGGGATTTCTCCGAGATGTTGAATCCAAACAATACCCAGGGCAGCGGTTCAATAACGCTATACAAGACGGGCGGCAATGTGACTCCAGGCGTGGGCCAGCCGGAGCTCGCGAAGGATCCCACCCGCTATCTTTCCTGCCCGACCGCAATAGCTGTCAACCCGACATCGATTCCGGGGCAGAACGTCATCTGCCCGAATAACATCAATCCGATCGCGCAGCGCATCCTGAAACTGTTCCCCGAGCCGAACGCGGGAGCACCTCACCAGACCTCCAGCAACTACACGATTCCAGCGACGGCAACCTCCAACAATACGACTCAGTACGATGTTCGCGTCGACTATAACCCGACCGCCAAGGACCAGGCATTCGCTCGTTACAGCTATGCCAACAATCCCACCGCATACGCTCCTCCCTTCGCGATCCTTGACGGCGGCGGCTTTGGTAGCGATGGTCAAAACTCCAACTACAGCAAGAGCGGCGTCATCAGCGAGAGTCACTTCTTCTCGCCCACGTTGTCCAATGAATTCCGGGCAGGCTACAACTGGCTGCACGCTGCCTATCTGCAGGTAGGCAGCCAGACCAACGTGGCGGCGCAGTACGGATTGGGCGGCATTCCCTATGCCCCCTCGCTCGGCGGCTTCCCGGACATCAGTTTCAACGGCTTCGCCAACAGCATCGGCATTCCCAGCTACATGCCCTCCAACGAATTGCAGAACGTCCTCTCGTTCAACGACAACGTGGCCAAGGTCCTGGGGAGACACAACCTTAAGGCCGGCGTCAACTTCCAGCACATCCGTTTCTACGGATTGCAGTCGGCGAACCCAACCGGATCGCAACTTTACAGCAGACGATACACGTATGATCCCGGGGATCTGAGCGGCCAGCTTACCGGTTCAGGCGTTGCGGATTTTCTGCTCGACCAGATGAGGTCTTCCAGCATCAACAGCGATACCCCAGTCACCAACCTGCGTTGGTATAGCGCTGCCTTCATCGAGGATGACTGGAAGGTGCGCCCGAACGTCATTCTGAACCTCGGCCTCCGTTGGGAGTACACCCAGCCTTTCTCCGAACTGCATGACGTGCAGGCGAACTTTGTCGGCAACTTTGCCGGCATGAACAAGGGCAGCGGGACCTTCCTGATCCCCCAGTCGCAGAGCAGCTACCCCATTCCTGCGGCGATTGCTACCGAATTTGCCAAAGACAATGTCACGGTGCAGTACACGTCCAATCGGGGGCTGGTGAATCCGGACAGACATGAGTTTGCACCGCGCCTCGGCGTGGCCTATCAGCCCAATACAAAGAGTGTCATCCGGGCAGGCCTGGGTATCGCTTACGGCGGCCAGGAAAACATCGGATTGGGCCCGAACCTGTTCAACAATCCTCCGTTTTTCCTCTCCAGCAGCTACATCCCCACTCCGAATACCTGCTCGAACACAGTCGCCGCTGGCGTGGTCTGCCCAACCAATGGTCAGACGCTTGAGACCGGCTTTGGCGCGGCGGTCACCACGGTTGGGGGCCTGGGAGCGAACGTTCAGCAGCCAACGCTGATTGGCCAGGACCAGAATGCCAAAAGCTCCTACACCGTCTCGTACAACGTGGCCCTGCAGCAAGCTTTCACGCCCACCATGTCGTTTAGTCTCGGCTACGAGGGCAATCAAAGTCGCCACCTGCGCGTCAGTTATGGCGCCAACCAGTTCCCGGGTATAGTTCCCAGGGATGCCCCGAACCCGCAGCTCTATCAGCCATTCTTCGATATCGGAAATATCATCCAGATCACGAACGAGGGCCAGGGGCGTTACGATTCGCTCCAGACCAAGCTCGAGAAGAGAGCCTCGCACGGGCTGTATTTCCTAGCAGGGTACACCTGGGCGCATAGCCTGGATGACGCCGTCCAGCCCATCCAGGGTACGGACGGAGGTGCCGCAGGCAATCCAGCGTTCCTTGGACTGAAGTTCGAGTACGGAGCGAGCAACACCGACGTGCGCAACCGGTTTACCTTCTCCCCGCAGTACGAACTGCCCTTTGGCAAGGGGAAGAAGTTCCTTAACCACGGTGGTGTCGTCGACGCACTAGTTGGCGGTTGGAAGACGGCCGCTATCTTCCAGGCCCAGACCGGTACGCCAATCGCCTTCCCAGGACTCTTCCAAATCGGCAATCCATTCACCCCCGGCGGCACCCCGAGCCCGATCACCCAGCACAATGTCCAGTGCGTCACGCAGACCAGAATCTTGGCCCACTGGTTCAATCCCTGCGCGTTTGCACAAGCGCCCGCCGCAACCCTGGTTGCCGATCCAAACGTGAACGATAACACGGTCTTGCTCAGCAATGCCGGGACGCTACCTGCCGGTCAGAGAGGCAGGCTGACGGTAGCCGGCCCCAACTTCAACCGGCTCGACATGTCTCTCTTCAAGAGCTTCCGCATACCGTTTCGTGAGGCCGCGCTGCAGTTGCGCGCCGACGGTTTCAATGTTCTCAACCATCCATCCTTCAGCGATCCGAACAACTCCATTCAGGGGTCGAATGCAGGCAGAATCACTTCCACAAGATTCAGCGGCATCCTGCCTGATGCCCGCACGATTCAGGTTGCGGCGCGCCTGACGTTCTAGCCGGGGCTCCTGAGCGTCGCTCAAGAATTGAGCGAGTGAGCGTGTTCCTCACGGAAGGATCGTGTTCACAGCCTTAATGCGAAGCCTCAATTGCGAATGTTGGGCGGCTCTCGCGAGTATGGGCGAGCCGATCGCGCAGCATTGGAAGACCTCAGGCACGCCGGTGCCGATCTTGGCGGATGCCTCGAAAATCTGCATTCCAGAGCGTACTCTCTCGATGTTTCGGCGAGCCGCGGCCACGTCTGCGACGGCAACTGCAGCTATGAAGCTTTTCGTAGGGAAAATCTGACGCCTTGAAATCCAGTTCCCGGGGATTTGCGTACTGTAGGTAGCACGATTTCCAATCTGGCAGCACAATTCTCCCGACAGAACCACGCCATCGGCGCGCGAAACCGTCGTATAAACAAGGCAAATCGATTCCGTTGCTTCCTGGAGGCAGTCATCCGCATACGGCAATCATCTGCCCCGAATCTAGTACGCGGTCTGTGCATCTCGGGGTTGGTGATCTATCTTCTGCTGCCGGGAGTGCTAAATGGGGGTATGGCAACGATTCGGTACAAAATGGGCCATTTGGTTTCAGCGGGCTGAGGCGGTCTGTTTCAGGGTGGTAGCCGTAGTCGGGTTGGGGCGGTTTTCTATCGAGGTTGAGGGTGTAATCGCCGAAGCGATTGATGTGCTCCGTCAGGTATGGACTGATGGCTGCGATGGCGTCTTCGGGGACGGGTTCCCCGCGCTGTTCGAGAGTTTGAATGAGCCCCTCATGAGGGAACACAGGTTATGGAAGATCAGGCAGTTTGCCACGAGGTGGTTGTACTTGGGGTTTGAGGCGCAGTGGAACGGAAAACCGGGTTAGGGATGTTCTGTCTGTCTCTGCGTAATGACAGAGTCATTACGTTTGTGCTACGCTTGTCTCTTGTGAAGGGGATTCTCATGCCGATGTCCCAACCGGAAAAGGGTAGGCGCGACACCTTGAACCTCCGGATCAAGCCGGAGCTGCGGGGACTGATTGATCGTGCGGCGGAGCTGTCCGGCAACAATCGGACAGATTTCGTGCTCAATGCCGCCCGTCACGCCGCCGAAGATGCGCTTTTGGACCGCACCGTATTCAGGGTTAACTCCAAAGCTTATGCGGAGTTTCTGGCACGGCTCGATGCGCCGCCGAGCCCGAATGCACGGCTGCGCGTTTCCCTCGAGACCCTCGCGCCATGGGAGAAGTAAGCGGTCTTTCGGCGCCAGAACCACTTGCGGATCAACACGATTTCGGTGATTTCGACTGCGGGGAGATC
>OBLU010006336.1_pt1 | contig 10534 bp, 5 predicted proteins | sample 1518681 | NCBI WGS metagenome assembly OBLU01 (sample SAMEA3539304, study PRJEB22396) | soil metagenome | biome: tundra; feature: field; material: soil | place: USA | collected 2010-05 | depth 0.15 m
CTTCGCCAGCAAAGAATGTTTTTTACTTTGCTTTGATCCGTTTCAACCGGCGGTTCGTCACGGCCAATACACCGAGCGATAAAACCGCTGCGTATAATTTGTCGCCTGTGTGTCGGTGAATTGCCACAAGCCGTTGATGTCCGCAGTGTTTGTGCTGACCGGCGTCCAAACCACCGGCGGCATCAAATCCAGCGTCGCTTCCACCAGATAAGTGTAATCGGGAACGCCGACAAAGCTCAGGGTCACACTGCCATTGCCGTTGACGACGGTGCTGGCGATGGCATTGGTCGGCGGTGGCCCGACGACGACGTTGATCACACTGGCGGCGGTCCCGCCCTGGCCGTCACCCACCGTGTAATTGATCTGGTCGGCCACGTCGTTGGCGTTGGTGTAATAAACATAGGTGCTGTCGTAGCTCACCGTCGCCGCATTGGTGCTGCTGATGCTACTCGTCAACGCCAGCGGGTCACCGTCCGCATCGCTCCAGTTGGTCGCCAAGTTGCCCACAATCGGGATGTTCAACGGATATCCCGCCGGACGCGAATAAGTGGACGGGTTGGCCACCGGCGCCGTATTGTTGTAGGTCAGCGTGGCGATAATGCTTGTCACACTGTCGGAACCATTGCTCACGACCACGGCATAACTGCCGGCATTGGTTGCCACCGCACTGGCAATGCTATAGCTGTTGGCCGTCGCTCCGGAGATAGGCGCGCCGTTCTTGAGCCATTGATAGGTCGGGTCAGGAATGCCTGTGGCGCTCACCGTAAAGCTCGCGGGTTGACCCGCGCTTATGCTCTGATTGCCCGGCTGGCCGATGATGTTGGGCGCCAATGCCGGCATCCAGCCATAAAGCCAGTTCGTCACACTTTGAGCGGCCAGCAGTTTCGGGTCGCCAGTGTTCAACTGCGTGAAGCCAATAAACGGACTGGCGCTGTTGTCCAGTGCAACCGTATTGTCCAGATTGCTGCAGCCAGATTCCCACAGCAGCATGGTGGTTTGAGCGGTCGAATCGGCATTGGTGTAACCAGCGGTGTCAATGCTGCAACCGATATAAGCCACCAAGCCATTCTGGGTGCCATTGTGGTCGGCCATCATGCAGCCGGTGACACCGGTTTCTTTCGTAAGCTGGCATTTCACGAAGGAGATGCCATTGCTCACCAAAAGACCGCCGTAACCAGGCCAGTTGCCGCCGGGGCCGGTGTCCGTTCGCGGAGCGGCCAGGTTGGGGCCCGCTGTTCCCAAGATGGTCCTGATTTCGCAGTTGGTGAAGAAGAAGTTGGCGCCACCCCAGACGTAGTCAAAGTTGCCCCGCACCAGGGTATTGTAGAAATATCCTTGGGACGAGTTTACGTTGCCCAGAATGGTGTCTTGCCGGCTGTTCACGTCGGCATTGTTCACGATGCACCGTCTGGCGCCCGTTTCAATCATCAGCGCTTCTGACTGTGAGCCGCCCTGCGGCGTGGTGTTCACGACCGTCATGTTCTCAATCACGACGTCATTCGCATTCACCTTGAACGCCATCCGGGCATGGGTGGTGCCATTGATGTTGTTGTTGTTGGCATAACCAACCACGGTCCCGGTGCGGCTTTGTCCACGGAAGGTAATGTTGGTCTTGGTTACGTCCACAATTCCCGTGTAATTCCCGTCGCGAATGTTGACGACGCGGCGGGTCGGTCCGCTTGTCGGCAGACTATCAACGGCACCCTGCACCGTGACAAAATCGGCACTGCCGTCAGCCGCAACCACCGGACTAGCCGGATCAACCGGGCCGGTTAATTTGGTGGTGAACTGCCACGCGGTGGTACTGCTGATACCAACAAAATAAGCGGCGCTCGGATCTACGATGACCCCGGGATCCACTGTCACATAATACGTTTTGCCGGTGGTCAACACTCCCGAATGCGGATAAATCGTCGCCGTGGTGCCCGTGATAATGATCGGATAATAATTGAACACTTGGGAATCACCGTGGAACAAGCTTCGGGGCTGAACATTTAAACCGTTATTCAGGCTCAAGTCGATCGTATCCACCGGGGAACCCGGGTTCGACGCGTCAAAAATGCGGACTTTGCCGACATTGCCAATCGAAGGCGTCTGGTTGAATGAGATATTGAAATAAGTATCCACGCAGACGCCGGTGCCGTTGTTTGCGGGCAATGTCGGCGTGCCAGTCATCGTGGAATTAATGGCAAGCTTGGTGTTGGGACTGGTCACCGAACCGGCGGCATTGCTCACGACCACGGTATAATTGGCGATATCAGTCAAAGCCACAGAGCCAATCGAATAATTGGTGGCGGTGGCGCCGGATATCAGACTGCCATTTTTATACCATCGATACGTCGGAGCGGGCACCGCGCAGCCGCCCTCCACCACATAGAAATTGACGGGATCCCCCACATTCACCAGCACATTGCTGGGTTGTTGCGAAATGCACGGCGGCACGATTATATTGATTGTGAAATTGGTCGAGGCGGTGCCCAAGTAGTTGCTGGCCGTGACCGAGTAGGTGCCGCCATTGGCAAGCTGCAAGTTGCTCAGGGCCAGCGTCACGCTGGCTCCGGACTGAATCAAATTGGCGTTATTGTCATACCAGAAATAAACCGGGGCGGGCACGCCGCCGCCGACAACAGTCACATTGGTTCCGTTACCGGCAATAACCGTTGCATTGGTCAGTGAAATGGAAGTGATGGTTGCAGCCGACGCGCTGTTGGCAATGTTCAACAGCACCGGCGAACTGGTGACGGAGCCGTAGGCATTGGTAACAACAACGAAATAATTCGCTGAATCGGCCACTTGAGCATTCACAAAGGTCAGATTGGAAGTGGTCGAGCCGGAAATGGTCGTTCCATTCGCCGTCACGCCATTCACAAGCGTGTTTGTCGCCGTGACTGTGGCCTGATACCACTGATAAGCCATCGGGGTCGCGCTGTTTACGTTCATCGTCACGGCAAAATCGGTGGTCGGCGTGCTGTCTCCCGGGCTGCCGCCGTAACCAACCGGTTGCACACTGATGACCGGATTGGGTGGCACCAAGGAAATCGTATCCAAGGTCAGCGTCACCGGACTTAAGGTGGTATTGTTAAAGCTCACCGCGAATTCGTTGAAGGTCGTCACGTTCACATTCGTGCCAGACTTGGGGGTTGTTGCATAGGATTGCTGGGTGACGGCGGAACCATCTATAACCAAACCCGCCGCCGCCACCGTGCTGGACCCGGTGCCAATTTGCATGAGTCCGCTCTTGTTGTTCACTTGTATCTGCGCCGAATAAGTCGTGCCAGCCACAGGAACGCCGGTGTTTACTTTGCCAGAGTTCATGGCGTAATTTGAGTCGTAAACCATGAAATTAACCTGTGGCCAATTGCGCTGAGAACACTCAAAATATGGCCCTCCAATATTGAAGTCGCCCCAATACCCCATGGCTTGGGAGGTGGTGCCAGAATCGTTAAACAACCCAAAGCCAAATGCCCGCCCCGTCAGACTGCCACTCATCGAAATATTAAAGGTGACTTTGCCGGAACTGCCCGCAGTGGGGGTGGTGAACGGCACGAAAGTTTTTGTGAGGAACTCCAGTTGAGTGCTGGCAGGAATAGTAAAAGTGACACTGCCGCCGTAGGTCGCGTCGCCGCCCGACGCAACATTGGCCGTAACCAAAGTGCCGGCGTTGTTGTAGGAACTCCATTGCAACTGGGCAAAGGCCGGCACAGCCAGCACACAGGCCAGCAGCGCCAGAAATTTCCGAACCATGATAAATCTCGATTTGAATGCGATACGTTTGGATATGCTCATAATTTGAATTGTTATTGGGCTCGCTAGCGACTCTAGCCAAAGTTGCGAATTATACATCCGCCATTTTCTGCAAATGAATTTGAAAAAAATGCCCTTCACCGAAAACTCACTTCAACTGATTTTTGGACACACCTGCCGTGCCAATTGCTCCAGACTGGTTGCGGTCGGCAGAAAAATTCACGTTGATGTTCTCATAATGCCTTATGTCCCGGATTTTCCTAGCTGCACAAATGTATGGTTTTTTCGGGGAGTGGGAGAGATGGACGCACCCCTCGATTCATCAAGCTTTGGCCGACTTGAACTTCAGCGCCGCTTCGGTGCGGGAGCGGACATGCAGTTTGTTGTAAACATGCCGAAGATGCCACCGGACGGTCCCATCGTTCACTCCCACGCGATGGGCGATTTCCTTGTTGGGGAAGCCTTGGGCCAGCAATTCGAGAATCTCGCGTTCGCGGGGTGAGAGTTCTTCCACCTCTGCCGCCGCCTTGAGCGGCTCCTGGAACGAGGCGATGACTTTGCGCGCGATTTCCCGCGACATCGGCGCGCCGCCCTGCCGGACCTCGCGAACGGCGGAAATGAGTTCTTCCGGCGTGCACCGCTTCAGCAGGTAGCCGCAGGCCCCGGCACGCAGCGCCCTGAAAATCCTTTCGGTGTCCTCGTACACGGTCACCATGATGATGTGGAGCGAGGGGAGCAATTGTTTAAGTTGGGCGGTGCATTCGATGCCCGAGAGTTTCGGCAATTGAATATCCATCAGCACGATCTCGGGTTGATGCCGTGGGATGGCCTCCAGGGCCTCCTCCGCCGTCGCGCAAGCGCACACGCAGCAACACTCCGGATCCGCCTGGACAAATTCCATGAGGCTTTCACGGATTGTTTTGTTGTCCTCAACGATGGCGATTCGGGTCATAAACTCTCACTTGGAAGGCACGTGGAACCGCACGGTGGTGCCCTGTCCGGCTTCGCCCGCAATTTCAAACCGTCCGCCCAGTTTTTCGATGCGCGCCCGCATGTTGGCCATGCCGTCCATTTTCACGGTGCGGGCATCCAATGGCAGGCCGCGTCCGTTGTCGGCAATGGACAACAGCAACTCCCCCGGTTCAACCTGAATGCCCAGGCGAACTTTGGTGGCGCCGGAATGGCGCACGACATTGGTAAGCGCTTCCTTGAAGGCCAGGAATAATTGGTGCCGATGCCGGGAGTCCACCACCTGGTCAGCCGGTCCGGTTGGGCCTTCGAGCCGCCAGGTGATGTTCGCCAATCCCAGGAAACGGTCCGCGTAAAGGCAGAAATAACTGACGAGCGAGGCCAGCGAGTCATGGGTGGGGTTCATGGCCCAGACGATTTCGTCCAAGGCGGTGACCAGCTCCCGCGCTTTGCCACCCATCTGATCGAGATGCTGGTTTCGCTTCTCGTCGGGGGCGGACGCGGATTTCGCCCGGTCGGCCAGCATGCCGATTTCGGTGATACCCGAGCCGAGTTCATCGTGCAGGTCCTGGGCGATGCGGGCGCGTTCCTGTTCCATCGTGCGCTGATGTTCCACGCGCTGACGGGTTTGAATTTGTGTTTCGAGTTCGGTGGTGCGCTCCTCGACCTGCCGGTGGAGTTGGGTGATCCACAACACCATGCCGGCCAGCACGCACGCGAGCACGCCGACGATTACCAGCAGCTTTCGCAGCGTCCACCAGGACGGTTGCGCCAGCACCTTGATGTCCGAAGGCGAGTTGAGTAACAAGCCAAAGGAAGCGACGTCCTCGCCCAACGCCCGGTTTCCACCTTGCGCCGCGTACACGCCCGTCAATTCCAGTTGACTGCCAACGCGGAGCAACCGTGCGGATTCAGCCGGCGCATTCAATCGGGCCGGAAACCGCCATGGTCCGGCCTGCATTTCCAGCACCTGGTTCGTTTCGGTTTGTCTCACCCCGACCAGCAGCGCCTCAATCCGCACCCGGGTCGAGTCGTTGCCCGCCCGGACCAAATCGTCCGGTGACAACTTTTTTGCCTCCGGCAGGGCGGCCCGCCCGGTCTGGCGCGCCTCCGCCTCGCACAAAACCGGTGCGGCGCCGCTCAACTCCGGAAAGCCCACCACTTCCACCAGGTCGCCGGCCTTCAACCCCGGCGGCTGCCGGGTCAGGAACCGCACGCCGTTGGTGCCATCCATCATGAAATATTTCGCGCCTTGCACGTAAACAATTTGTCCCGACACCTTCACCCGTTGAAACGCGCTGGCTTGGGGATCAAACAGCATCAGTTCCGCCGCCGTCTTGCCGGGGGTCGAAAACAAATCCGCCGGCGCGGGTTGATCCTCGGTGATGTCGTTGACGAACATCCGTATCTCTTCCCTTCTCACCTGGCCGGTCTCAACATCCCAGGAAACAAAAAGACATCCCCGCAGGCGGACCACGGCGTTGGCATAATGTTCCAGCATTTCCGGGATCATGCCGGGCACCCGAAAATCCACCGGCAGGGTACCACCCTGCGTGCGCAGCCGGATCGAGATCCAACTGAGCGGAGGGTAGGACATGGATACGATGACCCCCTTTAACTCCACCCATTGATCGTCGAGGCTGCCATTCATCAATTGGTCCCAGGTCGGTTGGATGGGATTGGGCAGACTCCCCAAACCCAGGATGTTGACCTGGCGTGCCCGGACAATCGGGGCAAACGAACCTTTGTCCGTCTTGCCTTCCACTTCCAGATAAGAGCCGATTTGAGGCAGCTCGGAAATGATCGACGAATCAACGACCACATAAACCGCGCGCGTGGCATCCTGAACAATGAAGGCGGGACGGTTCGACACGACGCAGATGACCACGCCCTGGATTTTGACCGGGTAACCGCTTTGGGCCTCCTCACGTTTCATCTGGTTGACGGCGGCGGCGCTCGTCAGCACGGGAAGCGTCTCCTGATTCCCATTCGTAACGCTGAAGGCATCGTGATGAGCCGAAGTTTCAATGAACTCAATCTCCTTGCTACTCGGCACCAGGAGCACCCCGGGGACTTTCTGCCCGGTGGTGGTGAAGGCGCTCTGGCAAAATCCCATGGCCCGGATCCGGCGATTTAACAACGAGGCGGCGGACAAACCGGAGACATCCCCGACCTCCACGCGCATGTGCCCGCCCATCGCGCTCAGTTCCATGTGCAGGCCGTCCGGCTGTTCACTCACCAGGGTCACCTCGCCTTCCACTTCCGCCCAGGGATCTTCATCTCCCTGGGACAACGGTTGACCAATGGCGATCCAGCGCAGGTCCGGGAACGCCCCGCGCCCGATCACTTCCAGCCGCAACGGCGATGCGCCACCGGCAACCAGGGATCCACCCGCGCCGATTCTGAAATCCGCGCCCCTCCGGGTGATGGTGCCGTTTCCCTCCAAACGCACCCGCTGTCCTGATTGCACGGGCTGGGTATGGAAATCCATTTCCAGCTCCGCGGTCCCGGACGTATCATGCAGCACCAGTTTCCGCTGGGTTGGATTGGCCCACCAGACATTACCCTCCAGACGAATCGAGTATCGGGCGTTTGATCCCTGGGAACTCAAACGTCGCAACTGCGCAATATTGGTCACCGCGGGAGACGAAAGCCCCGCCGTCTCCTGGCCCGTCGCGGCAAGTCCGGTCGCAACCAAAATGACCGTCAACGCCAGGCGGCAACGGCCCGCCGTCCGTCCCGAACGGGCAAAGGAAATGGCGTGCATGGAAACAGGGTAAACCATCGCCACGGCTTTTTGAACCATTAAAGGTTGCCGGCGGGGGAACCGGTTCCGGGCTGATGAAGTTCAACCGGTTTGTCCGGGGTTGGAATTATTCCCGTTGAGCGTTTGCTTTGGCAATGGAGACGGCATTGTCGCTGGTCGCGGGCGCACTGGTGCGTGAATCGGCGCGGGCCACGACCTCCTCGTTCACCAGGATTGCCGCCCGCAACTGTGGCGCATTTTTGACCGGCCCCGAATACACCGGTGACCGGGCAGAAGGCTCGGTGCCGTCCGTGGTGTAATGGATTTTGTAGTCTGGCACCTTGGTTCCATCAGGTGAAGCCGCTGCGGACAATATCCGGGTACGGTCCTTTTCATTCATCAAACAAATGGCGTAAATCGCGCAGCGGGGTTTCGGGATGTCGCTGGCCACCAATACCGTGGCAGTTCCCGCTTCACTCATGATGGGATTGTCTCCGCCCAGTTGCGCCAGGCCAGTGATGCCGAAGAAGATCGGCACCCGGGCGGCCGGAACAAGCGTGCCGGTCTTGTCCTTCAGGCTGGCATAGCAAAACGTCATGTCCTTGTCGCCGCCCGCAAAAGGCCGGCCGCTCAAATCAAATTCCATGGTCAACCCGTCGAGTTCGCCTGGCGTGCGACGCTCACACCGCGTCACCTCGCGTCCGCCAATGTAACCGACGGCCTGCAATGTGCCCGGCTGGAAGCGGTCGGATTTGAAGGTGAAGGGCGCGTGTTTCAGGTGGGTGGACACGCGCGAGGTGTCGGGGCGACGCCGTTCCACCAGCTTCCCGTTCAAATAAAGGGCCACTTCCTCGCAATTGCTGAAGACCCGCACCTCGAGGGGGGAGTCGGCCGTCCAGTAGTTGGCAATGTAAATCACCGGCCCCAGGGGACGGCCGGCAATCAGCTCGCCGGCATCGCGTTGACTGCGGAAAAACCAGTAGCTGAACTTGGGCAGCCGGAAGATGTCCATCACGCCGGACGATTCCAAATCCGGGGCGTAACCGCGATTGTAGTCGAACATGACCCAGACACCGTCGGCGAACGCGGAAGTTTTCAGGTCGTCGTTGTGCGCTTCCTGAAAATTCAGGGCCTGTTGCAACAATCGGGCCTCGCCGTCACCGCGCAACTGGCGGCTGCTGCGCTCGGCCGGTTGCAGGTCCTGCCATTGGTCCTGCGCGAAGCCGGCGTTTTGGGCGTAGTATTCCCAGTCGCCGTATTCGCTGACGAGACAGGGCCGGTTGGTGATTCCGCGGCAGCCGCCATGCTGGCGCGCCTGGATGAAAACATCATAGCCTTTTTCCCAGCCGGCGGTGTAGCACTGGTCGCCGGGATATTCCTCGTGGGCAATGGCGTTGGCGCGTTCAATAAACGATTGGGGCATGTCGCTCTCGTTCAAGGAAACTTCCCACAGGATCACACTGGGATGGTTGCGGTCGCGGCGGATGAGCTGGCGGCATTCCTGGAATTTTTGCCCGGCAAAAGCCGGATCCGGGTTAAAATACTGCCAGCCAAGGATGCTGTCCATGACGACCAGTCCCAACTCGTCGCAGGCGTCGAGAAACGCGGGTGATTGCGGGTAGTGCGACAGGCGAACGTAATCGAAGCCGGCCTCCTTGATTTTTAAAGCGTCACGATACTGCGCGTCGTCGGGCACCGCGTTGCCAAGGTAAGGATATTCTTGGTGACGATTGCAGCCGCGCAGGAACATTTTTTCGTCGTTGATCCAGAAACCGTCTCTGGTGATTCGAATCCGCCGGATGCCGATGCGGGTTTGTTCCGCATCGGTAACGTCGCCTTTGGCAACCAACTCCGAGCGTACTTGATAAAGATAGGGCGATTGCGGCGACCAGAGTTCAGGGTTGGCAACGGAAATTTCCTGGGTGATTTCCCGCTCTGCGCCCGCGGCAAGTTCAACCGCAGCGGATTCAACGGACGAAACTCTTTTCCCTTTGGCGTTCAACAAAATGGTTTTGACAACGAACGTGCGCGGAATGGCATCTTGGTTTTGAACATGGGTTTTCACGCTGATGACCGCCTGTGTTTTGGTCACGACCGGAAAGGTCACGAACACGCCACCGCTCGCAATCTTGTCCGCGAGGGTGGGATCGGTGATGTACAACTTGTCTTTGATAACCAGATGCGCGTCGCGGTAGAGGCCGCCGTAGAGGTTGAAATCCAAGTCAGCCAGTGGCTTGGGGCCGGTGACGGGGTTGTCGCGATTGTCCAGGCGGACCGCGATGACGTTCTTTTCACCGAGCCGGGCGAGCTTTGAAATATCCATGACGTAGGGCAGATAACCGCCCATGAATTTCCCGGCGGATTGGCCGTTGACCCAGACTTCCGCCGCGTTCATCGCCCCGTCGAACCGGAGGATGATTTCCTTGTCGCGGGCTTCCGCTGGCAGGTCAAACATTTTCCGGTACCAACAAATGCCCTGCCACTGGCGTGCGCCCTGGCCGGTCACCAACGGTTCGGTGTGGGCGGTGTGCGGCAGGGTCACCGTCTCCCACGCCCGATCGTCAAATTCCGGCGTCTGCGCCTGTGGCATCTCGGCCCGGACAAACCGCCACTGGCTGTCAAAAGGAACCGCCAGCGGTTCCGCCGCGGTTGCCCACCACGCGCCCAAAAGCAGCATCGCCAAAAATACCCCCGGTTTGGCGTGTATGCTCAATCGGTTTGTCCTTCCAAATTCCATGGGTCAAAGCTTGCGAACCTAAAGGCATCAGTACGACTGCAAACGGTAAAAGCGGCTTTGGCTGGAATCCAGCGGCCGGGTGACGGTAAACACCGCTCCTGTGTTCTGGATCGGATCGGGCACCAACGACCATGCTGTCGAAGGCGCCAAAGTGGTTGTCGTCATCAACTTCGAAGCAGCTCCACTGAATGGCCACTGTAGCTGCAGATTTGAGCCATTGAGGGAGGTTCCTATCAAGAGTGGGGCAGCCATTCCACCAACGGCGTCGGCCACTGGCAGAAGATTGCCACCGGTATCAAAAAACGACGCCGTATTGAAACCGGCTTCGTTGACGCCGT
>OBLU010006337.1_pt1 | contig 10534 bp, 10 predicted proteins | sample 1518681 | NCBI WGS metagenome assembly OBLU01 (sample SAMEA3539304, study PRJEB22396) | soil metagenome | biome: tundra; feature: field; material: soil | place: USA | collected 2010-05 | depth 0.15 m
GCTCCCATGTTGTTTCTCCTTTTATGGTTTAACCGTCGCCACCAAAGACTGTGCCTTCGGGGGTATTTGACTCTGTAGCTCCTGTGCGATCACCTGTAAGCTGTAGTCAATTCCGCCTAGGCTTTCGGCGATACGCTCAAGAACTCGCTCTATCTTCTTTTCCTCTTGCGACATGTATTGCTCTCCTATGCTTTCAGCGCCGTGGAGCGCACCCACTGATTGCGCGGTGTCCTCCGCCTTTCCCTTCGGGAGCCGAGATGTGCCCTGCGGGCCGCTAGTCTCATGTCTTTCTGTGCGCCATTGCGCTGCGTCCAGCCACCCGAGTTTGGAATCTGGTAGACGCTGATGTAGCCTCCCGAAAGTAGCTCAAATGGCCGGGTGCATTTGCCTTGCTTGTCAAACGGCCCAGCCATGCGGAAGGACTCAAACCAGGCAGGGTATACGAAGTCGGAAACCTGCACTCCATTTATGTCGTAACCGAGGGAATCGTCCTCTACCGCATCGCAGGACTCGTAGGCGAAGATGACGCCCCCCGTGTCGCTTGTTTGCACGAAGCACGTTAGGTTGATGTCGGGATCCGCCAGGATTTCAAGCAGTTCGTGGCTGAGCGTTACGGACAGGCTTGAACCATACTGGATGTCTGTCTCCGCGAACACCTTGCCTAGCGGCTGGCCCGAGGCGGTGATGTCGTGGTAGCCAAGAGCGCCGGCCTGGTCGGAGTTGTCGAACACCCCAAGCTGCCATGAGAGCGGATCGGGAGTGCCGCCCTTGGGAACAAAGATGAGATTAGCGTCAATGCCCCAGATCGGGTAGAAGTCCCGGCTGACCTGGATTTGGAGCGCCGCTACGATATCGGCGATTTGAGCATCCGTTGCGACCGTTGACGAATTGAAAATAGAAATAGAAATGGTAGGCATTTAGGTTTTCTCCGCTGCCCAAGTCTTGATAGACGGGTAGATGATGGCCGCGAACTGGTCGAGGGTAAGACTTAGGGCCTGCTTCCCTTCGCACACAACGTCAACGGTAGTCGATCCAAAGATAGAAGCATGGACCGTAACCGTGGCGTCGTCGTAGGTGATTACCTTTGTCGGCATCAGAGAGCCACCACGACTGCTGCGTAGGCTATTCCGATGCAGTAGAAAGCGAAATCCTCAAGGTCACTTCCGCGTTCTTCATCGGACTCGTAGTGCCTGTCGTACCAGAACTCTTTCCATGCGGCTAGAGCGATGCCCACGGGCGCGAGATACAGCATCCAGTGAAATGAGAAGCGTCCTATGGTCAGGTAAATCGCCGCAGCCATGCCAAAGTGAGCGTATTGACTATTTCTGTTGAAGGTTTTAGGGCTGATGGCTGCAACAACTTTCCTGGCTAGCGTTCTCAGATTCATAGTTTCGTGCTCCTTACTTCAGTTGCAGCGCCTTCAGTTTGGCAGAGAGAGCCGCGAGCGCCGGGTCGATGTTTGTTCCGGTCGGCACAGCAAGTTCCGTCGCGAGGTTGTCGCGCCGTGTCTTGGCATTCGGGCCAGCTAGTTTTGCGTACTTGCGCGGCTTCGTCCCCATTTGTGCCAGGGCCGTTGTAGTCCCACCAGCACCCGATAGCGACTGAATCGCCTTGAGTAGTGCGCTGATTTCCCCAAGGATGGAACCTGTGATGGAGTTGATTTCCGCTAGGACGGTGGAACTAACCCCAGTTACCGATGCGATGATCTTCTGCACGTCGGCCTGAAGCGCTTGGATAGCGGCCTCTATCTGCCCGAGCAACCCGGGTTGCGCGCCTGCTGCTGCTTTAGACCAGTCTGCGATGTATTGCTCAATCTGGGGAATTGCTAGGTCATAGACCTTGACAGCCGCCTCCACGATGGGAGCGATGGCGGGGTCAGCGATTTCGATGATCGCCGCAGCTCCATCTCCGAGCGGTGCGATAAATGACATGATATTGCCAACTTCTGTGAGGATGCTAGTCACGGTAACGGTACCGCCAGCGCAACCCTCAATCAGCATGGCAGCCCCGCCAGTGGACAAAACTAGAATTCCAGCTCCGGACGATTTGAAGAAAATGCGACGTGTAATCATGTTTCTCCTCTTAGGTTGTTGCCAGAATTTGCGTCCAAGACTGCCAAGTGGCCTGTAAGCCGCCGTTTATCAAAACTGTTCGCATCTCATCGGTTGGGGTTGCTGGTAATTCCTGCAAATAGCAATGAGGGTTGTCCTTGTGCTCCCACTGCGCGCCCTCGGCAAGCCCACAAGCCTTCCCTGCCGCGAGCATCTTCTGCCATGCGGGACTGGATACGTTCCAATTCGGCTCCCCCGGCATCACGTCTTCGGGCACCAGATCGACTGCGTAGCCGTAGACATGCGCTGACTGGTATCCTGTGGCCCACGTAACGATAGGCCCCGGCGTGGTGCGTCCCTGAGCAAAGAGGGCGTCTTGATCTGCGACTCTGCGAAGCCCCTGCGTAACTTGGATCGAGAGTTGCGGAACAAGAACGTCCACACGAATAACGCGGCGCATCAACTCCGGATGTATTTCGTGAAGGCGTGCGAGCGACGTGTCGCTTAACATGCTAACTAGGTCAACGCAACGCGCCGAGCAGGTACAAGATCAGCGCGATGATCAGGACCGTCCCAACAATTCCCATGCCTCCGCCCAAACCCCATCTGGAATACCCGTAGTAGCCACCGCCACCGCCGAACAACAGAAGCAAAATGATAATCAGAAGTAGCATTTCAGTCTCCTTGGGTTTGCGACCCGTTGATCTTCTTGGTTAGAACGGCAATCTGCCTATCCTTGTCCGCTAGGGCGGCAATGTTCTGTTGGTCCACTTTATCCGTGAGGCCGCTGTTGATGCCGTCCATCTGTTTGCTTACGCTATTTAGTTTGTCGGTTACAGAGGCGTTGTGAGTGACCGCAGTGAGGTTAGCTGCTTCGGCGCTGTTCGCTGCCGCCTGGGCGCTGTTGGCTGCCTGCTGAGTCGCCTGGCGATTCTTGTTGAGTTCCTGAACAATCCATAATCCGAGAGCGGGAACAACGAGCATTAGAAACGAAACCATCAACGGCTCAACGGACTTTAAAAATTCTGTCATCAATCCCGTCATCTTCGTGGTCCTCCTATTTCACAATACAGCTACAGCTTGTCGGGTTCGTTTTGCAAGAGCACGTCCAACTTATCGGCACAGTCACAGTATTTGTGTAAGTCAATGAACCGACTGTGGCGGGAATCGTGAAAGTGATAGGAACTGACTTGCTGAGAGTTCCCGCAAACATATTCGTCGCTGGGGCTACGGGCGGTGGCGGCGGTGAAGCAAGTCCCGCTAGCGGATGCGGATACGTGGAGGGCGTGTAGCCGGGTTTGGCGGTATTCGTAAAATAATCTCGCCCTGAAACGATGTAGTTGGCCGCAGTGTCTGGACTGGTACAGGTATTGGGACTGTAATCAAAGACTGACACGGTAGGAATTCGCGTGTTGTTCCACATGTAGATTGGCTCGGAATCACCGACATAGGTGGTCTCATCGCTGCTTCTTCCAAGGCCGTCAGTCCCAGCTCCCGTGACGCGCCCAAATCCAGGCTGGCGTGGTGCATGGTACCGCGCTCCTCCACTCGTTCCGGCTCCCCAGCACGAATCTGATGGATTCGATCCACTCGCGCCTTCTCTCAAATTGAATATGCTTATTTTTGCGTCAGGGGCTGGACCTTGATCGCTACCCCCAGAAATTGCCTGGAGATTATTGTCGTGGATTACAAGACTACCCCCACGAATGTACACCCAGCCATTTGTCATGTTGAAGGTGGAGTGCCCGTCGCTGTAGCCCGTATAGAGTCCCTTATTGTTGTAGTACTCAACGTATCTCTGGCCGTAAGGAGAGGTGTCGGCACCGTGCGTTCCAAATCCAGCGTTGTCCAGAAAATTGTAGCGGAACACTAGCCGTCCGTTGTCATCGTTTGCCGCAGCTACGAGATAACCGTGGTAGTCGTTCGTCTCGATGTAGAAGTTTCCTTGACCCGTCGTATCTGCCGATCCCCACGTTGAGGCCGTTGTCCACGAGTTTATGATCGGACTAGTGGATGTCTTGATATCGAAGGTTCCAAACTGCATCGCATACGGCGAGGCATCAAATGAACAGTTATAAATGAGTCCACGGTTAGTGTTCGAGTCGAGAACGTCAGCTTGGTTCCACTCAAACCACATATCGTGAACGATCATGGCTAGACCGTTTGTCGCATAGTTAAAGCCGATCACACTAGCCCCGTTGCCGATTCCGGTTCCGTGTGTAATCTTGATGCCACCGAGACTTGAGTGAGTGGTCGTGCTTTCGGTCATGTAAAACATACTGCCGCTCACATTGTATTGAATAATAGTGCTTGGAATCGTGGCGACGGCCCAATGGTGTTGCTGTAGGTCGGCGGTCGTTCCGCTGGTGCTGGTGATATTCATAACCAGCGCACCCGTGCCGGAATTGAAGCTGGTCACGGTGCCCTGCATCCAGTTGCTACTATGCCCCACTTGAAAAACTCGCAAGGTCTGAGAAGTCGTAGGGCCGAGAGGATAGGTTCCGTCCGCGCGTGCGGCTTGGATGGTGATGCTAAGCGTGCCAGTAGCTACGGTGAGAACGTCCTGATTGATTGCAATGATTCTGCCTGAACCGGCTCCTTGTATAATAAGCCCCTTGGAAATAGTGACGCCCAAGCTCCACGCACAGGTGCCCGCAGGAATGGTTACGGTATCACCCTCGGAAGCAGATGTGATAGCGGAAGCCACATCAGTGTGACCACACGTTGCAGCGGTCCAGGTATTGGCTCGCACTGCACCTGACATGGCGCAGAGTAAAATGGTAAGGAACGCAAATCGATTAAACATGTGTCTCCCGTTAGTTTTCTGTCCAAGTACCATGTTTGGATTCCACTTCCCAGTCCGTGGCATCTATTGCTTCAAAGCAGGCGTAATCCCCCCCCTGGCCTCCAGATACCACTCCATGAGTTCCACCACCACCAATAGTGTTTCTTGTTCCGTTTAGGATCACATAGGAGCTTGCCGGAGGGTAGACGGTAAGCGCGCCAATATCTGCTGCGCCTGTACCGGAAACAATGCTGTTCTTGACGCAGTATTTTAGTCCTACCGCTGTGGCTGGCAAGGTATAGGTTACTCCAGCCCCTGCGGTCGCTTCCTGGTTGAACGTATCGCTGACAGTATAAGTTCCCGCCCCAAGAGTCGCAGTCGCTCCAGTTGTTATGGTTACGGCGATTTTACCCAAATTGCATGCAAGCGCGTGGGAGGTGGTGTTGTATTGCAATGAGTTCCCTGTTCCAGCGCAACCATTCGTTCCTGTTGAGGGAGCTGCGACAGGAGTAGGCTGGGCCGTACTGCCGGATGCGTTCATTAAGAACGTATCGGCTCCCTGGGTTGGGAATGTCAGCGAAAGTCTTACTTCCCAAATCGTTCCCGCTCCCTGGCTCAGCGTGGCATACATTCCGTTAGTCATTGAGAAGGTTGTTGCGCCGTCTGTGGCCGATGAACCATTGAAGATGCTGAATGTATCCCCACCGCTGCGGTTCACTGTCAACGAGCCGCCGCCATCATCGAATATCGTAGCTACGAATCCCCCTCCGCATCCGGTTGCTGTTGAGTCTGGAACTGTCACCGTTCCAGCACCAGATTGGAACCTGAGAACGCGTGCTCTGTCTATCATGGCCACAGAGCTATCGCATTGGATCGTGTAAGGGGTTGAAGTAACCGCCGCCACTCCGTTTCCATCCTGCAAGCCCGGAGATGTCATGGCAGGAGTAGCGCCATTGGTCGCTACGGGTATCTGTCCTGTCTTGCCTCCCACTATTCTTGCGGTAACTCCGCCTGAACCGGCACCGATCATGTCTCCGATTGTTGTCATCGGATTGGTCACATTATTGGCGAGAACAAAAGCATCTGTTGCTATCTTGGTGGTATTGTCCAAAGCGCTCTGGGTGGTCGCTGTCGTTCCACTCGGAAGGGCCGGGGTGCCCGACAGGTTCGCTGCCGTTCCAGTAGTATTCTGGTTCAGCGTCGGGAAGTCACCCGCCACCGCAATGCTCAGGACACCTGTTGTGGTGGTGTTCTTAACGATTCCCGTAGCGAGGGCACCAAGGAATTGAGGGCCGGAGAGTCCTGTGTCCGTAGTGCCCTGCATGATAAACTTGTTTGCAAATGCCACGTCCGCCGTGCCGTCAACGGAATTCCCGGCAAGATTTCTGGGTGCCGTCCACTTTGCCGAGCTGCCTGTACTGTTCTGGTTCAGCGTGGGAATCATCCCAGGGGTTATTCCATTGAGCGTTCCACCAGCTACAATCGTGAAGATGCCGGATGCTCCCAATGTGATCGTGTGCGTACCGTCAAAGTTCAGGTCTGGCGTACCTGCAAGTGTGCCAGCGGAGTTCCATTGCAGGTTTCCACTCGATCCTCCAGGGGTACTACTTCCGCCCCCTCCAGCCGGAGCGCAGTTTGCTCCAGAAGAAGTTATACAAGACATTATGTGTGTGGAATTGTTCGCAAACCACCGCTCGAATCCAGATGCTGGATTTGCGGGCGCTGCCATTTCCTGATTGTCTGTGTAAGTCAGAAGGGTTTCTGGTTCGTTACGCAAACCGCAAAGCGATCCCACCGGACACTGTTCAGAATATGGCGAGAGGTTTCGCGCAAACCATGCCACCCAAGAATCATTGCCAACATTTAGAGTCCCACCAGTGCCGGAGCCAAGTCCCGTGTTGGGGTCGTAGTAAGTGAAGTGAGTCAGGTTGGTAACTCCATTCACCACGATGGACGGACCTCCCACGTTATAGCCTGCCACGCTATCGCCAGTAACCACGATTGGTTGCCCTAACGTGACGGGGCAATTGCCGCTCGCCACGGCGCTTACTACATGTCCACTCTCGGTGGTGGAGATGGAACAGGTAGCCATCCTCGCCACAGCCGATGCCGATATTTGAATAAACATAGGATATGAGTAAAACATCGGCTGAGCAGCGCCCCAATTGAGCGTGTAAAGTACGTCCGTCGCGCCCGCTGAATCTGGTTGAGTTATCTTCCAGACTCCCCATATCCACTGTGGTGAGCCATCATCCTGTGGAAGCGTGTTGACGCCGACATTGGAGTAGGGTGCGTTTCCGGCGATGATCGGCACTGAGTTTCCCGCGATAGTCTGGAACGCAGGACTGTGGGCAAATGCAGTTGTCAGGGAGAGCGGAGAGTAAAAGCTAAATCCCTGGTAAATACCATTGGTACTGGCCTGTTGAGCATAGACCGCTGCAATTACATAGTCATCTGCGCCGAACGTGACGTTCGCGTTGAACACGGTAGCCGAGCAGCGATTGCTGGAGTCATTAGCGGTGCAGGTTGTTTTTGTGGCATTGGTTGACCCATCAGGGGCGAGCTGTCCTGTGGTAAGTGTGACGCCCGTACCAACGCCTGCTGTCCATGATCCGCCAAGTTGCGTGTTTCCTTGTAGATTGTTCGCAAACACAATCTTGGTTGGCACAAACTGGCTACGAAAGGAATCCTCTTGCCAAAGGTTGCGACTCCCATACTCGCCGCCCTCGTCCTTGGCTTGCGGAGAAGTGAACGCCATAGGGACACCGTTGACGGATAAGAGATTAGGACCAGAACTGAACACTCCGGCAGTTGCTCCCAAAAGAATATTCCCCGGTCCCTCCACAACGCCCGAATAGCCAAGTAGGTACGTGTTGTCTTTTTGTGCTCCGTAGTAATTTCGGAACGTGGGAGCAAACTCACTCGCCTCATCTGTTACGCCGGGAACATCAATCCATCCTGATTGGAGAAGCCCTCCACTACTTCCCAACTGCAAATCCACCGTGGGGACGTTGGTACCGCTTATGCCTTCCTGAAACAAGTGCATACCAAATATGCTGCCGGGGGAGGTTCCTTCATCCACCACACGGATACCTCCGCCAGCGATGCAATCATAATTCAGTAAGCGAATCAGCCCACTAGCCGCCCCAGCCGCGCCTGGGTCAAGGTTAAAACAAGCACGTTGCGCCGATCCTGCGACCGCTAGAGGATTACCGCACGCTTCGATGTTCTCAAGCCTCTGCCAAAGGATCGCGGAACCATCGTCAATTGGGGGGCCAAGGGCCGAGTTGTTTCCAAAGTTGCACAGGAATGCATTGCGGACGACGGTGTTGTTGACATGGATCGCATTGGCACGATTCCCCGTTGAGTCAAAACCGAAACGGTACGAAGTGGTGGCATAGTCAAAGTTCAGATTCTCGAAGTCCGCGCCATTCACATCGTTGACGGTGACTGCTGTATTTCCCCCACCTGCTCCGGTGCCACATAGGATGGTGGCGGTAATACCAGAGACTCCATTGGGGAAAGCGTTTGCTCCGCTCAGGGCGATAGTGGTGATAGGCTTGGCCTGCCGCCATCCGGCAGGAAGGCTTCCGTAGCCAGGATCAAGTGGTCCGGCAAGACCGATCCCCTGCCCAGACGTTGGAGAGCACGCAGGGCCAGTGCCTTGACCATTTAGTACATAGATGGTCCCGCCTGCCGTTGGGAGGGCATCATAACAGCCAAGCCATGTCAGCTTGGCAATCCCGGCGTTTTCACCAGTGTTTGTGTCATTGCCGCTGGTTCCAAAGTAGCAAATGCCATCGGTATTAGCGGCACTTCCAGAAGAGCCACTGTTGAGTTGCTGCGTCCAAGTGTTTGTGGCAGAACACTCATAAATCTGTTGGCCCGCCGTCGCGTCTGTGATGAAAGATTCTTGTCCGACAGTGCAGGTTGCCGGGATTCCTGATAGGACACCCGTATAGACGAAACCGCCGCTGCCTGCGCCGCCAACGAATACCGGGGCAGACGGTGTACCGACAGGAGTTGCGGAATTGATATTGAATGTCGATCCGGTGATGCTGTAAAGCGCCTCGAATGTTCCACCATTCACTACAATCTTCACGTCGTACAGCGTGTTAGCAGGGCTGAGCGTATCGTTCCCATAAACGCCCACGGAGAACGAGCCGTCACTTTTAACGCTCCCCTGCACAACGATAGGCACCACGACACCAGTGCCCGTGACATAAATAGGCCCCGAGTAGTTGGAAATATTAAAGGTGATCGTGCCTCCGCCAGCGCTTGCGCCCACTAGGTTCTTAGCGTTTCCCGTTACCGTGGAGAGGGATTGGGCGGAAATAGAGCTGGCGCACAGCAGTAGCAAAAGCGGTAGAAAGAATCTCTTCATGTTCGCTTTTCCTTCTATATTGACAAGCATGGTAAATCGGGAACAGGATGAGGCATGCTCTATTCTGTTTTGTTGGCTTTTCTTTTAGTTCTGTTTCTTGGCGACCATATTGATGGCGTCATTGACTTTATTTTCCGCTAGGAAGCAAGTGCCGGATTACCTCTTCGACTGTCGCTAGTCCACCTACGGCCTTTGCTGCCTTCATAATTGCTTCTTTTGTGGCCTGAGTACGTATCGCGGCCCTCACGGTAGAGGGATTCGTGAACCTTGCCGCCTGCTCCTCGGAAGATAGGCTATCGAATGTTTTCAGCGCCTCCCCCCAATTTTCATTTGTTCCGTAGACTCTTCCGGCTGTCGGTTTGATGATTTCCTTTAGGGCCTGCTGGTCGGTCGCTGGGAGTGCATCAATAGTGGGAGTCTCCGTTGGAACAAAGTCTTTTATCGCGGAACGCTGCGTCTCTACGGTATCCAGCAGTTTGTTGGCGGGAACTTCCCCACTAAATTGCTGCAAGCGTCCAGGCTGAGTGCGCGATTGAGGCAATGCGCTTTTCTCTAGGCGCGGAGCGAGTTTCGTGGCATCAACAATCTCTCCATCGCCAATCCCCGTCCTTCCGGCGGCGGAAGCCACGACATGGTTATTCATATCGAGGGCTGCGTTGCCCTTCATCCAGTCGGACTTCGCTTTAGCTCCATCCGGGACGGCATCAAAGGCAGCTTGAACCTTATTTTCCTTGGCAAGTTTTTGTTGCTCCCATTGTCCGGCCTTTTCTGGATCGTCGTCACCGATATCCCTGATTTTGTCAGCAAGATTTCGGATGTCTCCCGTTTCTTTTGTGATATCCACGCCACTCTTTTTAAGGATTTCTCCGTACTTCGCTTGTGCTCTGTCTAAAAACTGAAATCCTTGTTGCTGATAAACCTCACGAATAGGCGTATCGGGAGCGGGAGGCTTCAACCCTTCCTGCTTGGCGATTTCCGTTGCATGGTCGCGCACGGCTTGCGTTGTCGCAGGGCTAGTACTTTTCGCAGTAGGAGCCTCAGCTTTATTTGTAGTCGCTGGGATTTCTTCCGTAGCTGGGGTCCCTTCAGGTACGTCGGCCTTGCCAGCAATTTTACCAACTGCCTTAGTTTGTGCCGCCTCTATAGGATTCGCGGCAGTCGCTGCGCTTTCCGTGGCGGCTGTACCTTCTTCCGCCGTGTCAGCGGCGGCGGTAGCTGCATCGCCCTCTGCGGCCTCGGGTGCGAGGAGTGCTGCACCTACAGTTGCAGCCTTGCCAACGACCTTGCCGGCCGCGCTCGCATAATCCTTGTTCT
>OBLU010006339.1_pt1 | contig 10533 bp, 4 predicted proteins | sample 1518681 | NCBI WGS metagenome assembly OBLU01 (sample SAMEA3539304, study PRJEB22396) | soil metagenome | biome: tundra; feature: field; material: soil | place: USA | collected 2010-05 | depth 0.15 m
GGTTGGCATTGGCCGCCGCCGAACTGTCCGTGCAGACGATTTCCTGGCTGCCCGCCGTGCTGCTCGGACGAATCAGGGCTTCGATGGTGAAGGGGGTCTGGTTGCTGCCTTGGCTGACGTTGCCAATGTTGAAATTCGTCATGGCCATCGCATCCGCGCTCAAGGTGCCAGAACCGGTATCGCCGTCATAAGCGCCTGATTTGTTGAAGTCATAACCGAATTCGTAGCCGCCGGTCGCGACGGTGGTCGGGTTGGTCATGCAGGTGCCGAACGAAATGAGCGAGGGCAAATTGGTCGTATATCCGGCGGCTCCCAGCATCGTGGTGACGAGCGGTGGCGTCGTCGAGGCGGTGGCTTCGTTCACCGCATAGGACACACCGCCCTTGCTGCCGACGTTGGTGATCACCGAGCCGCCCGCCGCCTCGTCAAAATGGAACAGATAAAGCGTGTTGGTGTCCGGCGTGTAAGGTCCGACAAGATCGGCGAACGCAAAGCGCGGAACGAAGGTTGCCAGCAGCAGGCAAAGGAGAACTTTTATGGTTTTCATGGGTTGTTTGGTTATGGTTAATTTAGGCTGTGAGGCAAGCTAACATACTTGCCTGCCCATCTCCATCCCCCGAATACGGGATGCTCGCAAAATTCACCGGCGGCGTTGCTGTTGCCGATGGTCAGCGTGGACACGTTGGTCAGACTGTTAAGGAAGCGCTGATTAAATCACCGCTCAGGAAATCCGACCCGGTTTCGACCATCGAAATCACCTTCCCTTGAAATCAAAATCGTTCCTGCGCCATCCTAGCAATCTGAAGTTTGGGCAAGATTTCCAACTCCGATTAAATCAGCGCTTCCTTAAGGATTTTTCCGCCGGTGCCGCTCAAATTACCGATGCCCAAATCAACTCCGTTCAAATCCACCGTGCCATAGCCCAGCGCCGCCGAATTGCTGAACGTCAGCGAACCGCCGACATCGCCGAGTGTTCCTGCCCCGCTCAAACGAACCGTGTGCGCCGCGTCAATGATCGTGCCGCCGTTGTAAGTATTGAGTCCGGAAATAATCAATGTGCCGCCCGTCTGCCCGGAACTTCCTTTCACGCGCAAAAATCCCGCGCCGCCGATGAGCGCGGAAATTGTGAATGAATTTCCCTGCGGATCGAGCCGCCCGCCGCCGGCGCGCAAGGTGACCTTGCCGTCGAATTCGGTGCTGTTGCCGGCCCAGTCCGCGACTTCGCCATTGTCGAGGAACAAGTCGGTGCCGACAGAAATGCCTTTCCCGCCGCTGGTGTTTTTGCAGGCGAGCACCGCGCTGTTGGACAACGTCAGCGAACTGCCGGCGAAATAATGATTCGCGCTGTCCGGCGGCGTGCGCAGCGTGAATCCCGAAACCAGGTAGTCGTGAGTCGAAGAAGGCGCCGTGGCATCCGACCAGTTCAGGCTGCTTTCAAAACTGCTGCTGCCGGAATTGTCCGAGGTGTTCAGCGTCGCCACCGTCGGATTCGTGGTCTGCGTGGGCGGCACGGCGAGCACGGCTTCGAACGAGGAGATGCAATCATACGAATAAAAATTTGTGCCGGCGGGCGTGCCCAGCGGCCACTGGCACCACGAGAGGTTGTCCGCCGCGCGCCGGCCGTTCCAGGCCGCGTTGGCATTATTTTGCAACCAGATTTGGTAAGGTGCCTGGATGCCGCGGTTCTTCATGAACTTCGCCAGCCAGCGGATGAAAATGGAATTGAAGATGGAGTTGTTCTGCGCAATGCCGTAACGCGGCATGTAGCCCGCGCTGCCCATGCTGTTCATCGTGTAAGTGGCCGCGAGCAGCGCGTCGTTCGTCTGGCCGAGAAAATCCGCCGCGCCGATGAACGTGCCCTGGTTGTAAGTCGTCGGCGTCTGGTCCACGCTGCCGTTCGTGTTGATGTTGTCGTAAATCCGCCCGGTGCCGGAGTTGTAAAGCACGGCGCGTTCCCAGTAGTAAATGTTGGTGGCCTTGTTCCAATAATTCGTGTCGCCGTAAATTTGAAACAACAGAGACGCCGCAATCGCGCCCGGCCCGTTGACGCAGGCATTCTTGGAAGCATTGTTCGGATAGAGCCAATACAATTCGCCGCCGAGATTCGTGCTCCAGCCGCGCGCATAGACCATGTCAAAATTGGACTTGGCGATGTTACAGTAATTCGTTTTGCCGGTCACCACGCCACCGCGCGCGAAGGCCATGACCGCCCACAAATCATCGTCGTTGTAACCGTTGTAGGACCAACTGGAGCCGTTGTTCTTGAGGAAGCCGTTCAGCAGATTCGTGATCATCCCCAGATACGCCGTGTTGGTTGTCCATTCGTAGGCGTCAATCACCGATTCAATTTCATTCGCAATCTGCCAGAAATAAGTGACGTTGCCGCTGCCCTGTTTGTCGCGGAAGTATCCATTCGTGCCGCTGACGAAATAAAAGGCGTTCGAGTAGCCGTTGACGATGGCAGCCGTGTCACCCGCAAGATACGCAGAAGCCGGTTTCGTCATGGCAAACAGCGACAGAAAAGAAACCACCAGCACGGACAGCCGCCGCCACCGCACCGCGCGGCAGAGAATTTGGACGTTTCCGGGAATCACAGGGTCAAGGTGGCATTGAACCGCGCTGGAAGCCATTACACGAAGGTGTAACGAGTAACGCGTGACATGTAACAAGTGACAAAGTTGGCGGGGATGCTGGTTTTTTTGTCACGCATCACGTATCACGCGTCACCTTGTTGCTTGCCCAAAAAACTTTACCACCGCTTCCGTGCGCGGGTTTATCCGTGAATTGAAATATCAATTGTTCTGGTGCGGCTTGCGGCGGTTGTTGAACTGGAACACCAGCGGGCGACACCCGTTCCCAGCAACGCCACGCCGAAGATCGCCAGCGCCACGTTCACCGGCTCGGGCACGGCGGTGATGTTCAGCGACCAACTGTTCAGCGTGGTCACGCCACCTGCGGATTGATCCGCAAAGAACAGCGTCCAAGTATTGTTCGGATCTAGGCCGTTAAATGCGCTTTGAAATCCCGAGGTGGTGAAGTCAATTGTATAAGTTGTCGGGGTGCTCTCGCTTAAGGTTTGTCCCTGCACCAGAGTGGTGAGGTCGTAAGCGGGCGAGCCGGTCAAGTTGCCCAGCCGCAAATACCCGGTCAGGTCAGTCGAAAAACCGCCCTGTAGCGTGAACGTCAGGCTTACGCCAGTGATGACCGACCCCGCACCGCTTAACGTATAGGTGAGGCTGCTGGCGGTGCCAATGGTGTTGTTGTCCGGGATGGTTGCGCCACCCAAGGTTCCGGAGGAGTATAAAGTGGCCCCTGCGGGAAGACTGACCGCCAGGAAAAGGCCGATGATGCAAATCTTGGTTTTCATAGTATGTCGAATGCTTTCAGTCTGGGTTTGGGTCACTGTTGCGCAAGGCGGTAGAAGCGTGAACCGTGATTGGCAACGGCGTCAGAATCGGTCCAACTGACCAGGCCGTTAGATCCGGCAGTCGTAGTTTGATAATCCGTCCAATTGGTTACGCCGTCCGCGCTGATCTGCACTTTGTATGTTTGACTGGCCATCCCTGAAGTTGTGATCGTCGCGAAGCCCCCATTAACCACCGCAGTCAACGATGGGCCGACATTCGCACCGCTGACGGTCACGTTCACCGTGCCGCTGCTGCTGCCGCCGGCGTCGTCACTAAGCGTGTAAGTGAAACTGTCCGAACCCGCGTAGTCTGCCGTCGGGGTGTAGGTGATATTGCCGCCGCTCAAGCCAACTGTGCCGTGAGTGCTCGGGCTGGCGACCGCCGAGATGCTCAAGGTGACACCGGCATCGCTCGCGTAATGAATGACCTTGCTGGCGGCGAAAGTGACCGGCTTGTTGGTGGTGGTGCTGATGGAAAAGCTCCCCGGTGCGGGATTGATTCTCACCGAACCGCTGGCACCCGTGAGCGTGTAATCACCAGCCGAGTTGTTGCCCAAAGCGAGATTGCCAAATGAGGAAATCGTCTGTGAACCGCCATTGGCCGAAGCCAGCGTGCCACTGCCCGAAGCGACCGTTACCGTGTCGGAACCAATCTTGTTGGTCACCGTGAGGATCGTGGACGACGCCCCCGTCGTTCCGTCATAATTCCGGGTGCCAAACAAGCCCACCGCCAACGCAGTGATGGTTTTGCTGAAGCTGGGTGGCGTCAGCGAGTAGTTTCCGCTGCCAGTGCCCGTGAGCGACAGGCCGCTCTCCGTCACCGTCGTGGCGCTGGCCACATCTTTGCTGTTATAATTGTAACTGGCAGTTCCGGCCAGGCTCACCGCGTCACCATTGCCGGTATAGGATATGCCATCCGAAGTTGTTCCATTGCCTGTGGTTTCCGCTGTCTGTAACGCTGCCGAACCAGAAGTTGGGGTTGCGGTCGCCGCCCCGTCGTAAACCTTGCTCGCCGGGAATACAAGCGTCCCGACCGCCGTCAACGCCTTGGCTGTGACGTTCTGTGTCAGGCCCGTTTGCTGCGTCACGGTGTAATTGCCGCTGCCCGTGCCCGTCACCGTGACTCCGGTGATTGTCACCACTTGGGTGCCGACGTCCTTCGCGGCCAGCGCGCCCGCCGCCGTCCCGCCCGGTGAAACCGAGTCCACGTTATAAGGCTTGCCGTCGCTCGTCGTCCCGGCACCGGCCGCCTCCGTTGATTGGAATGCCGCCGTCCCTCCTAGTTTCGCCGTCGTCGTGCCATCATAAGTTGTGCTGCCAGCAGTTATGCCCGAAACCGTCAAGGCTTTGGCTATAATCGTGCCTGTAGTGAAACTGCTAAAAGTTATGTTATAACGGGAGGTCACGTCATTGTTTCCTGCATCCTTAACCGTGCCACTAGGTGTAAGAGTCTTGTTGCCTGTCCCGGCGTCCTTGGTGATGTAGGTTTCAGTCCAAGTGCCCGTGTCAGCGGCATCCAAGCTGCCGGAGGTCACTGTTGGTGTTCCCGCCGCGCTGGTAGTTCCATCATAAGTCTTGGAGTTTGCCGCCGCTGTCACGGTAATTGGTATCGGTGTGTAACGAAGAACAATGGTTTTTCCGACGGTGACAATGCTGTAATGCGAAGAGTATTTTGGTGTTGTCCCCGACCAAGCCGGAACAGAGTTGTAGGTGCCCGATATGGTGCCGGAACTACCCGCGTCAAAAAGCACATAATCACTCGAATCCAAGGTGCCGGCCGAGTTAATCGTTATCCTGGTGCTGGTGCCGAAGGTGAGCGTTTTGTTTTCCAATACCACTTTGTCGTTTGCACCGGAAGCACTGCTGCTCAAATCAAATTCGACAACGGAACTGCTGCCAACTGTGAGATTGCCACCAAAGGTAAGGGTGCTGCCGCTGTTGGGATAGAGCACCGCCGTTGAACTGCTGGCCACTGTCACGTTACCCGCAATTCGGCCATTGCCGCTCAAGGTGCCGCCAGAGGTGCCGCCGTTGACCGCCACGGTTCCGGAACCGGTGCCGCTGTTCGATCCTGTCTGGCCATTAACTCTTAATGTGCCGTTGCTAACGGTGGTGCCGCCGGAATAGGTGTTGTTACCTGAAAGAGTCAGCGCTCCTGCGCCGCCTTTCCCCAGGCTGCCCGTGCCGCTGATGGCGTTGGCGTAGGTCTGCGAGCCGACCAGATTGTAGCTCAAGGCAGCGTTGTCAGCGATGCTACTGCTGGAAGAAATTGATCCGTCGGTGGTGCCGTCGCCAATCTGTAGTGTGCCACCGTTGATCGTGGTATTACCAGTGTATGTGTTCACTTGATTGAGTGTGGCGGTGCCGGTGTAGGTTGCATCCAATGTCAACCCACCGGCTCCCGTGCCCCAGACTCCGGTCTGGGCAAATTTACCATTGCCCTTGAGAGTGACTGTGTTTGCACCGTTGTTCACCGCGCCAAGTGTCAGCAGCGTGCTGCCACCTGCTGTTGGGTTACTGATGTTAAAGGTCGGATTTCCGCTTAGAGTTGTCGCACCAAAAGTGATCCCGGCCGGATAGGATCCACCGGTAACGTTGGCACCGCCCACGATATTTAATTGGCTGCCATTGATGCTCAAATTGCCGAATGTGTAGATCAGTCCGTTGGCGGTGGAAGCCGTGCGATCCGATATCATCGTGGATGTCGCAGTGACAGCCACATTGCTGCCGGCTCCAGCTACAAAAGTTTGTAACGCGGAATAATTCAGTTTCAAGCTACCGCCGTTTAAGGTGAGTGTGGACGCAATGGTTGCCCCGAGATCCGCGGTTGAGCTTTGGAGCAACAACGTGCCGGCATCTACCGACCAGTTGCCGATATAATCGCTGGACTGACTCAACAAAGTTGTTCCCGGCCCAGTTATGTGGATGGTCGAAGAGCTCGCCCCGCCTGAGATGTCGTTGGCACCGTTGCCGATTGTGAAAGTATCGCCGGAACTGACGGTGGCAAGGGTGACCGATGCACTAGCGGCACTGGAAACCGTAACCTTGCCGTTGTTATTATTGTTGCCGTCGGAACGCAAGGTCGCCCCGTTATTGAAAGTAATCGGCTGGTCGAGAGTGATGCCTCCGTTCAACTCGAGAACGCCTCCGTTGTTGATGGTGGTGACCGTCGTGTTCAAAGTATTGAGCGCCGTCCCATTTTGAATTCGCAGCACACCGTTGTCTATTTGAGTTGTGCCGGCAGTTGTAGTTCGGCCAGATGCTGCGCTCAAGGTTACTTTGCCGGAACCCGTCTTGATCAGGTTATGCGCACCGCTAATCGCGTTTGGAAGTGTGATGTTGGCGCTGCCACCAATGGAGCTGTCGGCACCCAAAGTAGTCCCGCCGCTGGCAGTAAGAGTAGAGGTGGTTGAGCCATTGTTGTTAATCAGTGCCCCACCGCTGCTGATACCGGTGCCCGAAAGGCTGAAATTTCTGATGGTTTCGCTTTGACCATTGAGGTCAAACACGCCACCGCTGCTCACCGTAACGTCTGACGAGTCGTAAATTTCGTCCCCGGCACTACTGGTGCCGAGTTGAACTGTGCCGGTGTTATTGATGGTCAGCCCGCTGCCCTCGGCATGGGTGCCACCGGCAACGCTCTTGTTCAACTGCACCGTGCCGCTGTTGACGGTAAGGGCAAGGTTTATATTGTCGGCTGTGCCGCCAAGCATCACGGTGCCGGGTCCGGTGGCGGTGGCAGTCTGGACGCTGCCGGCGCTGATGGTGGAAAACGACACCGTGCCGCCGGCTTGGTTCGCCTCAAGGTTCACCGGCCCATTGAGCGTGACCGTGCCACTGTAAGTGACCGTGCCGCCGGTGTTGAGCCCGCCGACAGTGCGCGTGTTGTTGTTGCCGTTGTTGACAGTGATGGGGGTGCTAATGCTAAGACTGCCGTCGTGGAGCCACATCTTCGCGGTAGTTGTCACCGCACCGCCATCACCCACATAAATTCTGCTGGTGGACAACGCTCCTCCCGTCGAGACCCAGAATTCACCGGCGTTGATGTCCGTTTCACCCGTGTAATTCTGCGACGCAGTAATGTTGACAATGCTGTTTTGTTGGAGCAGGAGCTTGACACCGTAATTGTTGTTTGGCCATGCGGTGTTCAACGTGAGCATTTTTCCGTTGGTGCCATAGACGTTCAAATCCTTGCTGTTGTCATTAGACAAAGTCCCGTTAAGCGTAAGGTTGGCATTGACGGGATTGATCTGAACATTGTTGGCATCCCTGTCTCCCAACATGTCAAGTGGGATGCTGATAGTCTGATCATAGGAGGAGTCGTTCTCAAGCCTACAGTGAATGTAGAGACCGTTGCCGGAGCCGCTCAATGTCATCGCACGGGGATACGTGCTCGCATAATACATGTTCATGGTGTTAACCCAGATACCATAATCATCATACAAGTATGACTCGGAGCCGTTGTTTGAATGGAAAGTGAGGTTGCCAAGATCGGACCAACCCGGCTGGTTGTCACCATACCAATTGTTGTTGAAGCCAAAATTGCCGGTGCTATTGTCGCCATCCCAGTCCTGATCCGCGCGGGCGGGGAGAACCGCCCCCGCGAGTAGGATGGCAAATATCGCCACCGCCGCCAGTGTTGCCAGCCGGTTTGAATTTGTTTGATGTGATTTCATGGGTTGCATTCCTTCAAAATCTTTGGCTTTCGCAGGGTTAAATCCACGCTTCAAATGCCGTTCGGTTTTTTTGGATAAATATGGTCAAATCATAACACATGGCGAGGGACGGGGACAACACATGTTTGTGCGGGAAAGCTCCTCTGTCCGGCCGCCCGGCGTTTCAGGTCAAACTGGTTGCCTTGGTTCCCCGCTGTTTTCGGTGGAATCAGGGCTGGCCCAAGCCCCAAGCTCCAACCTCCAAGCTTCAGAGAATATCCAAGCCCCAAGTTTCAAACCGGTTTTGCGCCCGCCTGCCGGTGGCTCGGCGCAAAGCCAGTCAGTGGGCCGGTGCCGGCACCGATGGGAGCTTGCGGTTTGGAGCTTCTCTGAAGCTTGGAGGTTGGAGCTGGGTGCTTGGTGCTTGGTGCTTCCCTGCCAACCGGACAATCCAGACCATCCGCTGCCCGGTATCCCCGGTGCCACCGAAAACAGGGGAGAACCCACGATTTATCCATAAGTTGCTCGTTTTCAATGCATTGTTTGAGGCGGTGAGGCCATTGCTTGAACCGGCGAGGCCGTTGTTTAACCCGGCGTGTCCATTGTTTGGAACGGCGCAGGCATTGTTCGATCCGCCGACTCAATTGCTTGAAGCGGCGGAGGCATTGTTTGACCCGGCGAACGCATTGCTTCATCTGGCGGGTCCATTGCTTGACGCGGTGAGGTCATTGTTTGCAGCGGCAACTCGGATGTTTGAACCGGCAACTGCGTGGTTTGATACCGGAAGTGTGTTGCTTGAACCGGCAAAAGGATTTCCCGGTTTCGGCGAGGCGTCGCGCCAAACTGGAAGTCTGTTCTGTGGTTGCGGAAGTTCACTCGGCTGCCGACGGAAACAAATCCAAGCATTCCCCATCCCGCCGCATTTTCGTGCGGGTTTGCGTTCAGGCGCTGACTTGGTAATGATATTGCCAATGCAAGTCACCTTTCGGCTCCGTTTCCACACGCAACCCGGCCAGTCGCTCTGGCTCGCGGGCGCGCATCCCTTGCCCGAACATCCCGTGCCGCTGCGCTACGTTGACCCGGAGTTTTGGGAAGTGACCATTCCCTTGACCGCGCCGGTGTTGGGCGCGTCCCTGAAATATTCCTATGTCCTGCACCAGGCCGGCGGCGCGCGGGCGACCGACTGGGGACGGAGCCGCGCGCTCGTTCCCGCCAGCTACGGCGGCGCGGAACTGCTGGTGATTGATTCATGGAATCATCCTGGCTTCGTGGCGAACACCTTTTACACCGAGCCGTTTAAAAAAGTTTTGCTGGCGGAAAATTTCACGCAAGTCAAAACGGCTGCGCCGCCAAATCCGACGCACACCTTCCGCGTCAAAGCGCCGCTGCTCGCCAAAGGCCAGACGATTTGCCTGCTCGGCGAAGGAACTGCGCTCGGCCACTGGCAGACGCAGACGCCGGTTTTGTTGAGCCGCGCGAAAGCGGCGGATGACTTTTCCGCGCAGTTCGACTTGCGCGGCCAGCCGTTTCCGTTCGCCTACAAATACGGCGTATTTGATGTCAAAAAAAAATCCTTCCTCCGTTACGAAGACGGCGCGAACCGGACTTTGGCCGACACTGTCGCGACCGACAAACATACCGTCGTCAATGACGGCTTCGTCGTCCTGCCCGCCGACACCTGGCGCGGCGCGGGCGTGGCGGTCCCGGTTTTCAGCCTGCGCAGCGAGAATGGTTTTGGCGTCGGTGAATTTCTTGACCTCAAGCCGTTCGCGGATTGGGGAAGAAAAGTCGGCCTGAAACTCATCCAGCTTTTGCCGGTCAACGACACCAGCGCCACGAATTCGTGGAAAGATTCGTATCCTTACGCTGCCATCTCCGCGTTCGCGCTGCATCCGCTGTATCTCAACCTCGCCGCCGTCGCCAGCGCAAAAAACAAGAAACTGCTCAAGGAGCTGGAGCCGGAACGCCAGCGGCTCAACGCGCTCGAAGCGGTGGACTATGAGGCGGTGATGCAGGCCAAGCTCGGTTTTTTGAAAAAGATTTTTCCATCGCAAAAAGCGGCGGCGTTCCGCGCGAAGGAATACAAAAAGTTTTTTGCCGAGAATGAAAACTGGCTGGTGCCGTATGCGGCGTTTTGTTTTCTCCGCGACCAGTTCGGCACGGCGGATTTCAGCCGGTGGCCGGAACACAAAAACTTTGACGCAAAAAGAATCGCCGCGCTCGTTGAGGACAACGACGACATCGCGTTCCACTTTTTCGTCCAGTATCATCTGCATTTGCAGCTCCAGGACGCGACGGCGCACGTTCACGCCGCCGGCCCCGTCGTCAAGGGCGACATCGCCATCGGCGTCTATCAGCATGGCGCGGACGCGTGGCAGTCGCCGGAACTCTTCAACATGGACATGCAGGCCGGCGCGCCGCCGGATGCGTTCGCCGCGAAAGGCCAGAACTGGGGCTTCCCGACTTACAACT
>OBLU010006340.1_pt1 | contig 10533 bp, 9 predicted proteins | sample 1518681 | NCBI WGS metagenome assembly OBLU01 (sample SAMEA3539304, study PRJEB22396) | soil metagenome | biome: tundra; feature: field; material: soil | place: USA | collected 2010-05 | depth 0.15 m
ATAGGTGCGCGCGAAGCGCACGGCGAGCATCCCGCCAGTCGAATGTCCGACGACGGCGGCCTGCTTCACACCGAGGCTGTCGAGGAGGCGGGCCGTGTTCGCCGCGAGGAGATCGAAGCTGTAGTGGATGTCCGGCTTCGAGGACTTCCCAAAGCCGATCTGATCGGGCACGACGACGCGAAAGCCCTCGCGTAAGAGCTCGCGGATCGTCCCCTCCCACGAGTTGCCGTAGAAGTTCTTCCCGTGGAGGAGGACGACTGTCTGTCCGTTTCCGGCAGCGGTGGGATGCACGTCCATGTAGGCCATGCGCACCATCTGTCCTTCGATCTCCAGCGGGAAGAACTCGACGGGAAAAGGATAGGGATAGGACTCGAGTCCGATCCCGAGCGCCTCGGCGTTGACAGGCAGAGACTCGGCCCTGCCCACGCCGGACATCCCGATCGCGACGAGGACGGCGGTACGCATCATTCGCATCGCGCTCAGTCTACCATTTGTTGCCATTCCGCGCCGTGACGAGTGTGCTCGTTCCGCTGCCCGTCGAGTCACCTCCCCACCCTGCCGCGTTGTTCAGCGATTGGCTCCCCAGTCGGTCCGCCGCACGAACCACGTTCTCAGGTTTCGGAGCCGAGATTCAACCCGTTCTCGGCCCGGAGGCCTTGCGCTTCATCGCCGCCTCAACGCGGCGTGGCGACCGTGGCGATCGTCTCCACAAAACGCACGTCCTCCTCGGACAGCTCGAACCTGTTTGCTTCGAGGTCCTCGCGCATATGCTCGACGTCCGTCGTTCCGGTCAGCGGAAGCATGCCCACCTGGTGCGCGAAGCGGAAGACGACCTGCGCGGGGGTCTTCCCGACGCGGGCGGCGAGGCGGAGAAAAGCGGGATGCTGGAGCTCCCTGCCGTTGGCGGTGAGCAGGGAAAAGCCTTGGTACACGACCCGCTTCGCGCGGCAGAAGGCACGAACTGCGCTGTCCCACCCGAGGCTCGCGAAGCAGCGGTTCTGGACGAATGCAGGCGGGACGATCGCGTGCGCCCACAGCTCCTCGAGCTGGTCCAAAGCAACGTTGCTGATTCCGAGGAATCGCGTTCGTCCGGCCGCCTGCAGCTCCTCCATCGTCCGCCACACTTCACGGTCGCTCGCGGTGAGACCGCGACGGCTCGAGGGTCCGTGAAGAACGTACGAATCGATCGAATCGACCTGCAGATGTTCGAGCGAGCTCGCGAAGGACTGGCGAACCTGACGGGCCGGATCCGCGTTCGGATCGTACGGCAGGCGGTGGTCCTGTCCGCCGGAGTAGGTGAACTTGGTTTGAAGGAACACCTCGTCGCGCCGTACGACTCCTTCGGCTATGGCCTTCTTCACCGCGGCGCCGACTCCGGCCTCGAAGTAGTGGCGCCTTTGGTTCGCCGTGTCGACGCCCCTGAAGCCCGCTTCGAGAGCGAGGCGGGTCAGCCGCTCGGTCTCCTGCTCCTTCCACGCTGTACCGTAGAGGAAGCCGGGAAATTCACTGTCCCCGAGAGCGGTTGGCTGAAGTGTCCGGAGACCGGGCTCAGATCGCCTCGGCAATGGCCTTTCCAACGTCTTCGGTCCGGGCGGCTCCCCCCATGTCCGGTGTACGGGGCCCGGAGGCCAGGACCTTTTCGATGGCGGCCAAGACCGCCTCGCTCGCCTCCGGGTGCCCTAGATGATCGAGCATCAGGGCCCCGGCCCAGATCTGGCCGACCGGATTGGCGATCCCCTTCCCGTAGATGTCCGGGGCCGAGCCGTGCACCGGCTCGAACATGGAGGGAAACTCCCGTTCGGGATTCAGGTTGGCGCTCGGCGCGATCGCAATCGTGCCGGTGCAACCGGGACCCAGGTCGGAGAGGATGTCGCCGAAAAGGTTAGAGCCCACCACCACGTCGAACCAGTCGGGGTGCATGACGAACTGGGCGCAAAGGATGTCGATGTGGTACTGGTCGGTCCGGACCTCGGGGTACTGCGCGGCCATGGCCTGGAAGCGTTCGTCCCAGTAGGGCATCGTCACGGAAATCCCGTTCGATTTGGTGGCCGAGGTGAGGTGCTTCTTCGGGCGGCTTCTCGCCATCTCGAAGGCGTACCTCAGGATCCGGTCGACCCCCCGGCGCGTGAACGTGCTCTGCTGCACGGCGAACTCGAACTCGGTCCCCTCGTACATCCGGCCGCCGATGGAGGAATACTCTCCTTCGTTGTTCTCCCGTACGACGACGAAGTCGATGTCGCCGGGTTTACGGCCCGCCAGCGGACAGCGGACACCCGGCATGAGGCGCACAGGCCGAACGTTCGCGTACTGCTGGAAGGCGCGCCGGATGGGAATCAGCAGACCCCAGAGGGAGACGTGGTCTGGAACGCCCGGGAAGCCAACGGCCCCGAGGAAGATCGCGTCGTGGTTCCGGATCCGCGTCAGCCCGTCCTCGGGCATCATCCGCCCCTCCGCGAGGTAGTGCTCGCAGCTCCAGGGGAAGTGGTCCCAGCGGAAAGACAGCTCGAACTTTCTCCCAACGGCCTCCAGGACCCGGATGCCCTCGGGCATGACTTCCTTGCCTATTCCGTCCCCGGGGATAACGGCGATCCGGTGTGTTGCCATCGTCCTCACCAGAGGCCGAGCGCCTTCCACCAGAGTCCGCCGAGCCCGACCCAGATGACGATGTTGACGACGCTAATGAGGAGGCCCATGCGCCACCAGGTGCCAACCTCCACGTAGCCCGTGCCGAAAAGAACCGGCGCGGGACCTGTCCCATAGTGCGTCATCCCCGCGAAGAGGTTGCTGAAAAAGGCGAGGACGAGGGCCGCGAGGACCGGCGGCGCCCCCGCCGCGATGGATACGCCGAGGAAGGCGGCGTACATGGATGCCACGTGCGCCGTGTTGCTGGCGAAGAAGTAGTGACTGTAGAAGTAGGTAAGGGCGAGCACCAGGAACGCCGCGATCCAGCCCTTTCCCTGGACCATCCCGCCCATGCTCTTGCTGAACCAGGGGATCATGCCCAGCTTGTTCAGGAAGCTGGCCATCATCACGAGGGCCGCGAACCAGACCAACGTGTCCCAGGCGCCGGTCTCGGCCTTCACATCGTCCCAGGTCAGCACGCCGGAGAGGAGGAGGACGGCCAGACCGACGAGGGCGGCGGTTGTGGCGTTCAGATCGCCCAACTGTTTGGCGAAAATCCAGAGGATCAGCAGCAGGGCGAAGACGCCGAGCATCATCCGCTCCTGGCGGTTCACAGGACCGAGGGTGGCTAGATTCGCCTTCGCGATTTCGACTGCTTCCGGGGTTTCGGTGATCTCGGGCCGATAAAGCTTGTAAATGATGAGGGGCACGACGAGGAGGGAAACCAGGCCCGGGACGAGGGCTGCCAGGGCCCAGCTGCTCCAGGTGATAGTCACCTTCAGGTCGCCGGCCAGTTTCTGGGCCAGGGGGTTGGCCGCCATGGCAGTGAGGAACATCGCGCTGGTGATGCAGTCCACCTGGTAGGAGGTGAGCGTGAGGAACGACCCGATCTTCCGGGCCGTGCCGTCGCCTGGGTTGCTGCCGTAGGCGCGGGCGAGGCTCGTCATCACCGGCATGATGATTCCCCCGGCCCGCGCGGTGTTGCTGGGAATCGCGGGGGAAAGGACGAGGTCGGTCGCGGCCAGGCCGTAACTCAGGCCGATCGTGCGTCTGCCCAGGAGAGCCATGAAGTTGTATGCGATACGGGCCCCGAGTCCCGTCTTGACGAAGCCCCGCGAGATGAAGAATGCGAGGACAATCAGCCAGATTACGACGTCGGAGAACCCGCTCAGCGAATCGGCGATGCTCAGCGTACCGCTGACGGCCGTGACGCCCATCGCGATCATCGCCACCGCTCCCATGGGGAGCGGCTTGAGGATGATCCCGACGATCGTCGTCACGAAAATGGCGAAGAGATGCAGTCCCGTGACCCAGTCGGCGCGGCGCTTCTCCTCCGCCGCGGCCTTGGCCTTGGCTTCCGCTTCGGACTTGGATCTGATATCTGCCTCGGCCTTCGCTTTCGATTCCGCTTCCGACAATGCCGCAGGGGGCGCGGCCGGATTCAGTGCCGGCTTGGACTCCTTCGCGGGAGCCGCCGGGGCGGGCTTCGCCGGGGCGGGTTGCCCGGCGAACGCCTTGGCGTCCGGCACGGGCGCCACTTTCGGAAGCCCGAAGTAGAGGAGCAGGCCCAGGGCAAGTGTGCCGACGGCCCGCCCGACCTTCGCTCCCTGCCAGTTAGCAGTCGACATGGATTCCCCGGCCGCCACTTTCATCTGGACCTCCGGTTGGCCACCGAGACTGCTCGGGCGCGCCTATCTTTTCCATGAAGCCCTTGCATCAGGGCGTGCGGTTGCACTGCCCGTGTAAGGAGTCCCTCCACCTGCCACGGCCGTTCCAATAGGCTCGAGGCACGCCGATCTTCCTTCGAAGCGACACGGGCTCGTGGGCTCTCTCGCCTTCGTCTAGACTCCGATGAGGAGCGCACCGTGAATACCCGCCTCCTCGGTTCCACCGGCCTCCGCGTCTCCGCGATCGGCCTCGGCTGTATGGGTATGTCCGATCTCTATGGTCCGGCCGATAGGAGCGAGAGCATCGCCACCGTCCACGCTGCGCTCGACGCAGGCATCACTCTCCTGGACACCGGCGACTTCTACGGCATGGGGAGCAACGAGCTGCTTCTCAACGAAGCGCTGCGGGGCCGCGCCCGCGATCAATTCGTGGTGAGCGTCAAGTTCGGGGCGCTGCGGACCCCCGAAGGCGGCTGGAGCGGCGTCGACGGGCGGCCGGCCGCCGTGAGAAATTTTCTCGCCTACACCCTGCGACGCCTCGGCACGGAGTACATCGACATCTATCGCCTCACGCGGGTCGATCCGGCGGTGCCGATCGAAGACACGGTCGGCGCGATCGCGGACATGGTGAAGGCCGGCTACGTCCGCCACGTTGGCATGTCGGAAGCGGGCGCGGCCACGCTGCGCCGCGCGCACGCGGTCCATCCGATCTCCGATCTGCAGATCGAGTACTCGCTCCTCTCGCGCGGGATCGAGGCCGAAATCCTGCCGGCGTGCCGCGAGCTTGGAGTCGGCGTCACGGCATACGGCGTCCTGTCGCGTGGCCTCCTGAGCGGCCACTGGTCGAGCACGCGCGCCCTGCCGAAGAACGATTTCCGCAGCCGCAGCCCCCGCTTCGACGGCGAGAACCTCGACCACAACCTCTCGCTCGTTGAGGCGCTGCGTGCCGTCGCATCCGCGAAGGGCGCGACGGTGGCCCGGATCGCGATCGCATGGGTGCTGTCGCGCGGTCCGGACATCGTGCCGCTTGTGGGGGCTCGCCGGCGCGACCGGCTCGCCGAGGCCCTGGGAGCGCTCGAGCTCGACCTGACCCCGAGCGACCTCGCGGAAATCGATCGTGCGGTGCCGCCGGGCGCCGCTGCGGGCGATCGCTACGACGCCCACTCGATGAAACTGCTCGACAGCGAACGCGCCTCGTGACCCTCCGTCCGGGAATGGTCGCGTGAAGCCACCCGCCCCGCTGGCCGCCGGGTGGAGGCCGCCGCCCGAGCCCGTTGACACACCCGCCGATGGCTTCCGTCTGCGTGAACGTCTGGCTAAGGGGCGTGTTCGCGGTGCCGTTCGTCGTTGACGGGTTCGTCAGGGACCCGGGCCGAGCGTGAGGAGGTATGCGGCGTAGGCGTGGGTGCAGTCGCAGCCGTGGACGGCGCGACCCGCCGAGAGGAGGACGTGACTCTTCTCGCCGAGGTCGAGGATCAACCCGGCGTTGAAGTGGACCTCTGAGCCCCCGATCTCGGTCGACGGTGACTGGTAGTAGACCTCGACGCCAGGCGAGAGAAAGCGTGTGGCGTGGACCTGGGCCTGCCAGCCCGCGAACCAGTAGTTGCGGTTTCCTGGGCCCGGGTTGATCCAGTAGCCGCCGCCGCCATACGTGGTCCACGCCCCGGAGTTCTTCTGGACCCACACAGGCAGGAAGGCCCGCACGTGGCCGCTCCCGAGCCCGCGGCTCGCGTCGCCGGACGGGAGCTCGACGAGGGGAAACGTGCCGACCTGCGGGCGCCCCTCGGTCTCCTCCACGAACCTGTATTTGGCGCCCAGCTCCACGTCGCCGAGGCCCCACGTCGTCGTACCATTTTCTGGGTTTGCGTAGCCGAGCGGGACGATGAGGTGCAATTGGAGGCCCGGGGCCGCGCCGTAGTTGCTCTCGAAGTGCGGCGCGTCGCCGGAGCGATCGCCACCCTCGGTCGTGCGCGTGCCAGAAAGGTAGAGCTCCCAGTGGTGGAGCGGGACCGGCTCAGGGTCGTCCGTCGTATAGGGCGGCCCGGCCCTTACGGCGAGCGCGAGGAGGAGGGAAGAGAGGGAAAGGAGCGGCCGCGCACGGAACGTCATCAGGTCACAAAGCGTTGGCCTGAAGCCACCTTCAGCTCGCCGATTGAACCGCAATGACTTGCGTTGCTGTCGCGGGCACCGTTTCGTTACTCAGGGAGTCCATAGCCGCCTGCACGCCGCCCGCATTATGAGGCACGCCGGCCGCACGCAGTCCCATTTCCACGCCCGCCAGTGAGCCGATCAACATGAGGTCGTTGAAATCGCCAAGATGGCCGATCCGGAACACGTTGCCCTTCACTTTTCCGAGGCCAGATCCGAGCGAAATATCGTATTTTTTGAGCGCGACATCGCGGAAATGGTCGGCATCATGACCTTGCGGCATGACGACCGCAGTCAAAGAATTCGAGTATTCCCGCGGATCCAGGGAAAGAAGGTCAAGTCCCCAATGCCGAACGGCGGCTCGCGTGGCCTCGCCATGACGACGATGTCTGGCAAACACGGTCTGCAGACCTTCCTCCAATAACATAGCGATGGCCTCACGGAGGCCATACAGCAGATTCGTGGCCGGCGTGTAGGGGAAGAAACCGCTCGCATTCGCCTTCAGCATCTCCTGCCAATCCCAGTAGGAACGAGGTGTGCGGCTAGACTTGCTAGCGGCTATGGCTTTCTTCGAAACAGCGTTAAAGCCGAGCCCGGGCGGCAACATCAATCCCTTTTGCGAGCCGGTTACGGTAACATCAACGCCCCATTCGGCGTGCTTGTACTCGCTCGAGCCCAGGGAAGAAACGGCGTCAACCATCAGAAGCGCGGGATGGCGGGCGTCGTTCATGGCCTTGCGGATTTCAGGGATCCGGCTGGTGACTCCCGTGGACGTCTCGTTATGTACGACCATGACCGCCCGGATTGCATGCATTCGGTCTTCGACGAGGCGTGCCTCCACTTGTACCGGATCCACGCCATGACGCCAGTCGCCGGGTACGAACTCCACGTCCAAACCCCAGCGCCGCCCCATGGCCTGCCACAAAGTAGCAAAGTGCCCGGTCTCGAACGCCAGGACTTTGTCCCCTGGCGAGAGCGTATTGACGATGCACGCTTCCCAGGCCCCAGTGCCGGAACCAGGAAACACCAGCACGGAATCGGAGGTCTGAAAGATTGCGCGACAGCCGTCCAGAACGTCCTTTCCGAGTTGAGAGAACTCGGGACCACGGTGATCAATGATCGGCCGATCCATGGCGCGCAGAACGCGATCCGGAACATTGGTGGGACCTGGGATTTGCAGGAAATGTCGGCCGGGGCGGTGTTCCACGATGTCCTCCCGGGGAGTTAATTCGATGGCATCAAATCCTATATCACGGCGGCTACGGGGCGTACACCCGAGTGGATCAAGGGCGGGGAGCGGACTACAGGTTTCCGCTTGATTGCATTCAAAATCTATTAGAGGATAGAGCCTACACGATAGCTTTCCGGTTCCGTTTGCGGAGGGTAAACTCATGCGTCCTCGCATCTTACGGGCCACGAACATCGTTCTCGGGCTGCTTTGCCTGATGTACTTCCTTACGTACATTGACCGCGTGAACATCAGTACCGTAGCTGCGTCCAACGAGTTTCTGCAGGAAATTCCGCTGAGTAAGGTGCAGGTGGGGTTCGTGTTCTCCGCCTTCGCGTACCCGTACCTGTTGTTCCAGGTGATCGGCGGATGGGTGGCTGACAAATTCGGCCCACGCAAGGCCCTCGCAGTGTGCGGCGTTATCTGGGCGGGTGCGACCATCGCCACCGGCCTCGTGCATGGTATGGTCAGCCTCTTCGTGGCCCGTGTCATCCTCGGCTTTGGCGAGGGCGCGACCTTCCCGACGGCAACCCGGGCGATGTCGTACTGGACGCCAAAAGAGAAACGAGGCTTTGCGCAAGGCATTACGCATGCGTTCTCGCGCCTCGGCAACTCGCTGACGCCGTGGCTCGTCGCGTTCCTCATACTTAACTTCTCCTGGCGCGCCTCGTTCATCATCATCGGTATCGTTAGTATCATCTGGGCACTGGCTTGGGGGCTCTACTTCCGTGATGATCCGACCAAACACAGTGCCGTTACGTCCGAGGAGATTGCCTCGTTACCTCCATACGGCTCTCGGAAGGCCACTGACGTAAAGGTGCCATGGAGCCGCTTGATTCGGCGTATGGCGCCCGTGACGGTGGTGTACTTTTGCTATGGTTGGATCCTGTGGCTGTTCCTTAGTTGGATCCCATCGTTCTTTAAGGGGGAGTATCACCTTGACCTGAAGAAGTCGGCGCTCTTCGCGTCCGGCGTCTTCATTTCGGGCGTTCTCGGAGACACCTTGGGCGGCATCGTCAGCGACAAACTATACGCGAAAACGCACAATCCGAAGATCGCCCGCTGCAATATGGTCGCGCTGATGATGCTCCTGTGCGCGATCTCGCTCATTCCCATTATCTACACCCGCAACGTGAACCTGGTTGCGTTGGCACTCAGCGGCGGGTTCTTCTTCGCGGAGATGACGATTGGACCAATGTGGGCAATTCCTATGGACATTGCGCCGAAGTTCTCCGGTACGGCGAGCGGCCTGATGAATACTGGTTCAGCTCTGGCCGCCATCATCTCACCGGTGATCGGCGGCTACCTGATCCAGAGGACGGGCAACTGGATGCTGCCCTTCATTGTTTCCATGGGCGTCATCCTGCTCGGGGCAGCACTGTCGTTCACCATGCATCCGGAACGGCCACTCTCTGATGCTGACGTGGGCCCTGGGCCGACACCAGCTATCGCCGGCTAGGGGTAAATGCGACGTGATGGCTTCGCCTTCAAACGTTCATGGTGTCGTTCAAAGGATCGCATCATGGCCGACAGTCGACGCAAGTCACCCGGTGACTGGTCCGCGGACTGGAATCTTCGCAATGTTGTCTTCGGCGCCGCAGTTGCTGCGGCCGGGATAGGGCCGTTGATTGCAAATGGAACAACGGGAGCGGCAACGCTGAGAGAGACTGCCGTGAAGACTGGCGATGAGAGGTCCGCTGGAAGCGCTGGTGCGCACACGCTCTCCTACGAAGGCGCCACTACCATTGGGATGAACATCATGCCGAAAGCCACCGAGCTGTTTGCGGCTCAGACGGGCGTGACGTTCAGCTACATTGGCGGTGCTGGTGCGGATGCAGGCTTTAAGGCTGCCATAGAGGGGCGGGCCACATTTGGCGGCGTGGCTCGCGAGCTGACGGTCGACGAACGGGCGTGCGTCGGGGGCTATGAAGTGATCGGTTATGACGTTATGGGTGTGTTCGTCAACGCCGAGAATTCGGTGAAGAGTTTCACGCGCGCTCAATTGAAGGAGATTTTCACCGGCCGGGTGACGAACTGGAACCAATTTGAAGGTCCGACCCGGGTTATGACCGTATATAGCGAGAAACTCTCGGGCGGACGGGCGACGGTCAAAGCGTTTAAAGACATGGTGCTCGGCGGCGAGAAATACGGTCCCCTAAAGGAACTGGAGGACGCCACCGATTGTATTCGGGACGTTGCCACTGATGCGGGGGGCATCACGGCTTCATCCATGTCGTTCGCAATCCCGGGGGTCACGGCGCTGTCAGTCGACGGCGCCTTGCCGACGCGTGACGCGGTCCAGAGCGGCGCCTATCCGCTCAAGCGCCCGTTGATTCTCGTCACTAAAGATGTGCCCGCCGGAGACACGAAGGCTTTTCTCGATTTCATGCTGACATCCGAGGCACAGGCGATCATCGGAAAGAAATTCGTGCCCGTGAAGTAGCGCATGCATTTGGCGGCGGTGGACGTACGAAGGGGTCTGTAAATGCTATTCGTCATGAGATTCACTGATAACCAGCAGCGGTTGGCCACTCGCAAGCAGTTTCTGCCAGCTCATCTTGAGTGGCTCGAGGCGCACAACAAACACGTCCTCGTCGCTGGCTCACTCCGTCCAGAACCCGACGCGGCTCCCATCGGAGCCTGCTGGATCGTTGAGGCACAAAACAAGAACGAAGTGGAAAGCCTGCTTCAGTCAGACCCGTTCTGGGTTCAAGGACTTCGCCAAAGCTATGAGATCATGCATTGGTCTAAGGCTTTTCCAGAGCGGCAGGTGCTCGTCTGAGTTTAAGGGCATTCGTGGCTTTGCCCCCTAGCAGGGTGCTGAAAAACCATGATTTCGCGACGCCTTCGTCTGTTGGTTGAATGCCA
>OBLU010006341.1_pt1 | contig 10533 bp, 10 predicted proteins | sample 1518681 | NCBI WGS metagenome assembly OBLU01 (sample SAMEA3539304, study PRJEB22396) | soil metagenome | biome: tundra; feature: field; material: soil | place: USA | collected 2010-05 | depth 0.15 m
GTCCGCCGGGTCCGCATCCAGCAGGTCCCAGTCCACCGGCAGCGGCACGCCAAGGCGGATGCCGGCTCGGGCGTTCATGAGGTCCAGGTCAACCAGGGCCACGCGGAGAGGCCAGTTGCCGCGTCCGACCCTCCCGCGGCTAGAGCCGGCGAGAAGCCCGGCCACCTCGACCGCCAGAGTCGTCCGCCCACTCCCGCCGCTCAGGGAGAAGAAGGTGATCCGCCGCGCGCTCCGGACCGCCGGTGGGGGAGCGAGGTAGATGCCGCGCCACTCCCGCGCGGGCGGCACTTCGAGGAGCGCGGCGTCGGCGAACCGGAGCCCCCCGGAGTCCCGGCCGCCGTCGGTCGCCCACCGCTCTTGCAGGACCACGGGATGTTCGCCGGCGGGCTCAGGCAGGAGGACGAGGGGGACGCGCCGGGCGGTCTCGACCTGGGACGGGACGGCGATCATCGCGTCCGGCGGGAGGACGCTGCCCGGGCCGCGTCCTCCTTCCCTGGGCAAGCCCTCGGTTCGGCTGTCCGCCTCTGCGCGTTCTTCTCCGCCCAGGCCTCCGGTGAGGACCAGGACGCCGCTCCGCGGCCCGGCCCAGAAGCGTGCCGCAACTCCCAACCAGGCGATCAGCGGCCGCCCCTCGTGGCGGCCGAGTCCCAGCGCCAACCCCGCACCGGCGAGGAGCGGAGCCAGCGCCAGGGCGGCAAGCCGGGGCAGCGGGGAGCAGAGGTCGAGATAGGCAAGCAGGAGCCCGACGATGGCCGCGCCCATCTGGACGGGGGTCAGCCCCCAGGCAAAAGGCTCACTGACATCGAACCCGTCTGCGAAGTCGATCTCAGCCATTCCCGTTCCCTTCTCCTGCGCCGGTTCCCTTCCCTTCCGCCCGACCACGTTCCCGCGCCGCGGCGGCTCGCCACCGCTCTGCCCGGAGCGGAAGGGCCAGCCTACCTGTGGCTCGCGGACATCGCGCGGACAATGCGGTCAGGGATCGGGCATCGCCGGGGGCGAGGGTGCGTAACGATCCCGTGCCGACGACCGCCAACTTCGAGGCCGGGTCGAACAATCGTTACGGCGACGTGGCGGCTTGCCGACGATGCGAGGCCGTCTCACCGGAGGATGCTCGGCCCGTGTCTACCCAGGCGGTCTCGTCGCCAGCCCCGACTGTCCCCCCACGGCCACGGACCGCCGGAGGCATCCAGGTCTCGGTGGTTCTCCCGTGTCTGGATGAGGCGGAGACTCTGGCCGCCTGCATCCGCGCCGCCCGCGCCGCCCTGGCGTCCTCCGGGCTGCGTGGCGAGATCATCGTCGCCGACAACGGCAGCGCCGACGGTTCCGCCGAGATCGCACACCGTTGCCACGCCAGGGTCGTCGAGGTCAAGGAGCGGGGCTACGGAAGCGCCCTTTCCGGAGGCATCGCCGCCGCGCGGGGCGAGTACGTGGTCATGGGCGATGCCGACCAGAGCTACGATTTCGTCAGCATCCCCCTGCTGATCGAGCGCCTCCAGCAGGGGTACGACCTGGTGATGGGCAATCGATTTCGTGGTGGCATCGAGCCCCACGCCATGCCCTGGTCGCACCGGGTCATCGGCAATCCGGTGCTGAGCTGGCTGGGCCGACTGTTCTTCCACAGTGAGGTGGGGGACTTCCACTGCGGCCTCCGTGCCTTCCGTCGCGATGCCATCCTGGGTCTCGGGCTCTCCGCCACCGGCATGGAGTTCGCCAGCGAGATGGTTGTCAAGGCATCGCTTCACGGGCTCCGGGTCTCCGAGCTTCCCATCACGCTTCGGCGCGACGGGCGCTCGCGCAGCCCCCACCTGCGCACCTGGCGCGACGGCTGGAGGCACCTGCGCTTCATGCTCCTCTTCAGCCCCAGGTGGCTGTTCCTCGTCCCGGGCGGTCTGCTCTTCCTGCTTGGCGCCGTCGGCTTGTTAGCCTTGAGCAGAGGGCCGATCAAGGTGGGCCCGTTCGGCCTGGACGTCGACACCCTCCTCGTCTCCGGCTTCGCCTGCATCGTCGGCTATCAGATCATCGTCTTCGCCGTCTTCACCAAGGTCTTCGTCATCCGCGAGGGACTCCATCCAGCCCAACCGGCGCTCACCCGCTTGCAGAGGTACCTGCGATTGGAGACGGGACTGCTCGCCGGTGGGCTGATGACGTTGACCGGTGCGATTCTTCTCCTCGTCGCCCTCTCCGGCTGGGCAACGACGGGGTTCGGCGCTCTGGACCCGCGCTCCACCCTGCGCATAGCGATCCCCGCCTGTGTCCTCCTTGCCCTCGGCGTACAGACAGTCTTTGCCAGCTTCTTCCTCAGCATCCTCGGAGTGCCACCGAGCGAGAACGACCGTCGGCGTCACGCCCGGCACCCGCACCGACCATGAGCCGTCACGCCGAGTCGCCGCCCATGGCACCGGCGTCCGACACGCGAAGCGGCCTCTACGCCGACTGGCTCCGCCGCGCGCAGACGCAGCCGTGGAAACGAGTCCTGCGCGTTCAAGCCGCATATCAATGGAATCTGCGCCGCCTGCAGCCGGGATTGACCCTGGATATCGGCTGCGGCAACGGTCGGAACCTGGCGACCCTGGGTCGGCGGAGCGTTGGAGTCGACCACAACGAAAAGTCTCTCGCCATCGCCAGAAGCCGTGGCTACGAGGTGTACACACCCGAGCAGTTCCGGGGCAGCCGCAGGGCTCGCCGGGACTCCTTCGATACGCTTCTGTTCGCTCACGTGCTCGAGCACATGGCGCTGGAGAAGGCGATCGAAACGATCGCAGAGTACCGCGGGTTCGCCAAGGTGGGCGGACGGTTGATCATCATCACGCCACAGGAAGCCGGATTCCGGCATGATCCGAGTCATGTCAACTTCACGGACTTCGGTGCGATCCGTGACATCTGCGCCCGAGTCGGCGCCCGCATCGATCGGCGGTTCTCCTTCCCGTTTCCGCGCCTCGTGGGTCGGATCTTCGTCTACAACGAGTTTGTCGTGTCCGCCCATTTCGGCCCCGACCTCCCGGAGCCCGGGACTGCTGAGTGAATCGCCACGATGACGCTGACGCCAGAACGCCTTTCCGTCGTCATACCCACGTACCAAGGACATGATTTCCTCGCCGATGCGCTGAACAGCGTGGCGCAGTCGGCGGTGGGTGACGTCGAGGTCCTGGTCGTCGATGACGGGTCGACGGATGGGACCGTCGAGATCGCTCGAGCGTTCGCGAGCAAGCTTGCGCTGCGCATCCTGATGCCGCGGCGTCGCGGCAACTGGATGGCGATGACCAATATCGGCCTTGCCGAGGCGAGCGGTGCGCGGTGCTGCATTCTCCACCAGGACGACCTGTGGCGGCCAGGTCGATCTGTCATGGGAGCCGTTGCGAGCGTCGACTTTCAGGACACGATGATCTGCATGGAGACGGAGATCATCGACTGGTCGGGGCGCGTGGTGGGTCGATGGCGATTCCCGCGCGCGGTCCGGCGGTACGTCGGAGGGCCGGCGCGGAGGGCCGTGGCTGCGTCCCTCTACGTTCAGAACTGGCTCGCGGTCCCCTCTGTGATCTTCGCCACGCAGCGAGCGCGGGACTGCGGCGGCTTAGATGAAGGGCTCTGGTACACGGCGGACTGGGATCTGTGGCTGAAGCTTCTCCACAAGGACCCGGCGATTCTCGTCCGCGGGGCGGGCAGCGCCTTCCGGGTTCACAGCCGATCCCAGACGCTCGTCGGGAGCCGGAAGGTCGAGGGCTTTCGGGCGCAGATGGCCGCTGTCCAGGCTCGCCACGCATGGGCTCGGGCCGAGCAACCTGCGGGAGACGTCCTACGGCGAGCCGGGGAACTCTCCACGAGCACCAACGCTGCGCTGGCAGCCGCATTCCATGTGCAGGCCGGCGACTATCGGGGATGGGCCCGGAGCCTCGTTGCCGCTGGAGTGTCCGGGACCCACGCATACCTGGCCAACGCGTCACTCGGAGATCGACTGCTGCCGCGCGCCAGGGTGGCGGCGTCGCGCCGTCGGTTGCGTCGATGACTGGTTGGCCCGGCATCCTCGGGGGCATCGCCCTCCAGGCCCTCCTTCTCGGCCTGGCCACCACCATCGCCATCCGTGCCGGGTGCGCCATGCTCCCGGCCTCCGCGGACCTGCTGGAACGCCTCGGCGTCGCCGGCATGGTGGCGGTCACGGGCTGGGTCGGGCTCCTCCAGGTGCTCGGCCTTCTCGGCGTGCTCTGGCTGCCCGTCGTCATCGGGTGTCTGGCCGTGCTCGCCGCGGTCAGCATCCGCTTTCTTCCCGCGCCCACGCGGCTGCTCCCGAAAGCGGCTCGCGTTCCCTGGGGTCTCGTGGCGGCGGCAGTCCCCTTCTGCGTGCTCTTCCTCACCGTGACATTCCTGGCGCCGCCAACGCTCGATGACAGCGTCCGCTACCACATCGTCAACGCCGCACACATCCTGAACGCCGGCTCTATCCGCGGCCTGCCATTCGCCCAGCCCGGCGATGGAAGCGCGGCCACACCGGGCAACGGCTCGCTCCTCCTCCTTGTCGTCATGCTGCCCTTTCACAACGCCGGTCTCACCGGTGCCGTCAATCTGCTGTTCGTCGGCCTCATCGTGGCATGCACGGCGATGCTGCTTCGCGAGCTGGGCAGAGGTGCGTGGGTGGGAGCGCTGGCCGCCCTGATGGTTGTCTCCACCTGGGGATTCGTCGGCTGGCAGATCGGGTCCGCCTACGATGACGCCATCGGCCTGTTCGGGCTGCTGGCCGGGATCACCTGCGGTCTGCGCGCGGCGCGGACGGGCGAGATCCGTTGGTTGGTCCTGGGGGGGGCTGGCATCGGTCTTGCCGTCGGGACCAAGGACGTGTGCATCCTTCCAGCCGCGGCCGTGGCCGTGGCAGTGGTGTGCCTGGACCGCACCTGGCGTGATCCTCGCAAGGTGACCGTCTTCATCGTGGGGATTCTGGGTCTCTCGCTTGCCTGGTATCTGCGCAACTGGGTCGACGCCGGTAACCCGCTCTTCCCTGAGACCGTGCGGCTGGGTTCGACGGTGATCTTCCCCGGGCTCGCTGCCGGCGCTTCCACGGCCCCGGGCGTGGATCAATCCGTTCTCGGCTGGCTTCTCAGCGGCCGGGGAGTACCCGCGGCCCAGTGGCTCGGCGTTGCCTTTGCCGAGCTCGGGCTTACCGTCCTTGCGGTTTGCTCGAGCCTGGCGCTGGTGGCGTGGGCCCGAGGTCGGGCACGAGTGGTCGCCGTACTGTCCATCGCTTGTGCGGTGGCCTTCATGGTGACTCCCTTCACCGGCTCCGTGGAACGCGCCCAGGTCGTCGGCTCGATGCGGTATCTGCTTCCTTCTATCGCATTCGGCGTCGTTGGTCTCGCCGCTGTCCTGCCGTTGCGCTGGGTCAATTTGTTGGCGACTGTGGCGTTGTCGGTCAACGTCCTTGCGCTGATCATCAAGCTCGGTACGCTGGCCGTCGCGGTGTTGGGGGTGTCGTTTGCGCTCAGCCTGGTCGCTCTGGCCGCGCCCCGCTGGCGGCGGGGTCTCGCCTCCGTGGCCTGGCATCCGCGTGCCCGTCGCCTCGCGGCCGGTCTCATCGTGAGCCTGGCGGTGGTGGCGAGCGTGCACCTCCAACCCTCGGACGCCTCCACCCCGGTCCAGCGTGCACTCACTGCCGCCCGAAATCAACGCGCTCCGGTGGTGGTCATGGATGTGATGGACGTGGAAGCGATTCTCGGGTCGGATCTTGACGTGAACATCGTCGCCGCCGGAGATGGTCCGGTGGGGGCCGAGACACCGATCCTCGATCCCAAACAGCTCACGGCCCGCATCGAGTCCCTGCACCCGGCCGCCGTTGTCATCGGCGATCAGAGCGACTTCGGGGTAGTCCCGCCGGGCTGGGTGCCGCCCAAGAGCTGGCGCCAGCTGGGCGCGCAAGGTGGCGCAGCCGTCTACGAGCCACCGACGCAGGGTGGGAGTGCGTTGAGCCCGTGAGCGGCTGGACCCCGGTCGCGGAAGGCGTCGTGTTCGAGTTCGTCCTTTTCGCCCTGACCGTCACCATGGGGGGCTGTCGATGTAGCCCAGCGGGCCAAATGGCCAGATGACCTGTGTGCCCCACTGAAGGTGGTCGCGGGCGGCGATGACCTGCCCGATCTTCCACGAGGTATCGACCGCCCTGCCAAGGGTCACCGCTACGAGAGGCGGCAGCGACACGATGGACACGCCGACAACCCCCAGGACCCACCCGGCGAGGATGGCTCGTCCCGCCCTGCCCAGCCGCTGAGCGCGGGCCAGCCTGTCTGAGAGCTCTCTTCCGGCTTTCGACGCCGCGCCCCGGAGGCGGACGACACGGCTCACTATCCCCAGTACTCGAGCCTGTGGGCGCGGCGGTGACTTCACGCGAGGAACTGTGCGTGGCCTGGCCCAGCCTGATCACCGTCGACCCGGCGGCCGGGGGGGTCTTCGGTGGATTAGTGGCCGGTGCCCGGGGTCGGCAGGCCCTCGGCGAATTCTGCGATGGCCGTGGCCACCTCACCGGGACGCTGCACCGGCAGGTCGTGGACCCCGTCGATCCACACCACGTGAGCGCGTTCGCCGAGCACGGTCCGGGCCCGAGCCAGCGACTGCACCTTGGCCTCCAGCGGCCAGGGCGCCTGCGGATCGCGCGCCGGCAGGAAGAGGACGGGGCAACGCACCCGGCCCATCACCTCGAAAGAGTCCAGTTCGTACAGGTGGTTGGCGATCTCCATGTGGCGGTCGAGGAGGAGGCGCGGTTGCAGCGTCCCATCCCCGCCGTCCTCGAAGTTGCCCAGCAGAATCGCGGCGGCGGTTCGGGCATCGGCGCCCTGGGCCAGCGGCCCATTCGCCACCCAGGCTCTCACCGCGACCTCCGTGAGGCCGTGCATGGTGGGTGGGCGCATCCGCTCCTCGGCCTCCGCCCAGCCCCCGGCGAAGTGGCCGCGGAGGTCGCCGGCTCCGCCATCGACGCAGACGCAGCCGGCGACCATCTCGGGCAGGTCGGCAGCGAACCAGAGGGCCACCGAGGCGCCCCAGCTGTGCCCGGCCACGATCACGCGGTCCAAACCTTCGGCGTCGCACAGTCCGTGAAGATCCTCGACCACGTTCTCGAATGAGTAGCCGGATTTGGGCTTGTCGGAGAGACCGTGGCCGCGGAGGTCCGGGGCTAGAACCCTCCACCGAGGACTGAGCCGTGCTCCGACCAGGTCCCACCATCGGGCATTGCTGGCCAGCCCATGCAGCGCCAGGATGGCCGGGGAGCCGCCCGAGCGGTCCCGCACGGAGAGGCGCAACTCGCCACAGTCAACGAGGTGCTCGTTCACGAGAGGTGATTGTCGCAGCGAAGGCCGTCGGGCTCGCCGTCGAAGATCGGTCGGGCCGTCGTCGGTGGGCAAGACGGGACGTGCGAGGTAGGCTATTCGGCATGGTCGCCAAGGACCGTAGCCCGAGCCTCGAATGGACCGACGATCCTGAGGCCAACCGCCTCGTCGCCCAGGATCCTCTGGCTCTCCTGATCGGTTTCTGCCTAGATCAGCAGTTCCCCATCGAGCGCGCCTTCCTCGGGCCACTCAGCGTCCGCGACCGCCTGGGCACGCTCGACGCCGTCCGCCTCGCCGGCACCAGCCCTGAGACGTTCGTGGCCGCCTTCCGCCAGCCTCCGGCGATCCACCGCTTCCCGGCCAGCATGGCCGAGCGCGTCCAGGGCATCTGCCGCATCGTCGCCACGACCTACGGCGGGGATGCGTCGGCCCTCTGGCGCGAGGCGGACACGGCGTCCGAACTCCTCCGCCGGCTGACGGAGCTTCCCGGCTTCGGGCCGTTCAAGGCCAGGATCGTCATTGGTGTCCTCGCCCAACATTTCGGAGTGCGGCCGGTGGGCTGGGAGACGATCGCCCCCGACTTCCCCACTCTCGCCGATGTCGTCACCGCCGACGAACGCCGCGCCTACCAGGCTGCCAAACGGGCTCACAAGGCTGGGCTCCGCGCCGCGGCGGGCCGTTCCGAGGATCTGGCGCGATGACCCCCGCCCGCACGGTCCCTCTGGAGGTCTTCGAGGACGGCGACGTCCGCATCGTCAAGGTGGGCCCGATGGGTCCGTACGGCAACAACGCCTATATCGTCCGCGACATCTCGGCGGGTGCCGGACTTCTCGTGGACATGCCCCTGGAGGAGGAGAGCCTGCTCTCCGCCATTGCCGCGGAAGGTGGGGTGGCGACCGTGATCGCAACCCATTGGCACCATGACCATTGGAGCACGTACGACGCGGTGCGGCGGGCCACCGGGGCTCCGGTGCTTGTCGGCGAGTCCGAGGTCAACATCCCCGATGTGCGCATCGACGGACGCCTGCGGGACGGCCAGGAACTGGTCGTCGGTGGGGTGAGGGTCGTGGTCCTCCACACCCCGGGTCACACGCCGGGCAGCATCTCGCTCCGCATCGGCCGCGCGGTGATCACCGGAGACACGCTCTTCAACGGTGGTCCCGGGAAGACCTTCGCCAAAGGTGACCTGGAGGGGATCCTGGCCTCCATCGATACCAAGCTCCTGCCCCTGCCCGACGGCACCGCGGTCCTTCCCGGGCACGGAGGCGCGACCACCATCTTCGAGACAAGGTCCGGTCGAGAGGAGTACCGCCGCCACCCCAAAGCCTCGGGATTCCACGGCGACGTCGAATGGCGGAGCTGATCGGCGGCAGGGCGCCGCTGCGTCAGTGGGCGACGATGCCGATGACGGCCGCCACCACCAAGAGGGCCGCGAGGACGCCGATCAAGACAAGTGTCACCCATTCCCGCAGGCTCATCAGGTGGCGGCGATGCCGCCCGTGACGGTGCGGCGTCGTGGGGGAGAACCCGGGCATGGAGGCCGGCTCGGAGACGCGTGACGTGATCACCTCCGCGGCGGCGGGGGGCGCCTGCGCCGACGTCGGAGACGTTCCGTCATCGGGCATCCGTCATCCTCCTCAACCCCCGCAAGCTACAGTGTAGCTATCAACTTATGCTAGGTAAAGACTATAAGTAGAACATCCAGTCCGGAACCGGCCCAGCCCCTGCATCGTACAGGACGGCGGTGGGAGACCTTGGGGGAGGACGGCGCAGAGACGCTCCGGGCCGGTGAGCGGGGCTTCGGCGCCTACCATTCGCGGAGCGCCCGCATCGTCTAGCGGTCAGGACATCACCCTTTCAAGGTGGCAACCGGGGTTCGACTCCCCGTGCGGGTAGGCGAGTGGCCCTCGACGGCACGTACGTCTTGCCTGGAGCGGCACGTCCCGACGGCGGTTCGCCGGAACGATCAGGCGTTCAGTCCGTTGCTGACGTTGGAGAAGAGGTTCCTGACCTTGGTCCCCACGGTGGAGAGGATCAGGATCACGACAACGGCGATCAGGACGAGGATCAAGGCGTACTCGATCATGCCCTGTCCCTCCTCGCGGCGCGAGAGGTCGCGGTCAAGGTGACCGAGGGCCGCCTCCCGAAGCTGGAGGTACATCGAGCTGAGCCGGGTCGCCAGGTTCCTGGGCCGTATCCACGTGTTCATGCCCCAAGGGTGACGGGCGACTCCGTACCGACCCTTGACTCGGTGTCACGGGAAGTCGGACAACAACTCTCAATCCGCCGTCAAAATGTTCCAGACCGATGGTGCCGCCGTGTTCGGCGGCGACGGCTGCGGCGATCCTCAAGCCGAGCCCGGTGCCGCCGCTCCGGGCGGGAAACGTCGCCCCGCTACCCACCTGATCGACGGTGGCCGGGCGCTGTCCGGTCGGGAATCCGCCGCCGTCGTCCTCGACGCTGACCAGGCATCGACTGCCGTCCAGACGGGTGGAAACTGTGATGCGGCTCTTTGCTTGCCGCAGCGCGTTGTCGACGAGGTTGTCGAACAGGCGTCCGAGCAGCACCGGGTCGCCGGAGAGCTCCGCGCCGGATTCGCAGTCCACCTCGAGGGTCACTTTCGCACGCTCGGCCGGGCTGCGCCAGCGCTCGTGGAGCTCTTCCATGATGTCGTCAAGCGACAGGGCCACTCGCCGTACGTAGAGCGCGCTGGCGTCGCGCCGCGCCAGGAGAAGCAGGCCGTCGGTCAGAACGGCGAGCCGGGTCGCCTGGTCGCGAATCTGTTCGAGGCTGGCCACGTACCTCGCCGGCGTCCGGCTCCGCTGGAGGGTGACCTCGGCGGTGTTGCGAATCGCGCTGAGGGGCGAGCGCAACTCGTGGGCGGCATCGGCTGTGAAGCGTGTGAGGCCGTCGATCAGCGCTTCCCGCTCGGTCGCGGCCCTGACCAGGGCGTTGACGGTGACGGTGCCGATGACGGTCACCACGGCCACCGCGATGAACTGGAAATCAGCCGTGAGGGCGGGCCACTGGCCGATTTCGAGAAGCACCACCGGCTGAATCATGGCGGCGACTCCGATGACCAGGGCGGGCCAGGCGGGCAGCAGCCAGAGGGCGGCCACGACGCACAACAGCGGAACCCCTCCGAAGGTGTCGTCCTGCGGGGAGACGAGCTCCAGCACCGTGCCGGCGCCCATCACGGCGAGCAGCAGGAACATACGCGCCACCACCTCGC
>OBLU010006342.1_pt1 | contig 10531 bp, 9 predicted proteins | sample 1518681 | NCBI WGS metagenome assembly OBLU01 (sample SAMEA3539304, study PRJEB22396) | soil metagenome | biome: tundra; feature: field; material: soil | place: USA | collected 2010-05 | depth 0.15 m
GGCCACATCGGGGCGCTCGGCCGGCAGCCGCTCCGCGATTTCCAGGTGCAGGCGCTTGCGCCGGTCGAGCATGGAGAAAAAAGCCAGGATATCCGGGCGGCGCCCATCGAAGCCAGCAACGAACTCCGTGAGCTGGTCGAGGGTGCGCACCGACAGCGTGGTCGGAATGAGCGGCACCAGCAGGGTGTCGGCGGCGTGCAGCACGCTCTCGGAGAGCAGCGAGATGCTCGGCGGGCAGTCCAGGAAGATCACGTCATACTCGGCGGCGAGCGGCTCAAGCAGGCGGGCGAGCCTGCGCGTGGGATTCTTGGTGGCATCCAGCATCAGGTCGAGGTTCCGGTAAGTGAAGTCGGCCGGAAGCAGATCCAGGCCCTCGTAGTCGGTGCCCTTGATCGCGTCGTCCATCTCCCGGCTGCCCTTGATGAGGGCTTTGCCGCCGCCCTTCACCCTGGGCCGGATGCGGAACACGTAGCTGGCCGCGGCCTGCGGGTCGAGATCCCAGAGCAGGACGCGCAGGCCGTCACGCGCGGCCAGATGGCTCAGGTTCACCGCGGTGGACGTCTTGCCCACGCCGCCCTTGATGTTGTACGTAGCGAAGATCTTCATGAGGGCAGGCCCGTGGTGAGGGTGCGGAACCGCTGCTGGGTTCCCGCGCTGGCGAACTCACTGAACCGCCCCGCGAATTTGCTGCGGGCCGCTCGCTCCCGCAGGCCGACCCGTCCGGCGAGTTCCCCTATCGCGAGCAGGGCCGTGGCGGGGACATCGCGGTCGTTCATCATCTGGGCGGCGAACATCCTGATCTCATGCTGCTGTACCTCGCAATCCTGGAACTCCCCAAGGCAGTCCTGCAGGCCTTTCAGTTCCTTGACCGCCCGCTGGTACGTGGCCGGATCGTGCAAGGACGCGAAGGACTCCAGCAGGTAGCGTAGCTCCTTGCACCTTTTCCGAAGGTCGTGCAGGTCCTCCGCGGGGGAACTCGCGGTGATGGCGCGGCCTTGCCGCAGCACCCGGCGGTGCACGCGGCGGATACGTTCCGCGGCCAGGTCCGCGGCAGCCGGGCCCCGTCGTGCGGCGGGCAGGCCCTCCAGCGCGGCCCGCCACTCGCGGATCAGGCGAGCGAAGCGCTGCGAGCGGAGGCCCCGCACCAGCCGGCGTCGCTCCGCGGCGCGGCTGCGGATCAGGTGGGCGTGGAACGGCCGCAGTTCCTCCGGCGTGGCCGCCACCAGCCCGGCCGCGATGTCCGGATACTTCAGCAGATAGACATCGAGATCCCTGGTGGGTGTGGTCAGGTCACCCAGCCACTTGAACTCGGGACGGAACTTCTGGGTGAGCTCGGCCGGCAGGACATCGCCGACCAGCTTCAGCACGGACCGGGTGCGGCGGACCGAGACCCGCAGGTCGTGCAGGAACTCGGTGTCCACGTCGTGGATGGTCCCGGCCACGTTGGCCTCGAGCATGCCGAGCAAATACAGCAGGACCGCCGTGACCGCGGCGCGAGCCGCCATGCCCGGGGCCAGGTGCACGTCGAGCTGGCTCGTGTAGTCACCGGGCCGCCGGCCCGCTGCGGCCAGCGCGGCGTCCAGTGGGGAAAGGCCTTTCGCCTCGACACCTGGGGTGCCCGCCAGGACCTGCGCTACCCGGTCGGCCTGGGCCTGGTAGCCGCGGACCGCGGTCACCTTCAGCCGGGACGGCAGATCCGAGGAAGCCGGGTAGCTCACTGACAGCTTGTCCGTGGTGAGCCAGGCGACCGTCTTATCATCGCCGTTCAGCACCCGCAGGCTGTGCACTGCGCTCTCGCCCCGGGCCGCCGGCAGCAGCGCCCGGACCCCGGTCACCGGCCGCAACCGCGCCCGCAACGGCCCGTCCGGCAGCGAGTCGGCCAGGGCTGGCCAGGCCAGCCTGCCTGGCCGGGCAACGATCCGCTCCCCGTCCGGCCCGGTCAGCGTCAGCTCGCCGGGCCCGGCACCGGTGGTGTGCTCCAGCGTGAGGCCGGCCCGGTGCAGCCGCCAGTCGAAGGTATCCAGCCAGGTCCTGCGGACCGTCCGGGACCTGCCTCCGGGCATCCAGGAGAACCGCGGTGCCATCGCGTCCAGCACGCCATTGCCCGCAGGCTGGTCATCATCGTGGCCAGCCAGCACAAACTCGTAGGAAAACGCCTGAACCACGAAAGCCCGCCTTGGTCACCGGGGCAGGGATATGACGACGAGCGGATAAGCGAACTGCCCTGCATTCCGTACGAATCAGCTTAGCGGGCATCGACCTGGCGCCCCGAGACGCACAGGGGGAAATGTACCCCTGAGCGGTGGCTGGCAGCCTCGGCCGATTAGCCCGCGGGCTCACGCCCGGCCCGCCCGCGAAGGAGGGCGGCCTGCTTAACGCTGCTGCGGCTGCCGCGGTCTGGTGGCGTGGCCTGGCCGGCTGGGCCGCTCGGCAGAGCGCGGCCGCGGGCGGGCGGTGGCCTCGCCGCCGTGAGCCTGCCTGTCGCCGCCGTGAGCCTGCCTGTCGCCGCTCTGAGCCGGACAGGAGGGGGTGCCACGCCGTGGCTGCTTGGTCATGCCGGGCAGCGTCAGCGGCGGCCGGTTGATGGCCGGCATGACGGAGGTCAGAGCGGTGCTTGCCGCCGTGGCGGTCTTTCGCTGCTCCTGCTGCACCTCGGATCTCGCTGCGGCGGCGTCCAGCCGCTCGCTCATGACGCGGTACCGGCGGACCCGGGCAAACGCCTTGAGAACGCGATCGGTGGCGTACAGAAGGATCATTGCGGCGACCGCCGCCGCAATGAGCAGGAAAGTCATGGTATTCCGCCGCTCAGGGGGAGTGGATCAGGGGGAGTGGATCAGGGGGAGTGGATCAGGGACAGTTCCAGGGTATGCGAGCGGGGCCCGTGGAGGCCGACCCGGTCCGGCGCGGCGCCACCTTTCCGGGACCCGCCGCACGTGCTTTCTGGACCGCGCTCAGGCTTTCTGGACCCGCGCTCAGGCTTCCCGGACCGCCGCAGGGGGCAGAGCCCACGGCGTCATGCCCGCCGGGTTACCTCCACGATCACGTCCATCGTGCTGCTGGGCGCGCCGTTGTAGATGCCCTTGAGCGGCGGCACATCGGCATAGTCCCGGCCCCGGGCCACGACGACGTGGCACTCGCCGACCGGGGCCTGGTTGGTCGGGTCGGTGGCCACCCATTCCCCGGTCCAGTACTCCACCCAGGCATGGCTCTCCCCGGTCACTGTGTCCCCGAGTTCCGCCTCCGGGGACGGGTGCAAGTACCCGGAGACGTAACGGGCAGGCAGGCCTACCTCCCGCAGCAAGGCCACCGTGAGATGGGCGATGTCCTGGCAGACACCCTGCCCCTGGTTCCACGCCTCCTGAGCGCTGGTCTGCACCTCCGTCGATCCCGGCACGTACTCGACCGTGTCCTGTACCCAGGCGGCGATGTCGGCGGCTGCCCTCAGCGGATCCGCGCCCGCGGTGCGCTCCCTGGCCGCAGCGGTAAGCGCCGCATCGACGGTAGTGCGCGGGGTTGGCGACAAGTACTCCAGAAGGCGCCCGCCTTCGGCGATCTCGCGCAGCCTGGCCCAGCTGAGCGGGGCAGACGGTGCGGGCGCGAGGCCCGTCTCGACCACCGAGCGGGCGGTCACCGAGAGCTCGTGGTGCGGCGCCTGGATGTCGAACGAGCTGACCAGGGTTCCCCAGTAGTCGCTGTAGGACGACGAGACCGTGGTTCCCGCCCCGGTCCACAGCTGGGTCTCCAGCGCTGTCTGGGTGGGCAGCGTGACCGGGGTCATCCGGGCCTCGTTGTAGGAAGCGCGGGCCGTGCCCTCATAGACCACGCGTGTCTTGTGCACGATTTCCAGCCGCCAGCTCACTCCTCAGCCCTCCTGCTCCCACGTGACGGGCTGCTCGTACTTGAAGTACCGCTCCGTGATGGCCTCGCTGGCCTCACGGCAGGCGCGCTGCAGGATGCCCAGGAGTTCCGGAAGCTGATCGGGGAGCAGTTGAGGGTCGGTGTATTCGAGGCGTGCGCGCAGCCGCCCGATGGGCCGGCGGGCTGGGTCGCCCATGCCTGACCGGTTCGGGCCCGGATCCAGCGCGGCGAGGATTTCCTCCGCGGTGGACAGGGTGTACACCACGGATCTCGGGAAGAGCCGGTCCATCATCAGGAACTCGGCCACCTGATGGGAATCGTCGGTCCAGCTGTGGGTGCGGATGAAGGACTCGTAGGCGCCGCACGCGCGGAGCAGCATCGGCCAGCCGATCTCGTGCGGAGTGGCCGGCATCCGCGCCAGCAGCAGCCTGGCTGTCATGTCCGCCCGCTCCAGGCTCCGGCCCAGGATCAGGAACCGCCAGGCATCATCATGGCTCATGGTGGATTCGGCGAGGCCGAAGAACAGCGCCGCCCGTTCCCTGATGAAACGGAGGTAGACATGTGGTCCCAGCCGTTCGGCCGTCCGGCGCTGCCCTGGCAGCCCGTGCCCCGTCACATTCAGGCACTCCCACATCTCGCCGGAGATCACTTCGCGCACGCTGCGCGCGCCGTCCCGGGCGGCCATCACGGCGCCGGCGATCGCGCTCTGGCTCTTCTGGTCGTAGGCCAGCTGGTAGAGGGTCGCCCCGATGTCCAGCCGGCTGTCGTCGGCGGCCGGGATGCCAAGCACCGCCAGTAGTCCCCGGCAGCCCGCGTCCTCATCGGCCTGCGGCTCCTGCAGCATGCGATGCACGTACACGTCCACCATGCGCGCGGTGTCGTCGGCTCGCTCGATGTACCTGCCGGTCCAGAACAGGGTCTCGGCGATCCGGCTGAGCAGCCCGGTGGTCACTGCTCCTGGCCCACGCCGGGCCCGCTCTGCCTGCCCTCGACAGCTATCGAGGCCTGGGGAACGGGAATCTGCCCTGCCGCGGGGGATGGCCGGGGTGAAGGGGGGGCGGCCAGCCCCTCTGGGGCAAGTACCCAGGTGTCCTTGGATCCGCCGCCGTGGCTGGAGTTGACCACCAGCTCGCCTTCGGGCAACGCCACCCTGGTCAGGCCGCCAGGCAGCAGCCAGACGTCGTCGCCGTCGTTGACCGCGAACGGCCGCAGGTCGATGTGGCGGGGGGCCAGGCGCTCGTCGATGAGCACGGGAGAGGTGGACAGAGCGACCGGCCGTTGCGCGATCCATCCGCGCGGCTCGGCGGCCACGGTGGCACGTAGTTCGGCCAGGACCCGCTCATCGGCGTGCGGGCCGATCACGATGCCCTTGCCGCCGGCTCCGTCCACCGGCTTGAGCACCAGCTGGTCCAGCCGGTCAAGAGCCCAGGCGAGCACGTCCGGATCGTCGAGGCGGTAGGACTCCACGTTCTGCAGCAGGGGCTCTTCGCTGAGGTAGTACCTGATCAGCTCGGGGACATAGGTGTAGAGGAGCTTGTCATCCGCGACACCGTTGCCAACCGCGTTGGCGATGGTCACATTGCCCTCGCGGGCCGCGTTGAGCACTCCCGCGCAGCCGATCACCGAGTTGGGCCGGAAATGCAGCGGATCGAGGAAATCATCACCGACCCGCCGGTAGATCACGTCAACGGGTCGGCGTCCCTGGGTGGTGTGCACGAAAACCCGGTTGCCCGTGCAGAACAGATCGCGGCCCTCCACCAGTTCCACCCCCATCAGGCGGGCCAGCAGCGTGTGCTCGAAGTACGCGGCGTTGCCCACGCCGGGGGTAAGCACGACTACCACCGGGTCCCGCGCCGCCTGCGGCGCCGCGGACCGCAGCGCCGAAAGCAGGCGCGCCGGGTAGCCGTCAACCGGGTGCACGTGCTGGTCGGTGAAGAGCGCCGGGAACGTGCGCGTCATGGCCAGCCGGTTCTCCATGACGTAGCTGACCCCGGACGGGATCCTGACGTTGTCCTCCAGCACCCTGAACCGGCCCGCCTCATCCCTGATCAGGTCGATGCCGGCGACATGGACGCGGACCCCGTTCGGCGGGGTGAACCCGGCCACCTCACGGTGGTAGTGCTGTGAGGTGGCGACGACCCGCCACGGGAGCACCCCGTCGGCGAACACCTGGCCGGGGCCGTAGACATCGGCGAGAAAAGCTTCCAGGGTGAGAACCCGCTGCCTGACGCCCCGCACCACGAGATCCCATTCGGCGGCGTCGATGACCCGGGGGATCAGGTCAAGAGGGAACGGGCGTTCCTCACCGGCGAAATCGAACGTTACCCCGCGGTCGGTGAAGACGCGGGTCAGCTGGTCTGAGCGGAAGCGCAGCTCACTGGGATCGAGCGGCTGCAGGGCGGCGAGCAGCGCGGCATAAGGAGCCCGCGGCTCTCCCGGCTGCTCAAACATCTCATCCCAGGCCTGGGCGAGCCGGTAGCTGTCGAAGATGTCCGCCACGACCGCAGCGTAAGCGTGCCGTGTTCCGTTGTCATTACCCACGATGACGTGTGTGTTTCCACCATGTTTCGCTCACAACCCTCTGGCGGGGCATTGTGGACACGGCGGCCTGACGCACACTGGAAGCATGCCAGCGTCTCGGCGCCCCGCGTGGCCCGGTGGCCACGTGGTCCAGCGTCCCGTCCTCTGAGGAGGCCCTGCGGTGCTGTATGTCTTCGGATTCGAGCGGACCGGAGTTGTGCTGAGTGACCTGTACTTTATTGACCCACATCCGCTCGAAGGCCAGGAGAGCCCCGAGCGGGGCGTCCGGCTGGAGGTCCGGCTGCTCGTCCGGGGCGAGCTGAAAGGCTCCATCTACTCGGCCCAGCCGATCGAGATCGGCCAGCCGGTCTGGCGGGTCGACCTGCTGGAGTCGGCTGACGGCCCGCCGGGAAGCTTCGACCGTACCCACCATCACCCTGGGCTGAAGGGATGGGAGGTGGGCACCCGGGTATTCGACAAGGGCCTCTCCGCCGATCCCGTGGGCTGGCTGGGGTCACGTCTGACCGACCTGGAGGGACTGCTGGAAGCGGTGGGCCTGGGCGGGGATCCTGCTGACCCTGGTGACGCGGAGAGCCTGCGGCAGTGCCTGCCTGAGGTGCTGGCCGCCGTCAGCCGCCTGCTGGAACGGGTACACGCGGGGGAGCTTGGCCGTGCGCCAGACGCCGAGCCGCTGGCGAGTGCGCGCGCCGGCTGGCTCTAGGGTGTCTCCCGCGGCGCTGGTTTCCGGCCCGGCCGGAAACCGGGCCAGCCCCGGGGTTCAAAAGGCTGGGCTTCGTCGTCACACTGGTGGTTGTGCACGATTATGACCTGCTGGTGATCGGCTCGGGCCCAGGCGGCCAGAAGGCCGCCATCGCGGCGGCGAAACTGGACCGCCGGGTGGCCGTTGTCGAACGGCCGGACATGATCGGCGGCGTGTGCCTCAACACCGGCACGATCCCGTCCAAGACCCTCCGCGAGGCGGTGCTCTACCTCACCGGCCTCGATCAGCGCGAGATGTACGGGCAGAGCTACCGGGTCAAGGACGACATCACGATCGCCGACCTGGCCGCACGGACGCGGCATGTGGTCGGCAAGGAAATCGACGTGGTCCGCAGCCAGCTTTCGCGTAACCGGGTCGCGATCCTCAGCGGCACGGCGCACTTCGCCGGCCCGAACGCCATCGAGGTGATCGACGGGGATGGCCGCGTCCGCGCGGTCAGCGCCGAGAAGGTCGTGATCGCGACCGGCACGAAGCCGGCCCGGCCCGCCAGCGTCGCCTTTGACGAGCGCACCGTTATGGACTCGGACGGGATCATCAACCTGGAGCGCGTTCCGCGGTCGATGGTGGTCGCCGGCGCAGGCGTCATCGGGATCGAGTACGCGTCGATGTTCGCGGCCCTTGGCACCAAGGTGACGGTGGTCGAGCAGCGGGACCGGATGCTCGAATTCTGCGACCTCGAGGTCGTCGAGGCGCTCAAGTACCACCTCCGCGATCTCGCCGTGACGTTCCGGTTCGGCGAGACGGTCTCCTCGGTCGAGGCGAGGCCCGAAGGGGCGATCGCGTCCCTGCGCAGCGGGAAGAAAATCCCGGCCGATACGGTCCTGTACTCGGCGGGCCGCCAGGGCGCCACCGACGAGCTGAAGCTGGAGGCGGCCGGCCTGACGGCCGACGCCCGCGGCAGGATCGCGGTCGATGAGTTCTTCCGGACCGCGGTGCCGCACATCTATGCGGTCGGCGACGTGATCGGGTTCCCGGCGCTCGCGGCCACGTCCATGGAGCAGGGCCGGCTCGCCGCGCACCACGCATGCGGCGAGCCTGTGCACCACGCCACGTTGCTGCAGCCGATCGGGATTTACAGCCTGCCCGAGATCAGCTTCATCGGGAAGACGGAAGACCAGCTCACGGACGACTGCGTGCCATTCGAGGTCGGCGTGTCGCGCTACCGGGAGCTGGCCCGCGGGCAGATCATCGGTGACTCCTACGGCGTGCTGAAACTGCTGGTCTCGCCGGAGGACCGGAGCCTGCTCGGCGTGCATGTGTTCGGGACGGGGGCCACCGAGCTGGTACACATCGGCCAGGCCGTGATGGGCTGCGGAGGTACTATCGACTACCTGGTCGACGCCGTATTCAACTACCCGACGCTGGCGGAGTCTTATAAGGTCGCCGCGCTGGACGCGACCAACAAGATGCGCCAGGTCGCCCGTTTCGCCGACTAGGGTTCCCGCGGCGGGGGACCGCTCGGCTGAGGAAAGGCTGATTGCTTGATGTCTGAGCCTGTGCCGGTGGCCGGCGCGGTTGCTATCAATGATCCTCTCGCCGAGCTGGCGGGACCGCTCGCGGGCACGACCCGGATGCAGCTGGAGGTCGTCAGCAATACCCTGCTCACCCCGCACATGCAGCGCCTGATGCTGACCGCGCCGGAACTCGGTGAGTTCAGCTACCGGCCGGGGCAGGATGTGATGCTCATGGTCGCGGTGGACGGTGACCGCCCGGTGCGCAGGCGCTACACCATCCGGGCGGCGGAGGCGTCCCGGCGGCTGCTCACGCTCGATGTGGTCCGGCACGGGGAGGGACCCGGGGAGAGCTGGGTGCGCTCGGCCCGTCCCGGTGACCGGATCGAGGGCATCGGGCCGCGGGGGAAGATCTTCCTGGCCGAGGGCGCCGACTGGCATCTGTTCGCAGGTGACGAATCCAGCCTGGCCGTTGTGTTCGCGATGGCCAGCGCGCTGCCAAGCGGCACCCCCGGCACTGTGATCCTCGAGGTTCCCGAGCCTGCGGACGAGCAGGACCTTGATGTGGCGGCCGACGTGAGCCTGCACTGGCTGCAACGCGCCGGAGCCCCGGCGGGCGACCCGCCCGCGCTGGCGGCCGCGCTGTCCAGCGTGTCCCTGCCGCCCGGGCCGGGACACGTCTACCTGTTCGGGGAAGCCAAGGTAGTGCTGCGGCTGCGTGAGGTGGCTGCGGAGCGCGGGCTATCCGGCGATCAGGTCTCGGCCAAGGCGTACTGGGGCCGGGGCCGCGCCAACGCCAGCCATGGCGAGCCAGCCAAGGACGCCTGACTCCCGCCGCGCCCGGCCGGGTTCTGCGGTCACCCCCGGGCGACGCGCAGCCCGTTGGTTTCAGAACGGCGTGGCCGCCAGCCAGCGCTCCAGCACCGCGCGGTCACCGATGATCTGGACCGGGGCGTCATCCAGGGGCAGCCGCCGGACCAGGACCAGCAACAGCGCTGACGCCGGCCCACGGACAGCGGCGTCGCCCTTGCCGTGACCGTGCTGCACCGCGATGCGGTCGCCAGTGCGCCGGACCAGCCACTCACCAGCCCCGCCGAGGCCCTCCTCGGTGGCGTGGAAGTGCAGTACCTGGCCGTCCGCCAGGGCGCCGAGGCGGCCGTCCGGGCTGTCGTCGCCTGGCTGGTCCTCGAGCCACTCGTCGATCCCGTCCGCGGCAATGCCGGCGTCGATGACCGGTGCGCGGCCCGCGGCGATCTCGGCGTCGGCCCGGTGCACGGCGGTCTCGTGCGCCATCCGGCGAGCCCAGAAGCTAGCCGGCCGCAGCCGGGTGAAGGTCCAGACGAGATCGGTGCCCGCCGCATGGACGGCGTCGACGAGCCGGGCCGCGCCGTCCCGCAGCCACCCGACATGCCGGCCAGGATCATCCGGCAGCCTGCCGTCGGGCACCGCCCGGAAGGGGATGAACTCCGCCGACCGGGTGGCCACGATCTCGCCCGCCCACCGGTGGGCCCGCCCGACGTGCGTGGCCAGCTGGCGCAGCGTCCAGTCCGGGCAGGTGGGCACGGGCTGGGTGAGGTCCGCGCCGTTGATGATGCTGGCCAGCGTGGCGGTGCTGGCCCTGATCTCGGCGCAGAAGCGCTCAGTACTAGGGCTGGTCATCAGGGCTCCCTGGCGTGCCGCCATTCGAAGCGATGCAGGCCTGACGCCCTGGCTGGGCCCGGGCACCGGGCCGTGAGTCGGCCGTCAGCCGCAGCCGCAGCCGCCGCCGCAGCAGCCCCCGCCACCCGACCGGGGCTCGGCCGCGCCGGACCGGCCGCCCACGGCCACCGTGGACAGCAGCTTCACGGTGTCATCGTGCCCCTGCGGGCACTGGCACGGGGCAGACGCCTCACTCATCGGGCGGCTGCGTTCGAACGTGGCT
>OBLU010006343.1_pt1 | contig 10530 bp, 7 predicted proteins | sample 1518681 | NCBI WGS metagenome assembly OBLU01 (sample SAMEA3539304, study PRJEB22396) | soil metagenome | biome: tundra; feature: field; material: soil | place: USA | collected 2010-05 | depth 0.15 m
AGCGCCACGAAGGCAAAGAAAATCAGGCCGCTCAATCCGGCGAAAAAGAGAAGCTCCTGATTGCTGTCAGGGCTAATGAACTTCAGATTGAACGAGGCCTGCAACACCAGGATGGTGAGCAGCAGAAAAGCGCCGATCGCCAGCGCGATCACCGCCTTCCGGCGGCCGGAGGTCTTGGGTTCGTCGCGAATTGGATTCGGTGCGGCCAAGGCTAAGCGTCCCGGCAGGAGCACAGAGCCGGCGACGGAATCGCCTCCATTATAGAGCCGCAACGGCGGGTCAGTGGCGAATGCCCCGTCCGTTCAACCGAGCGAGCCGCTTCTGAGCAGCCCGCAATCCGCCCGGAATCCGAACCCAGCCAGTCCGGGTCGTGAGCGCTATCGCCTGTTCGCGCCAACTGAGAACCTGTAAGCTAGGTTCGTGTTCCCAGTCCCTTCCTCTATGACGAACGAGCAGACGCGCATTGCTGCTCGATTGAACGGGCGAACTCAGATGGAAGCCTTCGAGGCGGCAAAGGCAATCTGGGAAAATTCCGAAACAAGCCTTGAACGCCCTTTGATAACGACTTTGATGAGCGGACGAAGGCCGTTTAATCGTGCTGCTGCCGCTTATGCGATGCAACTATTGAAGACGCCAAAAATCATCAAGGCACTAGAACGAGCGGTGAAGAACAAGACCGAGCATCCACGCGTGAGAGGTGAAGCGGCAGAGGCGTTGGCACACGGTCACCGCAAGAAGTCACATGACGTATTGCTAAAAGGACTGGGCGACCGAAGCAAAGACCTTCGATTCTGGTGTGCATTTGCTCTCGGGGAGATGGCGGAGCAGCGAGCTATCGTGGCCCTGAGGCAACTCGTCGCGACTGATAAGCGGGTCGTAAAGGGGTTTTGGTCAGTGGCAAAGGAAGCGACTGATGCCATTGAAAAGATTGAAGGCGCGAACAAGGGCCACCGACGAAAAGATGGCTGCTGTTTTTGTGTACGAGATTGAAGTCGGCAAATGGCGTTACATCGCGATATCACTCACAGTGCCAGAATCGGCTCGTGACTGGCTGGCTCATCGCGCATCGAGCGTGTTCCGCAGCGCCAGGTAGGCAGGCTTGGCCCGATAGTTCCTGTCAAAGGGCAGTGCCGCGCCTTCGGTCTTCTTCGAGTGCGATCCTATCCAGGAATACTTGTCCGTGAATCCCCAGGTCTGGATCGCCGTGCATCCTGAATACGACAGACGATGAGACAGACAAGCGATGGCAATTTCGCGATAGATGTCCGCCTGTAGTTGCAGATCCTCGGCACGAGCATTGCCTTCGGCATCGACTGGCAGGGCGACGTCCATCTCGGTGATGTGGACCTGCACTCCCAGAGCAGTGAAGCGCTTGATATTGGCAGAAATGGACGCGACATCGGCGTGCAGGTGCGCGATGTGCATCTCGAATCCCACGCCATCGATGGGGACGCCGCGCTGCCGGAAATCGCGAACCATGGCGTAGATCGCGTCTGACTTGGGATTCATCGTCTCCGCCTCGGCCTCGTTGTAAAACAGCAGAGCTTGCGGATCGGCTTCGTGCGCCCAGCGGAAACAACGCTCCATATAGGAGTAACTCTGCTTCGAGCTGCGAGCTTCGAGCTCCGAGCGACCAGGGTTGCTTGTAGCTCGCGGCTCGTAGCTCGAAGCTATCGCGATTCCGGGCTGGTCTCGCCAGATCGTGCTGCGCAGTTCTCCCGGGTGCAACTCGTCGAAGGCCTCATTGACCACGTCCCACGCAAATATCTTGCCCCGGTAATGTCCGACCACGGTCTTAATGTGTTTCTCAAGAATCTCGGCGAGCTCGCCGGAAGTGTATGTTCCTTCCGTCAGCCATTTTGGATTCTGCCGGTGCCAGACTAGCGTGTGACCGCGAACCTTCATGCCGTGCCGGGCCGCGAAATCCACGATCTGGTCGGCTTGAGAAAAATCATAAGACTGCCGCTCCGGATGCACCACCTCCCACTTGAGCGCGTCTTCCGGTTCCAACATATTGAACTCGCGGGCGAGCGTGGACGCGTAGGCCGGTTCGGAAAGTGCCGGCGGCCTCACCGCCGTGCCGATGAGCAATCCAGAAGCCTGTGCGGCCTCACGCAGCGATTGCTCGGGAACGCCGCCGGCGCCAGATCCCAGGCCAAAGACCGCGTTCGCGAAAACAAGAACAAGCGCTCGCCATTTCACGGCGTGCCCCCCTCCGAGCTCCTGTCGATCACTTTGCCTCAGGAAGGAACTTCTGCAAAGGACATTGCTCACACCGCGGTTGTGACTTTAGGCAGTAAGTCTTGCCGACTCCGACGAACAGCCCGTGCATTTCATTGAACTCCTGGACCCGCGCGGTGCGTTCGGCTGTGCTCATGCGCGAAGGTCGATGAGACGAGCCTCGCGGGCCGGACGGATACTTGTTCACCGCCGAGACGCCGAGAGCGCCGAGAGAAGCTTCTTGAGTTCTGGAAATATAAGTAGGACCTCTGGTAAGACAGTCAGGCCCACTCGGTTTCGAATTTGACCTCGAATTTTCTCGGCGCCCTCCCGCCGGTGAAAAGCTCTCCGCAGCGGGTAGATCGCCCAGTGCCTGCTCGAACAGTTGTCGAATTTCGTCATAGCTGGTCGCACCGGAGACAATCTGGTGCCGTTCCAGAATGCGCCTTGTGTAAGCGTCCACAACAAAAGCCGGGTGATTGCCGCCATACAACAGAATCGAGTCCGCGGTCTCCGGCCCAACACCATTGAGCGCGAGCAGTTCGTCGCGGAGTTCGGCGGTTGGCCGCGCGAACATCCGCGCCAACGATCCTCCATAACGCTGGTCGAGAAAGGTCACAAACGTTTTCAGGCGCTGCGCTTTCTGCCGGAAGTAACCCGAGGGGCGAATCAACTGCTCAAGTTTAGGCTGAGGCGTGCGGCGGATTCCGCGGATGGTCAGAAGCCGCGCTTTGCGAAGGTTGGCGAGCGCCTTCTCCACGTTCGCCCACGCCGTGTTCTGGGTTAGATACGCGCCAACAATTACCTCAAATCGCGACTGTGCCGGCCACCAGTGCTGACGTCCCCAGGCGGAAGACAAGGTGTGGTAGTAGGCGCGGATCGCGTCGTGTTTGGTTTCGCTCATGGCGCGCGCAGGTTGGAGTGCCGTGCGTCACCATTCTAGCGGCGAGGCTGAAACCTTCACCACAGGGAGCACAGGGGTACACAGGGAAATTCCATTCCACCCAACTTGAAATGAATGGATTCCCCCTGTGTACCCCTGTGCTCCCTGTGGTGAGAGCAGCGCCCAGCACCGAAGAACATGGTCTGTCGCGTGGTGGTCCGCCTTATAGGGCGCGTTTCTGGCACAAATGCGGCCAATAGCGGGCACAAACCGCACGCACCGCGAAGTACAGGTACCGAAGTTACTTTTGCGGAATTCCCATTGGGTTGACAATTTGTGTCAGTGCGAAAGTATCGGCGCTGATCCCCCGGAAATCAGCGGCTTCGCACTGACTCGGACTCGGTGAGAATACAGGAGAGATATGTCTCAGCGGCTGGGTGACCTGCTCGTCAAAGAAAAGGTCATAACCCAAGAGCAGTTGGAAGAAGCGACCAAGCTCCAGAAGGAGTCGCACTCCCGGCTTGCCTCGGCGCTGGTGAAGTTGGGCTTCCTCTCGGATGAGGATGTCACCAACTTTCTCTCGCGCCAGTACGGCGTGCCCGCCATTAATCTTTCTTATTTTGAAATCGACCCGGCCGTGGTCAAGCTGATTCCCTTCGAAACCGCGAAACGCTATCAGATTTTGCCGCTCAGCCGCGTCGGCGCTTCGCTCACCATCGCCATGGTGGATCCCACCAACGTCTTTGCCATGGACGATATCAAGTTCATGACCGGCTTTAACATCGAACCGGTCGTGGCCTCGGAAAGCTCCATCATCGAGGGCATCGATAAGGCCTACGGGACTTCCAAAGAAGAAGAGCTCGAGCAGGTCATGCAGTCGATGAATGACGCCGGCGAAGGCACCGATATTGAGGTGCAGAACGAGGAGCAAGAACTCGAACTCCGGGAACTGGAGAAAGCGGCCGATGAAGCTCCCATCGTCAAGCTCGTGAACCTGGTGCTCACCGATGCCGTGAAGCGCGGCGCCAGTGACATTCACATGGAGCCCTACGAAAAGGAATTCCGCGTCCGCTTCCGCATTGACGGAGTTCTGCAGTTGATCATGAATCCGCCGCTGAAACTGAAGGACGCCATCACTTCGCGCCTCAAGATCATGGCCAAGCTCGACATCAGCGAAAAGCGGCTGCCGCAAGACGGCCGCATCATGCTGAAGATGCAGATCGGCGGCAAGAAAAAGCAGCTCGATTTCCGCGTCTCGACGCTGCCGACGCTGTGGGGCGAGAAGATCGTGCTCCGGCTGCTCGACAAGGAAAACCTGCGGCTTGACATGACCAAGCTGGGCTTCGAGCAGGAGTCGCTGGTCAAGTTCGAGAAGGCGATTCTGAAGCCCTATGGCATGGTGCTGGTGACGGGGCCGACCGGATCGGGCAAGACGAATACTCTGTATTCGTCGATTTCCCGGTTGAACCAGCCCGATACCAACATTATGACCGCCGAAGACCCGGTGGAATTTCAGTTGGGCGGCGTCAACCAGGTGCAGATGAAGGAGCAGATCGGCCTGAATTTTGCGACCGCACTGCGCGCCTTTTTGCGGCAGGACCCCAACATCATTCTGGTAGGCGAAATCCGCGACTTTGAAACGGCGGAGATCGCGATCAAGGCAGCACTCACGGGACACCTGGTGTTGTCGACGCTGCACACCAACGGCGCTCCAGAAACCATCACCCGGCTGATGAATATGGGCATCGAGCCCTTTCTGGTGGCGACGTCGGTGCACTTGATTTGCGCACAGAGACTCGTGCGGCGCATCTGCAAGGATTGCGCGGAGCCAGTGGAGATGCCTCCACAGGCCCTGATCGATGAAGGCTACACACCCGAAGAATCGAAGACCGTGCAGATCATGAAAGGCAAAGGCTGTCCTACCTGTAACAAAACCGGCTACAAGGGGCGCACCGGATTGTACGAGGTCATGGAAGTCGATGATGAGATCCGGGAACTGGTACTGGTGGGCGCCTCGGCGGTTGAACTCAAAAAGAAAGCGATTGAACGCGGCATGATCACCCTGCGACGCAGCGGGCTGATGAAGGTCGCACAAGGCTGGACCACACTGGAAGAAGTGGCCCGCGAAACGATCCACTAGAAAACGGCAGAAGGAAAGAAAACATTATGGCACTCTCATTGAGCGATCTGCTCCGGCGTATGCTGGAGATGGGCGGAAGCGATCTTCACATCACCACCAACTCTCCGCCGCAAATTCGCGTGCACGGGCATCTGGTGCCGCTGGATCTGCCCCAGTTAACGCCCGCTGAGACCAAGCAACTGGCCTACAGCGTGATGACCGACTCGCAGAAGCATCGCTTCGAGGAAAACCTCGAAATGGACTTCTCCTTTGGGTTGAAAGGATTGGCCCGTTTCCGCGCCAACGTCTTCAACCAGCGCGGGGCCACAGCCTGCGTCTTCCGTCTGATTCCATTCGAGATCAAATCTTTCCATCAGCTTGGCCTGCCTCCGGTGGTCAGCAAGATGTGCGACAAGCCGCGTGGACTGGTGCTGGTGACGGGGCCGACGGGGTCGGGTAAATCGACGACGCTGGCCGCTATGATCGACAAGATCAACTCGGAACGGCACGAACACATCCTCACCATCGAGGACCCGATCGAATTCGTGCACATGAACAAGAACTGCGTGGTGAACCAGCGCGAACTGCATTCGGACACGAAGAGCTTTACCGACGCGTTGCGCGCTGCGCTTCGTGAAGATCCGGACGTGGTGCTGATCGGCGAAATGCGCGACTTGGAAACCATCGAGTCGGCGCTGCGTATCGCCGAGACGGGTCACTTGACTTTCGGCACACTGCATACGAATTCGGCATCTTCGACCATCAATCGCATCATCGACGTGTTCCCGGCGCACCAGCAATCGCAGATCCGCGCCCAGCTTTCGCTGGTGCTCGAAGGCATTATGTGCCAAAGCCTGCTGCCGCGTTCCGACAACAAGGGGCGCGCCATGTGCATGGAAATTCTGGTGCCGAATGCCGCTGTCCGCAACCTGATCCGCGAAGACAAGATTCACCAGATTTATTCGTCGATGCAATCGGGGCAGGAAAAATTCGGGATGCAGACGTTCAACCAGTCGCTGGCGACCGCCTACTTCCAGAAGCAAATCACGCTCGAAACGGCGCTCGCCCGTTCCAGCAATCAGGACGAGCTGCAGGAAATGATCGCACGTGGCGCCAACCTCCTGAACCGTACGAATCCGGCTCCGGTGGGCAAGGGCGTGCCATTGAAGAGATGACTTCGAGGCAAGGCCCAATCGAACGCCGGGCCGAGCCCCAACAGATTGTGAGAACCCGGCGCGATTAGTTCTCCGTGCCGGCGAAGTACGAAACAGGAGAAAGCAGCCATGCCGGTTTTTACATTTTCAGGGAAAACAGCCACGGGCGAAAAGGTTCAGGGCGAGCGCATCGCCCCCAGCAAAGATGGACTGGCCTCGCAGCTTCGGAAGGAACGTATCACGCCTCGCTCCATCCGGGAGAAGGGCAAGGAATTTTCCCTGCCGACCTTCGGAAGCAGCAAGATCAAGGTCAAGGAGGTCGCGGTCTTCTTCCGCCAGTTTTCCGTGATGATCGACGCCGGGCTGCCGCTGGTGCAGTGCCTGGAGATTCTCGGCGCCAACCAGGAGAACCCGAACTTTCAAAAGACGCTGCTGGGAGTGCGGACTACGGTGGAAGGGGGCGCCACGCTGGCCAATGCCATGCGCCAGTATCCCGTCGTGTTCGACGATCTGACGACCAACATGATCGAGGCGGGCGAAACTGGCGGTATCCTCGACCTCATCCTGCAACGCCTGGCGATTTACGTTGAAAAGGCAGTCAAGTTGCGCGCGGCCATCAAGTCGGCGTTGATCTACCCGGTCGCGGTGGTCTCGCTTGCCGTTCTGATCGTTGGCGCGCTGCTGAAGTGGGTGGTGCCGATTTTCGCGAACCTGTTTGTAGGACTCGGGGTGGCCCTCCCGTTGCCGACGCGCATCGTGATCGGCCTGAGCAGTTTCGTGGGACATTTCTGGTGGTTCTTCATAGCGGGCGCGATAGGCTCCGTATTTGGTATCAAACAACTTCGGAAGCATCCCCGCGGACGCTATCACTTTGACGCATTGCTGCTTAAGCTGCCCATCATCGGCAATCTGCTGCGCAAGATTGCAGTCGCGCGTTTCACTCGAACCCTGGGCACGCTGATTACGTCCGGCGTTCCGATTCTGGAAGGCTTGGCGATCACCGCCCGGACGTCGGGCAACGCCGTGCTCGAAGAAGCGCTGATGAAGGTACGCAAGGCAATTGAAGAAGGCCGCACCATCGTCGATCCGCTGCGGGAATGTGGAGTCTTTCCGAACATGGTGACGCAGATGATCGGCGTCGGTGAAGCCACGGGCGCGATGGATGCGATGTTGCAGAAGATCGCGGACTTCTACGAGGACGAAGTCGATGCCGCCACCAAAGACATGCTGGCGATGCTGGAGCCGGTCATCATCGGCATGTTGGGCATCTCCATTGGCGGCATCGTGATTTCTCTATACATGCCGCTGTTCGCCATGATTTCGAAATTGGCGGGATAGAACAACCGTCGTTTGCTATTCGCTGTTCGTCTTTCGCGGCATGGCGAACGACGAACAGCGAGCGACGAACGACGAACAGCGAGCGACGAACGACGGACTCCATGCATTCCATCTCCGATGAGCGAAACTGGCTGACCTGGCTGGTGAAGGTTCGCATCCTGATCCTGCTGGTCCTGCTTGCCATTGAGCTGGCCGTCATCCGCCTCACGCCCAGCCCGGTGCCGATCGTGCCCTTTCTGACGGGGATGGTGCTGTGGTTCGTGCTCTCGCTGTTTTTCCTGTTTCTGGTTTCAGTCTGGACCGAACATCGACTGCAAGGCCTGCTGCAGGTGCTCGCCGATCTGGCCATGGTGACGCTGGTCGTCCACCTGACGGGCGGTATCGAAAGCTCGCTGAATTTTCTCTACCCGCTGGTCATCGTGGTCGCCTCCATGCTGCTGCCACGGGCCTGGGCATATCTGAGCGCGGCGCTGGCTTTCATCCTCTTCGGAACAATTCTCGAGCTTGATTACTACGGGATCATTCACTCCTATGCGAACTCGCATCCCAAGCTAAAAGCGCTGCAGGTCGTGATCTTTGTAAACCTGTTCGCTTATTTTGCGATCGCGTACCTGGCTGGTCTGCTGATGACGAAACTCCGTCAGGTGGATGTGCAGCTCCAGAATGCCAGTGGCGCGCTGGAAAATTTGCAGGCCCTGCACGAGAACATCGTTCAGTCGATGAGCGGTGGCGTGATCACCACCGGACCCGATGGGCGCATTACGCTGGTGAATCGGGCGGCGCAGCAACTGCTGGAAATCTCCGACGCCGAATTGCGCGGGCGCGCTGTCGCCGATCTTTTTCAGGATCCATTGCCCCACTTCGGAGTAGCCAACGCGGGAGCTGAAGTCAGGTACGCGAATGCGAAAGGATTCCGCAAGACATTCCGGGTGATGGTTTCCGCGCTCAATATCAGCGTTCGTGGCGATCTTGGCTTTGTCTACACCTTTGACGATCTCACCGAGATCCGCCGCCTGGAACGGGAAGTGCGCATGCAGGACAGGCTGGCTGCGGTCGGCCGGCTGGCGGCTGCCATCGCGCACGAAATCCGCAACCCTCTGACCTCGATCGCCGGGTCGGTGAGCATGTTGTCGGATACGCCGGCATTGAATCCCGAGGAGCGGCACCTGTTGCAGATTGTCATCCGGGAGTCCGATCGTCTCAATAACATCGTCACGGATTTCCTGGCGTATTCGCGCGGCAAACAATACCGTCTCGAACGTGTAAACCTGATTCCGTTGCTTGAAGACACGCTCACGCTGGTCGAAAACCGCCTGATCGCCGAGAACACCGGCATCCGCCTGGAGCGCAGCTTCGCGAAATCGGAAGCCTGGGTTCTGGCTGACGGCGACAAGTTGAAGCAGGTGTTCTGGAACTTTTGCGAAAACGCGGTTCGCGCGATGAAGAAGAAGGGTGGAAAGCTGACGGTATCGCTCGGGGAACGCGGCTCCGACTGGGAAATGAATTTTGCCGACACCGGCCCGGGCATCCAGCCGCAGCAGACGGAAAAAATCTTCGAGCCCTTCCAGTCGAATTTTGAAGGTGGCACCGGACTCGGGCTGGCCATCGTTTACCAGATCGTGCAGGCCCACGAGGGTAAGGTGTGGGCTCGGTCGGAAGTCGGCAAAGGCACCAATTTTGTGCTGCGCTTGCGGCGCGTGGAGCAGGCGGAGCAGACCGAGCAGATAGTTGTCAGCAGCCCGGCGGGGACGGAACTGCCCGATGCTGCGCGGGTGAGCACGGGAGGTGGAAAGCGTGGGTAGCATTCTCGTCTGCGATGACGAGCGCTCGATCTGCGAACTGCTCGATATTGCCCTGCGCCGCGATGGCCACAAGGTCGAGACCGTTACCGGCGGCGATCTCGCGAAGCGCAAGATCGACAGCGCGCTGTTCGATGTGATCGTTACCGACATCAAGATGCCAGGCGTGGATGGCGTGGAGGTGCTGCGTCATGCGCATCAGGTCTCGCCCGAATCGGCGGTCATCCTGATGACGGCGGTGGACGACTACGAAGCAGCCGTGCAGGCGGTGAAGGCCGGGGGAGCGACGGATTACATCCGCAAAAGTCCGGGGCTGGTCGATGAAGTCAAACTGGCCATTGCCCGCGCGCTGACCAGGGTCTCGCTCAGCCGGCAGAATTTTGCGTTGCGCCGCGATGCCGCTGCCCGTAATTCGCTCGAGAATATTATCGGCGTCAGTCCGGCACTCGAGAAGCTGAAGCAGACAATTCGCACGGTTGCCACCACCAGCAGTACGATCCTGGTCTACGGCGAGAGCGGAACCGGGAAGGAACTGGTGGCGCGCGCTGTGCACACCTGTTCGCCGCGGGATTCGGAAGCGTTCGTCTCGGTCAACTGCGGCGCTTTTCCGGAGACTCTGCTCGAAAGCGAACTGTTCGGCTACGTCAAGGGCGCGTTTACGGGAGCGAACCAGAACCGGCGCGGGCTGTTTGAAGTCGCCGACCAGGGCACCATCTTTCTCGATGAGATCGGCGAAATGACCATGCCGATGCAGGTCAAATTGTTGCGCGTGCTGCAGGAGCGCACGGTCCGTCCGGTGGGCGGCACGAGCGAAATTGCGGTGGACGTGCGGGTCATTGCCGCCACCAATCGCGATCTTGACAGGCAGGTCAGCGACGGCACGTTCCGCGAGGATCTCTACTACCGGCTCAACGTGATTCCGATCCGGGTGCCGAGCCTGCGCGAACGCCGGGAAGACATTCCCCTGCTGGTGAATCACTTTCTGAAAAAATACGCGCCGGGCGCCGGGAAGAATAT
>OBLU010006346.1_pt1 | contig 10529 bp, 9 predicted proteins | sample 1518681 | NCBI WGS metagenome assembly OBLU01 (sample SAMEA3539304, study PRJEB22396) | soil metagenome | biome: tundra; feature: field; material: soil | place: USA | collected 2010-05 | depth 0.15 m
TCTGCACCGCTTGAAAGGTGCAATAGATCAGGCCGGGGACGCCATCGAGAAACCCGAGGCTCAAGACGTACTTGTAAAAGAAGAACAAGAGCGGTGACCCGGGTATCCCGAGGAAACGGCGCCGCAACCATCTCCGCCGCTGCGCTTGTGTTCCCCAGAGGGAAGGCTGAATCTCCTCGTCATTTTTATTGCGATCAACTTTATTGCGGTTGACATCAAGCCAGACGCGCGCCTCCCAATTCGAATACTCGTTGTGCTTTTGGATGTAACGCGACAAAGATTCGACGTTGTGATGGATGAGCGGATACATCAGCTTGCGCGTCGCGCCGTTTACGATGATGTGCTCATGCACCTCCATGTCGGCCATGCTGGCATCCTGATCGTGAAGGCGGCATTCGAAACGCCCCAGGCCTTTGCGGAACAAAGACAGCTTCCAGAAACTTGCTCCGCTATGCCGCAATCGCCGCCCAAGAAAATACATCTGCAAGGCAATGTAATAGCCATCGGTGTGCGGGTCCTGAATTGCCTTTCGGATTTCGCTCGCGAGTTCGGGCGTCAGAACCTCGTCGGCATCGAGAAGCAAAATCCAGTCGTACGCCAGAGGCAGTGTGTCCATCGCCCACTGGCGCTTTTTCGGCCAGCCTCCCGCATAGCGAAACTGGACAACCTTCGCCCCGTGAGACTCTGCAATAGCTGCGCTGTAGTCGGTACTCTGCGAATCGATGACGTAAACTTCCCCGGCCAACTTCAGCGATTCCAGGCAGCGCGGAAGGTTATGCGCCTCATTGCGGACCGGGATAATCACGGTCAGGGGTAGTAATGCCGAAGCTGTTCCCGAACCCGATACCTCAGTTTCTGATTTTATCTCGATCACGTTTGTCCCGGTAGAAGGTTCTATCTTAGCCTCCAGCGCCCGGTTTTCACAAAGATCGCCGTGCTAGTATCACGTTGGGGACCATGCTTAAAGCCTCGCCAGTTGCCGGGTTAAAAGAAGAAGTGCGGGATTTCTGGAACGCCGATCCCTGCGGCTCGCGCTATCTTGGCGATCGCGCCGACTTCGAGGCACACGCCCGGGCGCGCTACGCACTTGAACCCTACATTCACGAATTTGCCGGCTTCGCTCGATCCCGCGGTCAACGCGTGCTTGAGGTCGGAGTCGGCATGGGCGCTGATTATCTGGAATGGTTGAAGGCCGGGGCGCCGGCCACGGGCGTGGATCTTTCGAGCGCCTCTCTGGAGCGCGCCAAGCTGCGCTGCGAAATGGCCGGCTACGCGCCCGATCTGCGCGTCTCCGATGCCGAGCACCTGCCGTTCCCCGACGGCACTTTCGACATCGTGTACTCGTACGGTGTAATGCACCACAGTCCCGACACGCCGCAATGTCTCCGTGAGGCTTGGCGAGTCCTCAAGCCCGGTGGGGCACTGCGCATCATGATCTACCACCACCCGTCGCTCACCGGATTCATGCTCTGGTTGCGCTACGGATGGCTACGCGGCAAATCGTTGCGTGAAACCGTTCATGATCATCTGGAAAGCCCGGGCACCAAGTCCTACACCCAGGAAGAAGCGCGCGCCCTGTTGCAAGGGTTCGCCCAAATCGAGTTCCGGCAGGCGTTCAGTCCGGGAGATCTGCTTTTGAACGAACCCTCGGCACGCTTTCGAGGATTGGCGTTCCGCATCATCTGGCGTTTGTATCCGCGATTTCTGGTCCGCAGGTTGGGAGCAAAGTTGGGATTGTTCCTTTTGATTTCCGCGCGCAAACCGGCGGTGAGCTGAGGCCGTTCACAGATTCTGTGCCGCACCATTGCGCCTGCCACTCATGCGTTGCCTTCGCGGTAGATCCTGGCTAGGTGTTGTGCCTGATACGATAGCGTCAGCTTTTCGAGGACCGTCTGGCGCGCGGCCATCCCTATGCGCGCGCGCAATTCGGACGACCCGAGCAACGCGGAAAGCCCCTGCACAAGCTGTTCGAGTCCTTCCACCGGGATGAGCCAACCATTCGCGCCGTGCTCGATCACTTCATCAATTCCCTGCCCGCGACAGGCAATCACCGGCTTGCCGCAAGACATGGCCTCCAGGTACACGCATCCCAGGCCCTCGTTTCGACTGGGCAGCACGAACACGGAGCAGCGTCGCATGGCCTCCGCGACTTCGGTTCGGCTCTGCCACCCGACAAACTGAACTTGCCGCTCAATGCCCAAGTTGCGCGCCAGCGTTTCCAATTGGGCGCGATCCGACCCTTCTCCGATGATGCGGCATCGAAGCTGGGGAAAGGAGGGTCTGAGATTTCCGAGCGCTCTCAAAACCAGTTCGTGGCCTTTGCTCGGCAGCAAGTTGCCGACGATCAGAATCTCCGGATCGAACTGCCCCACCTCGTCCGGACTCGGCGAAAAAAGACTTGGATTTACACCGTTGTGCACGACAGTACTACAGGTTTCCGCCGGCGTTCCGCCTTTCAGAATCTCTTGCACCCTACCGCTGATACATATTACGGTCCGCGCCGCACGATAGACGTCCACCGACGCCTTCCGCCGCCACTCCGCCGGAATTCCGCCAAGATAGCAAGTGTGAAACACATCCAACCCATGGGCGGTAACTACGAACGGAATATGCAAACGCCTGGAAAGCAACGCGGCCGCTTGTCCGCAGGGCAGGGCCGCATGAGCGTGGATCACAGCAATCGGCTTCGCTGCGTGCAGATTGCGTATTCGTCCCAGCAGACGGGCGTAGAGCAGCTTCCCCGCGCTCGATAACCCGAGATTTCCGGGGATTTGCGGATACCGTACCCATTCTGCCGCAGCCGATGGGCTCGGGTGTTTACGAGGACGGTAGATCGGGGAGACTGCAATCACGCTGGAGTCGACGCCGAATTGCTTAAGCTGCTCGATCGGTTCCGCAATGAAGCAACCGTTCACTTCATTCTTGTCCGACGGGAAAAATGGGGTGAGCGTCAAAACGTGCAGCGCTGAATCTACTCCCGCGGCTCGGGACATCAGTTTCGCCCCTTCTCAGGCTGCACCAACTCCTGGGCCAGAACCAGCAGGCGTTCCACATGCTCGCTCCAGCTAAAGTCGCGAGCACGCCGCAGGCCATTGCGCGAGAGTTTTCCCGCCAACTCCGGCGACTCCTGAATCTGGACTACCCGTTCCGCCAACGCATCGGGAGAGAAACGGGGGAAATAGATTCCCGCATCCCCGCAGATTTCGCGATGCACCGGCAAGTCAGACGCCACTACCGGCAATCCACTCGACATGGCCTCGGCCAGGGGATGGGCAAACGGAACGGGTCAGGCTAGAGCCATTAGTGCGCTCCATGAATCGGCTCTATGCAAGGTTCGGCGAAACAAGGCGGCTCGCCAAGTCTAACACGACCTCTGCTGGTGGCGAGGTGGTTAGGCGGCTGAGGTTGAACCTGAAGTGCTGCGACTGGTACATCGACAGCAGAACCACGCCGTCGGAATTGCTTGCCAAGGCAAAATCGAGAAGGAACGCGGCGGCTGCCATTCGCGGCGCATCGCGGTAGCCAGCGGAGTCGATCAAACCGCGCTTCCCGGCATCCTTTTCGATCATGGCCGTCAATGCGTCGAGTGAGCCGTTATGGCCGTAAACGCTATGGGTGATGAAACTGAAGGCTCGATTCGTTGGCAGTTGCCGTTTCGCCAAAGCGACGTTGGGGGTAAAGAGGTTGTTGGCAAACTGAATGATGCGGAAACGCTCCGACATCGCTACGGCGGCCAGCGCGACAACGAGGTCGCCCGCCAGGGAGATGGCGCGAGCGTAACCTTTGCCGACGACATCATCCAGCACCCGCAAGACGTCGTCGCGCTGCACATCCTCAATGGTCGGCTCGTGCAGTGCGAGAACATCTACGTAGTCCGTCTGCAACCGCCTCAGGCTCTCCACTGTGCTGGATTCTATGAATGAGCCGGTCAATCTCACTCGTTGCGCGGGGGGCCGGAAGTTGGTGAGGACCTTGCGCATTTCTGGCTGCAAATCGAGGGCCCACCGAACTACCGGCTTGGCAATGCGCATGGACAGTGATACGCGGCCCGGCACAACACCGACCTTGGTACAGACAGCGACGTGTAAGCGCTTCCCCGCGAGAAACTTGCCCAGCAAAACCTCGGCATCGCCATCGCCATAGGACGGCGCCACGTCGAACCACGTGACGCCGGCGTCGTAGGCTCGGGCCAAAGCTGCCGTCCCTCGTTTGCCGTCAACACGGGAACCAAGCGATGCGCTCCCGAAGCCGATTGCCGAGACGCTCCGCGCGAGAGGCGCGAACTCAACACGGCGCATGGTCACGGATCCTCCCTGTTCGGACTTTGGCAGCGGCCCTCATGTCGAGATGGTTGGCAAGCCGAATGGCAAGCGCAGTGGCGAGAAAAGTTGAGTTAGCCTGTCCCGTCGTAGGAAACACACTTGAGGAGGCCACATGAAGGTTGGCAATGTCGTGGACCTTCAAATCCGCATCAACCACGCTGTCTTTTGGATCCTGCCCCATTCTGGTGGTACCTACCTGATGGAGGCCGTCAGATGCCTGTGCTAAGACACGGTTAAACAGTTGCTTTTGCGGATACCAGTATTCCAGCCGTCCTATGACATTAGCGCGCAAGGCTGCATCTAGAACTTGGTGGGCACCGATCACACTACGCGCATCGCCTTCGGTAAAGCGGAGGTCGATTGCAACCCGCGGCAGCCCAAATCCATCGGCTTCATCGGTCAAGACCACGCGGCTGTCGGGGTTCGGCTCCTGCTCCGCATGGTAGTGGAGAGCGTATCTTCCGTCGCGATTTCGGACGAGAAAGCTGGGCTTACGCGGGCTGGTCAGGAATCGATCGCGCATAATCCTCAGAAGGTCTCGTGCACCAGCAGGTGCGCCATAGAGAACGTTCCCGATGTGGGCAGCAAAATTGTGCGGCTTAGGACCGACATGGGCAATCCGGATCGCTTCCGAAACTAGACGCCGACCGATCGGCGGCAGCGCCAGCGCCAAAAAGACCGCCGACAGCACACTGCTCTGATGGCGAGGATCATGGAATGGCGCATTGTCCGGGAAAAAAGCCGTGTTGAGCAGCCCATGCGTCCGCTGCGCCGCCTCGCTAAGCATGAAACGCCGCCGGACATATGCACGGCTCGCGTCGAGTTCGAAGTCGAGGTCCGCAATCGCTGCTGGCTCGTTAAGCAAGATGTTCGCGATCTTGCCAGAAATGTGACCCATGTAATAGCGTCCGAGAGGGCCGTGTGTGCCACCGAAATGTCTGGGCCAACGGCGTTGCACGGTGAGCAAAAGGCGCGTTGTCTCAATACCGCCGCCAGCGAGGATTACGGCGCGAGCCTTGACCCTCGATTTGCCGCCGGATCCTGCGACCAAGACGCTCTCGACCACCCGCCCGTCCACACCGAGGTCGAGATCGACGACGGTGCTGTTCAGACAGAGCGTGATGCGTTCGGAGCGCTCAATCCGTTTGCCGTAAATTAACGCGAGCCGGGGCTCGGTTGACCACCGCTCCAGGAATGCAACGGAAACATCGGCGCCAAGACTGTGCAGATGCAGGGGCGGCGAATAGAACGTGTCATCGCCGCACAGCAGATATTCGGCAGCTCTGGCGTACCATGGCTTAACATCATCGTGGACAATGGGCCAACCGGAATGGGGCACGTGCGCGCGCACCTCAAAATCGACGTCGTCGAAAGCCACACACCGCCCCCCCCATGTCCAAGACGTACCGCCGAGGGCACGACACACTGCCATCTCCATCGGCGCATGGCGATGGGGATCGACGATCGTCGCGCGGGAGGCATCAGCCAGTTCAGGGCATACTCTGCCGCGTCCAGATTCGAGAACCACGACGTCGCGTCCGAGTCGATCGAATTCGAGAGCCAGTGCCATACCGACTGGCCCCGAACCGACAATGCAGAGATCGCACGTATGCTCACGGGTTGGGAGGCACTCAAGGATCATGACCAAAGGTCCTTTATGCGATGATACTGGCACTCTGGGAGCAGCCGCGGCGAAATCTACTGTTTTCACGTTTACTATAGCGTCAGAATGGCGCCCGCGGAAATCCTCCGCTAGATCGCGCCCGCGAACTCGATAGTCCGATCGCTAATGAGACGATTGCGTCGACGTGTTGGCTCCAGCTAAAGCATCTCGCCCGCTGCATGCCTTTTTCCGCCAACTGCGTGGAGACCGCAGCGGAAGACACCACTTCCAAAACTCTTTGCGCCAATTCATTCGGAGAAAAGCGCGGGAAGTATAACGCCGCAGACCCGCAGATTTCCCTGTGCACAGCCAAATCGGAGGCTATAACCGGCAGTCCGCTCGCCATCGCTTCCACCAGAGGGTGGGCAAACGTCTCCGCGTAAGCGGGGGTCACGTACATATCGCAAGCCCGATATAGATGACTGAGGGATCGATATGGAACCGGCCCCAGTTGGACAACCTCGGTTCCAACATCCAATCGTGGCAGCAACGCGGCCGCCAAATCGGTATGGTAACCGCCGCTCGGACGAAACTCACACGTAAGAATCAAGCGGAGTTTACGAGGGGGAAGGGCCGCTCTCAGCACGGGCAGTGCACGCAGGAGAGTCTCAAAGTTCCGGTAGTAGGTGTAGTGGCTTACAAAAAGCAGACGCAGTGAGCCTGCTGTGTCATCGAGCTTCTGCCGTATTTCTTTCGACAAAGGGGGGCTGTCTCGAAAGAAAAGATCGTGATCGAACCCGTGGTAAACAGACAGCACATTTTTCCCCGTCCATTTGCTGAGGTCTTCCGCAAAAGCCTTGCTCGGAGCGACCGTAACGTCTGCCCAGTGAACGGACCGCCGTGCGAACCAACCTTTGATCCACGTGTCGGCCCAAAGCTTGTAATCTCGCCGTTTTCGGACATCGCGGTAGAAATCGGCCGATAAGTAGAGCGAGTTTCCCGACAGAAGGATTTGCGGCACCGGAGAGTCCCGGAGTGCAAAGTTCCCGGTCGAAACGAGAACCTGCGCACCACTGCGCCGCACCAAGTCCCGAAGTTTGGTCTGTTCGAAGATAAAACGCCCCACTACCCCGAGGCTTGGGCTGGCCTCGGCAAAAGAAATATTCGGAAATTCAGCGAATTCTCTGCGCAACTCGGCACTAAGCAAGACTGTCGTCTGCGCGTCCGTTCTCCGCGCGAGCTGGGGAATCACGTTGCGCAGGTAAGTAGGGCCTGCACCCGCGCTCGCGGCCAGGCCATTGATGAACAATGTGATCATCGGGTGGGCACGACGGCTCCGAAATCAGCCGGCGACGGACGAGAAGTTCGGGAAACAGCGCCCGCTACTGGAACCACAACAGCGTCAGGGATAAGATCCGCAAGTACGAATGCAAAGACCCAAAAAAACACGCAGCAATAATAACCCACGGCAAAAAGCCAATCCTCGAAACTGGCGTGGACAAGCCCGGATAACACCACCATAGCCAGCGGAATCGAGTAATGGCGTGGGTCGGCGGTTCGCCTCATCCACACACAGACTTTGCATACGTTCGACACCGTCACCGCCAGAATCGCAACGAAGGGCGCCACACCCAATAGACCCACCCACTCCGCGATGGTCATGTAGCTGCTGCCGTGCTCACGAGACGTCTCGGCGGTTGAAGAAACAATCCCAAAACCGAATCCGGGATTCTCGCCCGTCGGAGCCGTGCCATATCCCGTTCCGAACCACGGATGCTCCTTGATCGAGGCCTTCGTCTTTTCCCAAGGTGCCTTCCGCGAATTCAGCAAGCCTTCTTCCTTGTGCCCCTTGTAGAGCACTGCATCCTTTATGTCCCCTAGCCTCTTGTTTAAGCCTCCCGGATCTAACATCCCGTTGATTGCAACCAGGACCAGAACTAACGCCACTACCTTCACCAGCAATTTGTACTGACGCAGGCAAACACAGAAGATTAGTGTGACGAGCATGACCGAAGCCATCGCAGCGCGTGCCATGCTGAAATAAACCAGGTACGTGCAAAGAAGCAGGGCCGCCAGCCTGCGGAGCCTCACTCCAGGCACATCGCTGGTGAGCCATCCCCACAACAGGATTGGGAACGCTCCGATGCCCATAGCCGCGCCGAGAGAGTTGGGATTACCCCAAATGCTGTCACCGAGAACGAAATAACAGATCGCGGTGACATAGACCACGAACTGGCATCCCCAGAGCAACCCGCGAAAAAAACGTTCCTCCCGGCCGAGAACGGCCAGGCGAGCGCCCGAAGCACAATATGTAAAAAGAAGGAACAGGCTCAAAGCCTTCAGGGACGCCATCTGCACCCACTGAGAAACGGTGGCGGAGACAAATGCGGCGGAGGCACAAAAGAAAGCGATCAGATGTATCGATCCGAAAGGCCTACGCGGAACCTTCGACCAAATAATGAAGCCCACGGCCGCGCCCGCGGCCAACACAAGCCAGCGTCCACCACCCCTCCAGGACTCCTGAAAGGGGACACCCAGGCCAGCCCAAACAAAGGCGATCATCAACAGAGCGAAAAACCTTCGCTCATATTTCCAGATGCTGGCGATGAGTATCTCCAGCATCAAGACCCCGCCCAGCCAAGAAACGTTGCCGAAGTACGGCAAATGTTGATAGAAAAAATACAGGATCAGGACGACGCCCACGCCCATCAGGATGCCAGCCCACGGCAGCGGTTTCCCGGAATTCATCGAGCCCCCGTACCGGCGGAAGTCGTCGCCGCCGCAGCCAGACCATCGGCGCACGCTTCCGGTGAGTAGTTTCGAATTCGTTCCAGGCTACGCGCGCTCATCTGTCGCTTGAGCTCAGGTTGCCGCACCAGAGAATCGATCGCCACGCTGAGTTTCTCCGAAGCTCGGGGAGGCACCACATAACCATTCCACCCATCTTCGACCAGATCGGCCGAACATCCCGCCACACTGCTCACGATGATTGGAAGTCCGCACGCCATCGCTTCGTTCACCACCAAACCCCATGGGTCGCTGTGTGTCGGTAGAACCAGCGTTTCCGCGAGCGCATACAGACCAGCCAGATCCTCCCGTTGCGCGAATCCCGGAAAACAAACCGTCCCCGGGCTGATCCGTTTCGCCTGTTGCGCCAGTTCCTTTCTGGAGACACCATCGCCGGCAAATACCAAGCCCACCTCCGATCGCAGACCGCTCTCTAGTTTGGCATAAGCGTCGAGAAGATCAAAAACACCTTTTTCCGGAATCAACCTTCCCACAAACAGGATGAACCGCTGCGGAAGCCTGAACTTTTCTCGAAATGTGGCCGGATGGCACTTTGCGTTCTCCGCCTGCGTCGCAAAGAAGGTGTTATCGACCGCGTTGGGTGCTGTGAAGATGACCTGCTCGCTGACTCCAAGAGTTCGGAGGTAAGCAAACGAGGATTTTCCGGGCACGACAAAGGCATTACAAGACTTCACAAAATATCGCTTCAGCCGTTCCACACCCGCACGTCCAGATCTCTGGTCTCGCTGGTTACTCTCCGTCCACAGGACAAAACGCACGTTGTGCCGGCGAGCCCACCAGAGCGATCCCCAAGACGCGGGATAGTTGTAGCCGCCACAAACGATGGCCTGGGGACGCGCTGCATCCAGTGCCGGCCACAACCCGCGATTCACCAGGAGACTGTGCTTCCCCGCGCGCCATCGCCAAGAGGGCAGAACCTCATATGAAAAACGGATATCGTCAGTATAGATGTGCCACTGTCGAACCGCCTCGTCGGTCTCTGCCAGAAAAATGACGTGCAGATCCACCCCGTCCCGACGCGCGAGAGCGTTAAAAACAGGGATACGGTAAGGGGCGATGATTTCTGTAATCAGAACAAGCCGCCGACTCATTTTCGACATTGTACTTCGAGGTCGACCCCGACTTTCGCCCGACGCAGGCATTGATGGCATACAAATCATGCGGAATGGAATTGTCCCGCGTGCGTAGCCGATCTTGGAATTTTCGGCGCGAGGCCCAGTTCGCGCATTGGGACGGTCGGGGCGCGATATCAACGACTGCTTTGTGTAGTTCTGCTCACGGTCCGTTCCCTTCCTCGGGGACACACGCTAGTTCAATCAGAACGTGAGTCTCAGCCAGCGATCGCATCTTGAGGCAAACTGCGAGCATCCCTTACCATGTTTACTCTGAAGGTAATAACCAGTGCCTGACGGGTACCCCCCTCCCCCCCTGCCTATTGGAATCATAGAGTTACAGGCTAAAGCGCTCAAAATCTTTGAGTTTAAAGGACTTATAGTCAAAATCTTCCGGAATAAGGACTTAGCTTGTCAAAGAGCGCTGAAAATGGCTTTGGGGCAGCTTCGAGGATCGTCTTGGTGGACGGCACACTCGTAACTGCCCCATTCAGGTAATTATTGTCGCATTGGACCGGTGGGCGTGTCTGTGATGGGGCTCACTGCGGATTTGTGATGAAAAATCGGAGGCCGACGGTGAAAGGAGCCAATCCTGGCGCTGGAGTAGAATTCTCCAGAGGTGCCCAGCCAGCATGCGGTAGGACCATCGCCCTATGCCAGTTGCTCCCACACCACTCCAAGCGC
>OBLU010006347.1_pt1 | contig 10529 bp, 7 predicted proteins | sample 1518681 | NCBI WGS metagenome assembly OBLU01 (sample SAMEA3539304, study PRJEB22396) | soil metagenome | biome: tundra; feature: field; material: soil | place: USA | collected 2010-05 | depth 0.15 m
TCGACACCGTGGTGGATCGCAACTTCGACATCGTCACCAAGTTTGTCGAGTGGCAATATGAGTTCGGGATCGCCGCTCTTAATCAGTTGCCGTCCGTCGCCTCCAACTGATTCCGGCAGGAGCGCCAGCGCGACGCTGCGCGCTTCTGACCACACGCCCTTCGACAGCACGCTTGCACTGGCGTTTGGATTACCGGGCTGCGGCGCCCGCGTGATCTCCGCGGACAGGTCACCGCCCAATTCGTCAGCGCGACCGCCGGCGCTGCCGTCGTGCACGAGCTTGTGAAGTCGGTTCGGACCGGGGACGCGCCGGAAGCGCACAGCCGCGATGGTGTTGCTGCGATTGTTATGGCGGACAGACCATATTCAGCCGGTGGGATAGAGGGATCTTCCCAAGTTCCACAGTGCGCGAATCGACGTCCCCTACCGAGACGCCTCGACCCCTGACTGAGGTGAGCATCCCGTGAAAGCCGCTGTTGTTCGTCAGTTCAAGCAGCCGCTCGTGATCGAGGAGCGGCCAATACCGACTCCCGATGCCGGAGAGCTGGTCGTCCGCATCGAAGCCTCCGGGCTCTGCCATACCGACATTCATGCCGCCTATGGCGACTGGCCTGTCAAGCCAACGCCTCCATTTGTTCCCGGCCACGAGGGCGTCGGCATCGTCACTCGCACTGGGGCCGGTGTGTCTCGCGTCAAGGAAGGCGATCGTGTAGCTCTCCCGTGGCTTGGCTACGCCTGCGGAACGTGCGAATACTGCGTTTCGGGATGGGAGACCCTCTGTCAGCGTCAGCTCAACACGGGGTACGCGATCGACGGCAGTCACGCCGAGTACGCCAAAGCTTCGGCCGCCTTCGTCGGCGCCGTCCCGTCCGGTCTCGACCCATTTGACGCGGCGCCGTTGACTTGCGCCGGCGTGACGACCTACAAGGCGGTGAAGGTTTCCGGAGCGCGCTCCTCTGATCTCGTCGCCATCTTCGGTATCGGCGGCCTGGGTCACCTGGCGCTGCAGTACGCGAAGATCGCGGGCGCAACAGTCGTTGCTGTCGACGTCACAACCGAGAAGCTGGCGATGAGCAAGCGCCTCGGCGCCGACTACACAGTCAACGCCGCGGAGGAGGATCCGGTTCAGGCCATCCAGCGCCTCGGTGGTGCCGACGCAGCCATCGCCCTCGCAGTCTCACCGCGAGCGTTCGAGCAGGCGTTCGGATCGCTGCGCCGCAAGGGCACGTTGGTGTTTGTGGCGCTCCCTGCGGACAATGCGGTGAGCATCCCTATTTTCGAAACGGTCTTGAACGGGATCACCATCGTTGGCTCCATCGTCGGGACCCGCAAAGATCTCGATGAGGTTTTCGACCTGCATGCTCGCGGACGGACAACCGTGATCCGCGAGACGCGCCCGCTGAGCACTGTCAACGAGTCGATCGACGACGTGCTCAAAGGCAGGATCTCCGGGCGGATCGTCTTCGACATGGCCAGCACATCGGCCGAGGTCGGTACACTCTCTCGCGAAGAGGCCGGAGCAGCGCGCTGAGGGCCTGAGGTCACCCCGAATCATCCCGGCAGTCTAGTTCGCCGCCATTCAGTTGAATCTCAGCAACACGCCAAGGGTTTCGACTGGTCTGCGGCGGCCGCCGACAATGCGCCGTTCGCGGCAGTTGCATATCGTGTGACAGCACGCGCAGCGTGGGTCGTGGGCCAGCTGAGATATTCGGCGCCCGACAGAGGAGAACAGTCATGCACGCATATGACTTCACCATCGTCGTACCGCACACCAAGGGCAGTCTTGCGACTCTCGCCGAGGAGCTGGGCCGCGCGAAGATCAATATCGAGGGCCTGTGCGCAGTCGAGCAGAACGGGAGTGTCATCTTCCACCTGCTGACCACGGACAAGGCTGCAACGACTCTCGCCATCACCAAGGTCGGCTACAAGGTCACCCGCGAGATGGAAGTGATCGTTGAGCGCGTTGAGAATCATCCCGGCATGCTTGGCAAAGTCACGCGTCGCCTCGCCGACGCCGGCATCAACCTGACAACCGCGTATCTTGCGACTGACACGCGTCTGGTGCTCGGTTGCGAGAGCCTTGCGGCGCTCGAGACCGCATGGAAGGAACTCGCGGCTGTCGCGTCCCGCTAACCCTGTCTCCGCCCGGTCGGCCTTCGGGCCGGCCGGGTTGTCACGGTTGCGGAGGCTGTGCCGCCGCGACTCGTCGCGTGGGTGGCCCGGTCATCTGCGTTACCGCGTCATCGACGAGCCCGTGACGCCGCAGTCGCGTAAGAAATTGGGTCGCAACGCGAATGTGGAAGGCTTGCTCGCCTTGGCACAGTCGGATGTCCGTCTCTCCTCGTTGCGGTCCGCCTTCCCATATCGGGCGATTGCCGTCGTCGACTGAGTCTGAATCGCTCCCTGCTGTCGAGAGAGCGCTAACGACTCCCGGAACTAGTCGATGATGATGGCCGGTGCTGCGTCCGGGGTATGCCCTTTCACGAACGACGAGCGTTCTACCTCGCCTACCGCTTGCGCGATCAGCTCGCCTGGTACACAAAACGGAGCCAGGATCACAAGCGAACGGCAGACCTCTGGTTTGCGGTGGGCATTGTTTCAGAACTCGCTGCGGTCATTTTCGCGGTGCTCCTCGTGGTGACACCCGGCTGGCCCAATATGATCGGTCTCCTCTCTACCGTTACAGCGTCATCGGCCACCCTCGCTCGCCTCCGTGGCGACAATGAGGCCTCGCGCCGCTACGCCCTTGCTGCGCAGGAGCTCGCTCTCATCCAGCGCCGCATCGAGACCTCAACTGAACGCACCTTCGCTGACCGTGTCATTGAGGCGGAAGCGGCCATCTCTCGCGAGCACAAGATGTGGGCGGCAAAACATGGATAACCCCGTGAAGGGGTGGCTCGCTCCGATTGTCGTGAGAGTGGCGACTTGCGCAGACTCCGCTCCGAGTATCTGCCGTCACGTTGTAACGGAACGCAAACCATCCGCACCGTGCCTGGGTCAGGCGAGCAATCCCCGAAAACGGGCTCTCGACTGAGGTCGCGGCGGCTTGGCGGTATGGGTCGGCAACGATACGCTCCTCACCCGAGTCGGGCGAGCGGGGCATAGAGGACCACCACGCCGTCGAGGACAACGCCGGGATGGCCTGCGGTTCCGAGATTGATCACTTGGACGGTGTGATAGCCGAACGTTTGCCATCCCGTCTTGAACAGGAGGTAGCGGTAACCCACCGTCGATGCGAAGGTGCTCACGACATCCACCAAGCGTCCGTCCTGCAGAATCCTCACAGATCCGAGACTTGGTCCGACTTCCAAAACCAGCCCCAAGTTGTAAGCGGCGTTCAGCGTGAGGATCGCGGTGGCGTGCGACTCGGTGGTAGTTTCAGCGAAGCCACCTGCGCAGCTCGCACATGATATCCGAGTCCAGCTCCCAGTGTAAGCGAATTTGGTGTTGTTCTCTTCGAATAGCTGATAGCCGAACTCCGGGCTCTGGACCCATGAGCTAACGATGCCAGCACAGTCCGTCGCCTGGACCTGATAACGCACTCTCACTAGTGAGGTCGGGATCGTATCGGTTACGGCGGTGACGTTCGGGCTGGGCAATGCGACGTTCGTCCATGGTTCGTTGTCGAGACTGCGCTGCAAGGCATACGAACAGATCGGCGTGGATCCTGCACGACCCGACCACAAGACAGTGATTGTCAGCGGAAGATTAGTAGCGCTCGTTCCGACGACTGAAGGTTCTATCAACTTCCAATGCGCTGGTGTGACAATCGTTGGGCCAATCGGACTCGGCATCACTGGATTCGAGGAGGATGATGGAGGGCCTGTGAAAGAGGCATTAGCTGCAGTCACAGTAAAGGTGTATGCGGTCCCGTTGGTCAGGCCATCAATTGTAACGTTCGTCGGCGCGGGGTCCCCAGAGACAAGCGTGCGCGCGTTACCCGGCGAGGTTGTAACTATGTAGTTCGGCGCCTGATGATGACTGAGGGGAATAGAGGAGATATCCGTGGTCGGCGCGGACCATGACACGACCGCGGCTGAGTCAGCCGCGATGGCGCTAACTAGAATCGGTGCGCCTGGCGGTCCGATCGGGACGACTGGATTCGAGGGCTGGGACATGGCGGTAGCCCCGTTGTAGTTCGCAGTCACCGTGAACGAGTAGGTATTGCCATTGACGAGTCCTGTGACCGTCGCCTGAGAAGCATGACCTCCAACGGTTGTATTTGGACCGCTGGGTGTAGCTGCAACGGTGAACGACTGCGGCGTGCCTCCCGAGAGAGGCTTCGACCACGAGATGTCCGCTGTGGTGTTCCCTGCCACCGCTTGCACATTTGATGGGGCCGCTGCCTGCGGACTCGATGGGACCACAACGTTTGCCGAGGCCGAACCTTGTACACCTGCGTAGTCGAGCACTTGCACGCTCACATCAAACGTTCCAGCCAAGGCGTATTTGTGCGGCGCGAACTCGGTGGGGAAATATGTGGTGGTTTCGCTGCCATCACCCCAGTAGAAATCGAATTCGTATGGCACACTCTCGGCGTTCTCGGTAGTGTCGGACGCATTGGCAAATACCGAATAGCGGTTGGAACTACCATGCGACACGGTGAGATGCGCTGCGGGAGGCGTATCTTCATCGACGACCTCTGCCATGGATCTGGAACTGGCATTGCCGCATTTATCCCGCACCGTGAGCGACACGGGAAACGACTCACTCTTGGAGGTCGCTGGCACGTGAAAGTAGTGATACGCGAACGCATATGTTGACGTGGTGCTATAGCCGTCACCGAAGTCAAAACTGTAGCTCTTAATCGCGCAGCTGTTGTCGGTGGTGCCGTGGGCGCTGAAGAGCACGTTGTCCGAATCGGATAGTGCTGGGTTGGGTGAACCCGAGAGTGAGACGATCGGGCCGGATGCCGCGTGTGCCAGCGCTGGAGGAAGGGGCATGGCCAGTGACGCCGTGGCAAGCCCTAACGCCAGCGCGATCGTGCGCCACCTCGTCAGTACCATCATCACCCTCCTCGGTCGACCCCCATCCATGCCCACGTTTGCTCCTTCAGGCCGTCCGCCCAGGCCGTCCGCCGCACTGCCGAGAGGCCAGCGGCAATTATGAGCGCCGGCGGCAAGCGATTGGGGCGCGTTTGACCCGTTTAGTGCGAACTCGGCGTTTCGACCGGGCCGGCGGCGTTCTGGGGGCCGCGATGGACGGCGATCAAACAGGAGTGGGCAAAGCGTAGAATCGCGCCGCCGGGAGGATTAGGAACCGCTCGCAGTGACTGTCGGGGAACAGCACACGCATCTCCGGACCAAGAATTGCGCTCGCGAGTTCGCACCATCATGACAACGCAACCCATTAGACGGGTCTTTCTCAGCTACCGCCGCGAGGATTCCTCGGGGTATGTCGGGCGATTGTTCGACGCACTTGTTGGCACACTTGGTCGCGACGCGGTTTTCATGGACATCGATACCCTCGCACCCGGGCAGGATTTTGCTGCGGCGATCGACGACGCCATCAATTCCTGTGATGCGGTCCTCGTAGTGATCGGACCTGGCTGGCTCTCATTGCATGGAAGCAGCGGTCGCCCACGTCTCGAGGCTCCGGATGACCTTTTTCGTATTGAGGTCGAGCGAGCGCTTGCCAGCGGCGCGCGAGTCGTTCCCGTCCTAGTGGGGCGCGCCTCGATGCCGAGCGGTCGCGAGCTCCCCTCATCCATCGAGTCACTCGCTCGGCGCCAAGCCGTCGAGGTGTCAGACCGTTCATGGCATGCCGACGTTGCAACGCTGGTGACCTCCCTCCGCTCGATGCCTGTCGCGACCCCGCAAGCTGCCTTTTCTTCGGCGGCGGACATCGCTTCTCGCCAGGAGCGCAAGGTGGTATCGATTCTCTTCTGTGATCTAGTGGGATTCACGGCCGCTTCCAGCGCTACGGACCCTGAAGATGTTCATGCGCGCCTTCGCCCCTACCATGCGAAAATGCAGGAGATAATTCAGGGTCACGGTGGCACCGTCGAGAAGTTCGTCGGTGATGCGGTCATGGCCGTTTTTGGGGCACCAGTTACCCACGAGGATGACGCAGAGCGAGCCGTCCGGACCGGGCTACGCCTCATCGAGGCGATCGAGGAGCTCAACCGAACGGATGTCAAACTTGAGCTACGGGTCCGGATCGGAATCAACACCGGAGAGGCTGTCGTTGCGATCGGCGCGCGACCTGAGCGCGGAGAATTGTTGGTCACAGGCGATGTCGTCAATATAGCCTCGCGTCTGCAGGGGATGGCTCCAATAGATGGAGTCGCGGTTTCGGAAGCAACCTACAACCGAACAGCGCGAGTCTTCAACTACGCCACGCTTGATCCAGTTCAAGTGAAGGGGAAGTCAGAGCCTTTAACGATCTGGCAACCCTTGACCCCGCTTGCGCGCCTCGGATCCGATGTGCTGCGCACCTATACGACGCCGCTGATTGGCCGAGACATAGAGCGATCGCTGATTATCGGCACGTTCGAGCGGGTGGTCAAGCAGCGCTCGTGCCAGCTCGTCGTCATATATGGTGAGCCAGGTGTCGGTAAGAGTCGGCTGTGTGCGGAACTCTTTCGCCACGTTGAGGAGCGCCCTGAACTGGTGCGCTGGCGGCAGGGCCGTAATCTCCCTTACGGCGACGGAATAGCGTTCTGGGCTCTGGGCGAGATCGTGAAGGCGGAGTGTGGGATCCTGGAATCGGATTCACCCGAGCAAGCTTCAGCCAAGCTGGACGCAGTGATCTCGAGCGACGAGCCGGAGCGAGCTTGGCTAAGGCAGCGGCTCATGCCGCTGCTCGGCGCCGGGGGTGAACCTGCCGCCCACGACGAACTATTCGCGGCTTGGCGGCAGTTCTTTGAGGGGCTTGCTGCGGAGCGACCAACCGTGATGGTGTTCGAGGATCTGCATTGGGCCGACAATGCGATGCTCAGCTTCCTGGAGCATCTGGCTGAGTGGTCGGAGGGCGTCCCGCTGTTGCTGGTGTGCACGGCCCGCCCCGAATTTCAGGAGCGACATCCAACCTGGGCGGCAGCAGTGCGAAATGTACAGAAGATCAACCTTGAGCCACTCACACACGACGAGACGAGCGCTCTGATCGCGATGTTGCTGCAACGAACCGTGCTACCGGCAGCCACGCATGAGGCGTTGCTCGACCGTGCCGGAGGCAACCCCCTTTATGCAGAGGAGTTCGTGCAGCTGCTCAGCGATCGAAGCCTGCTTAACGACCCGTTGGAGGATGTGCCCTTCCCAGATTCGCTGCAGGCGTTGATCGCGGCCCGCTTGGATACGCTGTCACCAGCTCGTAAGAGCCTTCTCCAAGACGCCGCAGTGGTAGGGAAGGTGTTCTGGTCCGGCGCTCTCGCCGCAATGGGCAATCTAGATGAGCGCGCGGTCGAGAACGCACTGCATGAGCTCGCTCGCAAAGAGTTGGTGCGCCCAGCGCGGACGAGTTCGATGCACGGTCAACGCGAGTACGGCTTTTGGCACGTGCTTGTGCGGGACGTTTGCTACGGGCAGATCCCTCGTGCCGCTCGTGCTAGTCGACATGTCGCCGCTGCGACGTGGATCGAGGGACGGGCGGGTGAGCGGGTCGACGATCTAGCCGACGTTCTCGCGCATCATTATCGACAAGCGTTGGAGTTGTCGAGGGTATCGGGGAACGAAGAGGACATCCCCGAGCTGGAACGGGTGTCGCGCCACTACCTGGCCCTTGCGGGGGACCGAGCCCTTCCGATCGACGTTGACAGCGCCGAGGCGAGCTTCGCTCGCGCACTTGACCTAACACCCCTTGGGCACCCTGAGCGCGCTGGCCTCCTAGAACGCTGGGCGCAAGCGGCCCGTCAGCAAGTGCGTCTGACGGAAGCCACGGCGGCGCTCGAAGAAGCGGCTGCGATCTACCGGGAGCAGCGCCAGCCTGTAGCAGCCGCCCGAGCACTGATATCCCTGGCGAGCGTGCTTGCGGCAGCTGGATATCAGCAACAGGAACAGTCCGCCACAACAGAGGCGCTCGCGTTGCTGGAGGCGCGCGCCCCGGGGCCCGAGCTCGTGGATGCGTATGCTCAATTAGCTGGAGCTCGTGTGCGCGCGGCTGACTTCGCTGACGCCATATCTGCTGCACAAGTGGCGCTGCAGGTTGCATCCGAGTTGGGCTTGCCTGAGCCGGCCCATGCTTTGGGACAGCTGGGCGCCGCTCGCGCCTATCTCGGCAATACGCAGGGTCTCGAGGACATGCGGCGCGCCCTCGCGCTCGCAATCGATCAGGGACGAGCCCGTGACGCAGCGATCCTTCATAACAACCTCGCCATGGTCACATGGGAGTATGAAGGGCCATTGCTCGCGCTCGACCTGTGTCGCGATGGTATGGCATTTTGCACGCGACGAGGAATCGCGGAGGTAGCGCTCTTCATAGATGCAATGAGGCTAACCTTGCTTGCTGCAAGCGGTCGATCTGACGAAGCCCTGGCGGATGCAGAAGCCATCGCTGCGTTGGCGGAGAACGCGAACGATGCCACGAGTCTCATAGAGGCGCTGTCCGTTCAGCTGACTCTGCGCGGCGAGCTCGGACAGCAGGTTCCGCAAATTGCAGTGGATAAGCTCGTCGGCGGCGCACGAGCCACGGGCCAACCCGCCATGATGACTATGGCGTTGGCGGCTGCGACCAGGCTCGCAACTGCCGAAGGGCAGCTGGCTCGAGCAAAGGCGTTGCTTGAAGAGCTGGATCGGACAAATGGGACGCGCGACGATCCTTATTACGCTGCACGACTACCAGGCCTCGTCCGCGATGCGACTGAAATCGGCGAACCATCACTCGCCAGTCGGCTGGTGGCGGGGATCGAACCGCGGACCCCCCTTCAGCGGAATGCTTTGGCGGCGAGCCACGCGGCGCTTGATGAACAAACCGGGGATCGTCCCAGAGCCGCCGCATCTTACTTGAAGGCGGCGTCGCACTGGCGTGACTTCGGCGACATTCCGGAGCTCGCGTATGCGCTGCTTGGTTGGGGACGCTGCCTCATGGCGTTTGATACGGCTCAGGGGCGTGCTCCCTTGCGTGAGGCACACGAGCTGTTCGAGTCGATGGGATATATCGCGGCGCTACTCGAGAGCGCCAACCTCTTGTCCAGTGGAAACGACGGTGCCGCAGCGATGGACAGCTAAGGAGGGAAGCGATCAATCGATGACTGGAATTCGACTCATGAGATCAGCCGACGGGGAGCGCAAGGCAGTGGATGCTGTCGGCGAGCTTCGGGGAGGATTGGCAATGACCTTCTCGGACACATTGACCAGAATGTCCGCAGCGCCAAATTTCGTATTTATCGATGTGACGATTCGCCCAACCCTTAACAGATCACCGTCAGTCAGAGCTCGGGCATGACGCAGTCGGTCGTGCGCCGCGCTGATCTGCAGCTCGGGCGCAAATGATCCGCCATGGCCCGCCGACCACCCGACGCGAGGAGCACTCAAGATCGTCGACAGGTAGCACCCACCCCCCACGTGCGCACGTGCGTGATGTTTCGACCCAGCGCATCGTCGGGGTGCGCGGTCGCGAAGTCGGATGCACGGGATCGGGCAACACTGTGAAGGGATTGCCCAAGCTGGGACCCGCTATAAGCTGATGTCGTCTGATATCGGCGAGGGCAACGACGGCGGTGCCGGGGCTCCGCTCTGCCAGCCGGTGGCCGCTGCAGCCTTGGAGTAAGCTCGACGTTGCTGCGCCTCGGCGTTGCTCACGATCTCTTTGCCGAAGGGCGCGAGCGCGAGGCCGGCGAGCTTGAAGTCCTGAACCGCGAGTGGGATCGTGATGATCGGAATGCACAGCAGGACGCCGGTAACGAAGTGCGTGAGCGCCAGATACCAGCCGCCAAGCACAAACCAGAGAATGTTGCCGCAGCCCGATCCGAGGGCCGAGGCACCAGGCCGATCGGCGACGGTCCTACCGAATGGCCAGATCACGAAGCTCGCGAGCTTGAACGACTGGACGCCAAACGGGATCGTGATGATGAAGATACAGCTCAGGATCCCGGCGAAGACGTAGGCAATGAAGAGCCAGATCCCGGCCAGAAACAGCCAGATGATGTTGCCGACGGTTTTCATGGCTAAACCTCCTTCCTGGACACAGAGCGTGCCGGATCGTCGACTAGCTCACCGACCAGGGTGCGCGGCGGACGCTCAGTTGCCGCGATAGAGGCTTTCCTGGCCGAATCGTGCGTTGCCGACTAGGGCAGTACGGTGACTGTCCAGCTGCATTCACTGTCGATGCTGAGGTACTTCGTTCCCGAGTCAGCGTGAACGGCCGTGCTGGAACGTCCCTTGGCTCCGAGCTCATTGACGCTCGGACCACTGAAGTCCAGTGACCATCCGAGTTGTAGCCGTCGACAACGAAGTTGCCGGAACCGCCAAAGGCGGCGCAGTTGTACGTGTACGCCAGCGTCCACTCCGATGGCACCGTGAATCTGCGGTCTGCTTGATGCCGCCTTCAGCTCGCTCTGCATTAGTGGTCCTTGACGCTCGCTGACGAGTTTCA
>OBLU010006349.1_pt1 | contig 10527 bp, 6 predicted proteins | sample 1518681 | NCBI WGS metagenome assembly OBLU01 (sample SAMEA3539304, study PRJEB22396) | soil metagenome | biome: tundra; feature: field; material: soil | place: USA | collected 2010-05 | depth 0.15 m
CCCCTCCTGTGAAGATCACCGCGTCCGCTCCGCCCATGCCCGCCAGCAGCGCTCCGATGTACTTCCGTGCCCGGTAACAGAAAATCTCGATCGCCAGGCGGATGCGCCGGTCGTCGTGCTCGCGCAGTTCCTGCAGCAGCACCTTCATATCGTTGGTCACTCCGGAGATGCCCAGCAACCCGCACTGCGTGTTGAGCAGCGCTTCCACTTCGGTCGGGGACAACCCTTCCTTGGTCGCAATGAGGCTGAGGATCGCGGGGTCCAGATCGCCTGACCGTGTCCCCATCACCAGGCCCTCCAGCGGCGTCATCCCCATCGACGTGTCCACCGACTGTCCGCTCCGGATTGCGGTTGCGGAACAGCCGTTACCCAGGTGCAGCGTGACCACGTTGGTCTGTTCGCGCGTCAGTTGCCGAAGCGTCCGGTAGCGGTACGCAACATACCGGTTCGATGTCCCGTGAAACCCGTAACGCCGGATGCGGTGCCGCGCGTACAAATGATACGGCACAGCGTACAAATACGCGTGATCGGCCAGCGAAGTGTGAAACGCCGTATCGAACACCGCCACCTGCGGCATGCCGGGGCCGCATGCGTCGCGCACCGCCAGGATGCCCTTCACGTTGTTCGGATTGTGCAGCGGCGCCAGGTCGATGCAGTCTTCAATCCCCTTCAATACCTCATCGGTGATCACGGCCGACTCGCGAAACACCTCGCCGCCGTGCACCACGCGGTGCCCCACCGCGTGCACGTCGCTCAGGCTGCGGATTTCCGGCACCCCCGACTGCTCCGAAGCCAGCCATCGCAGGACATGATCGAGCGCCGCCGATATGTTGCGCACTGGTGCTGTCACTTTTTGTCGCGGCCCGTTTCGCGTCTCAACCGTGATGATCGCCTCGCCGCCGATCCGCTCCACATAGCCCTTGCACAACCGCACATCGCCGTCCCGCTGGATATGTTCGAGGTCGGTGGCAATCACCTGAAACTTCAAACTGGAACTGCCCGCATTGAGCACAAGAATATTCATAAGTTCTCCTCCATTCTCACAAATCTCGCAGGCTTCTTTGGGAACATCTACCCATCCCCGTCGTCTAACCGTCCATGGAGACTCTAATCCAGGACCTGAAGCACTCGCTGCGCATCTTCCGGCAGAGTCCCGGATTCACCGTCGCGGCCATCGCCGCCCTCACTCTGGGCATCGGCACCAATACCGCCATCTTCTCCGTCGTCAACTCCGTCCTCCTCAAACCCGCCCCTTTTCCAGACCCCGACCGCATGGTCTTCTTCATGAACACCTCGCCGCAGGGCTCCGGCCAGGGCGCCTCCCCCACCAAGTTCCAGCACTGGCGCGAACAGACCAGCGTGGTCCAGGATGTATCCGCCTTCCGTAACGGGGTCGTCAATCTCACCGGTGGCGGTTTCCCCGAACAACTCAAATCCGCGCAGGTCAGCGCCGATTACTTCCGACTCTTCGGCGCCACGCCATTCCGCGGCCGCACCTTCTCCGCGGAAGAGGACCTTCCGCACGGCGAGAAAGTCGTCGTCCTCAGTCACGCCTTCTGGACCCGCCGCTACGCCGCCGACCCTCAGATCGTCGGCAAAACCATCTCGCTCGGCAACGCTCCCCACGTGGTCATCGGCATCCTCAATCCCAATTTCGATTTCCGTGACTTCGGCCCCACGCCGGACGTCTGGATCCCCTTCCAGCTCGATCCCCACCCCACCGACCAGGGCCACTATTTCACCGCCGCCGGCCGCCTCAAACCCGGTGTCACCCTGGATCAGGCGCGGGCCCGCATCAAACTTTCCGCCGAAGACTTCCGCCGCAAGTATCCGAGGGCCCTGCAGCCCAATTCGGGCTTCAGCGTGGATCCGCTCCGCGAAGCCATGGTCAGCAACGTGCGCTCGTCGCTGCTGGTGCTGGTGGGTGCGGTGAGCTTTGTCCTGCTGATCGCCTGCGCCAACGTTGCGAACCTGCTGCTCGCCCGCGCCGTGGGACGCCGCCGCGAGATCGCCATCCGCGCCGCCCTCGGCGCCGGACGCGGGCGCATCGTCCGCCAACTGCTCACGGAAAGCGTCCTGCTGTCCCTGGTGGGCGCGATCGCCGGCAGCATTCTTGGCATCGTCGGGATTCGCGCGCTCCTCAGTGTGAACACCGCCAACTTGCCGCGCGTGGGAGTCGAAGGCGCGCTCGTCGGCCTCGATTGGCGGGTCCTCACCTTCACCATCCTCGCCGCGGCGGTGACTGGCATTCTGTTCGGTCTCATCCCCGCGCTCGAAAGTTCGCGGCCCGACCTCAGCGCCACGCTCAAGGAGAGCGGTGGCCGGGGCGGCACGGGCTTCCGGCACAACAAGGCACGCACCATCCTCGTGGTTGGCGAAGTCTCTCTCGCCGTGGTCCTGCTGGTTGGATCCGCCCTGCTCATCCGCACTTCGCTCGCGCTCGGCGCGGTGAAGCCGGGCTTCGACGCCGAAAACGTCCTCACCATGCGCATGTCCATCGATGGGCCGCAATTCACCAAGTCCGCCGCGGTGGACCAGATGCTCCGCGACGGCTTTGAGCGAATCCGCCGCATTCCCGGTGTGACCGCCGTGAGCGCCACCTGTTGCGTGCCGCTCGAGGGCGGCTACGGGCTGCCGTTCATCGTCATGGGCCGCCCGCTCACCGACGGACCCTTCCACGGCGGTGGCGGTTGGCAGACCGTCTCCCCCGGCTTCTTCGAAGTGTTCAAGATCCCGGTGGTGCGCGGCCGTACCTACACCGAGCGCGACACTGCCGGTTCACCGCCGGTCGTGGTGATTAACCAGGCAATGGCACGGCGCTACTGGCCCAACGCCGATCCGCTCAACGACAAGATCTGGATCGGCAAAGGACTCATGCCGCAACTTGCCACCGAGCAGCCGCGCCAGATTATCGGGATCGTCGGCGACGTGCGCGGCAATGGCCTGGACAATGATCCCGGGCCCGCCATGTACCTGGTGCAGGCGCAGGTCCCCGACGCCATCAACGCGCTCAACGCCGCCCTCACCCCGATGCGCTGGATTGTGCGCACTCGCGGCAATCCGCTGCTGGCGGCCCCCGCGATTCAGGAGCAGATTCGCCAAGTCACCGGCCTCCCCGTGACCGACGTCCGCACCATGGACGAGATCGTCTCGCGCTCCACTTCCCGCCAGCGCTTCAACATGCTGCTGATGACCATCTTCGGCGGCGCGGCCCTCTTCCTCGCGGGCATCGGCATCTACGGATTGATGGCTTACTCCGTGCAGCAGCGCACCCAGGAGATCGGTATCCGGTTGGCGCTGGGCGCGGATACCGACAGCGTGCGCCGGATGGTAGTTGCCCAGGGCATGCGCCTGGCGCTGATCGGCGTGGCCGTCGGCATCGCCGCGGCGCTCGGGCTCACCCGCCTGCTCGCCACCTTCCTTTTCGGCGTGAAGGACAAGGACCCGGCCGTCTTCACCACGGTGGCCATCCTGTTGAGCCTGGTGTCGTTCCTGGCCGTCTGGCTGCCCGCCCGCCGCGCGACGCGCATTGACCCGGTGATCGCGCTCCGCTACGAATAACAATCCGCGCCTCGGTTGGCAGGCGAAAGCTAGGAACTTGCAATATTCGCTGTTTTGGCTGGAAATGCCCGGTTCGGCCGATTCGCCATATCGCCCAGCGCTGGAAGCCCAAGAAAATACGGCAACGGTATTTATGCAGGCTGGCACGTTCTGCGCAATTTGAGTAATATTGCAAGTTCCTAGAAAGCGCCTGCCCCACCACGGGCAAGTCGTTTTGCATGCATAGGTGGGACAGGCTTCAGCCTGTCAACGCCCGCTTGCGGGCGCCTACAAAGAGAACGCGACGTATACTCCGCCGGATGGACCCCATTTGCCCGACTTTCCTCCCGTCGCGTAGATCACGACGTATTGACGCCCGGCGATCTCATACGTGATCGGCGTGGCGTTGCCCGACATCGGCAGCGTGGTCTGCCAGAGCAGCTCGCCCGTCGCCTTATCGAACGCGCGGAATTTGCGGTCGTAGTTGGTGGCGGCGATGAACACCAGCCCGCCGGCAGTCACAATCGGGCCGCCGTAATTCTCCGATCCCGTGTCCCTGGCCGCGAGTTCGGGATATTCTCCGAGCGGGATGCGCCAGGCGTATTCGCCCGTGTGGAGGTTGATCGCGTTGAGCGTTCCCCACGGCGGCGCGATGGCGGGATAGCCATCGGGGTCGACGAACTTACGGTATCCAGTGAAACGAAAACGCGGTCCGCGATCGGTTGAGGCGGAGCTCTCCAGTTCCTTGCCGTGCCCCTGGAGCAGGTACTCGGTTAAGGCCGAGATGTCCGCGGGGCGAAGCGCCGCGAAAGCCGGCATCCGGCCGCCGCCCTGGCGAATCACGGCGCCAATCTCCTGCGCCGTGCGTCTGCCGGCCAGATCGTTTAGCGAGGGGAACTGCGGCGGCTCTCCCCGTAGATCGTCGCCATGACAGGCAGCGCATTGTTCCAGATAAAGGCTACGGCTGGAGTTCTCAGGCTGGGCTTCGATGAGACGCGCCATCCAGGACATTTCGTTGGAGTTGACGTAAAGCAGGCCGGTGGCCGGGTCGAACGCAGGACCGCCCCACTCGGCACCGCCATCGAAGCCCGGGAAAATCACCGTATCGCGGTCCGCCGCAAAAGGTAGGAATTGCCCGCCGCTGCGCATTTTACGGAATTGCGCGACGGCCCAGGCGCGGGCTGAGGGGGTGCGGCCCGTCAGCATCTCCTCCGTCAGCGACTGGCGCGCGTAAGGCGCGGGTCGCGTGGGCAGGGGCTGCTCCGCGGCAGTCCGCTCGCCGGGGACCTCGCTGGCCGGGTAATGGCGGTACTCGATGGGGAATAGCGGCTTGCCGTTGGCGCGGTCGAACACGTACACCCAGCCCTGCTTAGTCGTCTGCGCCACGGCGTCGATCATGCGGCCGTCCCGCCTCACCGTAACGAGGGCGGGAGGAGATGGAAAATCGCGATCCCAGACGTCGTGGCGCACTCCCTGGAAATGCCAGATCCGCTCGCCAGTAGCGGCGTTCAATGCCAGCAGGCAGTTGGCGAAGAGGTTGTCGCCGAGGCGGTCGGCGCCATAGAAATCACTGGCGGCGGATCCGGTGGGCACGTAGACGATCCCGCGCTTCTCGTCGAGAGCCATGCCCGCCCAGTTGTTCACGCCTCCCGAGTACGTCCAGGCGTCGGAGGGCCAGGTATCGTATCCGAACTCGCCGGGATGAGGAATCGTGTGGAAGCTCCAGCGGAGCTTGCCGGTGCGGACATCGTAGGCGCGTACATCGCCGGGCGGCGCGGGCAACGCCTCGGGAAGCCGTCCGCCGACGATGAGCAGGTCGCGATAGACAATCCCGGGACTGGTCAAAACATACGATTGCTCCGCGGCAGCGCGGCCCAGGTTCTCGCGGAGATCGATGCGGCCCTGCGCGCCAAAACCGGGAATGGGTTTGCCTGTCGCCGGGTCGAGTGCGTAAACAAAGCTCTGCACGGCGACGAAGAGGCGGCGCTCCCCGCGAGACGACCACCACACCACCGACCGGTTGGGACCGCGGCCGCGAATGCCGGAGTCGAAGGTCCACAGCAGCTTGCCCGTGGCCCCGTCGAGCGCGACAGCTTTGTGTGTGGGAGTGACTCCGTAGAGGACCCCGTGGACCAGAATCGGTTGGGTTTGCGGGTCGCCGGCCCCGTCCTGGGTGTCGTACGTCCAGGCGACGTGCAGGCGGGCGACGTTCGAGCGATTGATCTGCTTGAGAGGCGAGTAGCGAATTCCGGCGGCACCGCCACCATAAGCCGGCCAGTCGAGATCCGCTCCGGCAAGCATGCGAACGGCCGCAAGGGCCAGCACCAAGCACCTGATCATTCAGATGAGGATAGCGCAGGACGAGAGTCGACGTCGTGACGGTTGATCACGACGTCGCTCTCCGGGCGATACCATGGACCGAAAGGCGAAAAATGCAACTGCCGCGCCGCGGACTTTTCCTTGCGCCGATCGCATTGGCGCTGGTGATACTGGCATATCTTCTGTTCTGGCCGGTGCCCATCGATCCGGTGGTTTGGCAACCGGCGAAAAACCCGGGGATGTCGGGCCCCTATGCGCCAAATGACCGCCTGAGCGGCATGCGGCTCCTACCCGATGTCGGGCCAGGGCCGGAATCCGTCGCCATCGATCGCGACGGCCGTTTCTATACGGGATTGCAGGACGGCCGCGTGGTGCGGATGCTCGCCGACGGGAGCGGTATAGAGACGTTCGTGCAGACCTTCGGCCGGCCGCTCGGCATGAAATTCGACGCCGGAGGGAACCTCATCGTGGCGGATGCTTTCCGCGGCCTCCTATCCGTCTCACCGGGACGGACCACCGTCTTGGTCGACCGCGTGAACGGCGAGCGCATGCTCTTCCCAAACGACGTCGCCATCGCCGCCGACGGCGCCGTGTGGTTCTCCGACGCATCGCGCCGTTTCGACCAGGTTCATTGGATGCTCGACTTTTTCGAGGGCCGGCCGACCGGGCGCCTGCTGCGCTACGATCCGCGCACCAACCGTGTGCAGGTGGTGCTCGACCGGCTGATGTTTGCCAATGGAGTCGCGCTCGGGCCGGGCGACGAGTACGTGCTAGTGAACGAGACGCTGGCGGCGCGAATCACGCGCTACTGGCTGAGGGGCCCGAAGGCCGGGCAGACCGACACTTTTGCGGCGGCCCTGCCAGGGTATCCCGACAACCTGACCTACAATGGCCGCGGCGTGTTCTGGGTGGCACTCCCCAGCCCACGCAGTTCGGCACTGGAGGGCCTCGCCGGAATGCCCTGGTTGCGCAAAGTGCTGCAACGGATGCCGGCGCAGCTGCGCGAGCGGAAGGTCGGACGCATGGCCTGGGTGCTCGCGATCAACACGGAGGGCCGGGTGGTGCACAACCTGCAGGATCGCGCGGGAGGCTACGGGCCGGTCACCAGCGTGATCGAAGCCGATGGGCGGCTGTATTTTGGCAGTATCGGTACCACCGCCATCGCATGGACCCCGGCGCCGTAGGCTGGCTGATGCTTACTTCTTCTTCGCGGCCAGTATGCGTTCAATCTGCTGGAGGTGATTGAGGTCGTGCCCGGCGAACATCCGGACGATCGTTTCGACGGTCTCCGCGCCGCGCTCATTGTGCATGCCATGGTGCTTCCACTGCTCGGGCGTAAGAGTCTTCAGCAAGGCGAGATTGGCTTCGCGCAGCATGCGGTATTGCTCGAGTGACTTCTGAAGGTTCCGCTGGTCGTAGTGCAGCGCCGTGACCCAGACGTCCTGATCAAAGCCGATGAGCGGGCCTCCCGGCGCACCGAGAATCGCGCGGATGCGGTAGCCTCCGACGAGCTCAGTATCCGCCAGGTGTGCCACAATTTCCGCGATGGACCATTTCTCCGGCGCTGGGCGCTTCCGTGCCCTCGCCGGGCTGATGCCGGTCAGCAGCTTTTTGAGTTTGGCCGGCGCCGCCGCCTGCAGTTTTACAGCGTCCTGGCCTTCGAGATGACTGTACATCCTTTGTCGATATTGGTCGGCTGTCTCGGGCATGATGTTCGTTCCACCCTCGCATTGTAGACTGAGGTTTATTTTAGAATAGACCGGCGGCCCGGTGGCGAGGCGACATTCGTCGCGTTACTTCGAGCAAACCAGCGGCAGGTCGATCCAATTCAGACCCTGGTGCGTAATTCGCACAAGCTGGAGCGGCCCGCCGATGGTAGGCAGGTCGCGGTCGATCTGCGATTGCACATAGCGGCGCGCCCAGAGGACGCCGTCGGCAGGGAGGTCCAGATCGCGGGTGGGCGGCGCCACAATCCTCAACACACCGTGCGGGCAGGCCTCTCCCGGGCAATGAAAAATGTCGGAGACCAACGCCCCGCCGCGGCCCAGCGTGAACTGCACATAGTGCAGCTTCAATACCGGTTCTTCTTCGTCTTCTCCGGCGATCGCCACCCCCAGCACAAAACCGTTCAGCTTGTCCAACACGGCGCGGGGAGAGAGGCCGAGCACCTTACCTAACTGACCACCGAGCGTTGCCCTGATCCTCTCTGCCTTCGCAGCCAGCGTGCCCTTTTCATCCAGAACTGCATCGACCGTTCCCACGGCGTCGAAACTGATGGCGCGCCTGTCACGCCTGTCATAGGAGTACGAATACGACACGAGCCCGACGAAAGCCGCTATGGCGTTGCCGGTCTGCCGCACTTTGCACATATCCGGCAGGCTGTTCTCGGAAGAAAGGCTGGTGACGCGGCTGTCTGCCGCAATCACGATTTCCTGGCTCGTGCGAATCACTGCCAGAGAAGTTGCGGCCGCGGCTCCGGCTCCGATCGTCAGGGCGAAGAGGATGCGTTCCGGGCGGTACATCAGTCGAGCAAAGAGTAGCACGGCGCGGCACTAACACGCGCGGCGAGGCGTACATCGGCCGCCAGGCGGTGTCCATCCGGGGCCAATCCTCTTCCGCCCCAGCTTTTTGCTCATGCCGCAAGGCATTCGTCGGGTCCACCTGCGCCGCCCGCCGCGTGGGCACCACACAAGCAAAGACCGGCGCCTGCTCGGCCAGATACGAGTCCTCGGTTCGTGGGTCGATCAACGGCTGGTTCCGATCGACCTCCTCAACCGCCCTTTGCACCGCGGGCAGCGCGCTCATCGGATCGCCGGCCGTTCGCATCAGGAACGTCATTTGTAGATGCAGACCGGTGTGCGGCCCGATGCTGTGCGCCGCCTGCACGGATGGAATGAAGATCGCGGGATCCTGTTTGGTTTGCGGATGGCTGGCGGGGATATCGCGCACCACCGCGATGATCTCGCGAAGCTGATCTTCCTCCGACAAATCCACCCGAATCCGTTTGCCGATACCGTCCTCGTTCGGAAAGAACCGCCGCGCCATGGTCTCGTTGACAATCGCCACTCACGGCGCATGAGCCGTATCGCGATCGGTGAAATCGCGGCCGTGCAGCAAGCGGATTTTCATGGTGTTGAAGAAATTCGAGGTCACCGGCGTTGGCCACTTCGCGGCCCAGAATGTTGCCGTAGCGCGTGGTTCTTTCCATGGTAGAGCATCGTGCGAAAAAAGTCGTACGTAAAAGTTACGCGAATTGCGGCCACGAACGTGTGATCCCTAGAGATAGAGCAACTGGCCCTCCAGGTGCTGCGAGTCACCGATTAGGCACTGCGTTCAAAGGAGGGAATACCCTGGTGTGGAATAAACGAAGCGACGAACCGGCCACGTACAGGCCGCAGGACGAACCCATGCGGAGCCCGGCTCCGGTGCCAATGGCTCCACCGGCAGCGGCGGCGCCTGCGGTGAGGACGAGTGGACCAAGGCAGTCGGCGGCGATCGGCCCTTCGATGACGATCAAAGGCGAGATCTGCGCGCGGGAGGAACTGCTGGTGGATGGCGAGGTGGAGGGAACGCTGGAATCGCAGAGCCTGCTGACCGTGGGACCGAACGGAAAGGTGCGGGGGAACATCAAGGCGCGCGAGGTGGCGATCTTCGGGAGCGTCCATGGCAACGTGGATGTAACGGAGAAGCTTGCGATTCGGGAACAGGGGAGTTTGATCGGCGACATCAAATGCGCGGGGATCAGCATCGACGACGGGGCGTATTTCAAGGGGAGCATCGACATCGTGCGGCCTGAGCCGAAAGTGACGACGAAGGCGGTGCAGAGCGAGCCGCGGGGGATGGAGGCGCACGCCGGCTAGAGGCTCCAGCCGCCGCCCAGCGCGCGATAGAGTTGCACCACGGACACACGCTCCTGCAGGCGCAATTGCGCCAGCGTCAGTTGGCCGTTGAACAGGTTGCGCTGCGCGTCCAGTACCTGGAGGTAGCTATCCAAACCGCCGCGATAGCGCAGGTCCGAAAGACGCACCGTCTCTTCCAACGTGTGCACCAGCCGTTCCTCCTGGCTGCGCTGCTCGCGCAGCCGGTCGAAACTGACCAGGGCGTCGGAGACCTCGCGAAGGGCGCTATAGATGGAGCGCTGGTAGGCGATCAGCAACTCGCGCTGCTGCGCCTCGCTGAGCCGCACCTGGTGGCGAGTCTGTCCGGCGTGAAAGATGGATTGCATGGCAACGGGCGCGATGCTGTAAACGCGCGCCGGCGCGCTGGCGAGTTGCAGCAGCGAGCGGCTCTCCCCACCGACGAACGCGCTCAGGGAAAGCTGCGGGAAGTAAAGGGCGCGCGCGGCGCCGATCTGCGCGTTGGCGGCCACCAGATTCTGCTCGGCCTGGCGGATATCGGGACGGCGTTCCAGCAGGGCGGAGGGCAGGCCGGTCGGCAACTGCGCGGGAATCGGAATCTCTTCCAACTTCCGCCCGCGCGATTGGGCCGCGGGGACGCTGCCCTGCAGCAGGCTAAGGAGGTTTTCGCTTTGCGCGATCGCATGCTCGGCGGCCGCGCGCTGCGCGCTCGCCGTGTAGAGCAATTGCTCCGCCTGGCTGACATCCAGACCGGAAGCCGCACCGCGCTGGCGGCGCAGTTCCACCAATTGCAGGCTGTCCTTGGCGATCC
>OBLU010006351.1_pt1 | contig 10527 bp, 9 predicted proteins | sample 1518681 | NCBI WGS metagenome assembly OBLU01 (sample SAMEA3539304, study PRJEB22396) | soil metagenome | biome: tundra; feature: field; material: soil | place: USA | collected 2010-05 | depth 0.15 m
ATCGTGCCTGCGACGCTTGCATTCGTTGCCGTCGCGGTTCCGGTGCTGATGGCGCAGGTGCCGGAGATCGGGTTCCCGCTGCAACGCGGGTTTGCGCTGGTGTGCAATCAGCGTCCCGAGCGCTCGTTCCTCTTGTTTGGCGGCAGCGTTGCAGTTTGCGCGCGATGCCTGGGGATTTATCTCGGCGCGGCGGTGGGCTTGCTGCTGCGAGTGTCGCGCAAAGTAGCTTTGGGCTGGTTGCTGGTGGCCGTCGCGTTGACCATGGTGGATTGGCTGGCAGAGATATGCGGATTGCACGGCAACTGGATGTTCGCGCGCTCCGGCCTGGGATTCATGCTGGGAGCGACCGCCGCCGGGCTGGTAATGGCGAGCATCAACAATGTCAAGATCCCGACGCCAGCAAAGGCTGCTTGAATGGGGCGCGTGAACCGGAATACTTTCGCGGTCCTCTCTTGCGCATGATGATCAACAAGGAAGGGCACTCTGACGCATGAAAACTCTGAACGACTACACCAAGGGTGACATGCACGGAGTTCACTATGCGGTGAGCATCTTCTTCGCGACCGCCATCCTCTGGTTTCTCATCCACCTGATGTCGGAGGCCAACCCGGTGTGGGCAATCAGCTCGATGGTTGCCACCAGCGATCCCCAGATGAAACAGGCGATGCTGATGCTGCGCGCGCGCGCATCACCAATACGCTGGTTGGCTGCCTGGTCGGATTGGTGTTCATTGCTATTGGCGGAATGAAGCTGATCACCCTGCCGCTCGCCATGGCGGTCACGGTTTTGCTGTCCTCGTATGTGGTGCGCGTGCAAACTATGTGGCGGCAGGCGCCGATCAGCGCTGCGTTCGTGATAGCGGCCTCGCTCGAGTATCAGTCCCGAGAACATGGCTTGATGGCCGGCGCTACCCGCATGGGTGAGGTCTTGTTCGGATGCCTGGTTGGAATTGTGGTGGCATGGGTGGTTTCGGTGGCGTGGCCGCTGCCTGACCTTGAGCCCACCGAATCCTCGGCAAAAAAATAAGCCGCTCAGTTAAGCCGTTTCGTGGGTCCTGCTATGCGTTGTGGATGCTAACATTTCCTCACCACTAGGGGAATTCTGAATTGAATCTCAGGTCATCGCCTGCGGTTGTATCTATCGGAACGAGTTATTTTCTAAAGTGGGGCATCGCGCCTGCTGGTTTTGGATTCTCTATCGTGGGTATCGCCGTGAAGCTGCGCGAAGGATACATGCGAGTTCTGCTACTGCTGTTGGCGATGGCGGTCGCGCTGTGTAGTTCGCAGTGCCAGAAATCCACGGCTGGCCAAGCTGCAGCACCGGAAGACCCCCCGACCAAACCTGCTCCGGCCACTCCTATTGACGCGAAGAAAGCGGAACTCGGCGGCAAGACCTGGGATCCCGAATGGGACGTGATCGTGGAGAAGTCCATACCTCCCGAGATGCTGTCGTCGCAGGTTCCGCTCGACGTAAAGCGTTTTTGTCCTCGCTTTTACGACATGAACGAGACCGACAAGCGCGCCTTCTGGGCCTACTTCTTTCAAGCGCTCGCGGGAGCCGAGGCCGGCCTTGATCCCAAGACCCGCGCCCATCACACGCAGCCCGAGGTGAACGTGCGTGACGGAGTCAGCGGCATGTCGGGCCGTACTGAAGGTCTACTACAGCTCACTTATGAGGACGAGAAACGTTACGGTTGCGACTTCGATTGGCAGTCCGATCGCAAGCTGCCGCCGAAGGATCCGAACCGCACCACTCTGCAGCCGAAGAACAACCTGGAGTGTGGAGTGAAGATTCTGGCGAACCAGATCATCGTGCAGCATAGGCCGCTGCTTTACCACGCAGGATACTGGTCAACGTTGCAACCCGGCCGGCCGAGCTATCGCGTGTTTGCGAAGGAAATGACGAACCCTCCGGCAGCGTGCGCGGCTCCCGTCAAATCGGCGGTCGTAAAACCAAACCAGACGACACAAACCGTACAGCAGGCAGCCAGCGAAGCCAGGATCGCGCACAAGTAGCCAGCCGAATGATCGACTTGGGGTGATCGCGATCGCTAGTCCGAGCTTCTTAACTGGCAACTGATTTGATTGGTCGGGACGGGCAGATTTGAACTGCCGACCCCTCGCACCCCAAGCGAGTGCTCTACCAGGCTGAGCCACGTCCCGACTAAGGAGGGTTCACTTCCGGAAAACCGGAGGGGTTTGGAGCCAGAAATAGTCTAACACCGATGTGCTCCGCTTCGAACTGCCCGGATGCGGTCGGCAACTCCACGTAGCGCTTGCTCGATCCTCCCAGCAGCGAGCCCAACACACCGCGTACGATCTGGCGTCCGACGCTGCTGCCGATGGTTCGCGCCGCGCTCTTCGACATCGCTTCGATAAGGCTGTCGCCACGGCGTCCGCCGCTGGCGGATTGCCCGGGCAGCCCGAGATTCGGCAGGTTCGCATACCAGGGCTGAGCATTTCCTTGAGGCTGTGGCGCTCCGGGAGCGGCAGGCTGGCCCGCACGTCCCTTCAGTACTTCGTACGCGGACTCGCGATCGACGGCATTCTCATACACTCCAGCGACCAGCGAGACCTTCATGAGCTCGGCACGCTGTTCGGGCGTGATGGGTCCAATCTGCCCGCGTGGCGGACATACCAGCGCGCGCTCCACCATGCCGGGCGTGCCTTTTTCATCGAGAAAGGACACCAGCGCCTCGCCCACTTCGAGTTCGGTGATGGTCTTCTCGACATCGAGCTTGGGATTGGCGCGAAACGTTTGCGCGGCAGCCTTCACCGCTTTCTGGTCCTTGGGAGTGAAGGCCCGCAGGGCGTGTTGCACGCGATTGCCGAGTTGTCCGAGCACGGCTTCAGGAATGTCGAGCGGGTTCTGCGAAACGAAATAGACGCCTACGCCCTTGGAGCGGATGAGACGAACGATCTGCGTGACCTTGTCGGCGACGACGGGCGGCAGGTCGGAGAACAGCAGGTGCGCCTCGTCGAAAAAGAACACCAGCTTGGGCTTATCCGGATCCCCGACTTCAGGCAGCTTCTCAAAGAGCTCGGTCAGCAGCCACAACAGGAACGTCGCATACACGCGCGGCGAGCGCATGAGCTTGTCGGCGGCGAGAAGGTTGACCACGCCTCGTCCGTTCGAGTCCGTCTGCATGAGGTCGTCAATGTTGAGCGCCGGCTCGCCAAAAAACTTGTCGCCGCCTTCCTGGCCGAGCGTGACCAGCCCGCGCTGAATGGCTCCAACGCTGGCGGCGGAAATGTTGCCGTACTCCGTCTGCAGCGCCTTGGCCTGCTCACCAACGTACTGCAGCATGGCTTGCAGGTCCTTCAGGTCGAGCAACAGCATTTGATGGTCGTCGGCGATCTTGAACACCAGCGACAACACTTCCGACTGCGTGTCGTTGAGGTTGAGCAGGCGGCTGAACAGCAGCGGTCCCATCTCGGAAATTGTGGTGCGGATGGGGTGCCCCTGCTCGCCGAAGACGTCCCAGAAGGTGACCGGCGAAGCTCCGAACTGGAAGTCGTCAAGCTGCATTTTTTTCACCCGCTCGGCGATTTTCGGACTGCCCTTGCCCGCCTGGCTGATGCCGGAGAGATCGCCTTTAACGTCGGCGGCGAATACGGGCACGCCAATTCGACTGAAGGCCTCAGCCATGACCTGCAGGGTCACGGTCTTGCCGGTGCCGGTCGCGCCCGCCACCAGGCCGTGACGATTGGCCATTTGCGAAAGCAGGGATTGCGGTTCTTTGCTGTATGCGATGAGCAGGGACTCAGACATCGATTTGCCTCACGGAAGAATGAGCCGGCACGCGCGGGGGATCTTGCGCCAACTCGAATGCCTGATTCTAATACGACGCAGACTTTGCAAACGAAGACGAGGGTTCATGAAGTCGGCGAAGACGTGCACGACGTTTCCCGGCGCGCGGCCCCTGTCCAGCCGAAACAAACCCGCCAGCCCGGTGTTCATGGGAAGGGTTTATCGGTAAGATATTCATTTGCAGAGTAGTACTGATGCAGTGTTCTTACGGTCTGGGGGAAGGGTTTGCGTACTCTCGCTCTAATTTTAGCTTTGTTATCCCTGCTCGGAATCATGGCTTGTGGAGGTGGTGGTTCCAGTTCGGCAACCATCACGGCAGTTACGATATCGTGTGCGCCGACCTCGGTGCAGTCCGGCCAGACCAGTTCGTGCACCGCGACCGTCACCGGTACAGGCAACTTCAGTACTGCCGTAGTTTGGGGAGCCTCCGCGGGTACCGTCGACGTCAACGGCGTATTTACAGCGGAGGCGGTAAACGCCAGTACCGTCGTCACGATCAATGCCTCTTCCTCCCAGGACTCGACCAAGGTGGGATCGGCGAGCATCACGGTCACGCCGGTTCCCGCCATCACCGTGACCTGTTCGCCCACCGCGATTCAGCCGCGGCAAAACAGCCAGTGTATCGCTACAGCAAACGGAAACTTCACCACCACAGTGAACTGGAGCAGCAGTATCGGCACCATTTCGGCAGCCGGCCTGTTCACCGCGCCCCAGGTCACGTCCAGCACCCAGGCCACCATCACCGCAGTGACACAAATCTCCAATGTCACTGGCACAACGTCAGTCACAGTGAATGTGAATAACACCGCACCTCTGGCGGTGGACGGCGGGCCCTTGGTGAACGGCGTCTCCATCGGCTATCCGAATGGAGCGTACGCGACCGTAACGGTCTGCACGCCGGGCACGACCACCTGCCAGACCATCGATCACGTGCTGGTCGATACCGGATCGGTTGGCCTCCGCGTATTGTCTTCCGCTCTGGGCAATGTGTCTCTGCCGGGACAGACCGCTTCTGATGGCAATCCCATGGCCGAGTGCTACGTGCGTTCCGATGGATACGCGTGGGGACCGGTCTCGTTGGCGCAGGTGCAGGTGGCAGGCGAGATCGCAGCGTCGATCCCCGTGCAGGTCATTGCGCCCTCGGGTTTCGCGGCCGCTCCTGTGAGTTGCACTACCCAAACTACAGGCGGAGCGCTGAGCACCGTCAGCGCGCTCAAGGCCAATGGAGTTCTGGGCATCGGTGTGTTTGTGCAGGATTGCGGCACCGCGTGTGCTGCCAGCACTCCTCCGAACACCTATTACAGTTGCCCGACTTCGGGATGCAGCGCGATCGCGGTGGCCACCAGCCAGCAGGTGACCAATCCCGTGACGCTGTTCCCCAACGACAATAACGGGTCGCTGATCCAATTGCCGCCGGTGTTCAGCGCCGGTTCGCCGACGACCCAAGGATCGCTGATCTTCGGCATCGGCACCCAACCCAACAACAGTCTTCTGACCGCGACAGTGTACGGAGTGACCGCATCAGGACTCAATCCCGGCAGCTTCGTTTCGACCTACAACAACACCGCGTATCCCGGTGCTATCAGCAGTGGCGCGAATGCCAACTATTTCCTGAACTCCGCCATTACCGGATACCCCGGCTGCACCGCCAACGCCGGCTACTACTGCCCGAGTTCCGACCAGACCGCCTCGGTGACGAACGTGGGGACGAATGCCACCACCGGATCCGTATCTATCACGGTGAGCAACGCAGACACTCTGCTGAGTTCGGGCAACAAAGCGTTCTCCAACCTCGCAGGCCCCGGCACCGGCAGGACAGGCGGCTTCCTCTTTGGAGTGCCGTTCTTCTACGGACGCACGGTGTACACCGCCATCAACGGCGCTAGTACACCGGGCGGGACGGGACCGTATTTCGCCTACTAGCAGTACTAAGCCAGAATCGCCAACCGCGCCAACAGGACCTGTCCACGGATGTCAGAGCGAACCCCGGTAGCGGCCCGTCATAGATTCCGCTTGAGTGAAGTTAGCAGAATCGACAGATAGCTCCTCCACAGTGAAGCAGCACACGATTCGCAATCGCGGACACGCTGGAAATTCCGGACCGCATCCTCTGATTGGGCTATTGGTCAGAGTTCCAAGCGCGGTTTCATTACGGGAATTCCGGAAGTATGGCTTGATTGTGAGCGTTATCCGCTTGACTGTGCTCTGGTTCGACAACAGAATCAGGCAGATTCATCTCACAGTGTTTGCCAAGGCGGTGCCCCATGACGAGTGATCCAGTCCGCGATCGGATCGAGGAAATCTTCTACGGCAAGTCGGAGCAGCAGCGTCGGTTCACCCAGGACTTCCCCGTTCTACCTGACGTTTGGCTCGAATATGCCAGGCCGTCCTCGTTGCGCGTTCCACTTTTGTTGACTCCGCACTTCGACTACGACGCGCCCACACTCGCTCGGGCCCTGCGGGAGCGCCTGACAATAGAAATCCCACCCGGTAGTAAAAAACGTTGGTCTCGAGAGCACCCCGAACTGCCCGGTCCCCGCATTCTATTCAATCAGTCGGTCGTGCTGGCCTGCCTGTCGTTCCGGGAGATGATGCGGGGCGCAATGCCACTGACCGATTGGTGGAAGAACGTGATAAACCCAATCGAGTCACTGTGGCAATACGACGCCTTAATGAAGTTTGCCCAGTGGGTCAACACTTACGAGACAGGTAGGCCCAGCGAGTACGGTATAACCGATCCGAAGTTGATAAAGAAGCTCATTAAAGTAATCGCCTACATCGAGTGCGCGCGAACCGCCCCAGAAACGGCATCTCCAGATTCCAACCTCGAGTCCCTCACCGACGTGGAGAGACCCAGTTTGCGCGAGTGTTTGAAGGCCTGCCAGATCCGGGTGAACATTCGGGAATGCTTTGGAGCATAAGTCTCAACCGCGAGGCGAGTACCAGCGTATGGCGATCGCGTATGACGGTGAAAGCCGATGCGGCGGCGAGGCTCTTCGACACCAGAACCAGCGGCATCCGTTGGGCGGTCCTGGACACGGGCATAGACGCCCGGCACAAGGCTTTCAGGAAGCGAGACGAAAACGGTAAGCCGAAGGACCACGATCCCAACGCGAAAGAGGATGGTCTTAACAGTCGGGTGCTGCGTACGTACGACTTTCTTCGCATAACAGAGCTGTTGGATCCGGACACGGATATTCCCTACGAGGGAAATGTCGCGGCGACCATGGATTCCGCCAAATTCCAAGAGCTGAAAGAAGACCTGCAGAGCAACTTGCTGCATGGGCGTTCCGTCGATTGGGACCTGCTGGAGCCATTTCTGAGAGTGCCCCACACGGTAGACGGATACGAAGCCCCTGAAACCGATTCTCACGGAACTCACGTGGCGGGCATTCTTGCCGCCGACTGGCCGGAAGCCAAGGACGAAACGCCGCTGAAGGAACCTTTGCGTGGTATTTGTCCGGAACTCGAGATCTATGACATCCGCGTCCTTCCACACAAGCGTGCCAAGGACCCTACCGAGAAGCCCAAGAAGTCTGACGAGTTCACGATCATTGCCGCCCTCCAGTTCATCAGGCATCTCAACGCGCACAAAGACGTGATGGTTATTCACGGGGTGAACCTCAGCCTGTCGGTGCCGCACGATGTTGCGAACTTCGCCTGCGGCCGCACGCCTGTCTGTGAAGAATGCGAGCGCGTGGTCAACAACGGGGTTGTGGTAGTTACGGCCGCCGGGAACCGCGGTTTCATCAAGCTACCGGCGGCGGAAGGCGGAGCGCTGGGCGACTACCGCTACATCAGCATCACCGACCCTGGGAACGCCGACGGTGTCATTACTGTGGGATCGACCCACCGGTTGATGCCCCACAACTATGGAGTGTCTTACTTCTCGAGCCGGGGCCCCACCGGTGATGGCCGCACCAAACCCGACCTGGTAGCGCCGGGAGAACGCATTGATTCGTGCTCCCTGAATGGCTATTACGAGACGATGGACGGGACCAGCATGGCTGCTCCTCACGTCAGTGGGGCGGCGGCGCTGCTCATCGGTCGTCATCGCGAGCTCATGGGCCAGCCCCGGCGTGTCAAGGAAATCCTGTGCCGCAGCGCAACTGATCTTGGCCGTGAACCTCGTTTCCAGGGAGCCGGGCTGGTGGACGTGCTACGCGCATTGCAAACGGTCTAGGAGGTATGCCAATGAACTTCACTCTTGAAGCTCTTCAAGCCAACGACGGCGATTGTCTCCTGTTGCATTATGAGGGCAACGACAAGCGCCCGGCCCTGGTGCTGATCGACGGCGGGCCCCGGGGAATCTATCGATCCGTACTGAAGCAGCGCCTCGATGAGCTTGGAGGCGGAAAGAAACTCAACCTCCGAGCTGTCATCGTGAGTCATATCGACGCTGATCACATCACCGGAATCGTCGATTTCTTCAAAGACCTGCGCGAGGAAGAGGAGAACGGCAACGAATTGCCATTCCGTATTCAAACCCTTTGGCACAACAGCTTTCAGAAGCTGACGCATGGGAAGACGGCGAGTGTCGCGTCGGCCGCGGTCGTATCGGCTTCCACTGCGGGCACGGTGCTGCCTGGACTCAATGACTACGCGGCTGCGGTTGTGGCCAGCGTTCCGCAGGGAAATCAGGTTCGCGATTACGCTACACAGCTAGGAATTCCCATTAACAAGGAGTTCGACGGGGAACTGGTTTGCGCCGACGAAGGCAAAATGCCCGTCATTAAGGTCGCAAACGGGCTCACCTTCAGCATTCTTGGTCCCTCGACCAAGGAACTGGACGATCTGGACGAAGCTTGGAAGAAAGCCAAGTCCGCGAGTGCCGATCCGTCAGCTCAGGCCGCCGACTATTTGAATCGGACCGTGCCCAATCTCTCCAGCATTGTGATTCTCGCGGGGGCTGTAGATCAGGCCAGCGGGAAATCCCATCGCATGCTGCTCGCCGGCGATGCCGGGGGCGATTTGATCTGGGAGGCGATTCAGCGCTATGGCCTTGCCAAGAACGATCTCTTCCATGTGGACCTGTTGAAGATCCAGCACCATGGCAGCCGCCACAGCGTCGACCAGAAGTTCTTTGGGAATGTAACTGCGGACCATTACGTGATCTCTGGCGATGGGAAGCACGACAATCCACACCGTGATGTTCTGGAGTGGCTGTCAGCCGCGCGTGCGGATGAACCCTATGACGCGTATCTCACAAACCGGGTCATGACGACGGGCGAGCTTACGGAAGCCCTCGAGGATTTCCTGAAGGATGAGAATACCAATCAGCCGAAGCACCACTATCACTTTCGGGAGGACCCGCAGCTTTCCATTGAAGTCAAACTCGTCTGAGGAGCCATGGCCCGCGAACGGCGGGATGCGGCTGAGTTCCCTGCAGTCGCTCCGTTCAGAGTGACTACGGGAGAAAAGGATCCGTCGCCGCTCAGTCCTGGTAAACCACGTTTCCCGCGACGATGGTGGCGATCACGCGGCCGGTGAAGCTCCATCCATCATAGGGCGTGTTGCGCGACTTGGATTTCGATTGCGACGCGTCGTAAATCCACTTCTGTGCAGGATCGAAGATGGTGACGTCTCCGCGGGCCCCGGGCGAGAGCGTGCCCAATCCTTCAAGACTGAAGATGCGCGCGGGATTGGACGACAGTAACTCGACAATGCGCCACAGCGGCAGCTTGAAGTGGCGATGCAGCACAGTGAGAGCGATGGGTAGCGCGGTTTCCAGCCCGATGATGCCCATGGCGGCGCGCTCGAACTCGACCTGCTTTTCGTGGAAAGCATGGGGAGCGTGATCGGTGGCGATGGCGTCGATGGTGCCGTCGGCGATGCCGGCGATCATGGCGTCGCGATCGACGGCGGAGCGCAGCGGCGGGTTCATTTTGTAATGGGTGTCGAACTCGCCGATGTTTTCGTCGATCAACGTGAAGTGATGCGGCGTGACCTCAGCGGTGGCGTGGATGCCGGCCTTCTTGGCCTGGCGGACGGCGTCCAGGGCTTCGGCGGTCGAGATGTGGGCGACATGAATGTGTGCTTTGGTCGCGCGGGCCAGCGCAATGTCACGTCTGACAATGTCAGCCTCGGTGGCGTTAGTCATGCCGCGCAAGCCCAGGCGGAACGACATGGGCCCCTGGTTCATGGAGCATCCCGCGGTGAGGCGCGAGTCTTCGGCATGTTGCACGACTGCGAGGTTGAGCTTCCCAGCTACTCGCAGCGCGTCGCGCATCAGCTTGTCGTCGAGGATGGGACGGCCGTCATCGCTGAGGGCGACGGCTCCAGCTTTCTTCAATGCTGCAAAATTCGTTAGCTTCTCGCCCTGGCTGCCAACCGTCGCGGCGGCGATGGGAAACAGCCGCACCAGCGCGGCGCGCTCGGGAGCCTGCATCCAGCGGGTGATCTCGGGGGTATCGTTCACCGGGCTGGTGTTGGGCATGGCGCATACGGCAGTAAATCCGCCCGCAGCAGCCGCTGCGGTTCCGCTGGCAATGGTTTCCTTGTGCGACTGGCCGGGCTCGCGCAGATGCACGTGCAGATCGACGAATCCGGGGGCCACGATGCAGCCCTTGGCGTCGAACGTATCGCGGGCGCTGGCCTTCAGGATGCCGGGGGCAACCAGTTCGGCCACGCGTCCGTCGCGCAACAGGACATCGAGTTCCTGATCGAGTCCGCTGGCGGGATCGATAACGCGGCCACCGGCGATGAGCAACGTGGAGT
>OBLU010006352.1_pt1 | contig 10527 bp, 20 predicted proteins | sample 1518681 | NCBI WGS metagenome assembly OBLU01 (sample SAMEA3539304, study PRJEB22396) | soil metagenome | biome: tundra; feature: field; material: soil | place: USA | collected 2010-05 | depth 0.15 m
CTGAGGTTCAATGTGATCTCCAACAACGCGGCTACCGGTGTGGTGGTGTTGCAGGTGGTCTTCCCCTACAACAACATCGCGGCCACGGAAGGCATCAAGGAAGATGTCAACGCCGACTACGACAACACCCGGGTCCAGTTGGACTTCATCCATCATCGGATGGCCATGACCTCGCTGGTTCGCGAGCCTCGGGCGATCAACCCCGAGATGCCGTTTGCGGCGCGGGACTTCGCTGGCCGCTGGCAGTTCGTCATGGATAACCTCACCTGTGGCGTGGTGACGGTCACCGATCAGGCTACCGGCCTGCCGGTCACGATGCCGATTGCCGTCAACAACGAGTTGCGGAACCAGGGTAAGTTCGTCACCAGCTTCGGCGGCGCCATCCAGGCGAAGTATCCGGAGCTCGAAGAGGGATTCATCTCCCTGCGCGGGCCGGCCTGCCTGGTGGACATCGCGGAGTGCGCGGCTGATCCGGGCTACCCGGCTCAGAACTACGAGAGCGCCAATGCGCCCTGCCCGACGGCCAACGTGTCCATCGTTGACACTCCGAGCCTCAACCAGATCACGAACACGTATGAGGTCGCGGTGGACAGCATCCAGTGCAACGGCATGATGATCGTTCACCCGAAGATCACGGGCACGACCAATCTGACCGACCTCGTGGCTCAGATGAACAGCCTGCTGTCAGCAATGGGCACCTGGGCCATCTCCGGTACGTCCATCACCCTCACTGGGGCGAACTGCACTACGATCAGCATCCCCTGGGTGGAGTAGAATTTGGTGGTTAATGGTTAGGGTTGGCGGTGCGCCGGTTTCATAGGGCCGGCGCACCGTTTCCCGACGAACAAAACTTATGCCAAACACAATGAGTGACGCGATGGACAGCAGCTACGGAAACGCTCCTGTCTCTCCGCCCGACAAGGCGCCCGCCGATGCGGCTCCAAAGCAGTCAATCGATGAGCAGAATGCCGGGGCGGCTCAGATACTCATAGCCAAGAAAGAGTTGCCTGCTGGAGCGAAAGAAGGCGACGTGTTCACGTTCAAGGCCCGAAAGGACTTCGGAGAAGACATGTCCCTGGAACTCGTCAAGGAAGGCCAGGAAGAAGCCACAGAACCCACCAAAGAAAACCTCGACGCGACGACTGACAAAGAACTCTCGGCGCTCGATCAAAGCAATCAATAATATGCCTACTGCAATTCCACTTGGATTAGCCTCCAGCTTCGCCGCATTGGCGGGCTCGGGCATCACCGTCGCCGGTGCCGTCAACTCCTCGAAAGTCACCGGGGACATCGGCACGTTCCCCACCACAACCGAGACTGGGCTCGGAAACCTGGTCTTAACCGGAGTGAACCATGCCGGAGACGCGACCACGCAATCGGCCAAGAATGACTTGGTGACGGCCTACAACGCCGCTGCCGGCCAGGCCGTGACGCAGACCGTGCCTACGGAGCTCGGCAGCACCACCCTGGGACCGGGCGTGTACAACTCCGCCGCGGGGACCTTCACCATCACCGGCACCCTGACGCTCGACGGCAAGGGCGACCCCAATGCTGTGTGGATATTCCAGGCGGCATCGACGCTCATCACGGCTGCCAGCAGCAATGTCGTGCTGATTAATGGCGCCCAGGCATGCAACTGCTTCTGGCAAGTGGGAAGCTCGGCTACCCTCGGGACGAGCTCGAACCTGCTCGGCACGATCCTGGCGCTGACTTCGATCACCGCGACCACCAGTGCAACAGTGTCTGGCCGGCTGCTGGCGCGGAACGGGGCCGTCACGTTCGACACCAATACGGCTGTGGTCTGTTCACTCACGGCGGCCACGGGAAGCACCGCTGGCGCTGCAATCGGCAAACTGCTCAATACGCCAACTGGTGCGTGCCTGATGTGCCTCAGCGAGAGGGAACTCAAGGCGATCATCGTCCACGCCATGCGCATCAAGTCGGGGCTGACATCGCCTCAAGTGCTGGTCGCCTCGGCCTACTACAGATCGCTGTCGAAAAAGCAAATGCTGGTGTCCCTCACCGGCATGATTACGAATCAGCTTGTGCCGGGCGTCAGTGTGACTGACTTGCGGGCAGCCGTGCGGTGCAACGCCTGCGGGAGTGACAAAGCTCTGGAAGCCGAAATGCTTTTCCTCTTTTCCAATTACTTCCAAACGACCGCTATCTAATTCAACGCCGGGGCTCTGTCAGGGGATTGAGCCTCGGCCATCCTTGATCTATGCCGACCATTTCCTGTGACCCCGCCACTGTAGCCAAAGCGAGCGCGTGTTTCTGCCTTGAGGAGCCCGCTGCGCGCGCGGCGATGCTTTACCTCTTGCTCCAGATCAGCGGCCTGAACCTGACGCCCGCGCAACTGGCTAAAAACTCAGCATGTTTTTGCCTCAATGCCAAGGCAAGCAAGGCGGCTGAATTGTACCTCCTTTGCTCCATCGCCAATAAATGAACTGTGAGCCCAGCAGATTTAGCCATCGCCTCGCGCTGCTGGTGCCTTCCAGAAGACCGGCAGAGGGCCGCGATAGTTTACCTGCTTTGTAATATGGCCAACGGACTGTGTTCACCCACCACACCCCCCACGTTTGGTGGAGCAGTGTCAGCAATAAAAGACATAGAGGCATCTACAGACTCAGTTGACGAGTTGGTTTCATTCCCCAATATCGTCACTGTAGAATCTATTTCTCTGGATGGATTTTCGGTTTGCAAATCAGTCAACATTCCCGGCATTGTTGGAATCACCGGTCCGGACGGATTATATATAAGCAACATGCCAGCTCTCACGTCCTTATCATTTCCTGCTCTCAACTCAATAGCTTCGATTGCTGTGATTAGTGATGACGTTGGGGTGAACTCTTTGCTGTCCAGCGTTGATCTTCCCGTTCTCCATATAATCGCCTCTGACACCTATTGCAGAAGGAACCCATTATTACAGTCGTTTAACGCTCCCGTTTGGGTTCCAAACAATCACACCACCATTGATTTCTCAAACAACTCATTGTCCACAACAAGTGTTCAACAAATCCTGAGGCGTTGTGTCCTTGCTGGAGTCACGACCTGCGTGATTAAATTAAGTGGAGGAACTAACTCTGGTGTAGCATCTCTAAACGCCCAGGGCCATGCTGATGTGGTTACTCTTGGAGCTCAACTTACGATCAATCCGTGATCTGCGATCCATCATTATTGGCGGCAGCTTCTCGGTGCTGGTGCTTATCGGCAGACCGGCAGCGAGCGGCGATGCTGTATCTCGCCTGCAAATGGGCTTCTGCTGGCGGTGCTCCGCCTTGCACGCTGCCCACTGCTCCGGTTGACCTGGGTGCGAGTGCCGGTAACGCCCAGGTGACTCTGACTTGGCCGGTCGGGAGTGGAGCTACGGGCTACAACATCAAGCGCGCTCTGGTGCCCGGAGGGCCTTACACGGTCATCGGCACGTCAGCAGCCTCGCCCTACGTTGACCATGCGGTGGTAAACGGCACGGCCTACTACTACGTGGTATCTTCCACGAATGCCTGCGGCGAGAGCGCCGGAAACTCGATTGAGTCTCATGCCACTCCAGTTGTACCGGCTTTCACCTACGCTCCAGCGACTGCGATCATCACCTGGACGGACATCAACGGGGCCGGACAGAACGGCAACCTGGCGTTCTTCAATGCGCATGCGAATATCGCATCGGTGTCGAATGTGAACCTGAACGCCCAAGGCTTAACGTCGATTTCAGGATTGTCATTACTCCCGTTGCTGGCAAATCTGAACGCCAACAGCAACACGATTTCAACGGTTGATTTAAGCGGCTGCGCTGCGCTGGTGAATGTGGATTTAGGAAGTGACTCTATGACCACTCTGAACTTGAGTGGATGCACTTCGCTGGTGAATTTGTATATGGGAGTCAACCTTGTCACCACCCTGGATATAAGCAGTTGTCTGGCTCTGCTTGGTCTGTACGCCAACAACAACTTGCTAACGGTATTGGCAGTGAATACCATCCTAAGCAAATTTGTAACCATTGGAAACACGGGAGGAACCTCGATAACCAATTTGCAAACTCCCATCGCTCCTCCCAGCGTAGGACCTCCAAATGGTATCGTAGCGAAAGTCGTTTTGCAGGCTGAGGTGCCACCGTGGAACGTAACAACCGACTGATACGCTGCATGAAAAAACTTGAGACCTTAATTCTGTTTCTGGCAATGGCACTGTCCTCGCTGGCGGCATCAACTGTTCCGAACAATGTTTCTTTGAAATGGCCAAGCCCGGCTTGGTCGTCTGCCCTTCAAGCCAGTTCATCTCGGATAGTGAGAATTGACTGTTTTGGGGATAGCTTCACAGGAGGTGGAAACGGAGTGCTCTCTTATCCGGGTGTTCTGCGAGAGTCATTGGGTGCTTTATCTGCTGGTATAGGGTGGTGTAACAGCCCGGCAATTGTGGGGGCAAATGCAAGCACATGGAGTTGGATGGGGCCTTGGCAGAGAATCATAAATTATTGGGATTCGAGCGGAGGCAGTTTCACTTACAGCATCGCCAACGGCAGTAAGGCAAGACTAGGACTTGCGCCTTATGCTTTACACGACGTACTCGTTTACGTAACTGTGGACGGAGGGGCAACCAATGCGATCCCAGTGCCGTGGACAACGATGCATCCGACGCTGACCAACATTGATCTCGGTGGATTGGGTAGTCACACCCTATCTATCACGGTAAGCAACAATGACATGGTTTGGGTGAATGGCATTGAAGTAACCACTAAAGAAACAGGCATCTTGATCAACAACTATGGATTTGGTGGATGGTCTAGCGTATTCTGGAACGATGCGCTACCCCCATCCAGTTCATGGTTGGTTCAGGAATCTCCAGACCTGGCAATCTTCTGGAATGGTCTGAACGACTGGAGCCAGAACGTGATCTACAACACCTTCTACACGAACATGATGGGGGTTGTGAGTCGCTTGACCAATGCCTGTCCATCTGTTGTTATGCTCTCAGTCCCGGCGGCCTTTGACGGAAATCTGGAGACTCGTGGTACATACAACGCGGCGATCTCGAACATCGTGTCGCTGACTGGTGTGGATTTTATAGACATGGATTCAGTCTGGTCTAGCGACCGTCCAACAAACGAACGATTGGGTTTTCTCGTGATGACCAACAGCGACCACCCCTCTCAAATAGGACAGAATGTCATTGCCGCAGCGCTTCGAGAAACGTATTTGAGACCGGTGTGGTTTCCGAATTAGAACCTATGAAACTCAAGTTCCGGATTCTGGCTTTCATCGTCGTGTGCCTGGGCGAATGGGTTTGTCCAGGCCAGACGATCAAGTTTGCCTGGGATCCCGCGACGAACAGCCAGCCATTAACATACTGGCTCTACGCGAGCGCGAATCCTCTGAGCGATTCGACCATCTCCACAGCGACAACCAACATTCCTGTTGGAACCAACCTGACGGCGACCATCAGCCAAATCTCGGTCGGTTCCTGGTGGTTTGCGGTGGCGGCCCGGGACACCAACGGCATCCAGAGCCTCCTGTCGAATGTGCTGCAAGTCCAAGTGCCGAATCCGCCCTTGAACATGCGGACCGTGGTGCTGCAATACTCTGGCACGCTGAGCAACTTTTACGACGTTGGATTCTTCAAGTTGAGACTCCCTTGATTTGGAAACGGGATTTTGTAATATGGCCGAAATGAACGAAATACCGCTCAAGGACTATATCGAGGAAAGGCTCTCGCTTCTGATTCAGAACGTGGCCGACAAGCTGGAATACTTGGACAAAGCGAGAGACAAGGCCGAGGAACAAATGAACCGTCGCCTGGAAGGGATGAATGAGTTCCGGGCGGCTCTGACCGATCAATCAGGCCGGATGCTATCCCGAAAAGAGTTTGAAGCTGCTCACAGCTTTCTTGACGAGAAGGTAAGGACAGTGGAGGCGGCGCTCGCCAAGAGCCCCACCAAGGGCGAGATCGAGACATCGCAGAAGGTGCTGGAGGAAAAGATTCGTACCTTGGAGTTGGCCAAGGCAAACCAGGATGGGCGCTCGATCATGATCTCCTCGCTGACCTCTATCGCCACCAGCATCATTGTCGGGGTTGTAATCTTCCTGGTGTCGCGCTATGCTTTCAAATAAATGAAAGAAAAACTATGACACGATCACTTCTCTTCTGGACCATAATGATCCTGCTGCTCATCGGCGGGCTGTTCGTAAACTGGCCGCACAGTGGCAGTCCTCCGTACCCCCTGGCTTACGGAGTGGTCGAGTGGGTATTGCTGGCCCTGCTCGGCTGGAACGTCTTTGGTCCCGCGGTGAAAGGCTGAATCATGAAATTCATCATCATCCCTCTCGCATCGGTCGCGCTGTTGATCTCCGTGCTCATCGGATGTTCCACTACCCCCACCGCGCTTGACCGTGCGGTGGCCAACGTGCAGACCAACTACACCCCGGTCCTGGGACTGCAAACCAACGTCGTGACGGTGATGCAAACCAACGTCGTCGTCCAGACGTTCACGATTACAAACTCCATGGGCGCACCGGTGCCGGTCTTCCAGACCAACTACGTGGCTATTCCGGTTTACACCACCAACCTGATGGTCGTGACGAACCAGGTTGCGAGCTACGTGCTGACTCCGGGCTCAACGGCGACCGCCGTAGCTGGGGGCGCGGGAGTCGTGGCCAACCTCGCAGCGCCAGGCATCGGCACTCTGGTTACGGGCGGACTTCTGGGATTGCTGTCCATCTTCCTTGGATTCCGCAATCGCGCCATGTCGGGACAAAACGACGTGCTCACCCAGGCGTCGGGAGTGCTCGCCCAGACCATCGAGACCGGTCGAGAGTTGATGTCCTCCACACCACAGGGACAGAAGGTGGCTGATGCGTTTACTCAGTGGATGGTTACGAATCAAGCCCAGACCCAGACCATCGGGGCCATCACACAAATCGTGAAGGGGGCGACGAACAACGTCCAGGCCCAAGCAGCGGCGAACCAGATCCTCGCTTTGATTGGCCAGCCTCAAGTACCGCTAAAGCCAGCGGCTTGATCCTGTAGTGTCCGAAATCTAAACCCCGCCATCTGTGAAGGTGGCGGGGTTTTGTTATGCGAACAGGAGTTGCAGATTAATGGTTCGGCCTCAGTGCCATTGCGTGTACCTTTCAAAGTTTGGCCCGTCGTGCCAGGATGTGAAGCTGCCTAGCAGGGCGGCTTCGGAGTAGCGTCCGCCTACCAGGAATCTCGCCCATCGCATCATGTCCAGTTGGCTAAACAGTTTGGACTTCTTAGAACGCCGAACCAGCCGCTCCACTGGACGGCGGTTGCGTGTTTTCGTGAGTTTCTTTGGCATAGGAATATCAGCGGCCATCTGCGCCGCCAGTAAGCTTATTGTTCGGCGCGTAGCGCGTGAGTTCATCCGTGAAATTACCAGCGAGGGCCTCTCCGCATTCCTTGCACACGATCATGGCCGGATTGGGTTTGCCTCTCGGCGTCCAGAAGTACCACGCGGGATTGCCGCATTTCGAATATTCCCGTTTTCCGCCAGGGCCAAGGATTTTTCGCAGCCTATACTGGACGACTTCACAGGTCGCCGAACCAATCGCGCCAGCCAACGGCGGCCAGGGGTTTTCGTTTGTCTTTGGAGTGCTCATAGTTTGGGGTCGTTCTCGCCGTGGCTGCGCTCGCTGTTCGGCCACTCAGGCAGGAACACGCAGAGCCAGTGCGCCCGGCCTCTCCAGTTCCAATGGATGTGAAGGCTGCTGCGCCAGCGGTCATCTCCGGCCCAGTATTCCGTTCTCCAGGGCTGCATCGGATACCCGGCCTGGTGGTGGTACGTCGGGGTCAGTGCCCGAACAAATCGCGGCAGCGAACCGCCGACTGGAGTTGTGGCAATAGGTGTGTTCATTGGCGGCGGTCGCTGCGCTCTACGTTATGCGGCTCCATGCTGGGCGATTCTCCACTTGCTTGCTGGCAGGTCGAGTTCCTGCATCCAGGCTTCTGCATCCCGCTGCGTTCGGAAGTGCGCCGCGCCCCAGATGTCGCAGGTCGCTACCCATTTCTTGCCAGGCATTACGGTCCGGCAGATGTAGCCGGGGATGCTGATCCAGTTCCATTCGATCACCCAAAAGTCTGTGACAGTAGTCCGCATAACTAATCGCGTCAGCCAACCCTCGGCGGGTGGCTGCGCTCGGTGTTAGGCATCGGGGGGGATTTCGTTTTCGTAGCCGTCCGTGGTGACAGTCACGGTGTCCCCAAGGGTGATTGCTTCGCTCGTTCGGATTATCGGCTCCGTGTCGCCTGGTTCCTCATCTTCGGTGAGCACGCAGTAGCCCTGTTTACAGTGACGGCAGTAGAAGTGGCTGCCCTGATTGTAGTAGCCCCATTCCCCGCACTGCGGGCAGGCCATCACCATGATGTCATCGGGGGAGCGCCCTTGCTTGAGAGCACCCTTTACGCTGGGGTCTTTCCAGATGTCTTTCATACGCATCACTCCATCCAGCGCACGCACTCGCCACGCCACCGAACCGCCGCCGCGGCGGTCGGTGCGTTCTGTGTTCGGGGAGTCCATGCGGCGGCGGATGTCGGCCATCAGTCGCTCTAGATAAACGGCGAGGTCCATCGCCTCATCTTGGGCGTGCTGTAGCCATTGCAGGGCGTCGAGATCAGTCCGTTCGGTCGTCACTCCATATTTGCTCAGTCCCCGCTCAGCGCGGATCAGCATCTTTCGCCGGACAGACTGCACGTTGGCATCAATCTCCGAACCCGGCGCTTGAACCAATGAGCTTGTATAGCCTTTGTGTTCCTCGTCACATTCCCAGCAGGGGTTATCCGGCAGTTTTCCGTGCTTACAACGTTCGCTCATGGCTCAGCTTGTGTGTTGGGCTGCTCAGTTTTATACCACTCGATCAGCCGTTGAAAATAGCGCCGGGGGATCTCTACTGTCCCGGTTTGTGGTTGTCCAGGAACGTGGTCGGTTAGTATTACCGCCCCGTCGTGCTGTATGAGCATTCCGTATCGGATTCCCACTTCCTGGTATGAGCGTTCGAGCGAGAGCACATCTGCGATGCGAATGCAGTCGCATGACCGCAGCCCAACCACCGGCTCCAGCGAACCTCCGGATAACGGTTTGGTTCTCACGCCGCGCCTCCGCTGGTTTCTGAGGCGTAGGTTGCCAGCGAGAACGCGGCCCACAGATCATCATGCAATCCGAACGTCACTCCCTCGACCTTCACCCGATTCTTGCCGGTTGCTGGTTTGTTTGGATCAATCACCTTCCACGTCCAGGGTTGGCCGTATTTGTCGATCAAAGCTTGCCTGATATTCGAGTCCTTGGCCTTTGCGCTGGCGCAGTGGTGCAGCTTCACGTCGCGGCGGTAAACTAGTCGCGGCTCTTTAGCGTGATAAACAATCCACTGCTGCATAAATCGACCAATCCAAAAGCACGTCTCGAACACTTCTTTTCCAACTGGCATGCCGTACGATGCCACTGCCTCAATGCAAAGTTCCTGAGTGTAGATTTCGATCGGGTATCTCAGCATTGCCAACAACTGTGGATTTGGCACGATTCCAGAGTCTTTTATTTTTCCTTCTTGCCACTCTACAAAGGCGCTTTGGCTTGTCCCTGGGTCGATTGCGAGTATGTTCATAGAATTAAAAGGTGAGCATTTCAAATGCTATTCAGATTACACGCTGAACAGCTACCGTGAATGAGCGGGCAGGATTTGAACCTGCAACCCATCTAGGGGCACCCCGCAGGACTGCGATAGGTTCGGGATAATTCTCGGTGCCTCGAATTTCCTGTTCTTCGTCGTCAGTGCGTTTTACATTCCGCCACGCGCTCAAATTGTATAGGTTCACCTGATTTGTTTGTTGATGACCATCAACCGCGCCAGCCGACCGCCGCGACGGTTAAGCGTGGGCCTGGGCAGTCTGGCCAGCCGACTGGCCTGGAGGCAGGCCAGCGTGTAGGCCAGCGAGATTGAAAATGCGAGGATGCAGAGGATCATATCGCCTTTCGTTTATTCTTCCAGTTCTCGTTCAAATTCTCCTTCTGCCACCTTCTGCTCGATTTCCTCTTGGATCTTCTTTTCGTCGGCCTCGGAAAGCGCAATGGGATTGTCATTGTAGGTAATCTGCGTAATTTCCACCTCGCCACCTTCGGGAGGATAGCAGACTTCGGGCGGCCCACTGCATACACCAGGATCGTAAGGTGTTGCGTCAAATTCGACCTCGACAGCGATCTCGATGTAGGTTTTGCAGGTCATCGTTCCTCCCTCAGTTGTTTGGCCGCTGCGATGACTCTGCCAACCATCTTGTAATTGTCGTAATACTCGGGGTCATCAATCGCTTGCTGGTCTATAATTCCGTGTCCACAGAGTACCTCCGAAAGCCTGATTCCGTTTGGATGTTTTTGCAGCCGCTCTATCTCGTCCAGGCATTCACCAACCACCCAAACAGGGGGATTTGGGTTTCTGCATTGCGCTCTCAACTCTGCTATTCGTTTCGGTGTCATTGCATCCACGCCTCCATATCGACAGCCTCGTAGCCATCAGCGAGGACCATTCC
>OBLU010006354.1_pt1 | contig 10525 bp, 5 predicted proteins | sample 1518681 | NCBI WGS metagenome assembly OBLU01 (sample SAMEA3539304, study PRJEB22396) | soil metagenome | biome: tundra; feature: field; material: soil | place: USA | collected 2010-05 | depth 0.15 m
AGGAATGCCCGAGTTATAGGTATAGATACCGGAGAGCTGCCAGCCGCCGGCCACTTCCCGCTCGAAGGTATTGCGGTTGCCCCAGGGGTGGCCCTCTCCGAAGGGAAGCTGGTAGACCGCAGTGCCATTAATGATGCTCGGCTCGTCGATGATCCCGCGGCTACGCTCCGTCCGGGGGTTAAGATAGCCGTCACGGTAGGTACCGTTGTTATCGATCTCAGCCGAGAATGAGTAATTGAACATGAACTGCAGGCCGTTGGACATGCGCTCCTTGAAGATGACCTGCGCTGCGTTGTAGTTGGAGTTGGCGATGTTGTCGTAGGTGTCGCCGACGCCGCCATTGTATTGCGGATAGGGCGCCAGCATCTGCGCGATGGTGCCGTTGGCAAAGCTGGAGTAAGGCAGCGTGATCGTCGGATTGATGGCCTGTACCTGCGCCAGCACCGCCGGGCTGTAGACCTTATTGAGAAGGCTGCCGAGGTTGTAGTAGACGGGATTCAGTGAGTTGCTGATGTAGCCTCGGGCGCCGCCGGCGGCTACCGGCAGGAAGTGCGCCTGGCTGCCGACATAGCTCACCGACATTGCCAGGTCTCTTGTGAGCTGATGCTCCAGCCCGACGTTCCAGTTGGTGGCGTAGGGTGCTCGATCGCCCAGGTACGGATCCGCGTAGGCAAGACTGACAGCCGATCCGTGAGACAGGGAGGTGTTATACGTGCCATAGCTGGCGGAGATGATCGGCGGCAGGGCGTAGGCCGGAACGCCACTGTCCAGCAGGAAGGCCGCATCGCCGCCGGCGGAGGATGTGAAGCTGGGAGAGGCAGCCAACCCCTGGACGCCTGTGCCCAGGTAGGTTGCGTTGCGCACGCCGGTTCCGTGCGAGTAGGTGATCGACATGCCGGCCCGGATCACTGTTGTCGGCAGAATGCTGAAGGCGACGCCGATCTGCGGGCCGAAATTCTTGTACCAGATGTTGATCGGTGTGCTGCAGTTGCAGTAGGTGGGAGAAGCGCCATTGCCCGCGAAGACGAGGGCGCCAGGGTTGCCGGTGAGCGGATTGTTGACGGCCGGCGAGAACCAGGTGGAGCGGTTCTGCGCCTCTGTGTATGGCGGATAGTAGTCCCAGCGCAGCCCGAGGTTGACGGTCATCTTCGGGGTCACGCGCCAGTCACCCTGCGCGTAAATCGACAGGTTCCTCATGTGCGCGCCAGTATCAATAAACGGCAACTGGGTGAAGTGGGCATTGTTGACCTGGCCGAGGAAGAAGCTAGCGAAGGAGTTGCCGGTGATGGCCGACTGCTGCGAGCCGCTGTAGAGCGCGGTCTGCGCATTGCTGTAGCCCATCTGCAGCGGCTGGCTCCCGCCGGAGTACTGGAATTCATTCAGCTCCAGCCACTCCTTCGCGAAACCGAAGGTGAGCGAATGCTTGTCATGGACCCACTGCACGTTGTCCAGCAGCGAGAAGTAGTTAGTCATGGAGTTGTAATCCTGGTCGCCGCTCCACTGGGTGTTGGCAACCGTACCCACCGCGCTCGATCCCCCCGACCACGCGACGGTTGGGAAGGACTGGCTGGTCTGTCCGGCCGGCAGGCCAGTGACGCCTCCGTTGGTGCCAAGACCGTAGCCCGGGTTCCGGTAGTCGGGATTGAAGACCGGACCCCAGAAGCGCGTGTAGCCGTACTTGAGCTGGTTGATCAGATTCGATGTCAGGCTGTAGTTGTGCTCCAGCAGGAAGACCTTGTTCTTGGCCTCATAGCCCACTGTGAAACACTGTCGAGCGCTTCAATGCGAACCTTCGATTTTGACTGGATTGCCGTAACTTATTGATTCTGCTCGACCGTTCCTTGTGGCGCACACAGAATTCGAAACACGGCTGCGGCCACCACCGTCGCCACAGCAATGCCGATCAGCACTGGAGGATAGCCAAAACGAGCGTAGCCAGCTCCAGCTATCGCAGCGGAGACGGCTTGCGCAATCGAAATGACCAGAAAATATAGCGCCGCTGCCCCGCTTCGCTCCTCGGCGGCGATCCGATCCATCAGAAGACTCTGCAGACCGGGATCACACATATGCTGCGCCGCCATAAAAGCGCAGTAGAGCACCTCTGCATGCAACACGCCATGGCCTACGGCCAATAAACCTATGGCAGCCGCCGCCGTCAATTGTGCCGCCATGATTCCGGAAATCAAACCAGTTCGGCGCAGTACAAATGGCATCAACAGGACGGCTCCGGCCTGTAAAAGTTGGGCAATCGAGAAAAAGTTGCCCAGATGGGCAGTCGGAACTCCCAGGTATCGCGCAAAGAAAACATTGGTGAATGGGTTGAAGGCGCCCAGGGCCGCGGCCCAGCACGCGGTCGCCAGCAAAAATCGCAGCAGGAAGGGGCTCGGACGCTGAATCCGCCCCGTGGACTGGGAGCGCGCGCCGCTGCTTAGTCGTCTGACGGGCCATGCGGCAAGCGCCGTAAGGACGCACGCCACGACCAACGTAATCTTCTTCGCATCGACCGCGGACACGGCTACTCCCGCAAGTCGAGCCCCCAAACTCTGGCACCATCCCGGCATGTTGCCGCCGACGAATCCGCCCAGGGAGCCGGTGGCAACCGCAACCGCAAACAGCACGCTAAAGGCAAATGGCCGCTTTTGCTCTTCCACAGCGTTTGCGACCGCGGGCGCTATGGAGACGACCCAGCCGCACAACATCACGCCGTCGAAGAATGCGAATGCCAGTTGTGCCGGATACCAGAACAGAAAAACTCTCGCGCCAAAGGCTGCCGCCAGCAACAACAGGCAGATGGTTAACACCTTCTTCAGGCCGAATCGACGCGCGATCATTCCCATTGGAATCGTGCCGGCCATGCTGCCCAAAGCCAGCGCACTGGCCAAAGCGCCCAACGACCTCTCCCTAAAGCCGAGGTCGAGCATTAAGAGGTTATAGAGGAAGAAAAAAACGGATACCCCAAAGTTGAAGAGCAGCGCCGCCATCACCAGCGCCCAGAACTCGCCGTGCGGCGCTCGTTCCGTCCACCAGCGGCCCAGTCGCGCGAGTATCCCAATATGCTGTGAATCGTTCACACGTGCATCGCTGTCAGCGTCCGTTGCGAGATGATCTCAGAGCTTACTTCGCTTTCACAGTCAGGCTGTACGTGGCCGAATGAACCAGAAATCCATCTGTCGCGGACACAGTAATCGTGTAGCTGCCGGGTCCGGTGTACGCCGGATTCTGCGTCGGCAGCTTGCCCGAGCATCCCGTCATCGACCAGCCAATCGCTGCCAATAGCACGACCATCAAGCCGGACCGCAACATCGTGCCCGCCCGCCTGCGCGTCCGCCAAAGCAGTAAGCCGCTGCCCACAACAATCGGCCACAGATAGCCACCGAACACGCCATAGCCAATCACCGTGTACTGCGAGGTGGTGATCATGCTGATCACGTCGGTCACCGTGGAAGTAGGAGTCAACGAAGCCGTCGCCGCGCCACAACTCGATGCGACCGCCCCACCGACCGAGCACGTCAGCGTGAGCGGCGCCGCAAACCCCGCCAATGGCGTCAGCGTCGCCGTCGTGCTGGTCCCGTCCCCCGCAATCACGGTGCCCGACGGGGGGTTGATGATGATCGTAAAGTCAATGCCGTTGCCGGTCATCGTCACATTCAAGCCGCTGTACAGCAAGCTGCTCGAATTCACCCCGACCGTCCCATTCTGGGGTCCAATCGATGTCGGCAGGAATGTCACCTTGACCGCGCAAGTCGCCAGCGCGGCGAGCGTACTTCCGCAAGCCGCCGTGCTCACCGAATACTGGCCCGTCGTCACAAACACCGGGACCGGCAGCGGCCCGCCAGCCAGACTCGTCAACGTCAGGTTCTGCGAGGCGGAGGCCCCCACATCCAGGTTGCCAAAGCTCAGCGTAGTCGGCGACAGCGAGAACCCGGGCGTCCCCGTCCCCGTCAGCGAAGCCGTCAGCGTGTTTCCCGCGGAGACCACGGCAAGTGTCCCAGTGCGCACGCCCAATGCACTCGGCGTGAACACGACGACGATCTGGCAACTCGCGCCGCCGGCAACCGAAGCGCAATTGTTCGACGTGATACTGAAGTCGGTATTATTTCCGCTAATGGCCGCAGACGTTACCTGCGAGACGAAACTCGAATTGTTCGTCCAGGTGAAGGTCTTCGGTTGGCTCGGGTAGCCGATTGCCTCAGAGCCAAAGTCCTGACTGGTCGGCGCAAGCGACGGCTGTCCACCTTCATCCGTCAACTCGAACAGCATGTACTCCAGCAGCTTCTCCTGCGGAGTCATCACGCCAGAGGTGCATTCCGTCGGAAAGGATTTAGCCGGCGAACTACTGCCATTCTCAACGTGATACTCGTTGTACAGAACGCGGCCGCACTGATTTATCACAGTACCAGCCGGCGCGATCGGCGTATCGAAGACGAACTGCATGACGGGATTGTTCGCGGCAGGATCGTTCAGTGTTAGCCAGGACTGCGTTGGCGCAATGACGCCGTTCAAGTCGTGCTTGAGGGTATTGATTTGCATCTGACCCGGGGTCGTCGAAGCGCCGACGTTCTGTAACCATGTTGAAAGGGTCTGCCCCGCCGTGAAGCTGGTGTCCACCGTTGCCAAGCCGTCGGGATACGTTCCCTGATTCACGGTCCAATTGGCGACGCCATTGAAGGGAGCGTTCTGGTACATCCATGCGTAGCTGTAGTGACTGGAATACACTCGACCGCCAGCATTTGCGAATGCAATGAAATTGGCCAACTCCTGCGTGCCCAACGCACCGGCTACCACGTTATTATTGGGAGTTCCCTGGCAAGGCAGCATCAAGACGTCATACGAATTGAGCGTTGAAGCGTTCTCCATCAGCGTAGCCTGGCTGGGGGTTGCCGCATCGATCCCCGAGCCGGGGCCGCCGTTCCCTGTGTACAGGTTGATCCGCCCAGAGCCGGTGGGATCGGTGAACTCGGAATCATTTATCCCGACCTTGCGCAGGATGCACTCCACTTGGTCGACCGCTCCGGTAGCGATCGCAATCTTGGGGATATCTCCCTGCGCCTGGTTCTGCGGCATGACCGCAAAAGTGGGTGGCATCGCAGTATTGGCGCAGGCCGTTACGCTGGGGATCACCAACTGCCGCCGCCACCGGCCCGACACGATCACCAGTGGGATATTGCTCGTGACCGGCACATCGATCAACGTAAAGTTCCCATTCACATCCGTCGTCGTGCCCACCAGCGGCGAACCGGACGGAGGAGCCCCCACCACCGGGCAACTCACCCCAGGGGTAAACGGATCAACCGGCGCATTCGGGATATACACCGTCACATTCGGCAGCGGATCCGTGCCATTGGGCGCATACACCGTACCCGTGATGGAGGTCGTCGCGCTACCCGAGCACGTGACTTGCTGCAGGCACAGGCCGGTGCACGTCTGGCCAACGGCATTGGCGCCAAACCCGAGCAGAACGATAATCAGGACAATCAGCAAAGCGGAGCAAACGCGCATAATGTACCAGCCAAGTGATACATGAGACCTGTTACCATGCGCAAGAGTTTACATGCCGATCCAATATCGGCCGCATTATTTCGCGCATGTGCGGCCATTTAGATCCATGCTTCTATTGCAATAATATCCGCGCGGCAGCGATTTTTCACCCAGAATCATTCACCCGGACGCGAATCATGCCGCCTCAAATGATACTCTGGCGCAGCCGTGTAATCGCCACGTTGAAGGGATCGTCTATGCCAGGCAGGAGAGTGGGATGATCGACTGGTCGCCCCGGGGAGAAAGCCTTCCTCATCGTCGAAATCGGAGCATTAATAGACCCCCCACCCCGGCCAGACTGCTCCGTTCCGTAGCAGCAGCGGCCCTCTTCGCCATCTCGGTGGCCTGCTGCGCGCCCCCGTCCGCGCATGCGCAAAGGAGAGAGACCGCCAGCCGTGCGGGTGACCTCCAGGTCGGAGGCGGCTTCGTATTCGCCAAATCAGGCTACAACTTCACGCCTATTCATCTGCTCGGCGCCGCAGCCTACACCACATTCGATTGGAGGACCCACTACGGAGCCGAATTCGACTTCCGGCACAACCGATCGTCCGCGGACTCAACCGTCTACGAGCGAACCTACGAGATTGGCCCCCGCGTGTACCTCATCCGCGGAGCGTTCGAACCCTACGCCAAGGTTCTGATCGGACGCGGAGTCTACAACTTCCACAACAGTATCGCCAACGTGGCGTACAACATCTATACCTTTGGCGGCGGAGCCGACTTCAGGGTCAGGCGTTCCCTCAACGTTCGAGCCGACTACGAGTACCAAAACTGGATGGGCTTTCCCTTGGGAACTCTCCACCCCAACGTCTTCACCATCGGCGTCGCATACCACTTCCACGAATAGCTCGCCCGCGCCCGCGCGCGGCGATCAACCCTTCGTCACAATCGTCACCGCACCCGGTTCCAGCGCCGGAGACGACGCGGCAATCTGTATGTTCCCAGCCCTGGCAGACGATTGCACCACCGCAAGGCACAGCCCGCTGAACGCCTTGCAATGGTTCACCTTATAACTGTCGTGGCTCTGCGGATTTCCATTGTCCACGCCAATCAGCCTCCCCTCGCCTTCCACCCTGAAGGTGATCTCGTTCTCCGCGAGCGGCACCACACGCCCCTGCTGGTCCAGAACCTCCACCATAAGGTGCGCGACATCGCGCCGATCCGCGCCGATCTCCGTGCGGTCCGAGGTCAGCCGAATCGCCGCCGGCACTCCCGTAGTCGAAACCTCCATCGTGACCACTGCAACCCCATCCTTCGTCCCCACCGCCTTCAGAGTTCCCGGCTCATACGGCACATCCCAGGACAGGTGCAGATCCGCCGTAGTCCGCAGCGTCCTCTCCCGGGGCGCCAGGTTTCCATACCTCTCCTGCATCCCATAGCGCGGAAACTCGTAGCCTCGCACCCCGACTGACCTGCCATTGATGAAAAGCTCCACGGTGTCGCAATTCGTATAACAAGTCACCGGAATAAACTGCCCTTCCCTGCCCTTCCAGTTCCAGTGCGGAAACAGATGCACCATCGGCTTGGCGGTCCACTGGCTCTGATAGAAATAGAACCCATCCTTCTTGAACCCGCACGTGTCGATCGCGCCCGATGACGACGCCTTCGCTGGCCAAGACGCCTCCCCCAGGTAGTCGATACCCGTCCACATAAAGTCGCCCGAAACATAGTCGTACGCGCCGACAAACTTCCACAGTTGTTCCGTATCGATGCCTCTGCCGGCGCCACCCCTCGGACGCGCAGAAGTCGCAACCGCTCCACCCGCAAGCGCTGCAGCAGGAACCAGCCCGCGATAGTCGCCGCGAACCCCACCCATCCCGCTGCTCTCAGTCCCAATCACAGGCCGCTGCGGAAACGCATCGTGATCGATGCTGTAGTACAACTGCGCGCGTTCCCGCCAGCGATCCACGTAGTTGTAGCCCACCACATCGAGCTGCGCGAGAAACTCCGGCCGCACCGTCTGTGACACCGGCTCCGACGCAATATGGTCGCACGCAACCGTCACCGGCCGAGTCGGGTCCTCCGCATGAAAGACCTTAAGCAGCCTGCGCAGCGTATCCGCGCCCTCCGCAGCACCCTGGTCGGGAACCTCATTTCCCGCGCTCCAAAGCACCACCGAAGGATGATTGCGGTCGCGATGAATAAAGTTCATCAGATCGCGCTCATACCACTCATCGAAATACAGGTGATAGCCATTGCGCATCTGCCCTTTGGGCACCTTCCACTCGTCGAACGCCTCGTTCATTACGAGAAAGCCCATCCGGTCGCAAAGGTCCAGAAACTCCGCCGCATACGGATTGTGACTCGTCCGAATCGCGTTGCATCCCATCTCCCGCAACAGCGTCAGCCGCCGTTCCCACATGCGCTCCCGCACAGCCGAACCCACGCACCCCGCCTCCTGATGCAGGCAAGCCCCATTCAACTTGACCCGCTCTCCGTTCAGCAAAAATCCGCGCCGCGGATCGAACACCGCCTCACGAATGCCAATAGGCGTCTCATACACATCCACCACCTGGCCCGCTTCACGCACGCTGCTCCGCACCGTATACAGGTACGGATTCCCCGGCGACCAAAGGCTCGGCTTCTCGACCGTCATACGTTGCACAAATTCGTATTCCCCCTGCGCGCCAACCGTCTGAAACGCATCCTGCGTCCCGACCACCTTGCCATCCTTGTCCACAAGTTCCGTCGTCAGCGTACACAGCGAACCAGCCTTGCGGTCATTCGCAACCCGCGTCTTCACCTCGACAATCGCCGACTCCTTCGACACCCGCGAACACGTAACGAAAGTCCCCCAATACGCAACCCGCAACGCATTCGTCTTCGAAAGCCAGGTGTGCCGATAAACTCCCGAACCCGAATACCACCGGCAGTTCGTCTGGCGCGAGTTGTCCACCTTCACCGCAACCACATTCTCCCCATCGAACTTCAGATACGGCGTCAACTCATAAGCAAACGGCACATATCCATAAGGCCGCAGCCCCAGGTACTGCCCGTTGATCCATACCTCGCTGTTTTGATACACCCCATCAAACTCCAGCGTAACCACCCTGCCGCGATCCGCCGCAGCCAAGCGAAATCGCCTCCGGTACCAACCAATCCCCGTCGGCAGATACGCCCCAGTCCCAGCGCTCGGCTCACTCTCACCAAACGGCCCCTCGATGCTCCAGTCATGCGGCAAGTCCACATCGCGCCAACCCGCATCCGCAAAGCCCGGCATCTGCGCGCCCGCAGCATCGCCCTTCAAGAACTTCCAACCGAAATCGAAACTCTCCCGCAATCTCGCCGCAGCACCGTCCTTGGCAAGCAACCCTTGCGCCCGGCCAACATAGGGAGACAACGACGCCGCCACCGCTCCCAGCGCAGCCTGCGCCAGAACATCCCGCCTCGTCATCCATCTCCCTGATTCTTCATCACTGCGCGCCATGGGTATCGCTCCTGCCTCGAAATACTATTGACGCGCCGCGGTCTTGTCATTCATGGTTGTCATTCTCTTGGTTCTCATACCCTTGGTTGTCATTCCCGAAGGGAATCTGCTTTTTCCCTTTCTCCCCTCATTGCTTAATTCAAACAAGCGTTTTATACTCATGTTTGAATATGATCAGCACTCGCTCTCGACCAAGCCTGAAGACCGTGAAACGCACTCGCCGCCCGGCAACCTCGGACCCGACGCGCGACAAACTACTCGACGTCGCCGGCCGAATCTTTGCCGACCGGGGCTACCGCGCCGCCACCATTCGCGAGATATGCGTCGCCGCCGGGGCAAACGTCGCCGCCGTGAACTATCACTTCGGCGACAAACTGGGGCTGTATACCGAGGCCGTGCAGCAATCCATGCGCGCTGCCGAAATCGAGGCCGTCAAGAGCGCGCTCGACCTGCTTGCGCCTCCCGAAGACATCCTGCGCGCAGTGATCCGAGTTCGCCTGCAGAGCATCTGCAAACGAGACCTGCCGGATTGGCATTTTCGTATCCTGGCCCACGAACTCGCACAGCCCACACCCGCGCTTCGGCACCTTGTCAATAAAATCGGCCGGCCGATCTTTCAACGCCTGCTGGGACTCATCGGTGGAATGATCGGCTTGCCCGCCGACGACGACAAGACGCGCCTCTGCGCCATCAGCGTAATGGGACAAATCCTCGTCTACGTCTTTGCCAGTCCCCTGCTGGCGGGCGTCTGGCCCGAACTCAAGATGACGCCCGAACAGGTGGATCGCATCGCCGACCACATCGCGGATTTCTCTCTGTCCTATATCCACAACTTTCGCTCGACGACTTTCGCGCAAGGCACAAATGGAATCAAACGAGCAGCACAACCGAGGCTAAGCAAATGACCACATCCACTCCTCTCAGCCCGCCGCCCCAAACCGAGACGCGAACGCAGCCAGTCGCCGTCGACAACGCAAAGGCCGCCGGAAGCTCACCATCCGATGCACCCGAGGCCGCGCCGCCGACCTCGCAGCGGCGCCGAACCGCGATGATCGTAGCGGGCGTCGTCGTACTCATTGCGGCAGCCGTCCTTATCTGGAAGGTCTTCTTCGCCGCGCCCGCCGTCCCCGCCAGCATCGTCGCCGTCAGCGGCCGCATCGAGGGCGACGACTCCGCGGTAGCCTCGAAGACCACCGGGCGCATCCTCGAAGTGCGCGTGCGTGAGGGCGACACCGTCAACGCCGGCGACCCCATCGCCATCCTCGACGACGCCCAGATCCGAGCGCGCGAGGACCAGGCCCGCTCCGCTCTCGCGGCAGCCGAAGCCAAGGGCGAAGCCGCGCGCGAGCAGATCGCCGTCCTTCAGCAGCAACTGCTGCAGAGCCGGCTCGAGGTAGGCCAATCGAAGTTCGATACCGAAGGCCACATCAAGCAAGCCGAGGCAGAACTCGCCACCGCGCAGTCTGAACTTGCCCAGCAGGAGGCGGCCTATCAGATCGCCGCGTTCGACAGGGACGCCTACACCCGCCTCGCAAAATCCGGAGCCGTCTCCGAGCGCCA
>OBLU010006356.1_pt1 | contig 10523 bp, 2 predicted proteins | sample 1518681 | NCBI WGS metagenome assembly OBLU01 (sample SAMEA3539304, study PRJEB22396) | soil metagenome | biome: tundra; feature: field; material: soil | place: USA | collected 2010-05 | depth 0.15 m
GAAATATAGTCGTTTGCTGTGACGGAACCGGGAATGAATATGGGTCCGCCAACTCGAACGTTGTGAAGCTCTATTGGACGTTGTCTGCGCAGGACAAGCAAACCGCCTACTATCACCCCGGTGTCGGAACGATGGGGGCGAGAAATGCCCTGAGTGCGGTCGGAAAGTGGTGGACACAGGTAAGGGGGCTGGCGTTCGGCTATGGCTTCTCCGACAACATCGCCGACGTTTATTCGTTCCTGATGGGAGAGTTCAATCCCGGCGACCAGGTCTTCATCTTCGGCTTTAGTCGCGGCGCTTACACCGCGCGCGCACTCTGCGGATTGCTGCATATGTGTGGGTTGCTCACCCCGGGGAATGAGGCGTTGATTCCGTACGCTCTGCGACTTTACAAGAGCAATGATCCCTGCAAGTTTGAGATTGCCGCCGGTTTCAGAACAACTTTCAGTGTCCCCTGCACACCCTATTTCCTGGGACTGTGGGACACCGTGAGCTCAGTGGGGTGGATTCTCGATCCCATTCACACCAAGGGCGGCCACTTACCCTACACCGCGACCTTGCCGGACATTCCTGTCCTGCGGCAGGCGGTATCGATTGACGAGCGTCGTGCGTTTTTCCGTCAGAACCTGATCCATGAACCGACGCCAGCGGGTCAGAATTTAAGACAGGTGTGGTTCGCAGGGGTCCACTCGGATGTCGGTGGCAGTTATGCCGAAGCTGAGAGCGGGTTGTCGAAGATTACGCTGCGCTGGATGTTGTGCGAGGCGCAATCCGCCGGGTTGCGGTTGAATCCGCAAAAGGTGATCGATGTGTTAGGCGGCGAGGCTCCGTACGTCCCGCCGGATCCCAAGGGACAGCTGCATAAATCGCTGCACGGCGTCTGGTGGCTGGGCGAATTCTGGCCAAAGTGTTTTTTCTATCCCGTGCCCGTGCCGGGACAAGCTGCGCCCAAGTGGAAGCGCGGTATCACGGTTAACCTGGGGCGCGCCAGGCTGATTCCAAACGGTGTCCATATCCATCAAAGCGTTTTTGATCGGATGCGCGAGGTACCGAACTACAGGCCCAAGAATCTACCGCAGCAATACGTCACGGAACCGGAAAATACCTGCGAACTGGCGCCACGACCAGTGCATGAACAGCAGGCGGCCGCTCTGCCCAAGCCACCCATGCTCAAGCGTCCCAGCGTCGTCGCTGCGCTGGCGTTGCTGGTTGTATTTGCCATATGCGCAGCAGCAATTGCGGTTTTCACCCTACACAACAGCCTGGAGGTGCCGAAGATCGAAAGGCCGAAGGAAGTCGCCTGGCTTCCCCAGAACTGGACGGAAGACCAGCGTCATCGTTATTACCACACGGCGCAAGGAAGTGAGCTTCTACCTTACGCATGGTTTCTGGCGCTTGAGCAGCCGCGTTTCACCATCAAGGGAGCGCCTCCATTCAGGGAAAACTCCTACTTGCAAGGCTTCGGCTTTATTCCGGACCCCGCCTACCAGCAAAATCCCGACGGGTTGCCGGTGGGATTCGCGCGCGACGATCGTTTCGTTGATCCCTACAGCGGACAGAAGTCCGTAGTGCTCGGCATGACTTGCGCGGCCTGCCATACGGGCGAATTGTTTTATAACGAAAAGGCGATTCGGATAGACGCAGGTCCATCGCTGATCGATCTGCAGAAGTTCACTGAGGCCCTAGGTCTCGCAGTGACCTGGACTTACTACGATCCTTTGCGCTTCCGCCGATTTGCGGACCGGGTACTTGGACCCAACCACGCGCACGCCGACCAGGTGCTCTTGCGTAGGGCGCTCAAGTATTATCTCGATACCAGTTTTACTGAGTTCAAAGCGACACGCCATCTCTTCCCGACCCCTGAGGGTTACGGCCGCACCGACGCGCTGGCCAGGATCGGCAACTTCGTCTTTGGAACCGAGCTGAACAATAACAAGAACCTGGTGGTCGGCGACGGCCCGGTGAACTTCCCGCCGGTCTGGGATGCATCCTGGATGGACTGGGTGCAATACAACGGCTCCATCCAGCAGCCTATGGGGAGAAACGTGGGCGAGGCGCTGGGTGTGCGGTCGCGCATCAATCTTCTAGGTTATCCCGGAGAGCAGTTTCAGAACACCATTCACGTCGAGAATCTCCACGAGATCGAGCTCTTGCTCGGCGGCCCGGAGCCGGGGACAGGCGTCTGGTCGCCAAAGTGGCCGGAGGACACTCTCGGAAAGATCGATCGCGACGCAGCCGGCAAAGGCGAAAAACTCTATGACGAACTATGCCTGCACTGCCACCAGGCGCCCATGTTCTCCGACGAGGGCCGCAAGCCGGAGCATTGGACGAATACTACGGACAGCGAAGGAAGCCAATTCTTCAAAGTAACCATGATTCCCCTGGCTGAGATCGGGACCGATCCCAAGGAAGCGCAGAACTTTTATAACCGGACCGCCGATAGTGGACCGCTGGGAAAAGGGATCATATCTGCCCGCGACGGCCTTAAATACATTACGCAAAGGCTGATCGATCAGGCCTACACCGAGCTTAAGCTTTCGCCGCAACAACAGGAGGAATGGAACGGCTACCGGAAAAACGAACTGCTGGCGCCGCTGGCATACAAGGCGCGGCCCCACAACGGCATCTGGGCTACGCCTCCTTACCTTCACAATGGTTCCGTTCCCAACCTGTTTGCGCTGCTATCACCGGTTTCGGAGCGGCCGAAAGTTTTTTACCTCGGGAACAAGCAATACGACCCCGTCAAACTCGGTCTCAACACCAACCGCCTCAAAGGCGCCTCTGAGTTTCGCACCGATCTCCCCGGCAATTCGAACGCAGGGCATGAATTCAACGACGGTCCAAAGGGCAACGGCGTGATCGGCCGCAAGCTGTCCGAAGAGGAACGAATGCAGATTATCGAGTACCTGAAAACGCTGTAAGCGGTCCGTCGAGGTGGCGATGGTAGCTGTTGGCGTCGGGGAAAGAAAGTCACGCCGGGGTGCAACGGCCGTCACTTGATTCCGGCAGGGATTCTGCTACGCTGCCTTGTCGCTTTGTCCCGGAGTCTGGCCGTGTACCTGGTAAGGGAGAGGTGTTGCAAAAGTAGGCCACCAATGGGACAATTTTGGGCTGTGCTGGTCGAACCACCGTTTGAACATTCGCTCTCCAACGTGTGGGTTTCCAGCGTCAAACAAATTAGCGATGGTAGTTGAGTACTTTACCCGAAATTTCCATCTCGCAGGCGACTAATCGGCCTGTACCGCCCAGGGTGATGAAAGCGGTACGCATATCGGGGCCACTTTTGGCTTCATACGAAAACCTGTGCAATCAGGTTCTGGGCGTTCGTGAGGAATGCCGTCTTACATGCTCTTGAGGTTTCAGAAAGCAGCTGTGCGAGGAAATTATGAGACCGGAAACCAAGCTTTTTCAATGCGTTTGAGATTTTTGACCATACGAGAGAAAACATAATGGCTTCCGCTTCCGCACTTTTCCGGCCTGCCTTATACCGCTTTTTGAACTGCGCGAAATGCAAGGCGTACTGTTCATTGCGCGAGAGAAGGCGCCAGTAAAGTTCTACGATCTCATCGACCGATACACCGTATGGTGAAAAAACTCATCCTCGCAAGGAAGGGAAGTTTACCCGACCGAAGGCTCATGCCGCTTCCCGCTCATAAGCCGGAGATCTTCCGTTATCACATGAGTGCGTGATGGCCCCATTTATTCTTGCCTCTATTTGCATCGCCTACTACGCTTGAGGTGCTCCGTCCACCTTATTGTGCTTGCGGTACTTGGGGTGATGCTCATGCGCCACTTTCACCCGCGCCCTTGCTGCATCGGGTTACTACTCGTCTGGGCAGTTTTCGCTCTTCACGGACAAGACAAAGCTCCCACGCCGTGGCAAGGCGCCGCCTTCTCGGCGAGTCCCCGGGACGTCAGGAACGCCGCTGCGAAGATCAAAGCCGATCGATATTCGTCGGCTACCATCCTCAGCGACGAGATTTTCATAAGCATTGACGCGGCCAACCGCGTTATCCACCGCCAGCACTTCGTTTACAGGGTGGACAGCAGCGACGCGATGCGCTGGGCGGGGATCGTCGAAGCGTTGTATTCGCCGTGGCGGCAGAAGAAACCCGACATCCGCGCGCGAGTTATCACCGCCGACGGAAGGGTCAGTACGCTGAATGCGAGTGTGCTGACCGAGGCGCCCGCGCATGACCAGCGTCCAGATATCTACGAAGATGAGCGTGTTGTATCCGGCCCGCTGCCCTCGGTGGGACCGGGATGCATCGTGGAAGAACAGATTGTCACCGAAGATACAAGGCCTCTCTTCGGCAGCGGCATCATGCACCGCTTATTGGTGGGCTACGACGATCCCATGGTGCACACTCTGATTGAGCTGCGTGCACCCACCTCACTCAACCTCCGCTACAGGGTTCGCGGGCCGGCGTCGGTAAATACTTCGCAAACGCAGGAGAACGGCTTCAGCACGATTCGATTCGAGCAGGTCAACATTCCGGCGGTAGAAATTCCGGAACGCAATACGCCTTCAGACTTCGAGCCCGTTCCCGCGATCGACTACTCGACTGGAGAGTCATGGGGTGCGATTGCCGCTGCCTACTACAACCAGATTGGCGCTGCTATCCGGCCCGGCGAAGTCTCAGCGCTGCTGGAGGGGGCATCGGGATTGAAGGGCGACGCGCTGGTTCGCCGAATTGCCACCAACCTTCACCGGCGCATTCGTTATACCGGCCTGGAGTTCGGAGCTTCCGCGATCATCCCTCATCCCGCCGGCGAGACTTTGAAGAGCGGCTACGGCGACTGCAAGGACAAAGCGGTTGTCCTGGTTTCGGCGCTGAAGGCGGCGGGCATTCCGGCGCAGATTGCGTTGCTGAACATCCGCGGAGATGACGATGTATCGCCTGAGCTGGCGGGCATTGGCGTGTTCAATCACGCTATTGTCTACGTCCCGGGAAATCCGGGAATGTGGGTTGATGCCACGGCGCAGTACTACGAACCCGGAGATCTACCGTGGACCGATCAGGGACGTCTGGCGTTACTCATCGGACCGGATACTCGCAACCTGGTTCGCACCCCCGTCAATCAGCCAGCACAGAACGCCAATACTCATCGCGGCGAGTATTACCTGCCGGAACACGGGAACGCCAAGATCGTCGACACATTTGAATCGAACGGTGTCCAAGCCGCTGTGCTCCGCGGGCAGTACGACCAGGAGGAGACCCAGAAAAGTCGCGACTACCTTGAATATTATGCGCGCACCCGGTTCCTCGCCGAGGGTGTCACCAAGACCGAACACACTAGCGGCGACGACCTGACGCAGCCGTTCCGGCTCAAGCTGACAATCGATCAGGCGCGCAGCGGGGTGTCGGCGCTGAAAAGTGCGCAAGTGGCAATTAACCCCGAGAACCTGCTCTGGGGCTATCAAGGATACGTTTACTTTCCGGACGTGACGGCCACATCCGGACCTCCCGAGTGGAAGCTGCGAGAGCATGACATAGAGATTCAGCCGTTCGTTACGGACTGGCATTACCGGATCGTACCCGCGCCGGGGTTCGGTTATCCGGTCCTGCCGAAGGATGTCGACCGCTCAATTGGCCCGGCGAAGCTGGTGCAGCACTATCAGCTAAATCCCGATGGATCGGTTGAGTTCCACTGGCATTTCGATTCGGTGAAGGCACGCTATACCCCAAGTGAAGTTCAGGCGCTCCAGCGCGATGTTAACGAGTTGCTGAACGTGAACAGTGTTGAAATCGTATTCAAAGAAAACGGCGCCCTTCTGCTCTCGCAGGGTAAGTTGCGCGAGGCGTTCGCCTACTACGGCGCGCAGGTGCGGCGACAGCCGAACGATGCCATTTACCAAATGAACATCGCCACAACGCTGATCGAAGCCGGCTTTGGCGATCAGGCGCGCGAGGAAGCAATTCGGGCCACCCGGTTGGATCCTACCAATGTCGATGCATGGGTTGACTTGGCATTTATTCTTCGGCATGACACTGTGGGTCGTAATAGGCATTTGGGTTTCGACCTCGATGGCTCCATTGCGGCGTATCGGAAGGCAATCGAACTAGATCCCCGGGAGTGGAGGAACTACGCCGATCTGGCGCTGTTGTATGAGCTCAACACCTCCGGCGAACGTTATGGCCCCGGGGCTCGCCTCGAGGATGCCGTCACGGTCTTGCGAAAGCTAGTGAAGCTCGATACAGACAACGGCGAGGAGTACACCAACCAACTCCTGTATGCCCTGTTCTATGGCAGCCGGTGGAATGAGGTTCTACAGACTGCCGCGTCGTTGCCCAGCAGTTCCACACGAGAAGCGATTGTTCTCGCTGCCATTGCGGCCCGCGACGGGTCGCAGGCGGCGGTGTGAGAGGCTGAAAGCCGCGACTCGAACAGCCACGCACGCGGCCAAGTTCTCCTTGCGGCGTCAATCCTCCTGGTCAAGAGCAGACGGTACGCCCCGGCGGTGGCGCTGATGAAGGCGGCTCTTCCAGGCCAGGACGATCCTTCGCAGTTGCGCGCTCGAATCGAACTGACTCGGAAAGCGCGTCCGACAATGGAACTGCTTCTTCCTACCGGGAACCCGCAGCGCGTCGTGCAGGACTATCTTCTCGTGCTGTTGAATCCGAATTCTCAGCTTTCGGATTACACGCGGCTTGTCACGGTTGACCCGGCAGACGAGAAAGACGAGCTCAAGAAGAGCATGGAGGAAGGGTTGCGCCTCCGCTCCGAACTGACATCGCAAGGTGCTCCGTTGTGGGTCGCGCAGGATATGACATTGGCCAACCTGCAGATGTTTACGGAAGGCGACGAAGCCTCTGGTTTCCGGATTCGTGTGCTCAGCTCTACCAACGACGCTCGCGTCGCTCTGATCTCGAAGCGCAACGGACACTATGTCATCGTTGGCATGACCGACTACGTTGCTATGGTCGGCGATGAAGTGCTCCGCCGGCTTGCCGGCAACGATCTCAAAGGGGCAAGGCTCTGGCTGGATTGGACGCGCGAGGAGGTCAAAGCCAATGCCGGTGATGATCTGCTGGGCGGCTCGGTGTTCTCCCGCTTCTGGACCCGAGGCGACGATCCGGACCCAGCCAGGATGCGGATGGCTGCCCTGTCGCTGCTGGTGGGATCTTCGGAGATCCGGCAGTACCTTACTGAGTTGACGGTCGCAAGAGCGTCGGCGGCCGACGCCGCTACGGCCGACAGAATCGACCTGTTGCTCGCCTATGCTGCCTACATCCTGAAGAACTGGAAGCTCTACCACGATGTCGCGGTGCGACTGCTGGCCGCGCATCCTTACTCGGAGTTCACGCTCGGAACGGCGGTTGGTGCCGCTATCTACAGTCACGACTGGAACTTGGGACAGAAGGCCATCGCCGCGCGACTCTCCCGCATGCCGGATGATCCTGTGGCAATACGGAATGCGGCTTCGCTGGCAGAAGGCAAAGGGGAGTTCGCTCAGGCCCGCAATATTCTCCGGCCGCTCATTGACAGCAGGCGCGCAACCATGAATGACATCAATAGCTATACCTGGGACGCACTGCTGGTTGACACGGTGAGCGATGACGATATTGCCCTGATGGAACGCGCCATTGCGTCGAAGAAAAGGAACTCGTTTGCGGAGATTCATACGCTGGCTTGCCTCTATGCCGTTAAAGGAAAGACGAAAGAAGCACGTGATCTACTGATACGGGCCATGGACCTACAAGGCATCGAACAACCGGATGAAGCGATCTGGTTCGGCTTCGGGTTGATCGCCGAGCAATATGGCTTGAAGGACGTCGCGCTTTCGCTCTATCGGCGGGTGGAAGTCGTACCCGATCCAACGCCAGGTTCCATCTACAACCTGGCATTAATGCGGGAGAAACTCATACATTCGAGCGCCACCACAGCGAGTGCCACCGCGGCAACGAAATAGCGCATTTTCGGCCTCGCCTGCCTCCACCTTGGGAACACTCCCGGATGACAGGCAAACTGGAAGTTATTCCGGGCCAGAAGTCTGTTCTGGGAAATCTGCCACTGGCAATCACTGAAATTGCTCCCGAGCGACGAACATCCGGAGGCCTACCAAGGGTCGGAATCCGAAGAGACTAGTCGTGGCTGCAAGCCGCGCCTTTTCAAACCGATCGAGTTTCTTGACCTTACGAGATGATCTTCTTCGTCAGATTCAGTTCATCGACAGCCTTTTCGATTTGGCAGCCTAAGAACGCACGACAGACGCTCGGCGACAAACTTGTCTGCATTTGAAACTTGCAACACTACCTTTTCGATACTATCCCGCTTTTCATGTGCAGCTCCAACTCTCGCACCTATTTTAGCTGCGCTCAGCGTAACCCGCACCCCCGCAAGTGGAAGCCTCTCATGGTTCGATAAGGTGGGTGACCAAGCCTTTAGTCGGCACAGTATTACCGCCGGATTCTCATTTCCGGGTGACCCACCCGCCAAACGAGCGAGCACCCACGGCCCCAGAATAGTCCGTTACGCGGCAGCAAACTTGTCGTAAAGCGCTGTGTTGACTACACTGCGCCTGTGACCCGCCGGCAAAGCACTGAGGGATTCGTCGCGCGTGCTTCTGATCGTCTCGAGCCGACACGCACCCGCGTGGCTTTTTCATTGTTCGAAGGTGATTTAGTCAACCGCGGGTTCGACGCCATCGGACTGCGCAGCCGGCGCGGCATCGACCTGATGCTGCGGAGTCTGCTGCTGATGGGCACAACCTGGGGCGTAGTGGCCGTTGCCGCACTCCTGTCCACCCAGGTTCGTGGCGTACCGGCCAGCGAAAACTTTTTCAAGGACTTCGCCGCCTACCTGCAATTCATCATTGGCCTGCCGCTGTTCGTTGTCGCCGAGCGCATCGTCAGTGAGCACACGCGCGAAGCAGCCAACTACTTCCTCGTCTCCGGTGTGGTTTCCTCAGCCGACATTCCGCTGGTAGAAGCGCTGCACCGTCAGATCGAACGACTCAGAAAATCGACCGTGCCGGACGCGCTATGCATAATCCTCGCCTACAGCCTTGCCCTCGTAACCATCGGGCCCAAAACGACCAGCATCTGCCCGAGTTGGCACACCACGCCGAATCCCGAATGGAACGCGACCGCCGAACAAGTACGCCAGGAGCAGCGCGCAGCCTGCAGCGAGCTGCTGCGACAGCGGCAAGCGGAGGCAGCGGCCCGCGATGCAATCCAGGGGGCCGCAAAGGAGCCTGCCGCCGAGCCCAAGCGTTATCCGTCGCACCTCAATCTGGCGGGATGGTTGGAGATGTTGGTTGCGCTGCCGCTGCTGAATTACTGGTGGCTGCGCTGGATATGGAAGATCATCCTGTGGTCGTGGTATCTATGGCGGATGTCGCGGCGCCAGTTGGTGCTGACAGCTACCCATCCGGACGCGACCGGCGGCATCGGTTTCATCAGCGACGTACAAACCAAGTTCGGGTTTGTCATCCTGGCCTACGGCGTCAGCAACATCGCCTCCAGCGTCTCCTACCAGGTGGGCGTGGAGCACGCGCCTTGGTCGCTGTACACCGTCTGGTGCCCGCTACTGATCTTTGTGGTCGCCTCACCCGCGCTGTTCACGCTACCGTTGTTCATGTTCACCAAGCAGCTTTACCGTGCCAAGAAGCGCACTCGCGAGGAGCTGTACGAAAAGGTCGGCGAGTGTACCCGCGCCTTCGATAGTGCCTGGCGAGGCGCCAAGCCAGGTGTGGCTTTGCAGAACGAACTATTCGCATGGCAGCAGCTTCGGCATCTGTTCGAGCACGTCGAAAAGATGCGGATCGTTCCGTTCGATCTGCGCTCCCTCAGCGAATTGGTCGGCCAGACACTGGGCTCGCTGGTCCCACTGGTCGCCTATCTCAACCTTCCCGAATGGATAACGAAGTTGCTCGAGAGCACGTCACACTGGTTCCATTAGTTGATTGGGTGACCCAGGTAACCTGTTGCAGGTCGAGTACTCGGAAGTGAATAAAAACAATGGAGGCGCCGGGCTTACACATGCGTGCCCTGGAAAGATGGCAAACCCGGCCAAATGCTCGTAGCAAAAGCTGACGAGCAAGAGCAGATACTTCTTACGAGTCTCGACATAGATGAGATTCGCGCATTCAGGAACTCCGAATCATGGCGTATGCAGTATCAACGTGGTGGGTCCTCAGGCCAATTCCCCGTGTAGTTGACTCGGGGATTGGTCGAGGGCACAGCTCCGAGCGCATGACGAGCTAACCGGACATAACCCGAAAATGGGGTAATGTCCGAATTGCCCACCAAGAACCAACTAACAACACTCTTTCGGTCCGGGTCGGAAGTATGACGCACCGTTGCTAAGGAGACCTGATGCTCCTTGGCCACAATCAATAAAATGGTCAGCGCGTTGGGACGAATGTCAGGGCTAGCGCCCGAGCTGGCTTTACTTACTTTTCAGTCCATCGCGGTAGGTCATCGCTTCGAGTTCGACGCGAATGGCGTCGGCGACGGGGACTACGGGGCGAGCTTCGAACGTGAAGGCAGGCAACATCGAACAGAACTTATGCACTT
>OBLU010006357.1_pt1 | contig 10522 bp, 12 predicted proteins | sample 1518681 | NCBI WGS metagenome assembly OBLU01 (sample SAMEA3539304, study PRJEB22396) | soil metagenome | biome: tundra; feature: field; material: soil | place: USA | collected 2010-05 | depth 0.15 m
CCGATCTTTCTGGGCCATGAGCGGCTGGAGACCACCTGTCGGTATTACCTGGGATTGGATCGCCGGGCTGCCAAGCAGGCCCATCAGACGTACCTGGTGTATGACCCGAAGGACCGTCAAGTCGCGTAGTTGGAACGGCCCCGTCTGATATCCAGCCGTGAATCTGGCTGCGCCGCAATGCATTCTTGAGCGACTCCTTATCCACGCCGAGGTAATAGCGGGCAGTGGTTTGGATGTCACGGTGGCCGGCGAGTTCTTTAATGAACATGATGTCGGCACCGTGATGGAGCAGGCTGGTACAAAATGTGTGGCGGAGCAGGTGCGGCGTGAGCTTCTTGAGGATGCCACTTCGCTTCCGCAACCGCCGGAACACTTTTGACATGTCGTTGCGACTTAGCCTTCGCGGGTTTTGGCCGGTTGTTGTAAACAGCGCCGGAGACGTGTCCTTCCGCATATTCAGATACCTGGTAATCCAGCCGATGCAGTAGTGCGAAAAAAAAGCAGTGCGTTGCTTGTTGCCCTTGCCGATGACCTGCGCCTCACCGGTGTCGGCGTCAATGCTGTCGCGGTTGAGAGACAGAGCTTCGGAGATCCGAAGCCCGGTAGACAGCAGGACCTCGATCAGCGCCCGTAGGCGGAGGCCCGTGATTGTGTGCGTGGGGATGATCCGCAGCAGTTGGGCCACCTCTTTTTCAGTCAAGAACTCGACCTGTTTATGAATCCGGCGCGGCAGACGGATCTCGGCGGGGTCCATGCAGGAAAGCTTGAGCTGAATGCGGCAGAACCGAAAGAATAGCTTGAGCACCATCAGGATGCTGTATTGCCTGGCTATGCTGAGCCTGGAGTCGGCCATGCGCTTACGAAATTCCAACAGATGCAGGTACGCAACCTCCTCTACGGCCAATGACCCCAGGTGCGGCTGAATCCACGAGCGAAAACAATCCCGGAATTTATCGAGAGTCTGCGGTGAATAGCACCGTTCCACTTGACCGTGCACGAGGAACGGCTGGAATGCGTTTTGGAAGGTCATAGCCGATTCACCATAGAACAGATGAGCCTTCTAAAAAAGGCGGGAAAATGTTGCTGCCGACCAACGTTGATCGGTCGCAGCGTTTTCCCGCCTTTTTGATTTGCCCGGGCAGCGCCACAATGACTCTCTATGATGATTGTCGAAATCATAATGGGATTTGTGGCTGAACTGCTCCGCGCTCTGTTAGTCGAGGAGCTCTCCGGACGCGTCCGCAGCAATGCGAGGCGAGTTCGGCTTGTTCGACAAGCGAACCGTCATCGTCGCTTCTATACGAACCTGCATCGTGATCGTCAACGGAAGTTACTTCACAAGTTAGTCACAGACCAGGGCGACATGGTTTCGTAATCCACACGTTTTCCCTCCTTTACCAAATTCCCCAGCTTGCTACAGTACCCATACAAACAAAAACAAACAAAGGCATGAACCAACATCAAAAACAAAATCGGTTAGCCATGTACCGCAGGAGGATGAGGTACTCACAAAGGTCGGTCGCCCACCTGCTCGGGCACAAGAGCCACGCTGCAGTTTCAAGCTACGAGCACGGACGCGTGCTCCCCAAGCTGGAAATTGCCCTGCGGCTTGAGATCATTCTGCGGACACCCGTCGCGTTCCTGTTCCCGGATCTCCATGACAGTCTCAAGAAGGAGATTCGGGACCGGGAGGGTTCGATGGCTGGCTATGGACAGCAGCAAGCACTGTTCCCAGAATATTAAAGACCAACTCCCATGACACCCATTCTCGACCGAGTCGCTGCCAGCATGAGCGGCGCCTTTCGGCCATCAAATCCGGATGAATTCTTTGCCCTCCGGCTCTCCGCCAAGCTCGGCGAGCCGCAAACTGCCAGCCACTTCGCCATGCTGGTTTCGCAGCACGGACAAGACAAGCTGATCGCCAACTTCAATAAGACAATCGCGCACACGAACCCCGGTGAAGATTTAGGGCGAAAGTTCCTGGCCGGGCTCGCGGCAAATGGTAGAAGCAGCTTTCACGCCGCCGCGCCCAGGCTAGCGGCCATTCGTATCGAGAGGCGGTCGGTCGCCGCAGCGATATTCAACGGCACCAATCTTATTGGACTGAGAGTCCGTCAACTCTCGTCAAAGCCGCCGAAAGCCGACGCCAGTGCACCAGCCTTCATCCGCTTACTCGTTCGCGAGTTTCATTTTGAATCCGCAGCAATTGAAACCGTTCCGCTTCACCAGGAGATCCGACGTGCTGCGTTGGCGCAGGTGGTACTCGACCAATTGCGGATTGAAGGCATATCCATCTGGGACGTCAGCAAGAAACACGTCATCGAGGCATTCGCGCATCCGCCGTTCAAGACCCGAGGCGAGGTCCGGGAGGTCGTCGCGAGAATGTGGCCGCAGCTTGCTCCCAAGCGGGGCGAGATCTGTGCGCTCGATGCGGTGGCCCTCGGAATATTTTTCCAGACGGAACGCGCGTTTAATCATTATGATTCAAACCCATGAAAGGCCCCCTCTCATACATCGGCGGCAAGAACCAACTCGCCGCCAAAATAATCCGGGCGCTACCCGAGCACGTCACCTACGTAGAACCGTTCGCCGGGGGCGCCCAGGTGTTGTTCCATAAGAACCCTTCGAACGTGGAAGTCCTGAATGACCTCGATTTCGATATCGTAAACTTTTTCCGGGTCTGCCAGTGGCACTACCACGAGCTGATTCGGTACCTGCAATACTGCTTGATCGGCCGTAAGTGGTTCGATCTGCTCTCGAATACCCGGCCAGAGACCCTGACTGATATCCAGCGAGCGGGTAGATTCTTCTACCTTCAGAAGAATGCGTTCGGCGGCTTGATTCTGAATCAGCATTATCACTACGGAGTCGTTCAGTGCCCTAATTACAACCCTGTTCGCATTCCGAAGATCATCGAGCAGACCCACGAGCGGCTGCTGCAAGTGCAAATTGAATCGCTGCCGTATCAGCAGATTCTCGAAAAGTACGACCGGGCGACCACCGTTTTCTACCTCGACCCGCCTTACTGGGAGCGCAAACTCTACCGGCACAACTTCACCGAACAGAATTTCGTCGAGCTCGAAGGGCTACTCCACCAGATCAGGGGTAAGTTTCTTTTGTCCCTGGATGATCACCCCGAGGTCCGGCGCATCTTCCAGAAGTGGCATCTCTCATCCGTCGAAATCAGCTATACCGCCCAGCGCAAAGTGGGCAAACGTTACTCGGAATTGTTTATCTCGAATTACGAACTCCCAGCACCAGCTCCAGAGAAATCAAAGGTGGATGTTATAAGCTCGGAATGACGGAAATTGCCCATGAGTCAGGATCTACGACTGGAACCGCGGATTGCCGATCTGGGCACGGCCGTGGTCTGGCTCGACGATCAACTGACCACCACTGAAATTGCCGCTATTTTCGGCGTCACGGAAGCACATGTCCGCCAGCTTCGCTACCGCGCAGGATGGCAACCCGCCAATCTTCAACTGCCGGCGGAGCTAATCAAACCACTCATCCCGCCCGCAGATCCATTCGCTTCCGTTCCTGACGAGCTTCGAGAGTTGCTGCGGGTCCGGCCGAAGGAGGACTCGATCACGGTCGTTCTCAATGGGCGGGAGAAGCTGCGGCTTGAACTACTGGAAAACCAGATCGAACGACTGGGCTCCTCATTCTGGTCGGGCGTGCGCTTTGGCGCCGGGATTAAACCGCTCCATGCCCTCCTCGCGTATATCGGAAGGCCGGCGCACCCGCGACGCATCCGGACTCTCGCGCGGCTCCGGCAACTCATTGCGGAAAGTTATGTCCATACCGGATACTCCCGCTCGGCTATCGAAGAAGGCCTCAAGTCCCTCCACTTATCACGCGTTGCCTTTGAAGATTCGGGCGAGGCTAGTGACCTCGAATCACTGGCTAAGACCGCGTTGCTGATTTCGCAGGCGCATCTCCTCCGGCAAGAGCCGGCGCGTGCAAAGGTATTTCTCGACATGCACCAGCAGGCTCGCGCGAGAATCCGTTTGCCTCTCGGAGGCGAGTATCACCGGCAGCGCGGCGCGGTCGCTTTCCAGCGCGGTGACGATGAGATCGCGCGCAAGTGGTTCGGTGAAGCAACCAACGTCTTTTCTGAAACCATTGAATATGGCCGGCCGAAACAGCGTTACGAGATTCTGACCATCGGACAGCGTCAAACGAACCTGCTTGGCACAGTTGACTGGGACGGCTCGCAGGAACTGCTTGAGTACATGCTGAAAGCAACGCCCCCCGGGGACATTCACGTCAGCATGAGTATCAACTGGACTGCCGCTTGCGGCTTTTCAATTAACAGCCCCTCGGCGAATCAACGCGCCAGCGAATTGCTTGAAGCCTCGAAGGGTGCTTCCTTGGGCTTTGGACACCAGGCGACGGTCGCCTGGCTGCTGGGCCTTTCCCCGAAGATTCCTGCCTCGCTCCGGCGGGAGTGGGTCAGGTTTGCTCTCTACTTCAACGCATTCCGCAATAAATAGCCGGATCAGAAACCGCGCGTTACAAAAACCGTGGGGGGTGGGTATAGGCGGAAACGCCTGACCGAACTTATTCTGAACCTGCGATGTGCACTTTCAAGTCTTCATCTCCTCCGCTTCCGGCGCTGCAACAACTTCCACGGACCCCCGACTCCATTGGCCGCGGCTCGTCCCGCGTTCCTCGTTGGTCGTCGTTTAGGAAAGTTCGCTTGCAGTGCCGCAAGGGCGGGAGCCTGAAGCTATTCCCTCCTGGTAAGAGGCTCCTGGCAAGACTGCCCGCCCACCCGACTTTAACTTCCAGATTGACGCTTATGATCGAAAGACTACTTGCAGGCACGTGGAACCGCCTCGTTGCTTCCGGCCAGACGAAACAACGGAACGACCAGGGCCTCGACCTCGGACTTGAGATTCGCGACGGCCAGATGGGAACGTGGCGGTATTCCCTCTCCCAAACCAAGAGAACCGAACATCTCGCAATTCTGGGGAAGACAGGACACGGCAAGTCCTTTTTCCTCCGCCATCTGGCTACCCAGGACGTTCGCGCGGGCAGAGGATTCGTGTTCTTCGATCTCCACGGCGACACCATGCCGTTTTTGCTCCGGCTGATTGCCGCCGAAGAACAGCGCCAAGGGACAGACCTCAGTGAGCGTTTGATCGTCATCGAGCCGGGCGATCCGGAATATTCCATCGGCCTCAATGTCCTCGAAGCATCAGCAGGTCAGCAGAGCTACGTCCAGCTTTCCGAGTTTGCTCAGATTCTCAAATCCCGCTGGCACCTCGATTCGCTCGGCGCACGCACCGAAGAGCTGCTCCGCAACGCGCTTCACGTTTTGGCCGATTGTCGCCTAACCCTGCTTGAACTTTCGCCTCTGCTGACCCATGCGGATTTCCGCTCTACCTGCCTGAACCGGGTCCAGAACGCCGAGGTCGTGAGCTATTTCCGAACCCGCTTCGATATCCGCAGTGAGGCTACCCAGAGCGTTTACCGCGAGGCGATCCTTAACAAAGTTTCGGGATTCACCGCGGACCCGCGCTTCCGGCACATTCTCGGCCAGCAGCGCTCGACGTTTTCGCTCCTTGAGGCCATGGACCGCGGATGGTGGGTGATCCTGAACCTCGACAAAGGTCGCCTCGGAGAACAGGCCGCCACGCTGGGCAGCTTGCTCCTGACCAAGCTCAAGAACGCATTGTTTTCGAGAACACGCCGGCAATTGTTCACCCTGTACTGCGACGAGATCCAGAACCTGGTGGCATACGATGCCGGCCTCGACACGCTGCTTTCTGAAGCGCGTAAGTTCGGCATCTCGGTTGTCTCGGCAAATCAGTTCTTGGAGCAGTACCCGCCGCAAATGCGGGCCGCCGTTATGGCCGTCGGCACCCACGTATTCTTTCAGCTTTCGAGCACCGATGCGGAGAAGATGGCCGGGGCGCTCGATGGCGGAAAGCACCTGGCCCAGCTTCTCAAGAACTTGCCCAAACGTCACATGGTCGTTAAGTCCGGCTCCCATCGGCCCGAGCAGGTGGTGGTGCCGATCGTCACACCTGCCGAAGCTGACTATGCCGACCTCTATTCCCGCTGCCGCCAGCGCTGGGCCCGCAGACGCACCGATATCGAAGCTGAGATCCGCGGTCGCCAACAACAGGCAAGCCGCACTACCGAGGAGGTACTCAATGACTGGGAATAAACGAGCCGGGCTCATTGTCCAAACCCGCGACCGCCATCTACTTTCCGAACTCAGCGTGATGCGTATTATCGACCGCGAGACTGCCAAAGTGGTAGCCGGGTTTCATTCGACTCGCCGGGCCAACGCCCGCCTGCTACAGTTGACCCGCGGCGGACTGCTCCGCCGTTACTTCGTCGGCAGCATTGCCCATGGCCGCAAAGCCGTCTACACTTTGGCCGCCAAAGGGAGCGATCTAGTCAATGCCGATTTAGGCGGCATCAGCCGCACATCTGGCCGGCTCGTCGTCAGCGACTCCTTCACCGCGCATCAAAGCGGCATCAATCAAATCTACGTCGCGCTGAAATACCGAACGGGTCCTGCTCTTCACGTGAAGCTGCATTTGTGGCACGTGTTCCGTCAGCAGATATCCGAGGCCATCAAACTCACCCCCGACGGTTACTTCGAACTCAGCGCCGGGGATACAATCCGCCCGATGTTTCTCGAAGTTGACCTCGGCACCGAAGCCCACTCGGTTTGGAAGCAAAAGGCCGCCTACTACCTACAGCTTGCCGTTTCCGGAGAGTTTCAGAAGAAGTTCCGCCAGCCGAAGTTTCGAGTTCTCGTGGTTGCCAGCTCCGAGCGCAGGATAAAAAACATTCGCGCGGTTGTAGCTGCCTCGACCGACAAGATTTTCTGGTTCTCGACTTTCGAAAACATTGACCGCGATGGCATCTGGTCTCCCGTCTGGCTTCGTTCCACGGGCGATCAGCGCCATTCGCTTCTATAAGGATTCCTATGCGCTATTGCAACAATTGTCACCGCGTCACGCAGGGCGAGCCGCTGTTCTGCAACTTCTGCGGACGTTCCTACGATTACAAACTCTGTCCGCACCGGCACCCCAATCCCCGCATCGCCGAAGTCTGTAGCCAGTGCGGCTCAAATGAACTGTCCACGCCGCATCCGCGCGTACCTGTCTGGATGCATGCGCTGCTCGTTCTTCTGTCTGCTTTGCCGGGACTGCTGCTCCTTGTCGTCACGGTCGTCTTTGGAGTCCTATTCATCAACGCCATTCTTACTAGCCCACAGCTTCAGTCCCAACTCGTCGTAGTCGGTCTCATGCTGGCCTTGCTCTGGTACCTCTACCTCAAGCTTCCACACTTCCTCAGACGGATCTTGTCCCGCCTATTCCACCGCTCCTCAGGTGATCAACATGGACATTAGGCCTCCCGTTCGCTTCAAGCCAGAAGCTCCCGCTTCCTCTCCGAAGCCCCGGGTACGGCCTGCCGCCAAACCCGCGCAAACACAAGGCTTTCCGCCACTTTCCCTAGGCCAATGCTGGCCGGGGCATTGGCCGGGGCAACCAGGGCCCCCGGTGGGCCAACAAAGGCCATCCCACGGCCCGTCCGGCCACGCGCTCGGTAAGCCGCTCTCTATCTCGGAAGTCGCCGCGCTCATCGGCTGCTCACCTTGGACCGTAAGGCAGACCCTGATCCCCCAAGGTCTCCCGCACTTGCGGTTCAAGGCCAGCGGCCGCCTGACCTTCTATGAAGGCCAGGTTGTTTGCTGGATCGAAAGCCAACAACGAAAAGGAGGATACAAGTGAGCCTGTTTAAGCGCGGCGGCGTGTGGTGGTCCTACTTCTATGAAGATGGCATCCGCCACCAGCAATCCACAGGGGCTTCTAGTCGCAGGCAGGCCGAGACCATTCAGGCCAAGCTCAAAGAGGAAGTCAACAACCGGCGTTTCAGTGTCGTGCAGGCTGATCCCGGCATGAAGTTCGGCGCACTTGCCGCACGCTTTATTGCCAGCGGTTCGGTCCGCCCGCACCATCTCTACCACCTCAAGTTCCTGCTGCCGTTCTTCTCTGACTGCACGGTCCTGCGGATGACCAAGTCTCTTGCGGATGAATTCCGCAAGGCGCGGCACTCAGGACGGAACATCAAGGAAGCCACCATAAATAGGGACTTGAGCGTGCTCCGGCACATTCTTTACTGGGCCGTCGATGAGCAGATCATTGTGGCCAATCCGCTAGGCCGTATGAAAATGGCCCGCGAGCGGCGAACCCGCCGCCAGGTCTTGAGCGTTGCCGAAGAGCAGCTATTACTCGGAAGCGCCAAGGATCACCTGCACAGCATGACTATCGCCGCCCTCGACACCGGCATGCGGCGCGGGGAGATCACCAGCCAGCGGTGGGAAGATATCGATTTTTCCCGCCGGCTGCTGTTTGTCACCCGCTCAAAAACTCCCGAAGGCGAGATGCGCGAAATCCCGCTGACCAAACGTCTCTCTGAGCTGTTGCTCAAAGAACGCAAAGAGGATGGCGTCATCTTCTGCTATCGGGATGAACCGGTTCGCATCATCAAACGCTCGTGGAAGACGGCACTTAAGAATGCCGGCATTCGTCACCTGCGCTTTCATGATCTCCGCCACACCTTCAATACGCGCCTGATGGAAGCCGGCGTCCTGCAAGAAATTCGCATGGCGCTCATGGGACATTCCGCGGGCTCGAAAGTTCACGCGACCTACACCCACATCGAATTTCCAGCCAAGCGTGAAGCCATCCGGAAACTCGAAGCCTGGGTAATCCAGCAACAGGAGCAACCAGAAACAGGATTATGATGCCAACACTCAAACCGCAAGAACCGAAGCCGGCGCCGCCGAAAGCGGATGTCCGAAAACCGTGGAAGAAGAAAACACCCGTTGAAGTGTTTATGGAGCAAGCCGACAAGCTCAAGGCTGACATTGCCGAAGGGGAAGAAGATCTGAAAGCCAAGCGGCGGCAGCTTGAGAAATTCGAGCAGGCCAGGAAGCTGTTCGAGGGAGTGTAGCCAAATGGAACTGCTCCCAGAGACCCTGAGATGCCGTCTGCCGCCTCTTCTGTCGCAGGAAGCAGTGGACGAGCCCGTGGCGTATGCCCGCTACTTTGTGCCCGGCACAATTTGTGCGTGGTATGTGCTGGAGGGCGAAGCAGAGGAAGGGGACTATCTGTTCTCCGGTTTCGTCACCGGCATTAGCGACGAATTCCGCCTCTTCCGTCTGTCAGAGCTTCAGACCGCCCGCGGCCATGGAGGACAGACTGTAGAACGCGACCTGACCTTCACTGAAGGCAGGCTCACCGATGTAGTGCCAGCGGCCGATTCCTAAAAGGCGCATCGGCACCACTAGAGACCAAGAATTTTCTTGGTCTCTTTTTCTAAATGCGCAGTTTGCTCAAAGGCAACTTGCGCCGATCAACAACCCGAGGGAACCAGGGAGCGGACCCGCCTCCCGCACTAACTGAAAGGAAAAGTAAAAAACGCGTATGAAAAAACTATCTGTTGTTGTGGCTGGCACGGGCCAGATCCGTGACGTGGAGATTCAAACCGGCACTTCCGCCGGTGACATTCTTCACCAGCTAAACCTTCCGGACTACCTGCTGTCCAAAGGTCCTAACGAGCCCTTCTTTGCCGCCGCCGAGTCGGTCTACGACAAGGTCAAGGACGGCGAAAAGATCTTCGCCTCAACCAAAGCCGAAGTCGGAGTATTGGGGCTGTGCGCATAACAGACCTCGGCACCAGGCCCGCTCCCGCTTCCATCCGCGAGTTGTTTGCGCGGGTGGTGCGGGGGCGCGGCCCCGCAGTTCCGGTACAGCGCCGGGTTATTCCGTATTGGCAGGAACACGGATGGACCCGGCAAGGCAACAGCTATTCCGGCAGCTACCAAACCCAATACGCGGCGTTCTGGGGACAGATAATCGAGCACCGGGGCGGTCATATCGACTTCCTTCTTTATAGTCCCGCAAACGAAATCCGCTGCCACAGTCACTGGACGTGTTTCCAGCACCGGGGTAATGACTGGTACCTCGTCCACATGAGCCGACAGCCACGCGATGTCAGCTCGGGAATCATCACCATCGAACGACTGATTACAGAGGCTTATGAACAATGAAGACAACCCACTTAGAAGAAAAGCGAAAGACCCTCGTAGACCGGCGCGAGGAACTGATCGGCCGATTCAGCGAGGCCACCCGGGCCCGCAGGAATGTCGCGCAGGTCTGCGCCGAGATCCGCCGAACCAATGAGTTTTTGGAGACGCTGGAGCGCATCGTTACAGAGAACACCGAGGCCGCGACCGGACACCGGCGCTATGCCGTCAGCTCGTTGTTCCTCTACGAGTGTTTTAAGAAACTGACCGCCGACCAGAACGAACAGTTTTTTTTCATCACCGGAGCGGAGGTGGGCGGCGCTTACGTGCTTGACCAGTGCGCCGAGTTCGCGCACCAGCGGCGGACCCCAATGGGAGTGGTAGCGGATATGCCGTCAACGCACAACCTGCTCATTCGCCTGGAACAATTCGGGCACAAGTTTCTGGCCCATTTCCACAGCC
>OBLU010006358.1_pt1 | contig 10521 bp, 6 predicted proteins | sample 1518681 | NCBI WGS metagenome assembly OBLU01 (sample SAMEA3539304, study PRJEB22396) | soil metagenome | biome: tundra; feature: field; material: soil | place: USA | collected 2010-05 | depth 0.15 m
TTGGAGGCGGTGTCCAATTTGCCGGACTTGTTGCAGCCCACCCAGGACAGACCCAGCGCCAGCGTGACGGTAATTAGCAATAGATTTTTTTTCATATGTGTTTTTTGAAAAGCTTCGGCAAGTCTAGCCGCCCTGCCCGGGTGCGCAAACTACAAAATGACGCCAAAAAAATAACCGCCCCTCCCGCCATGCGGGACAGAGCGGCTTTGAATCTTTACCGTAGCGGCGTTTGTAAAAACGCCGATTCGTTTCTCACCGCGCTTTCACAAGCGCGGCTACGCAACTATTTCTTCTTCGCTGATTTAGCGGCCTCTTCTTCGAGAGCGGCTTGTGCTGCCGCTAAACGTGCGACAGGGACCCGAAACGGACTGCACGAAACATACGTCAGTCCGGCGCGATGGCAGAACTTCACGCTGTCCGGGTCGCCACCGTGTTCGCCGCAGATGCCCAGCTTGATGCCGGGACGGGTCTTGTTGCCCCTCTCGGCGGCGATCTGGATGAGCTGGCCCACGCCGGTCTGGTCAATCGTGGCGAATGGATTTTTCTTGATGATTTCCTGCTCCTGATACGGCCCAAGGAATGAGCCGGAATCGTCGCGGCTCATGCCCAAGGCCCGGTTACGAACAATCTTTCGACAAGATTGTGCTTCAAAATAACGAATGGTGCATTACGATCCCGCCGACGGTGGATCTGCGGTTGCCCATGTTATGATTGTGGCGGAACACAAATCTGATATCGCCTGCGTTGACGAATCGCTCCGGGATTTGCACAAGCTGTTTCCTGTTCCCGCAGCGCTCCGCTTCCAGCCTCACTTCATGCTGGTACCGTCGCTGGCCTGCCCCGCCGCCTGCTCCTACTGCTTCGGCCCGCATCACGGCCCGGTCATGTCGTCAGACACTGCGGAAGCCGCGCTCGATTTCATGGCGCGGATCGTGGGCGAAACCGGCCAACGCAAAGTCAAGGTCACGTTCCACGGCGGCGAACCGCTGATGGCAGGCCACGCAATTTGGCGACAATCGCTTGACGGGTTGGCGGCGCGCTTCGACCAGCACGATTGCGATTTGGCTCTTCAGAGCAACCTCTGGTTCCTTGACGACGAATTCTGCGCCCTGTTGTGCCAGCACCGCGTCGAAGTCGGCACCAGCCTGGACGGCCCCGAGGACATCACTGACCAGCAGCGCGGAAAAGGCCACTTCGCCCGCACCATGGCCGGCATTCGCATGGCGCAGGCCCACGGATTGCAGGTCGGCTGCATCACCACGTTCACCCCACACTCGCTGCCCCGCTGGCGCGAGGTGTTCGACTTCTTCATCCAGGAGCGGATCAACTTTTCCATCCACGCTGCCGTGCCGCCATTGGATGGTCGTGCCGCGCCGTTCGCCCTCACGCCCGACCAATACGGTTCGCTGCTGCGGCAGTTGCTCGACTGCTACGTTGACCACCGTCGCGAACTGACCGTCTCCTCGCTCGACCAAATGGCCAAAGGTTTCGTGGCTGGCGAGGGCAAGGTCTGCACTTTCCGCGATTGCCTCGGCATGTTCATCGCCATTGACCCTGCCGGAAATCTCTACCCGTGCCAGCGATTCTGCGGGAGACCGGAATATCGTTTCGGCACGCTGGCGGAAAAGCCCAACTGTGAGGCGTTGTTCTCCAGCCCTGTCGCTCGGCGTTTCGACTCACGCCAGAAGACCGCCCGGTTAAGTTGCGACGGCTGCGCGCATATCGAACATTGTCGCGGCGGCTGTCCTTACAACGCTTGGGCTGGCGGCAATAGTGACCGGATTAAAGACCCGTATTGCGAAGCCTACCGGCAGGTCTTCGATCACATCCAGCAGCGCCTCGCTACCGAAATGGCAACGGAGGAAAACATCAACGCCGTAGCCGCACGGCCCTTCGATGGCAAAGGCCATCCGCTGTTGCGAAAAGGCCCTTTGATTGAAATCGCCCGCGAAGGCCCGCATCCGAGCCAGGTCGCCCGCAACGCCAAGCGCATCATCGCCGCTGTCGAACTCGCCAAAGGCCCCGACATCCCAAACGTGGCGACCCGCTTGGTCACAATGGGTATCTGCCGGACTCAGCAGAGCGCCACAGCCTCACTCACCGCTTTGCAACAGCAACTATATCCAACAACCACTCGTCTCAACAATCTCTACCTCCATGTCACGTTCGGCTGTCAGTTGAACTGCACCCATTGCTATGCCGGTGCCGATGCCCACGGGTCTAATCACGCCGAGATGCCGATGGCCGCGCTGGAGAAACTCATCCGCGAAGCCAAAGAAACCGGTTTCCGACAGGTCATCATCACCGGCGGTGAACCTCTATTCCATTCTCAGCGCAATGCGATGCTGGAAATGCTTACCGAGACGCGCTCATGGACCGGGCCGATGAATCTCGTGCTCCGCACCAACTTCGCCCTGCCATTTTCCGGCGACGATCTGCGCCTCATCGCCACGGCCTTCGATCAAGTTGTTGTCAGCGTGGACGGCGACGAGCAATGCCACAATGCCCGGCGCGGCCAGGGCACCTACGCTGCGACAGTTCGTAACCTTGAAGCGTATTTCGCGGAAATCGGAAACCAGAAATCGCAAATCATAAATTCTGCCGAGCTATCCCTCGCCTGCGTGATGCGCGCCGCTGACATTCAAGGCGACCCCGGCGAATCTGTCCGCACCCTAGCCCGGCGCCTGTACATTAAACGCACCCGGTTCCGTCCCTTGCTGCCATTGGGCCGCGCGCAGGACTGGGACGAGCCGCCCACATCCGAAGCTCTCGGGGCGCACGCCGACCCGATGGAACTGGTCGAAAACGGCTTCCAACCCGTGGCCAGTTGCGGTCTGGGCCAAAATCTCTATGTCGAGCCGGACGGCGAATCTTTCCCATGCTACGCCTATCATCAATCTCACTCGCTCCTAGGGAGTGTAATTGACAATGGTCTAATGGCGATTCTCCAAGAGAAACGATTCCAAGAACTCGCCCGTCACAATGTGGACACTAATCTGAAGTGTCTTGCCTGTGACGTTCGTTACCTCTGTGGCGGGGCGTGCCGCGCGTGGGGCGGCGAAGCCTGTCAACTTGACCTCGATGCCCCACCACCGGAATGTGCTGGCTTAATGAAGCGCGCTTCGGCCCTTCACACTGCTGCCCGCGATTTCTTACAGACAAGCAATCGCCGTCATTGTTCCATTCACGCGTTTGTCGATAATCGGCAACTAGACGCAAGAGAAGGAGGCTTACATGCAAACTAAAACTGTTTTGCTTGAATTGCTGGCTGTTGGTGGTATCGGTTTGCTCATACCATGGGTTCTGCTCATGAAGACAGCCTATCAAGAGGCGCTGTCTTCATCGGAGAAGAAAGGGTTCAAGGAATCCAAACCGCTCCTTTTGTTGGGCGTCATCGCTGGTTTGTTGATGGTCTGCGGTTTCGCTCCTTTTTTTGGCTGGTTCCGGCCCTGGTATCTGGTACTACCATGCACGCTTGTCATCATTTCCGCATTGCACTGGGTGTTCACGTGGATAAGCACTAGGACGGTGAGAGCACGGATAGGGCATCTGCAGCACAGCGACCGAGGTGTTCGCGCGGCAGCGGCTCAGACACTCGGCCAACTGCGCAACAGGCGCGCAGTGAAGCCACTTATCCGAGCGCTGGATGATACCTCCGTCCGCACCGAAGCTGCCGAGGCATTGGGGTGCCTGGGCGACGCAAGTGCGCTCGATCACTTGCTGCCATTGCTCGAAGACGAGAAACAGGATGCACGCCGTCGTGATGCGGGTTCCTTTGGCCGCGGTAGCAGCGCGCGAGAGCAGGCGATGACTATGCGTAAGACTGCCGTTGTGGCATTGGGGAAGCTCAGAGACCCACGCGCTATCGATCCGCTGATAGAGTTGCTCGGATCTAACGACAGAGATCTTCGTAAGTCAGCCGCAGCAGCCCTCCAAGTTCTTGGGGAGACCAAATGGACGCAGTTGGTCCAAGGGGACTACGGGAACGATGACTTCGCCCGGCTTGGTGCCTGCGGCGATCCACGTGCGCGCCGACCATTGGCGAAGGCCGTTCAGATTGGCATCACAGAGGCGGTGGAACCATTGGTCAAACTGGGTGGCGAAGCTGTTGTTGAAACTCTGACCGCGGCCATGAACAACAACCCAAATCCACAGGTGAAGATTGCGTCGGCTCACGCACTCGGCACGATAGGGGATCCACGCACGGTTCAGGTTCTTATTGATTCAATGAAGATCAACGAAGACCCACAGGTGAAGGTGGCTTCGGTTCAAGCGTTGGGCAAGATAAAGGAACCGCGCGTGGTTCAGGCTCTTATCGCTTCGCTTTACGGCGAAGTCGCGATCATTCGTCAGATGGCAGCGCAAACGTTGGGAGGCTTGGGCGACCCGCGGGCGTTGGAGCCGTTGCGCAGTCTGCTCAGCGACTCCAATGTGGGTATTCGTGTTGCGGCTGCAAGTGCCTTGATGCAACTCGGTGAAGACAAGTGGAAGAAGGCAGTCAGAGGGGATTCTGATGATCTCGCGCGTCTCAAGTCTCTTGGGCATCCAGTTCCTTTTGTGCCACTGATTGAAGTTCTGAAAAATACTGCTGTTGATCCGCTGACTGCGTCTTCAGTTGCTGAGACCTTGGGGAAACTGCGTGATCCCGCATCCGTAGATCCATTGATGGAAGTCTTACGTTCCAAGAGCGCGAATCTTCGCCGCGTTGCAGCCATTGCGTTGGGATGGATTGGCGATCGTCGAGCGGTGCTTCCTCTCCTCGAAGTCATGGCCGAGCGCAGTGATTCGTCCAATGTTTATATTGGGGATGTCGTGAGTTCGTTGGAGCGAATAGGAGATGAGCGCGCGGCATCCGCGTTGAATCAGCATTGGGAATCAACAGCGAAGGACCTCGCGGAGAAGGCAACGAAGTTCTTGGTCCATGATTATGAGAAGGAAAAGAAGGCGGAGGCAAAACGGGCGCTATTGGCAATGGGATCAAAGGCCGTGCCTGCTCTGATCGGATTGCTCTCTGTCTGGAGGTCGCAGTACGAGCAGACGGACCTCTTAACATTGCTCGGCGAACTCGGTGACTCTCGTGCCGTCGCACCCTTGCGTAACTTCCTCAGTGACAGTGAGGGTATGGTCAGGCGCAGTGCGGCAGTGGCTCTTGGCAGGTTAGGCGAGGCAAAATGGAATGAGTTGGTGAAGGGCGATAAGGGGGATTTTGCACGTCTTGGGGAGAGCAGGGAGTCTGAGGCACCCGCCATACTGCTGAAGGCGTTAGGCAACTCTCCGTGGTGGGACCGGGTGGCTGCGGCGGAAGCATTAGGTCATCTGAAACTTGGAGTTGCCATCCAGCCGTTAATCCCCTTACTGCTTAACGATAAGGTCGGTGACGTGAACAACGCTGCAGCGGATGCATTGCGCAATATCATTGGGGGTCTATCCAAGGATGAAGCGGGAAATGCGCATGTCCTCGAGGTGTTGATGGAAGCACTTAAGTCAGGGAACGCGACCGTGGCCGAACTGTTGGGACGATTAGGAGATACCCGTGCCGCTGACGCGTTGATCAAGGCGTTCGGTGGACATTCACTCTTGCGGAGAAATGCCGCTGCGGCCCTCGCTAATCTGGGGCAAGCCCAGTGGCAGCAATGGATTGAGGGCGACGACGAGGATTTTCACCGATTGAGCCAAAGTAATGATTCAACGGCAACCCAAGTTTTGGTGGACGCCGCTCAGAGCAATGTTGTTGCGGCGATCACCTTGGGCAAACTAGGGGACTCGCGGGCTGCTGAAACCCTGTTGAAGGTTCTACAGACACAGTACATGGGGACAGCCGCAGAAATTCTGACTAAGTTGGGGGAGCGTCGCGTCGTTGAGCGCCTTATGCCCGGGTTGAGTGCGAAAGGAAAGGCATCTCGTCTGGCTACGGCGCAGTGCCTGTTACAAATCGCGCTTCAGCATCCATCTTGGATCACGGGCCAATGGAAACAGCTTCATGAGCGCATCACAGAACCACATCACGATCACACGGATTATCCGAAGTATAGTCCGTCGGACTGTTATGATTCACACACTGACAAAGGTCTAGGCCTTTCATTTCCCGATGGCTTACCAAGAGGAGATTTTTGACGCAGGGCTAACACGCTATGTCTTGTCCAGGCACCAGAGTTATTGTTGTGACCGGTGGCCCCGGTGGCGGCAAATCGTCATTTCTGGCCGACATTCGCCGTGATGCGGCATTGGGCGAGCGTGTCGTCATTCTTCCAGAGGCTAGTCGGGTAATTAAAAATGAAGTGTATTATGCGATCACTGCGTAACCTGATTGTTTCCCTACGGAAACCAAACATCGTAAGACTAGAGAATAAACGAGCCGTAAGGCGCCTTGTGCGCGCCCTCAGATATCACGATAGCTGGACTCGACACGAGGCCGCAAAAGCCCTCGGACGCCTGAAAGACAAGCGCGCTGTTAATTCGCTCCTTGCCAGCTTGAAAGACGGAGACGAATCCCTGCGAAGCGAGGTACTCACGGCTCTCGGGGCGATTGGTGACCGCCGAGTTATTCCGGAAGTAGTCACGGCACTCCAAGGTGGGTCCAGGTATGCAAGGGAAGCGGCAGCAAAGGCTCTCGATGCGCTTGGATGGTCGGCGGCTTCAGATGAGACAAGTTCTCGGTATTGGGCTGCCAAGCGTGTTTGGCAGCGATGCGCGGAGATTGGATCACCGTCGGTGAATGTGCTGATCGGGGAGATATTTGACGAGTTCAAACGTCCCCAGACGGACGTACTCAAGAATTTGGGGCGCATTGGCGACCCGCGTGCGCTGCCTTATTTGCTTACGGCGTTAAAGGATCAGAGTCGCGATGCCACGTACGTGCGCACTGCGGCAGTCGAGGGCCTAAGCCACATAAGAAATCCGCGTGCCTTTGAAGCGCTCGTCGCTGCGCTTCATGATGAAGATGGCAACGTTTGTTACGCAGCGGCCGTTGGTCTCGGGCGGAGTGGTGACTCCCGTGCTGTCCCAATCCTTTTGGCCGCGCTTGAAAGTAACGGTGGAGCCGCAGAAGCGCTTGGAGCAATGAAGTGTAAAGAGGCCATTAAGCCACTTCTGTTGGCTCTCGACCAAGGCAGTTGCTCAGCAGCGAGGGCTTTGGGAGCAATTGGCGACACTCGGGTCGTCCCACACCTGTTGTCGGCACTAGAAAATCCGGTCATGAGGAGTCCCGCAATAGAAGCACTCGATGCGCTGCGATGGAAACCAGGAAACGACGAAGCCGCTGCACGTTACTGGATTGGGAAACATGATTGGGACAGGTGCGCAGCAGTGGGTCGGGCTGCAATAATCCCGCTATCCCAGGAACTTCAGTCGCATGATCGCTCACATCGACGCAAAATCATCAGCACCCTCGGAAACATAGGGGGAACTCATGCTCTCAAGGCACTGTTCGACGCATACGAAGGAACCTATGACGGCTATTGGGAGGAGGCCGTGCATGCAATACGCCGCATCAAGATTGAGGCAGATGCTCTACCGGTACTGGCATCTGTCCTTGCCGATCCCAAAGCCAACCGCTGGCTTGGAGCTCAAATCCTTGGGGAGATACGACTTCCCCAAGTAGTTGACATTCTCGTTCCATTTTTAAGTGATGAGAGAATTCGTGAGGCAGTTGCCAAGGCTCTTAGATCCGCCCAGTGGGTACCTCCTAAAAGCGAGGAGGGTGCTCTCTATTGGATAGGACTGGACGAACCAGGCGGTTGCGCCGCAATTGGTGTGCCAGCGGTGTTGCCACTGCTAGGCGCTCTAAAGAAGGATGGACAGTCCTTCGTCACTGCGGCAAGGACCTTGGGCAAGATAGGCGATAGACGGGCTGTTCAGCCCCTCATTCAGGCACTCAAGAAACGACAGAAGGAATTCAGGGAAGCCGCATCTGAGGCTCTTGGGGAAATCGGAGATCCAGAGGCAGTCACCGCACTTGCAGAAGCGCTGCGGGATGAAGAATATGCGGTTTCTTGGGCTGCAGCAGATGCTCTTGCCAAGATTGGTACCCCGGCCATGTTGTCCGTGCGAGCAGCAAGCAAGGATGCGAATAAACGTGTTCGGATATCCGCAGTCCGAACTTTGGGCAAAATGGGAGAAGCCTCGATCGAATCATTAATCTCTTTACTGCGAGATAATGAGAGAGAAGTGCGCGAAGAGGCGATTAGAGGACTAGGTCAGATCCGCGATGCACGTGGTGTGGAGCCTTTGATAACCGTACTCCAAGACAGCGACTGGCACATGCGCCAGGCAGCCGTACATGCACTGGGAACCATTTGCGATAAGCGAGCCGTCGAACCACTTATTGCGGCTATCAAAGACAACGAACCAGCAGTACGTCATTGGGTGTTCGATGCCTTGGGAAAGATCGGGGACAAACGCGCCGTTGAGCCACTTCTCGCGGCGCTCGAGGGCAATAAGTGGGATCGCAAAGCAGTCGTAGAAGCACTTGGTACACTTCGAGATGTCCGTGCTCTTGCCCCTCTCATTCCTTTGCTGCAAGATGGAGATATAGAAGTGCGTTTGCAAGCCGGAGAAGCGGTTGCAAAACTTGGATATGATCGTGGGATTGATACGGTTGTCGAGATATTGAAAGCCGCGTTTCTGGAGACGGCAAGGGCAACGCAAGAAAATCTTTACGGGGCCGGAAGCGCCTCGACGCGGTGCAAGATCGCCATAAGCGCCTTGGTCCGAATTGCAGATGCGAATCCATCAATCATTCGTTCACGGTGGCGTGCAATCGCTGAGGACGTTCAATCTCTTCATCGTGACTTCAACTCGCATAGGGACGAAAGCCAGAAAGTCATCGTCCCAAATGACTCCAATGATTGCACTCATTCCGAGACGCGACACGAAGACGAACACTTGAAACTTCCGGTCGCGCCAGCTGGGTGTGATTTCTAACGATGTGCTGCTCATTCCTCAATGCGTTGCTTGCATTATTCGAAGTCATTTTGATTTCCGGAATTCCGCGCGCCCCGGAGTTGAGCGAGCAGGTGGTTAGCTCCGACTGCCAACACAGTGAGACGACACATGCTGACCGTGGGATCGGATTAGACTTTCCTCCCAAGCTGGCAGGGGGGGACTTTTGAAGATGAGCACCATCGTTGTGACTGGTGGTCCCGGAGGCGGCAAGTCATCGTTTCTGAACGATGTTCGCAACGACCGGGAACTGGCCGAAAGAATCGTCGTCCTGCCGGAGGCCATTCATGCCGCAGTGCGCTCGAGTATCAGTCCACGCGAACCGGCCTTCCAGCGGTTGGTCGTAAACCTCCAGAAAAAGATCGAACAGGCTGCGGCAGAAACCTTCGAGAGCGAAAATAGGGTGTTGTTGACGCATCGCGGCACGCTTGATCCTCTGGCGTTCTGCCTCTCCCAAGGCTGGAGCCAGGAGCGGTTTTTCGCCGTGACGGGACTTGATCCAGTTACCGAGTATCAACGCTATCATGGCGTTATTCACCTCGTCTCCACCGCCGTCGGTGCGCCGCAATTCTACCGCTATCGCCCCGACGAGCACCGCCCCGAAACGCCCCAAGAAGCCGCTGTCCTCGACGAGCATCTCGGTCGTATCTGGGGCCGACATCCGCGCTATCATCGCATTGCCAATGACTCGCTGGATTGGGGAACCAAGAGCCAAAACGCCCGTGCCGCCCTGCGGCAACTCCTGGCTGGTTGAGCGCCCCTGCAACCGAGCCTTCGCTTTGCATTCGGCCTCATGGCTCAGGTGGTTGAGAAAAAAGCCGCTCCGGTTTCCCGGAGCGGCTTTTTGATGGAGGGCACTACTTTGTCAGTGCCCAAACTTTTTGATCAGGGCATTGACGAAGCAATGCCCACCAAATGTTGATTATTTCTTCTTCGCCGGTTTGGCGGCCTCGTCTTCGAGAGCGGCTTGTGCTGCCGCTAAACGTGCGACAGGGACCCGAAACGGACTGCACGAAACATACGTCAGTCCGGCGCGATGGCAGAACTTCACGCTGTCCGGGTCGCCACCGTGTTCGCCGCAGATGCCCAGCTTGATGCCGGGACGGGTCTTGTTGCCCCTCTCGGCGGCGATCTGGATGAGCTGGCCCACGCCGGTCTGGTCAATCGTGGCGAATGGATTTTTCTTGATGATTTCCTGCTCCTGATACGGCCCAAGGAATGAGCCGGAATCGTCGCGGCTCATGCCCAGGCAGGTCTGCGTGAGGTCGTTGGTGCCGAAGCTGAAGAACTGCGCGGTCTGCGCGATTTCATCCGCCGTGAGCGCGCCACGCGGCACTTCAATCATCGTGCCGACGAGATAGTCCAGCTTCACCTTCTTTTCGGCCATGACTTCCTTGGCCACGCGATGGACGACTTCGACCTGAAGATCCAGTTCTTTCTTGAAGCCGACGAGCGGGATCATGACTTCGGGTTTCACCTTGATGCCGGCTTTCTGCACCTCGGCAGCGGCTTCGAAGACGGCGCGGGATTGCATCTCGGAAATTTCCGGATAAACAATGCCCAGACGGCAGCCGCGGAACC
>OBLU010006360.1_pt1 | contig 10520 bp, 13 predicted proteins | sample 1518681 | NCBI WGS metagenome assembly OBLU01 (sample SAMEA3539304, study PRJEB22396) | soil metagenome | biome: tundra; feature: field; material: soil | place: USA | collected 2010-05 | depth 0.15 m
CCTCGGCCGCCGGTTTAGGTTGCGAGCGTGCGACATTACCGTTGGCGCGCGAAGCCCACACCCTCTTCGGCCAAACCATCATCTGCGACTGGAGCTTTCCCGCTCAACGACGCGGCTCATGTCAGGCCGTTCACAGGCGGTACCCGGGCTGACGGCTAGGCACTCACGCCGAGCATGGACAATGCAGAGCCCAGATCCAGCGCTCCGACCGCGCAATCGCCAAGATTCGTGGTGAGCGTTGCGACGTGCTAAGGCAGGCCGAATCTTGAAGACGTGGACGGTGCGTTCTTGCCGGCGCTGCAGTAAAGCTGCGCAACGTGTGTCCGCAGCGGTTCGATATTTTAGTCAGCGCTGCCTTCGGTCGCATCGGCCATAATCGGGCTGCTGGTGCCCACCGCCGCCTCCGGCCGCGCGGTCTCGTTGCCCCTCATTATCAGTGCTCAGTCGCACGCATTCAAGGGCGCCTCATTGATGGCCAGTTCGGGCAGTTTACGGGCCGCCTCGCGCAGCGGTAGCGTGCAATAGTCGACACGGAGCAGCCCCACCCTGAGCAGGGCCGCGGCCGTTCCTACTGCCGCCCGTCATTGCTCCAGTAATGAGCACAAAGCGGACCAGCTTGAATGACATGACATCTTCCTTTCCTTTGCCGCATCAGTGCGATCGGCGCGCGTGACTGACCACGGTATCCAGCGAGGCCGGGCACCGCTCGGGATCAACTGAAAAGGGTTGGGAAGGAAGAGCGAGTCAGACGCTGCGGTCTGGCCTCTCAAGTGCCTCGCGCTCGCGGCGGGATCGTACCGGAGGAAAGCCGAGCGTTATCAGGCCGTGAGTTCGCTGCGCTACGCGCAGCGCCAATCGCCTCCTCTTCTACGGCTACTGTCCAATGCAGGGCACCTCATATGTCAGTGCGAGTGCTCGTGATCCGATGCTGCTTCACGTACCCTGTCTAGGGGGATAGGATAACCAGCTAGCGAGGTCATAGCGAATGCATACTTTTCCTGAGATCGGAGCGCGACTGAAGCGCGCGCATGGCCATCTATCCGGGGTGATCGACATGTTGGAACAGGGGCGCCCCTGCATGGATATCGTCCAGCAGCTGCAGGCGGTGGAAAAGGCCATTGGCAATGCCAAAAAAGAGCTGATCAAGGATCACATTCACCATTGCATGGAAGAGACCTCCGAGGGAATGCCGCGTGAGGTCAGGAACTTGATCAAGGAATTCCAAGGGATGACGAAATACCTGTAACGGACGGCAGCCATGTTGAGTGAGCCGCACTACGCTTTGCTGCCATCGAGTCAACTGAGAAACCGTCCATGAACCGAATGGATCGTGCGATGCCGCTGGGTGGACACAGTCACGTGTTCCTCGGCACCGGGCATGAGCAGAACGAGCGCAAGGTCTGGGGTGTTATCATCCTATGCGGGGTGATGATGCTGGTGGAGATCATCGGTGGCAGCCTATTCGGCTCGCTGGCACTCGTTGCCGATGGCCTACACATGTCGACCCACGCCGGAGCCATGTTGATCGCGGCATTAGCGTATACCTACGCCCGTCGGCACGCGCATGATGACCGCTTCGTCTTCGGCACCGGTAAGCTTGGGGATCTGGCGGGCTTTAGCAGTGCCATCGTGCTGGCGATGATCGCGTTGCTGATCGGGTATGAAGCGGTGGCGCGAGTTCTCTCACCGGTCGCGATCCACTTCGCACAAGCCATCCCAATCGCCTTCGTCGGCCTGCTGGTGAACATTGCCAGCGCCTGGCTGCTCAGCGGCGGGGAGCACCACGGTCACAGTCATGGTCATGGCCCGGATCATGCCGAGCACGAGCACGAGCACGATAGCGAGACGCGCCAGTTGGCAACCCAGCTCGGGAGCGTCAAATTGTCGATAATTGAACAAGGCGCCCCACCACGCTTCCGACTGTCGTTGAGTTCGCGGGCGCGCGCGCGTAATCAGCGCGTGTTGGGTCTGGACACCATCAGACCCGACGCTCAGCGCCAGCATTTCAGCTTTGTGGACCGTGGCGCCTACTGGGAATCAGTCGAAGAGATTCCGGAGCCACATGAATTCAAGGTGTCACTGCAGCTTGCCGATGGCGCTCACGACGTAAGCTTTGAGGAGCACGCGCACGAGCATCTGGGGAAACAAAGCGCTGCAAGCGCCGCAAACCGCGATTACAACATTCGCTCGGCTTACATTCACGTTATGGCCGACGCGGTGGTGTCAATATTGGCCATCACCGGCCTGGTCCTGGCGCGTACCTTCGGCTGGCTGTGGATGGACCCGCTCGCAGGTATTGTCGGCGCGTTGGTCATCGCGAACTGGTCCTACGGCCTGCTGCGTGACACCGGGCGCATCCTTCTCGATATGTGCCCGGATCAGGCTATGACCGACAAATTGCGAGCAGCGATCGAGTCAGACGGGGATCGGCTCGTCGATCTGCACTTGTGGCGTCTCGGTCCCGGACATTTGGGTGCGGTCCTGTCGGTTGCCACCGCCGAGCCTCGCGACTGCACATTTTATCGCGCGCGGCTCAAACAGTTCACGTCGCTGTCGCATGTCACGGTTGAAGTGACAAAGCCGTTACGGTAAGGCGCGGGTGGCAGGCGCCTGCACCGCGCTGGGCGATTTGATTCGTCCGACGATCCTTGCGGGGCGTGGCGGGGCACGGCGGGGCGATTGCATGGCGCTCCTCGCACCTGGGACTATGCCCGCGGCGTCGTACGGCGTCTCTTGGGTTGAAAGGATATTTGCTACTTTCTTAGCCCTTTGAAATGCCTCCTCCGCGATTAGCGCGGCATCCTCATCCTGATCGCAACTCCCTGCGTATCTCCGGGCAAAATGCCCTTGTCAGTCGTCTTTCCAAATGACTAATATCGTGACCCTGCGGCCGCGTGGTGCCGCAATCGGGAGAATGGCATGCATCTGGGTCAGAATGTGAGAAAGCCGATGCGATTCAGCGCGAATCGCACCTGGCCGGCGATCGGGACTATCGGCGTCCTGCTGCTTAGTTTCGCCTTTTTACCCGCGTTTGCTAAGGATCCCGACGAATCACGACCCGTCAAGATCGCGGTATTCGCCTTTGAACTCGAAGACGTCAGCCCCGCAGCGTCGTTTTTGGGTGAAACCACCAGTAGTGCAGCCAGTATGGAGAAGGTCAGCAGCGAGGCACGTCGGATGTTGGCGGAGTCGGGACGCTACAGCCTCATCGATGTGAGTAAAGTTGAGGCGAAGCCCGTGACCGAGAAGTCGTTACGAAACTGCAACGCGTGCGAGGCCGGCATCGCGTTGCAGCTCGGCGCCGAACAGTCCCTTATTGGAGTTGTGACAAGGGTCACGCAGACTGATTACTACGTGCAGATTCTAATTCGCGACTCTCGAACCGGCAAAGTTATCGACCAGCAGGAGGCGAATTTCGCCGGCGGCGACGACGGCTGGGCAAGCGGAGTGCGTATGCTGATAAAGCATCAAGTCTTGGTAAGCGCCGATTTGCCATAATCGGATCCGTTTCATGGATACGCCGAATGCGTCAATCCCCGCGGCGCGTCGGTCGATCCAGCTCCGCGGCGGCCGGATGGCCGGTGAGGTCAGGTTCAAAAGCCGCGGCAGAATCAATCTGATGGGGAGCTGGGAGGCGGCAGTCTCTTCCAGCGAGCCAAGAGAACATGGATCGAGCGATACAACTGAGTGCGGAAGTCTATTAGATCGTATTTCGTGTGCGTACACGTGTGGCTTCGACAGGCCCATATGTCGGGCGGCCCGTAGAGCTGCTCCGTGTGGCGCTCGCCACCAGCGCGGCGTCCCGCACGCATGCAGGGGCCGACCGCAGCTCGGCGATACACGTTCAGCCGCTCCGCGTGCCGGCGTTCGCATGATTGACGGATTCCAGACTCGGTCGAGCCCGCATTGCGGAACTTCTCGCTCTGGTGGAAGGCTGACTGACTTTTATTTCGTTGAGCGCGATGTCGTAGCGCCCGCGAATTAGCGGCGTGACGTCGTCCGTCTCGCCGGTCGCCTCGATGATGCGCAGTCCGAGCCGGCCATAGACGGCTTCGAAGTGCCGGCGCTCGTCTGGATCGGGACGCTGAGTGGCAACGCGTCTGGGGATTCGATCAACACTCTGATGGTGAATTTCATCGAGAGCCTTCTCGTATGAACCCGTAGCCAGCTTGTTAAGCGCACGATTATTCTGCCGTCGGTCAAACCGGTCCGGGTGGTAGTCACTGGAAACGTTCGGTTCCTCATCATCGAGCGCGTCCATGAAATCGTCGAGATCCATCCTCCAATGGCACACGGCCGAATCCAGCGTAGTGCTGGCGATTCGCCATAAATCCGGAGGGTCCACCGCAATCCTCTGGCGGTGCCGAGCACTTCTCGGCAACACACCGCGGCTAGATATTCCGCGGGTTCACCGGCAAAGTGGTTTCAAGGCGCAGATCGTGAATCCAGCTATCGCCAAAGTCATACTCGTAGACGAATCGTTCAAGTCGGCGCAGCTTTAGGTCACAGAGTCTCACGTCCGTTGCATCGATGCCGATCATGCCCCTGCCGTCACGATAGACCGCATACTCTCGGCCCAGAATCTCAAAGCGGTTCAGATGTTCATCGTTCCAACCGAAGGCGATTTGCAATACCTCGTGAAGCTGGGCCACCGTACCGTCGCTCCGCACGAGAAGCCGTCTCCAGATTATTGGGCTGATACCCCGCAGCACAGCCCGCAACTGATAGATCCGTCCTTCGTGACGATCAGTTTCCACCATGGTACAAGCCTACGCTGGTGCACCGCGCACCCCCAACTTCCGGTTACTCTCCCACATGGGCCGTGTTGATGAATCGGTAGGTGGGCTTCGTCCGAGCCGACGCGTTGCTGGCAAAAACCGCAGGGGTCTGATGGCGAAGCTCATCGATCGAGAGCGTGCGTCCGAACGCGTGGCTATACTCGGGGGCGATGGTTTCGGAGACAGAGAAAGTATTCATTTGAATGTCCTTAAATGTTGGATTCGTCGGCGGCTTGCCGACGGCCCAAGCCCACACGCCGCAGCGCAAGCGCACCACGGCCGAGCCTCAGCGAGTTCGTGAGCGCCGGTCAGGCGCGAAGCCTTGCGCGCGAGCTCGACATGACAACCGGCGACGTCTTCCACTTCGGAGGCGAGCACTGCGATCGCGTCGTCGCGGGTGTTCTCGCGCGCTGCCGGGCGCTCGTGGCCGCGGCTGCTTGTCCTGCGTCGGCACACGGGAACGACAGCTCGGACAAATAGCTGCCGTTTTGGGAACGCAGTGGACCGGCGTCGCATCTAATGCGCGTTCATAAATCGGAACGCGCCCGCCTGCCGCACGTATCCCTCAGGCGCGACCTTTCAATGTTTAGGAGTTCCACCATGAGAATGATCAGTTTGGGGTCCGCTCAAGATTCGGATCATTCCGTACGATAGCGACACCGCACCATCATAAAATGAGGCGCTTGCAACGCTGCTCACATGGCACATCCTATGCCGAGATTTCGCCGCCCGTGATAGTAGAGAAATCAAATGCTTCTGTGCTTGGAGTACCAATAAAATCCGTTCATTGAGCTCACCCATATACGGGGAGTAGGTAAATGTTAACTGCTTCTATTGTTCTATTTCTGTACGCTGCGCTCAGCGGGCTCGTCATGGCAGTCGGCATTTTCAGAGGTGCGAAGCCTTGGGTGCCTCTTGCGCTGGGGCACGGAGTTCTCGCTGCAACGGCGCTCGTGCTGGCGCTGTTGGTAGCGATTGCGCCCGGCGTCGCTGCGATTGTGAAGTACGGTGTCGCCGTTCTGGTTCTGGCCGCGCTGGGCGGGTTCTTCCTCCTCAGCTTTCATCTGCGTGGCAAACCTCATCCCAGGGTGGTCGTAGTGCTGCACGCATTGCTCGCCGTCGGTGGGGTCGGCTGCCTCGCGTTCGCTCTGTTGCACTGATGCGTCGCGTGACGTTGAGCGGGGTGCCTGTGCACCCCGCTCTGGTTCACTTTCCGGTCGTGTTCTGGATACTCGTCCCGTTGTTGGATCTGGGCAATGGGCTGGATCGTGAGGGTCCGTACTGGCGGCTCGGCTGGTTTTTTGCCTTCGCGGGTGTCATTAGCGCCTTGCCAGCTATTGTTGCCGGCGCACTGGACGCTTGGGCGTGTCGAAATGTGGCCGCTGCGGAAAACACGCTGTGGCGTCACGCAGGCTTGATGCTGTCGGCCTGGACGCTGTTTGCCCTCGCGTGTCTGCTCTGCTCCCCGAGCGATCCGGACCAAGCACATTTCATCGGCGGTTTAATGCACGGGGCCGGTGCCTTGACGCTGATCGTTGGCGCGCACGCCGGTGGCCGGCTCGCGCATGTGCATCATTTGCCCGGAGCATGCGACGGGCAGCAAAAATGAGGGTGTCGCTTTCGGAGGATCGTGTCAGTTTTGTCAGGAGTTAGTGTCACCACTCTGGACATGGCCGCTAACCTGCTAAGCTCATGATTAATCAGACCTATCGCCAACTTCGCGGGTGATCGCTCGGCAGCAATTTGGCAAGGAGGTCGAAGCCAAAAGTTTCGCTGGTTCGTGTCAGTAGAGGGTGACGTACCTTCTCCACCAAAACTGGCGTCCTGAAGAATTAGCGAATGTGGAATCAATGAGTTGTAGTCGAATGAATTTGCGCCGCAGATCACAAAGTTGTGATGATTGCGTCGACCCTGCAATCAATGGTTTACAGTGTCCATTGACGCAATGCATCACTCAGGGCGCCAGTTTTGACATGGAAAGTACGCGGCCCTCGACTCTGAGATCCATCAGCGCGGCCGGCCCTCACTCCGCAGCGGCGACCTTGTCCTGTGTCTTGGTGTCGAAGTCGCTCGCCTCGTGTCGCTCGCGCAGTTGGCTCGTCGGGTCGCCAAAGATGCGGTTCACCATCCGCCCGCGCTTCACCGCCGGCCGCTCGGCGATCGCATCGGTCCAGCGCTGGACGTTCTTGTACTCGGCGACCTGCAAAAACTCGCCGGCCTCATAGAGCAGACCCTTGGCGAGCGCGCCGTACCAGGGCCAGACCGCTATGTCGGCGATGGTGTACTGCGTCCCACCCAGGTACTCGCTCTCGGCCAGGCGCCGGTCTAGCACGTCCATTTGCCGCTTCACCTCCATGGCGAAGCGGTCGATGGCGTATTCGATTTTGGTCGGTGCATAGGCATAAAAGTGGCCGAAGCCGCCGCCCAGATAGGGCGCCGAGCCCATTTGCCACATCAGCCACGACAGGCACTGCGCCCGCGCCGCCGGCTCGGTCGGCAGGAAAGCGCCGAACTTCTCGGCCAAGTGGATCAGTATCGCGCCGGATTCGAACACGCGGATGGGGGTCGGCCCGCTGCGGTCGATCAGGGCCGGAATCTTGGAGTTCGGATTCACGCCCACGAAGCCCGAACCGAACTGATCGCCCTCACGAATGTTGATCAGCCAGGCGTCATACTCCGCGCCCGCGTGACCCAGCGCCAGCAACTCCTCCAGCATCACCGTCACCTTCACACCATTGGGCGTGGCCAATGAATAGAGCTGCAGCGGGTGGCGCCCCACAGGCAGATCCTTATCGTGCGTCGGCCCGGCCACCGGGCGGTTAATGTTGGCAAACTGACCCCCGTTCTCCTTGTTCCAGGTCCATACCTTGGGCGGTGTGTAGGCGGTCTCGTCAGTCATGGCTTCGGCTCCAGGGGTCGATTTGTGGCGAGGCTCGGGCAGTCGATTTCAATCTATCTTGTCTCAACCATCCCTTCCCTGCTCCTTTGCGGCCCTCGCCATCCCGCTGCGCGCCGCTAGCACATGCTCTCCATAACGCATCGGCATTCGATTCGTCTTCCATCGCCCCGCCTGCATCACCGATGCGAGGTCAATATTGAGCGCCAACAGGTCCTGCGTCGCCCCGACCCGAATAGAGTGCCCGCTGACACCCCGGATATCCTCCGGCGCCATCTTGATGAATTTGGCGACACCCTTGAAGATGTTCCCCACCGCGGCCGTAATGGAAATCCTGGGATTTCCGACAGTTACGCGTGCCGTTGATGCATCGCATCGCTCAAGACGACAGTTTTGGTAAGGAACGCGACCCCCGAATTCAGCGACTTTGTCGATCTACTCATTGCAAAACTCGATCGGATCAAGCAAGAGCCAGGATACATTAGCCTCGCCGGCGCATAGAACTTCGAATAGCGCTACGACCCACGTAACTGGCAACGACAAGTAGATCAACGTGTCACAACTGTGGCATCAGGTGCCACCTGTCATGCCGATCCGGACTTTGCCACCCAATCTGGACGCCACACTGCCGTCAGAGCGCGCTCCTTCAAATCATTTGGAAGTTGAGCCAGGACCTCAAGCATCCGCCTTCCATTCATCGTGAGTTCGAATCTCCCATAGTCGCTTGGCTTGCGCCTAATCCACCCTCGCTCAATTGGCTCTGACAGAATCGAACGCGTCCATTCAAGATCCGAAGGCGGAATTTGCGCATTGATTTCCTCCACCGATCTGGGTCCGCCCGCTTGCAACAGAAGAACTGCACTACGGCTACGATGTGTGCCGGTGTAAAATTGCAGAGCCTCTTCCTGGTCCTCTGCTGTATCAACAAAGGTCCCCGAGAGCGCGAGCGCCTTGAGCGCAAATGTTTGCATATAGGCGTACAACTCCGCCCGGTAACTCCTTGCCTCGCCGATCGTAAGTCCCTTTGATTGACTGGTCCGAGTATCGTATGAGTCGTGGTGGGGCAAGCATAGAAAGGCGAGATTGTCTGGCCGAATGTTATTTCTGTCCTGGTCGAGATGTGCAATCTGCCCCTGCTTCACCGTGACGTCTTGATGAAGCCCAAAGCAAAAGCAGCATCGGCGGCGGCTTCGGATGAGCACCTCGTTAACTGCGTCCTCCGGGATTGCTATTCGCTTGGCAAGAATGTCATTCATAGGGTCGGCGCAGGCGTCGCTGTAATTACCGGACGGATTGGATCAGGTTGGACCGGTTGATGTCGGCAATACGGCGCGCTCCGGTCAAGGTCATCGTTACCCGCATTTCGCGAGCGATCAGATCCAGGAGCTGAGCGACCCCGGCTTCCCCTCGTGCGGCGAGCGCAAAGACCCAGGCGCGACCGAGGAGCACCCCTTTGGCACCTAAAGCCAGCATGCGGACCACATCCAGCCCGGACCGTACGCCCGAGTCTGCCAAGATCGTGAGTCGATCCCCGACCGCCTCGACCACAGCCGGTAGCGCCCTCGTGCTCGATAACACCCCATCGAGCTGGCGGCCACCATGGTTCGATACGACGATGCCGTCAGCGCCTATATCGGCCGCGGCCCGGGCATCCTCCGGATCCAGAACACCCTTGATGATCAGCGGCCCGTCCCAGCCCGCTCGGATCCAGTCAAGATCCTTCCAGAAGATGGTCGGATCGAAATTAGCGCCGAGCCAGCCCATGTAGTCATTAAGGCCACTGGCTTTACCCAGCACGGGCTCGAGATTGCCGAGCTGATGAGGACGGCCATTTATTCCCACATCCCACGCCCAGCCTGGCTTTCCGAGCGCCTGAAGCAGACGTCGCAGAGGCGCTCGTGGACCGGACATTCCCGAGTGAGCATCCCGGTACCGCGCTCCCGGCACCGGCATATCGACCGTGAAGACCAGCGCTTTCACGCCGAGCGCTTTGGCGGTCTGAAGTAGATCACGCATGAAGGCCCGATCTCGAATCACGTATAACTGAAACCAGAGATGCTGATTGCCCGCCGCCCTCGCGACCTCCGCCAGCGAGCAGAGTGAGACGGTTGAGAGGCAAAAGGGCACGCCTGCGGCTTTAGCAGCCCGGGCCGCCTGCGTTTCGCCCCGGCGACGATACATGCCGGCGATTCCAACCGGACCGAGTATTACAGGCAGCGACTGTTGCTGCCCGAAGAGCGTTGTCTTCAGATCGATCTCGCCGCAGCCCTGCAGAACCCTTTGTCGAAGCGCAACGTCCGCAAGGTCCGTGACGTTTCGTTGCAGCGTGGACTCGTTATAGGCACCCCCGTCGGCGTAGTCGAAGAGAAACCGCGGCAGGCGGCGGCGGGCCGCCTCGCGGAAATCACGCGGGGAAGAGATAATCATTACAGCCATTTTAGCCGCTCGCGCGCCGCATGCGGCCCGGCTCGTGCGGTATGCGGCAGAGTTTGGGGTTATCCGGGGATATATCTCGAGGCGGTCTGCATTAAGCCCAGCACCCAAGGCGCGCAGCCTCATACTGAGATACGAAAGCTATCGATCAAGGGATGATCGCCTATTCCGTGAGCTCGCTGAGCTCAGCAACCTGCTCGATTTCGTTGGGACAGGGTATGGACCGCTAGGGTCAAGTGCCCCGAGGCTTCCAATTCGATCTGCCGCCGCAGCAACTGCAAGGCGTGATAGCGTGCTCCGCGCTCCAAGCGCAGCGACAACCACGTCGAGACGTTAATTGACTGAGGAGCAGAAATCCTCATTTCGGCCTCCTCGCCTTGCTTCTTTTGCGCACAGGAAAGGTGTGTCTCAAG
>OBLU010006362.1_pt1 | contig 10520 bp, 10 predicted proteins | sample 1518681 | NCBI WGS metagenome assembly OBLU01 (sample SAMEA3539304, study PRJEB22396) | soil metagenome | biome: tundra; feature: field; material: soil | place: USA | collected 2010-05 | depth 0.15 m
ACTCCGGCAAGGGAACGCCATCAGTCTACTGGACGCCTCTGGATGCACCAGAACCACCAAGTTCCAGCGCGACCACGCACCCAAACAAATCAAACGAGTAGGTCTGCAATCGATTCTCGCGACGCAGATGCCTCCGGTACCGGTCATCCGCAGCCTTTACGGCGAGATCGTGCGATCCATCAACATCAACGCAAGGCCGTCGCTTCGCCTGCACGAACTTGAGAATACGGCAATCGAGATGCTCACGCACGCCGCGCCTCGCATGTTAATAATTGACGAAATTCAACATCTACTTTCATGCACATCCCGTGCACAGCGAGCGGCACTCAACGCGATCAAATATCTCGCAAACCAACTTCGAATGTCGATCGTCGCGGCCGGCACTCACGAGGCTCTCGATGTGATGCGGTTTGACCCTCAGATCGCCAGTCGGTTTGAGCAGATGGAACTGCCTATATGGACTGAGTCGGAAGAACTGCGTCGATTCATAGCCGGTTATATCGCGTTGCTGCCGATTCGGAAAATGCCAAAGGCGATCGATAAGCGTTTTGTGGAATACTTGCTCGAACTCACCGATGGCGTCACTGGCCGAATCATTGACGTGCTGCGACGGGCGGCCACTCATTCGCTCACCCTTCGTTCGAAGACCATGGGCCTTGAGGAGTTGCAACATGTCGGTGCGCGATTACCTACAATCATCAATCAAAGAGCTTAAATCCACTTTAGGACACGATTAAAACGAAAAAGGACAGAATTAAGAAGAAATCACATATATGTCAGACGCTACACTAAGAGCCACATGGCCGCGAAATGCCATTGCAAGGCGCCGCCGAACCATCCACCCAAGGTCAATCCGTCCGGTATCTTAAAGGCAAATATGGGGGACGCATCATAGATGCGCCAACCGCTCGACAGCATGACAACTACCACGAGCGCGTTGAGCCAATGCGTCATGCGTAGCCACCAGGGATGTATGATCGCAGTCTCTCCCACCTTTGAAGTCACAATGCTGTTTGAGATCGTTGGCGTGCTACTGATCACTTGCTGAACCTAAGTCATCAAGGGACGCGAGCGAGGTAGGCGCGCACTTTCGAATGCGCCCTAAACCCAATCGTCCATAGCATGCTTGCGTGAATTTCATTATTTAGGCCGCGGATCCTGCAAAGCCTCATCGGACGCGCGTTGTCCGGCTCTGCGTTCGAAAACTTGCACCAAGAGCGCCCGCGCGGCGTTTCGCACTTCTTCGTGCAGCGCGTGGTCTTCGTCAAACTTATCGTGGCTGGTCGCATAGGCACCAAAATAGTCGATGTATCGATCCAAGCAGGAGTCCGTGCCGGCCTGGATCAAGTGCATATCGTTCAGCCAATCGGAGAGACACCGTCGCAGATTCTCGGTGCCCGCTGAGTCCCCGTGAACTACCACCGAATAGGAGCGCCCTGCTAAATGGCGTGGGTAATCCCAGCCTTGAAGCTCGATCGCCTTGGCCTCGGCTGCCTTTTTGCCATGGGTCGTCGTAGGGTCCGGGTTGCCCCCGTCGGCGCACACAAGCCGATCGATCATAAGTTTGAGTACACTGGGGGCCTGGTACCAATACACCGGAGTCACGATCATGATGCCATGAGCGGCCACCCATCGCGGATAAATCTCGCTCATCCAGTCATTGACCTGACCCAAGCTATGATTGGGATAGCATGAGCAGGGCCAGTGGCATAGCGGCATGGCGGTGGACACACACGCTTTGCAGGGATAGATGACCTTGCCATACTCTGAGGTGAGGACGCTCAAGTCCAGAAGATCGACATTTGCACTGCCGTTTTCGAGCACCGATTTGGCGATCTCGACCATCCGGTACGTTTTTGACATTTCCCCGGGACAGGTCTTATCGTTTCGCGCGGCCCCACAGATTATTAATACGCGGGCTCGCTCTGCAGGATCATCATGCCGCTGCTGGGCGTTCTCAATAGCCGCGCGTGTCGCGAGCCAGTCGACTGAAAGGCGGTAGTCAGGATCGGCGAACGCCGAGCCTGCCTTGATGGTGATAGGACTCTTGCGGGCGCCTTGATAGGCCTCCCATGCAACATCCAGCAATACCTGGATGGCCGCTTGCTCGCCCTCGAAGGCGGGATCTGAAAAGCGCCCCCGAAATCGCTCCTCGAATTCCGCCCTTGCAAGGGGCAATTCGGCTTGGCCGGTGCGAATTTGGGGAATATGCAACTGAGGCGCCATGACTATCTCTCGTTCACTCCAGAGCACTCTCCCGCTTTAACAACTCAGCGAGCACTGCACTGAATAGAGCGCCAGCCCTAAATCCGAAAGAATCTTTCCGCATAACAATCTCCAATGTTTGATCTCGCTCTGACGGTCGAGCCATACTCGCAGAAAGCGCCGAACCACATCCAATAATTTATTTCTCAGCTCGTCTTGCGATAGCCTGTGTTCTGCACCGTGACCGTCAGTTTCTTGGTCGGGGCGTTAAGCGTGATGTCAGATGTGTAGGACGTGCCGTCGTCTAATTGACCCATGTGTGCATCCATCGTCACGACATCCGTGGGACTGTCGAGGTAGCTGGCTACTGTCACCCCCGCAACTCGATTGCTCGCGATATCTATCGCGACACTTAATGTGTCTCCCGGTATTTGATAATCCCGGAAATTGATGCGGGCGCTCTGACCGGGAACCAGCACATCGATGCTGACCTTGCCGGTATCCTTCGCCGCCTGAATCTTGGCCGGATCAGGCGGCACATAGGACTTCACCAGACTCACAGCGCTTTGCATGTAGGCCGTCAACTCCGCGGTCTTGTTGGCAATGATGCGACCGCGCAGTCCCGGCTTTGTCGCGGGCGGTGGGGATGCATCGACCACGACCTTCTGCAATGCGCCGTCTGCGCCGTAGTAGCAGCGCTGCTGTTTTCGCGATTTTTCCTCGCCGTTCAAGCTGACGATAATGGTTTCAATCCATTCGTAGTGCCGCAGATTCGCCTGGCTGGCGGCTAAATTGGCTTTGAGCGCTGCCACTCGCTCCGGCAGGGAGACTTGCGGCGCCTGTGCGAGCGAAATTGGGCCGCACAAGGCGAGTGCTGCGCCGAGCACAGCGATTCCAATAGCTTTCGATTGCATACGTTTTCCTTCCAAAAACTCTCCGCTCACACTCAGGCACCAGATTTGCACACATTCAACATCAGCATGACAGTTATCCAAGTCTTGTGCGACATCACGCTTGCGCGCAACGCCGTCGCCGCCGAGATTCTTCGTGCGCGAACGCAGAAGAATCCGGCGTATTCGGTGTTTTATGGGATCATGCCGCAATCGAACATTTTGTTGGCAATGGGTGGTGCAATCTTGTTAATGAAGACCGCACGCATCTGCGGATCGCTCTTCAGCACTCCAATGGCTCGTTGTTCTTCCATGCTTGGTGGGGCGTGCGCCGCTTTCTGTTCCCATAATTGTTCGCAACTCGAACCTTGATATTTTGCGATGATCTTAGCGGCGATCTGATCCACAATCGGATACTGACCCTGCGCTACGGCCTCACGGGGACGAAGCAGCGTAAATCCAGCAATAAGAAGGGGGAATAGCGCACATGCGCCAAGCCATGAATAGTAATGTTTTGTCATAAGGTGCCTCCAATGTAAAAAGTTTAACTTCCTATCAACCGCCTATTGTTTCCGTTGAACGCCCGATAGGCCTCTTTGCACGAACGCTTGAATGCACTTGCAGCGGCATAATCATTATGGCTGCTGCGGTTTGCAACCTGCATTGCTGGCTCCTTTAGCGCATGTTGTCCCGTTTGGACCGGTGGCGACCCCTTTACCATTCTTGGTATTGGCTTGTCCACCTTGCGTGGTTCGCGTGGTTTTCACGCCATTCTGGTTCGTCTGTGAGACAGCCCCGTTGCGTGTATTCGGATTGTAGGCCTGTGCTCCGCAAAAATTGGATTCACTGTTCGATCTGCCTATTGAAGCACAACCGGTGGACGCTGTGGCATGATCGAACGATGCTTACGGTCCTCGGAATCCTGACTCACCTGATCGGCGAGACACTGCGCTGGATCCGACTCGCGTTTCGCTCAACGCAATCAATCAAAGCCGAGAACCTGTTTCTGCGTCGGCAACTCGCCCTGTACGTCGAGCGCGGTGTCAATCCGCCGCGAATCGATCCATTGACGCGAATCTCGCTTGCGATGCTCTCAAGATTCTTCGAATGGCGGAGTGCCCTGGTGGTGGTGCGCCCCGAGACGATGATCCGTTGGCACCGTGCGGGATGGCGACTGTTCTGGCTCCTGAAGTCTCGACCCGGCCGACCGGCGATTCCCCAACAATTGCAGGCTCTGATCCGCCGGATGGCGAGTGAGAACCCTTCCTGGGGCGAGGAACGCATCGCGAACGAGCTTCTGCTGAAGCTGCAAATTCAGGTGTCTCCGCGAACCGTAGGGAAGTATCTGCCCCATCGCCCACCGGGCCGACCACGGGGAGACTTGCGCTGGTCGACATTCCTGCGTCTGCATGCCCACGGAATCATCGCCTGTGACTTCTTGGTCGTCGTGACTGCCACGTTCCGGCTGCTCTACGTGTTCGTGGTGATCGAGCACCACCGCCGCCGTCTGGTCCATTACAACGTCACCGCCAATCCGAGTTCGGCCTGGACGCCACAACAGCTGCGCGAGACCGCCGGGCCGCAACGGCGATACGAATACCTGTTACACGATCGCGATAGTATCTTCGCCAAGCACCTCGACGAATCGGTGGAAAGGATCGGAATCACCGTGTTGAAATCGCCACCGCGAAGTCCGATGGCCAATGCGATCTGCGAAAGAATCATCGGCACAATTCGGCGAGAATGTCTGGATTGGCTGATCCCGCTGTCCGAATCGCATCTCCGGTCGATTCTGAAATCCTGGATTCCCCATTACAATGCCGCTCGTCCGCACATGGCGCTGGGTCCGGGTGTTCCCGATCCGCCGCCCGCTTATCGCAACTTCCCACAGCCCGATTCGCGCCATCGCCGTGGAGAATCATACTCCGTCCGTGCGAACCCGATCCTTGGTGGACTGCATCACGAATACTTCCTCGCGCCCGCCCGTAACTGACTGAATATTTACGGACCACAAGAGTAACAATTGCCGGTCGGGCGACTCGTGCGCTCCGCCGTGTGGCAGCGCACGAGTCGGACAACGACACCATGAGAAATGGTATGCACGCCTGCCAACGGCGTGTCGAGACTCCCACTGGATTGATGTTGGAGCCTTCTTTAATGGCCGCTGGCGATGCGTCAGTGATGCGATCTATTGAGAATCGAGACCTGGTCCGGCTGTCCTTTATAAACCCTCTCTGTAGCAGCCCGGGTTGCCTTCGGAGCGTTCACCTTTGTTACGCACTGCCGCAAGCGCTGCGCAGACATTGATGGAGCGACCAGGGCCCTCCGCACCCGTGCTGGTGCGCTTGAGGAGCTCATAGACGGCGCGGGCGTCGAGTCGGTGATCAGCCGATATCAGCAGCGCCACGGCGCCGGTGACATGGGCGGCAGCCAGGGAGGAGCCCGACACGAAATCATAGTGCCCGCCGGGTGTCAGCGTCAGCACCTCGTGCCCTGGCGCGTGCAGCGCAGTGCCTGGGGCCGCCGACTGCTCCAGAGTATCAACCGCGATAACGCCGGGCACGCCAATTGGAAAACCGTCCAGACGCCCATCCGACGGCATGGCGCCGACAACGACAATGCCACGACTGACCGCGTAGGAAAGCAACTGCGTGAGCAGCGGGTCGGGCGGTCCACCGAGGCTCAAATTTATAATGCGCGCTCCGGAATCGATCGCAATCGCAAGCGCCTTGGCCAGCGTAAAAGAGTTGCACTGCGCCGAGTCATTACCAGCATCGAGTTGCCAGCATGCCTTCAGCGCCAGGATGCGCACACCCGGCGCTACGCCGACAATCCCTTCACGGTTGTTGGCGTCGGCCCCGATCACGCCAGCTACCTCGGTGCCGTGGCGGTCGGCGGCAAACTGCGACGGATTGTCATCAACAAAATTGCGCTGTGTTTCAATTCGCCCGACGAGGTCCGGATGAGTGGTGTCCAGTCCCGTGTCGATCACGGCCACCCGTACACCTTCGCCGCGTGACCATTGCTGCGCACCGGCGGCGTCAATCTGGGCAAAACCGCGCTGCAGACCGACATAGGGGTCGTTATAAGGGTTCGCAAGGGTCGTGAAGCGCTGCAACGGCTGGGCGAGCTGTACGCGCGGATCACGCGCGAGCGCTGCTAGCATCTGCTCGCGCGAGCGACCCTCCGGCACCTTGTAGACAAGACAGTGGACCCTAAGGGCCGTGATTGGCCACTCGGCCACGTTCTGCAGGCCATACTGCGCCGCAATTGCGGCGCTGGTGGCCCGAGCCCGCTCGCCCGCGGCATACACCGGCAGTGTGTCATAGCCCCGCAGTCCCGAAGCGGCCCGAATCGGCGCCGCCTCCAGCGGATTCTTGACCGTGACCAACACCATGAGCGCTTCGGTCTGCTGCATCTGCTGAAGTGCATTGCCGTTCGAAGTCCGAGCAGGCCTGCTGCTGCAGGCGCTCATCATGGCCGCAACCATAAGCGCAGCCACGAGCGTTTTCATTGGCGCTCCGTGCCGCCATCCGTGGGTTCCGCAAACCGCACGCCGGTGCGACTGCGTAGCGCACTCACAGTCTGCGCAGTACTGGCACTGGGTGCACTGGCCTCCGGCGCCAGCGAAAACACGCCTGCCGCGCTCGGGCCCGCAACTATTTGAAGCTGCAACTCCGCAAGCATTGCCTGCAATTCACTGAGGCTGAGCGCTGGATCCAGCACCGCGCGAATCGTCGCGTGGCGCGGAAATTCTGCGCCGGCGCCGAGCGTCCGATAAGCCGCCACGCCAAGCGTCGGCCCACGCACCGACAGTGCCGTGCTGAGCCCGATCACGAATACGGCCTCGAGCGCCACAACGGCCAGCAGTGTGCGCCTGCCGGTGAAGGTTGCAAAGCGCCGCCGGTACGTCGCAGCCGCGGCCGATGCACTGTCCAGCCGGGTGCTTAACTTTAGAAAGGAAGCTGACGCATCCGCAACCGGCGTGGATGTGCCTAGCACGGCCGTCCGGAGTTCGGATTGGAAGCGGAACTCACTGGTGCAGTCCGCGCAATCGGCCAGATGCGCGTGCACCAGCGTCCGCTCCCGCTCGGTGGCAGTACCATTCACGACCCAGGGTATCAACTCCCAGGCCTCTCGGTGGTCGGCGAAGCGTTTATCGAAGGAACTCATGAATGATCCCCTGGTACGCTGCCGCCCAGCGTCGGCAGCAGATTGCGAAGTTTCACCCGCGCATGAAACATGCGCGCTTTCACGGTGCCCACCGAGCAGTCCATGATTTGCGCGATCTCTTGGCAGGAGTGGCCGAGGTAATAGGCCAGCTCAAGCGTCGAGCGCTGCTCAATGGGCAGGTGCGCCAGCCCCTGACTCACCCAGTCTTCCCGCTCCTCGGCCACCGCGGGCTCGTGGCCGCGTTCCTCGGCCTCGGCCATGGCGTTCACCGAGGCGCTCGCATTACGGCGCAGGGCCATCAGCCCGCGCCGATAGGCAATGCCGATAATCCAGGTCGACACCAGTGAGCTGCCCCGGAAATCACCCGCCTTCTGCCAGACGATCCAGAAAGTGTCGTTAATGGCCTCTTCGATCACTTCGCGGCGTGGGGTCAAGCGGCCGAGAAAGCGACTGAGGCGCCCGAAATATCCGTTATAGAGCGACTCAAAGGCGGCCCGATCGCCCGCGGCCACCTGACGCAACAGCGCCACATCGCAGTTGTTGGTGCTAAACGGCGGCTTGTCCGGTCTCGGCGATGTCATGGCAATGGCTTGCATGGTGCAGTTATCGGGTCCCTACTCATCGTTTACTGATGGGTTCACTGTAAGTGCGCTCAGTGGGGCCATAGGTTGCATCCAGCGGCACGGTCCTAGAACTGCCACAGGACGGTGCCGACCAGCCGGTTGCTGGCTTCACCATGATAGAAAAAGTCACGCGCCGCGCCGCTTACCCCGATCAGGGACAGGTCCAAGTGCATGCGGCCCCATTCATAACCTAATCCCGCACTGCCGTACCCGTAACCGCTGCTATTGGGCCGGTGCAACCGGTAGTAGCCCACCCCGATATTGACTGAGAGCGCATGCCCGAGCGAGCCGTGCCAGGAGAGGTCACCAGAGACTGCCGCGCGCCGCACAGATCTGCCATCGCTCGTTTCGACCTCGGTATCGGGGGACACCGTCACCGTAAAAAAGATCTGCGATTGGTATGCCAGTGTGTCCGCCAGTTCACTGTAGTTGTAGCGCGATCCGGGATTGTTGCCCAGATAGGCGTGATGGAGGGCCGCGAGGCGCGTGGCCCACTCATCGCCAAGTGTCTGTGTATAACCCAGGTATGGGTCGAGCTCCACGCTTGTCGCCTCCCCCGGATCGGGTCGCACGCTCGTGCCCCACAGTCCGGCGAGCCAGCCAGTCGGGCTGTAATAATGGACATCGGCCTGCAATGCCGGATTGTGGCTAGTCTGAGTTGCACCTCGGTAAATATAGTCGCTGGTCAGCGCGATAAAACCGCCAGAGTCAGCAGCCTGCGCGGCCGCTGCGCGGCCCAAGAGCAGAACCGCCACTGCGGGGAAACACCATCGCTGGTGAGCTCCTATCCGGTCTCGCATTGTTTTTGAGGAACCACAACCTTAACGGGTTCCATCATAAGACCGATTAGACGGTCAGCATGGGAAATTCTTTGAAGGGGCAGCTTTTCGCACGCGCTCATCCGCTGCAGGACTAGCACTGAAGTGCGGCCGTTGTACAAGTCGCCGCTATCGCGCCAAGACACCCGACTAGGGAGATGACCCCCGACTGACCTCCACGCCGCTTCGTGCGGTAACTGCGCCCATCGCCCCCAACCGGCCACAGGTTCGCGGGGCTGCCGCCTGTGACACAAACCGTGAAGCCGCCGCGCCGCAGTGGCTGCCGGCGGCCCAAAAATGGTGGGACGAGTAATGCGCAGTGGCTCGACGAGTTGCCGTGTCAGGCTGCTCACGCTACGGTTTAGGAGAGCCAATCTATTGGGTGAGCAGTACCACGGTATTGGTGTTGTCATTATTAAAATAAATCACGTTGGTCTGCGTGTTGGTCGAACCATAGGCTCCCATCGTCGTGATGGTCTTGGGCACCGTGACGATGCCAAAGATCGCGCCGCCGGTGCCGGTGTCGACGTTTTTGGTGGCGACCACACCGGCAGTCGGTGAAATCTCGATCAACAGATTGCCGGTGGGATCAAGCGTATTACCAACGATCAGATCACCGTTGACGAGCAAGGCGCCGCTGATCGGACCATTGAGCGGCGCACCGGAGGCGATAACCTTGGCGGAAGCGGCCGACGGCCCGGTAAAGCTCGTGCCAGTCACGATGACGCCATCCGTGCCGATCGCTGAAACGTTCGATAGCGCGACGACGCGATTGGCGTTGGTATCTACGACGTAGAGGGTGTCGTTTGTGGCATCGTAGGTGAGTCCCGCCGGCGCCGAGATCGATCCGGGCTTACCCTGATTGGTGCTGAACCCGGAGGCAATTTCGGTGAAGGCGGTCTGAGCGTCGCTGGTCAGTGCAATGCGGTCAATCGCCCCAGTGGTGGCGTCCGAGACGTACACGGCCTCGCTGCCCGCGTGGGTCGCATAAATGACGCTCCACGGCTCGGCGAATACATCAGCTGAGAAGGGTGTCGAGATCGCGCCGCTCGGCGCGACGAGCACCGTGGCGTTGGCTTGGCTGGCCGTTGCAACGATGCTCCCGTCCGGAAGACTCGTGAGTGAGGAGCAGCCCAACAGCTGCGTCGTGGATTGCGCAATCCGATAGGGCATCGCGCCGGCCGTCGGGTGCAGCCCGATCACCGTGGTGCCTAAGCCCTGGATGTTGGTGGCGCCGTCATTGAAATTGCACACGATCAAATCACCCATGGTGATGAGCCCGGCAGTGGCGGTGGCCACGGTCAATCCATAGGGGTTACCACCTTTCTCGGTGGGATCGAGTGTCGAGCCGATGGTGGTCATCGCGGCGAGCGTGGGCAGAATCGCACCGGAGATTGTCACGTTTTTAGGTGTATTTGTCATACCGCCGGAGCCATAGCCGCCGCCGCAGCCGGCCAGTAGGGCAAGCAGCGTCATCAGTGCCGCGTGGGCCGCAGGCCGGCATGAGAATAGTGAGATGTTCATGTCCTAGATCCTCCGTCTGAGCGAAGATAACCATCCCCCCTGCCGAAGAGGTCGGGGAGCGCTGCAACGCGCTCACGCGTTGCGTTCTATCGGTAAGTGCCTCGGCCCGCGCTTTAGGTTACTAACGTGCGGGATTTTGGTTGACGTGGCAGAGGCCACACTTGGCCATGCGACCAGCGGCGACCAACGACGGGCCTCATGTCGCCTGTGCTCCGCAATTATTCGACGCACTGATCAATCAGTCTATCGCGAACCTTGCTTTTAAGGGTATGGCATGATTCATCGAT
>OBLU010006363.1_pt1 | contig 10520 bp, 9 predicted proteins | sample 1518681 | NCBI WGS metagenome assembly OBLU01 (sample SAMEA3539304, study PRJEB22396) | soil metagenome | biome: tundra; feature: field; material: soil | place: USA | collected 2010-05 | depth 0.15 m
CTTTCAAGTGCAGCCCAATCCCGCGCATCTCGCTGGCCGTCTCGCCGAAATTGAAGATCGCCACCGCCTTGCTGCCATCTTTCAGCGGCTTCGTCCAGATCTCCACCGGCCCTTCCGCGTACACGCGGTCCCCCTGCTTGCCCAGCGCGTCCTGATCGATCGCAATCACCTCTTTATTCATCAGGACCGCCGCTACCTCCGGCGTCATCTGCGTCAGATTATTCCCCGCGATCAACGGCGCCGCCAGCATCGCCCACAACGTCATGTGCGTGACGTTCTCATCGTGCGTCAGCCGGCCGTTGCCCACCTCCAGCATGTCCGGATCGTTCCAGTGTCCCGGCCCCGCAAACTTCGCCAACCCCGCCTGCGACCGCCCGATCAGGCTCATCCGGTCGAAGTTGGCTGAGATGTCGCCCGTCGTCCGCCACAGATTCGCGCCCACGCTGGGCCCCCAGTCCCACACGGAATCGTCTCCGTACTGGCACAGGCTGTAGACCATCGGCCGGCCCGTCTTCAGGATCGCCTGGTGCATCTTCTCGTAAGCCTCGCGCATCAGCTTGTTCTGCGCCACCGGATCGTCCGGAGCCTGCTGCCGCATCACTCCGCCATAGCTGCACAGGTCGTATTTCAGGTAGTCGATGCCCCAGTCCGCGTAGGTCTGAGCGTCCTGCTCCTCGTGTCCCAGGCTGCCCTCAAAGCGTGCGCACGTCTGCGGCCCCGGCGACGAATAGATCCCCAGCTTCAGCCCCTTTGAATGCACATAGTCCGCCAGCGCCTTCATGTCCGGAAACTTCTCGTTGCTCTGGATTCGCCCCTGCGCGTCGCGTTTCCCCTCCCAAGTGTCGTCGATATTGACATACACGTAGCCCGCGTCGCGCATTCCGGTCGACACCAGCAGGTCCGCCGTATCGCGAATGTCCTTGTCCGTCACCCTGCCGGCGAAGAAGTTCCAGCTGTTCCATCCCATCGGCGGAGTCGCCGCCACCGTCTGTGCTGCTGCCTGTGCTCCAGCCCCAACCGCCGTGACCGCCAGGAAAAGAGCCAGCCTGCCTGCCTTTGCCATTGCAGAACGAACGCGCATTCCAAGTCTCCCAAAAGTTCCCACGAATCTTATCGCCTCGCCCGGCGATGCGCAAATCATCCCACAGGCGCGCCACGAACGGTGACAAGGATCACATTTTCGGCTCTCGCGAAAAGAGTAGACTCGCCTCTCTGGCGACGGGAGGCACACTATGGCGAAAGATTCCCTGATGGGTCTGGCGATAGCCATTATTGTGATCAGCAGCATAGCCTGGGTTGGTCAATGGCGGAGGATCAGGCACAGGATGAAGATGAAAAAGGCCGTGCGCGCCGAGCGCCAGGCTCCCGCAAAGCCGTCTGAGTGGCCGCTTTGACCGCAGCGCGCTCATTCCGCAAAACGAACTGCGCTCCCACCCTCCGGTTGTGGAGGATGAGAGCGCAGTGGTGCTCGTCAATCACGCTCTCCTCTCCGGTTGTGGAGAGTGATAGCGCAAACTTGTTCTCCTGTCGCCTCGTCTCAACCCGCTAGCTTGCGAGCGTGCTGAGTCGCTGCCTTACGGCTTCTCGATCTTGATCGAGATCGTCACTGCGGCGTCGACTGGCTTGTTGTCCAGCGTCGCCGGCGTGAAGCGATACTGGCTCACCGCGTCCAGCACCTTCTTATCCACCACGGCTCCGGCCGAGCGGACAATGGAGAGGTTGCGCGGGAAGCCATACGCATCCACCGTGGCATGCACCACGATGTTGCTCACCGCAGGCTGTTCCGCCAACTCCTGCGCGGACAAGTCCACTTCAACCGCACGCGTCACCCGCGGCGCGGAAGACTCGGTCGGCAGACTGCCCATCATGGCGTACTCCAGGGTTCCTCCCCGGCGCAGGGCAGCATCCACGAAGTTCTCCGTCACCCGGGTTTGCACAAACCCCCGGATCGCGGCATGGCTGGGCATGTTGATGGTTGCAACCGAGGCCGAAGCTGCCGCCGCGGGAGTAGCGGCGGCCATTGCCAACTCCGCCATGCCGGCAGGATGGGTTTGCTCGGCTTGAAGCATCGCCGAGGATGGGGACGGCTGAGGTTCGATCGAGGTGAGGGCCTGGGCATGGGCCATCACCGGGAGCAGAACGAGAGAGGCCAGAATCTTTCGGCGCATAGTAAGGTCTCCTTAAGCACCTATACATGCGATGTTTGCGGAGACAAGAGAGGCTTGGACGGCGACTGGTGGCTCGCATGGGTGGATTGCTTCCACGGAGATAACCCGGGCGACGAGCAGCCATTAATCCAACTCACCCGTTGGCAGCCTGAAAACAGGCGTACACCAAGGGCGTAAAGCACTTGTGCGGTGCCCGCTGTGCAGGCACCATGATCGATCGCTGGATGTCCGTGCAGCACGAGAACCCGGAATCCCAGTGCGAGGCGCCCTAGGCAGCAGTTCGCATCTCACACCGTGGGCTTGGCATCGTTGGCCTCTCCGCATCTCCACCCGTGCAGGCTCGCTAACTTACGCGGTGTAGAATCGACCTTGAATGGCTCAAGATAAATTACGCATGATCCCCCTCGGGGGCCTGGGTGAGTTCGGTATGAACTGTCTGGCCCTCCGGTGGCAGGATGACATTATCGTCATCGATGCCGGCCTGATGTTCCCCGAAGAAGAGTTGCTTGGCGTCGACATTGTCGTCCCCGATATCAGCTATCTCACTGAGAACCGCGATAAAGTCCGCGCCATCGTGCTCACCCACGGCCACGAGGACCACATCGGCGGCCTCCCCTGGATCCTCTCCGAGCTCAATGTCCCTGTCTACGGCACCGAGTTCACCCTCGCTCTTGTGGAAGGCAAGCTGGAAGAGCACCGCCTGCTCGAGGACGCGGAACTGGTCGAGATTCTTCCCGGCCGCCGCTTCACCCTCGGGCCGTTCTCCATCATGCCCATTCGCGTCACCCACTCGCTGGTGGACTGCGTGGCGCTCGCCATTCACACTCCGGTCGGCATGGTCGTCCACACCGGCGACTTCAAGATCGATCTCTCTTCGCCCGACGCCAAGCCCTTCGACCTCCACGCCTTTGCCGAGCTTGGCAAGCAGGGCGTCCTCTGCCTGCTGCAGGACTCCACCAACGTCGATCGCCCCGGCTACACGCCCTCCGAGCGCGCCGTGCGTCCGCGCCTCGACGAGATCTTCTCGCAGGCCAAAAAGAAGCTCTTCTTCAGTTGCTTCTCCTCGTCCATCCACCGCATCCGCATCGCCATGGAGCTGGCTGCCGCGCATGGCCGCAAGGTCGCCGTCGTCGGCCGCTCGATGGACAACTCAACCGAGATCGCCCAGGACCTCGGCTATCTCGATCTGCCGCCCGGCCTCATCATCAACCCCGGCCAGATCCGCGAGATGCAGGACCACAAGGTTCTGGTGCTCATCACCGGCACCCAGGGCGAGCCCATGTCGGCGCTCTCGCGCGCGGCCGTCAACAACCACAAATTCGCCCGCATCGACGCCGGCGACACCGTGGTTCTCAGCTCGCGCGTCATCCCCGGCAACGAGAAGTCAATCTATCGCATGATCGACCACCTCGAGCGCCGCGACGCCAAGGTCATCTACGACGATGGCACCGCCGGCCTCATCCACGTCAGCGGTCACGGCTCGCAGGAAGAGATGCGCCTCATGATCAACCTGCTGCGGCCGAGGTTCTTCATCCCCATCCACGGCGACTACCGCCACCTCAAGCGCCACGCCGAGCTTGCCGGCAACATGGACATCGTCGAGAAAGTCATCCTCCTCGAAGACGGTGAGATCCTCGACCTTGACAAGCACGGCGCGGCCAAGAGCGGCAAGATCACCGTCGGCCGCGTCTGCATCGATGCCGGCGGCTCCATCGACGTCGTTGAGGACGTGGTCATCCGCGACCGCCAGCACATCTCCGAGGGCGGCATCGTCCTGCCTATCATCACCATCAACAAGCGCACCGGCAAGGTGGAAAACTTCCCCGAGATCGTCATGCGCGGATTCGCCGTCGACGACCCCGCTATGATCTCCGAGTCGCGCCAGGTCGTCCAGCGCACGCTCGAATCCTCCAGCGACGAGGAGAAGGCTGATTACGGCGTCATCAAGGAAAAGATCCGCAACGACCTCAAGCGCTACATCCAGAAGAGCACCAGCCGCCGCCCGCTCATCATGCCCGTCATCCTGGAAATCTAACGCGCCAGCAATTCTTTCCGGCAATCGTCGCAGGCCGCTGCCCTTTCCCGCATCCAACGGAGCAGGAGTTTCGCATGCTCACGTCTGGAATCGTCGGAATCATCATCACCCTGGTTGTCATCGGCCTGCTTCTCTACCTGGTCGAACTCATCCCCATGGACCGCACCATCAAGCAGATCATCCGCATCATCGTGATCATCGGTGTGGTCCTCTGGCTGCTGCAAGCCTTTGGGTTGATTGGCTCGCTCGGCAGTCTCCTCCACCCAGCCCATCCAACCGTCAAGTGACCCGCGGCCACAGTCGGGCCCCGCGCCTCGTCCTTACTCCCCCGCTCCCCGCACCTCGCGGAGCCGCACATACCGCCGCCCGGAGAAGCCGTAGTCCCCGCTCAGCACCCGCGCAACCGCCTCGGGATAAGCGATGTGTTCCTGCTCCAGCACCCGCGCTGCCAGGCTCTCGGCCGTATCGTCGTCCATGACGGGTACAGCCCGCTGCACCACGATCGCGCCGTGGTCCACCGCCTCATCCACAAAGTGCACCGTGCATCCCGTTACCTTGGCGCCGAACTCCAGCGCCTGTGCCTGCGCATCCAGTCCCGGAAACGCCGGCAGCAGCGACGGATGCACATTCAGGATGCGGTTCGGAAACGCGCGCACAAACTCCGCGCTCAGGATTCGCATATATCCCGCCAGGCACACCAGGTCCACGCGATGCTGGTGCAGCCTTGCGATCATCTCCGCATCGTGTTCCGCGCGCTTGCGTCCTGCCGAGGGCACAGCAAACGCGGACAGCCCCCGCTCGCGCGCGACTGCCAGCCCGGGCGCCTCTGCCTGGTTCGAGAGCACCACTGCGATCTCCGCACCCGGCAGCCGGTGCCTGCGGATCGCATCCGCGATCGCGACAAAATTCGATCCTCGCCCGGAGAGCAGTATCCCGAGTCGCTTCACGCGTCATTCCTCCGCATCGCACAGTTCTTTCGAATACCCTTGGGAACAAGCAGGAAGGTCCGTCCCCATCTGATAGGCCGGGACTCGATAGGTCGGGACTTCAGTCCCGACGAAACCCGGCGTTAACCGCCACAAACGGAACGCGGGCTTTAGCCCGCTTCTGCCGATTCCAGCCCTCTTTCGGCCTGGCCCTCTTTTCGCGGAGCCGTGCGCACCCGCGTTAGTGGGCCGTCTTCTTCGCCGGTGTCGTCTTCGCCGGTGCGGCTTCTCCCGCCCTTGCTTCCAGCGCATCGATCGTCTCGTATAGCCGCGACACGTCCGTCACGTGTACCCATTCATGTTGTGTGCACACGATGATGCATGGCGTGTAGTACACCCCCAGCTTCTCGCCCAGCGCCTTGTCCGCGTCCACTTCTTTGGTAAATTGCCCGGTCGGATCGGGCACAAACGGCATCTGCAGCCCGTGCGTCTGGAAGAACCGCCGCGTAAAATTCAGCATGTCGTCCGTGTTGGCAATGCCGCTCTGCGCCGCGAACACCGCCCCGCGATACTCCTCCGCCATCTTCATCGACACTTTGTCCTGCAGATAGCGCGCCCACACCGCCGCTTCGCGATCTCCCATCACGGCATGTTCCCCCGACAGGAGAAAGTCCCGCTCGATCAGCGGAATGTTGTAATGCGCCGCCGCGGCATGAACGATCGGAAACGCATGCGCGCACGCTGGGCAGGTCAAGTCCTGCCACTCGAGCACCGCCAGCCGCACTCCCGGTGGTGGCTTCAGCATCGAGGTGTCCTTGAACGTCTCGCCCGTTCCCGGCGGCACGGACGTCTGGCCAAACCCAGGCACGGCGGCAACGGGCACAAGCATCGCAATCGCGACGGCGGCAAAGAAAAGGCGGAGGCGGTTCGTATCCATCAGACGCATAGTGTTCACCCCACTATGCTAACAAACCACGCCCCACCTTAGCCGGGTACCCCACCCAACCGTCGTCATTCTGAGCGCAGCTCAGAATCTCCGTAGCTTGCACTTGCCGCTGCCTGTTCCTTGTTTGTCATTCCCGCAGGGAATCTGCTTTTGCCTTCGCCTCAATTCTCCGAGGGCAGCTCAATACCGTCGATCACCAGCACTTCAACCGGCCCCTTCGTCTCCACCAGTTGCAGCCCTAGCTCCTCCTTGAGCGCCGTGAAGAACGACGGCGCGGCATCGACCGTCGCAGACCCAACATCGGCCGTCGCAAATCCCGCTCGCGTCCAATCTAGCGAGAAGTCGTAGTGGCCCTTCAGCCCCGTCTGATCGACCACCATGCGGTTGCCGACCTCCGGCTGCTGCTGCAGCATTAGGATCAACTGGCCGGGCGAAATTCCCTTTGCCGTAATCTCGAATCCATCCCCCTTGCCCACCACGGACATGGTCGTTGGATGGGCCTGCGCCGGGCCCGCAGGATTGCCCGCCGGGGCGGGTTCCGTCTTTGTCGGCGTCAGCTTCGCTCCGCCCTTCGCCACCTCCAGCGAATACACCGGCATCTCCCGCGTCTCAAAGTGAACCTTCAGCTTGAAGCGCTCCGCCAGTAACGATTGTTCCATCAGCCGGACCTGCTGGACCTGCTGCGCCGAGGGCATCTGCTGCATCGCCGCATACTGTGAATCGTCAATCTTTGCCTGTATCTGGTACATCGTCTGGTCGGTCCAGTCCGGCCCGCCCACAATCAGCGCTTTCGAAAAGGCCGGAAGATTGTACGCGTCTGCGATCAGCATCTTGGCGGTCATGGTGCGGTTCACATGGTCGGAAAGCCGCGGGCCATTGCTGATACGAACTTCCTGTCGCGAGATGATCTGTTCCCCGCCAGGCGCGACCCCTCCACCCGCAGGCGGCACTGCTCCACTTGGAGGCGCCACGAAATGCGTTTGCTCCATCGGCCGGATCGTTGCCACCTCAAACGAGGGCAACGGTCCGCTCGCATGCAGTATCTGCCCATCCAGCGGCATTACCCACGCCGCGCCCAGCGCCACTGCTCCAACCACCATCCATCCACGAAAATTCAGCCCGCGAGACTTCACTTTGTCTATTTGCATCGAGCACCTGTATTGGTTCTGGAGGATCGCCAACTGGGGTATTCCCGTGTTTAGACTCGCCCGCCCGCGAATCGTCGGCAGCTTAAGATTGCCCGCACTTCGTTTGTTATTCCTATGGCTTGTCATTCCCGCAGGGAATCTGCTTTTGCCTGCCCCTCAATTCTCCGAAGGCGGCTCGATATGGTCGACGACCAGAGCTTCTACTGAACCCTTGGCGGGTTCCAACTTCAGCCCCAGACCCGCGACGACCGAGAACATTGTGAGCCCGGGATCCGACGCAGCCCCATTCTCCTGCTGCGGCGGTGTCGCTGCGACCAGCGCCAGGTTGGGAATGACCATATCGTACTTACCGGTCAGGCCAGTCTTGTCCTGGACCGGCTGCTTCACCAGATTCGATAACAACGACGCAAACGAACTCATCGGCGCCGCATAAATATGAATAGCCTTTCCTCCATCTTCCGGAGCAATCAAACCGCCTCCAGGCAAAGGTATGCCGCTCGGGTGCGGCTCGTCCGGGGTTGCTTCTTTGAGCTTTAGCCCACTCTTTCCCGGCACAAGGGAAAGCACTGAAACCTCTTTTGTCTCTCGATGCACTACTAATCCGAACCGATCGGCCAGCATCGCCCGCAGCATGGCTCGAAGCATCGCAGGCTGCTTCGCTGGGTTATGCCAGTCGGCCAAGTCTGCCTCGCTCACCTTTGCCTGAATTTCGTAGCTCTCCCGGCTGACCCATTCCGGAAGTCCGGATATCTGTTGATCTGTGTAAAAGGCCGCACCCGTTTGCGGAACATATGCTTGGAGGATTGCCAAACCCAATCCGTTGTCGACCATTCGCCATCCATCCGGAGTGGGCCCAACCTCCGGAATCCCACGACTGAACTCCTTCTTCTGCCGGATTGACACCACCTCAAACGCCAACGCCTTCCCGCTGTCCGGATTTTTCGCGGTAGCTTGCGGGGGCGCCGAAGCGCCCGCCTGTGCCGATGCGATCGGCACGCCAAACGCAATGCAGACGATCACCGCGGCCAAGCTTAAGTTGTGTGCGAGCCGGATCATGGTGTCCACAATCCTATTCTCAAAGTTCTGGCACGACCTGATGTTTTTCCATCCCCGTCTTCCACGGTCAAGAAAAAATCCTTCAAATTTCCCGGCAAATCCGCATTGTCAAGTCCTCAAACTGGCCCCAAAACGCGAATCCCCAATAACCACGCACCGTTTCGCGCGAAAAATAGATTGCTGATTCACCCCTCCCCAACCCGTACAATTAAAGTTAGGGAGAATTAGGCGAAGCCGTTCCGTGAGCCGGCAAGCTCCGGCGACAACTCAAATGAATGGAATACTTTAGCCGAAACAAACACATTTCGGTCCCTAACCCCAACGCTTGCACGATCTTAGGAGTAACTTCAATAGATGGGATATTTTAGCCAGGCCATCATCCGCTAACCCAAAGCAACCAAAAGATTTCCCCGCGAGATAGTACCTGGGGGTGGGGGTAGCACCGGAAGGACGCAAGCAATGAGCATCAGCGAAAAGGTCAACGCCGACATCATCACCGCGATGAAGGCCCACGACGAGCACCGCCTCCTCACCCTGCGCATGGTCAAGTCCGCCTTGCGCTCCAAAGAGATCGACAAGCGCCAGCCGCTCACCGACGCTGAGCAGACTCAGATACTTAGCACGCTCCTCAAGCAGCGCCGCGAGTCCGTCGAGAGCTTCACCAAGGGCAATCGTCCCGAGCTCGCCGCCAAGGAGCAGGCCGAAATCGGCATGATCGAGGCCTACATGCCCCAGGCCGCCGGCGAGGACCAGCTCCGCGCAATCGTGGCCGAAGCCATCACCGAACTCGCCCAAACCAGCGGCCAGAAGCCTGGCCCCCGCGATATGGGCGCCGCCATGAAGCTCGCGCAGCAGCGCATCCAGGCCACCGGCCTGCGTGCCGACGGCAAGCTTGTCTCCGAACTGGTCAAAGCCGAGCTGGCCAAGTGAATCCCAAAGGCAACCACGGATGCACACGGATCAAGTCCCTCAATGTCCTTGGTCAATAGTTGTCTGATCCGTCCTGATCCGTGAAAATCCGTGGTTAGCATTTTTCGTTATGCGCCAGGCGCCGCAAGGCTGGATACAATAGACACATGATCCAGAAGACCCGCCTGTTCACTCCAGGCCCGACCCCCCTGCTTCCTGCCGCCCAGTTCGCCATGGCCGCGGCCGATATCCACCACCGCACCGCCGAGTTCCGCGCCCTCTACACCCGTGTGCTCGCGCAAATGAAGGACTTTGTCGGCACCAGGAACGACGTCATCATTCTTTCCAGTTCGGGAACCGGCGCGATGGAAGCTGCCGTCTCGAACCTCACTTCGCCCGGCGACCGTGTCCTCGTCCTCACCGCCGGCAAGTTCGGCGAGCGCTGGACCGGCCTCGCCAAGGCCTTCGGCTGCGAAGTCGATGTCGTCTCCGCGCCTTACGGCCAGACCTTCTCGCTCGACCAGGTCAAGGCCGCGCTCAAGCTCGAAACCCGCGCCGTCTTCATGCAGTCCTCTGAGACGTCGACTGGCGTCCGCCACTGCGTCCCCGCCGTCGCGAAGCTGCTGCAGGAGACCCACTCCGAAGCACTGCTCGTCGTCGACGCCATCACCGGCCTCGGCACCACGCACCTCGACATGGACGCGCTCGGCGTCGACGTCCTCATCGGCGGCTCGCAGAAGGCGGTCATGATCCCGCCCGGCCTCAGCTACCTCGCCATCAGCCAGCGCGCCTGGGACCGCATGGAGGCGACCTACAACCCGCGCTACTACTTCGACCTCCGCAAGGAGCGCAAGAACGCCAGGAACGGTGAGAGCGCCTACACGCCCGCGGTGGCCTTGATCGCCGCCCTCGGCGCCGCGCTTGACTACATCGCCGGCCAGGCTGGCGGCGACCTCATGGCCGGACGCAAGAAGCTTATCGAGAACGCCGAGACCCTTGCCGCCATGACCCGCGCCGCCGTGCAGGCGCTTGGCATGGAGCTCTTCGCTCCGGATTGCCCCTCCGCGGCCGCCACCGCCGTCAACGCACCCGCGGGCGTCGACTCCGGAGTCATCGTCAAGGAGCTGAAATCCCGCTTTGGCGCCATCATTGCCAACGGCCAGGGCGAGATGAAGGGCAAGATCTTCCGCATCGCCCACCTCGGTTTCTTCGACTACCTAGACACCATCGCCCTCATCGGGGCGCTGGAGCAGGTCGTCGCCAAATCGTTCCCATCGCCCGGCTTCGCCTTCGGCAACGGCCTCATCGCCGCGCAGAAGGTCTTCGCCGAGC
>OBLU010006365.1_pt1 | contig 10516 bp, 7 predicted proteins | sample 1518681 | NCBI WGS metagenome assembly OBLU01 (sample SAMEA3539304, study PRJEB22396) | soil metagenome | biome: tundra; feature: field; material: soil | place: USA | collected 2010-05 | depth 0.15 m
ACATCACGGAGTTCAACGTGCTCCTCGGCGACCGCATCCTGGCTGCCAACCGGTCACTAGCGCCGGCCAGCGCCAGAGTCAACATCAGAGAGGGAGAAAATTTCGTCGAGACCCCTCGCCGGAAGGGTTTCGGCTGGGACGATTCCCTAGGCAACTATCTCCAGGCAGACAAAGGCGAGTCAGGCACGATTCGGTTCCCCATCCGGTTTGCGATCATCAACGACGAGCTGGCGCTCTGGTCTGCCCCGGTCGAGTTATTCTGCGAAATCTCGATGAACGTACGGAGTCGCTCGCCTTATCCGCATACGTTTTATTTCGGCTATGCCAACGGTTGGCTCGGTTATCTCGCCACCCGGCAGGCTTTTTCCGAGGGCGGCTACGAGACCCAAACGAATCCTTTCAGCGACCGGGTCGAGGAGGATTTGACAAAGACTGTCTTGACGTATCTCGACGGTCACGGCAGGTAGGCGTTCCTCACCGGAGCCGCGCCGGATGTCGAGTCCATTCTTCGAGAATCGCTATAACGGAGAGAGATTGGCCCGATAAGTCGTCATCCCGTAGTGTGGGTTACCGGCGCCTCGCTATCCCCGGATCATGGCGTTAGGCGCAGCCTCGTCAAGCCGATCTACGCGAAGAAGCGGCCGAAGCTCGGTGCCTGAAGCGCCGGTTCCGCAGTCGCGGCCATACCACGGCGAACCCGAATCGCCTTGCCAATCTGCATCTCTTTCCAGTCGTAATTGAATTCCGTGCCGCAATCCAGGCAAACCACATAGGTGTGGTCGAAGGTACGGCCTGTTGTCAATGGAAAGGTAGTTTTTCGGTGACTACATCCAAACAGTGCGTTCACTAGCGCGTTTATCATCTGCGAGCCCTCCGCAAGACCCTGTCGGTTTTCGTTGCAATCCAAGTGCCGGAACCGGGAATCCGAATGCGCCTTCTTCGATTCAGAAGCCAAATGGACGCAGGCCTCCCCATCGTCGTTGCGCTCCGCCCTGGCACTTCCGTATACGTACTATTGGCCACAGGAGCGGGTCGATAGGACACAGCTTCACCAACGGCATGATGTCCGTCCGGGCCGGGACGAACGGCGAACAACCCGGCGGATGTTGGCCGCTAACCGAAGAGACGCGCAGGCATTGCGCTCACACCCCGTTGTAAACGCTCCCTTGCGGGACTATGCTTTCCGGTAAAGGAGTGCATCATGCTCAACCGCAGAAAGTTCCTGGCAGGAGTGGCCGCCGGGGTCGGCGCAGTCAAGGGCGAAACGCCCGTCCGCAGCTCTCCGTTGCGGGCCAACTTCTGGGGACCACTGTACTACGACGAGAAAGAGCGGCAAGAGGTGGTGGAAGTGCTGGAGACCGGGCGTCCATTCCGGTGGTACGGCCCAGGCACGCAGCCGCCCATGAAGGTGGCCACCTTCGAGAAGGAGTTCGCCGCCTGGATGCGTACCCGCTACGCGCTTGCCGTAACGTCGGGAACCGCCGCGCTGCACTGCGCGCTGGCGGCGTTCGGCATCGGCCCAGGCGACGAAGTGATCCTGCCGGCCTGGACCTGGCACTCCTGCTTCAACACCATCGTGCTCTCCGGAGCGCTGCCGGTCTTTGCCGAGATCGACGAATCGTTCAACCTGGACCCCGGCGATTTTGAAGCGAAGATCACGCCGCAGACGAAACTGGTCATGGCGGTGCATCTGCAAGGCTGCCCGGCGGACCTGGACCGCATCATCCCGATTGCGCGCAAGCACGGCGTGAAGGTGCTGGAGGACTGCGCGCAGAGTGTGGGCGCCAGTTACAAGGGCCGGCCGTTGGGCTCCCTGGGCGACATGGGCATTTACAGCCTGCAACTCAACAAGACGATCACAGCGGGCGAGGGCGGCGCGGTGGTGACCAATGACCCGCTGCTGTTCGAGCGCGCGGCGCGCTTCCATGACCTGGGCGGCCTGCGGCCTCTGCACGAACATGTGGTGGGAGAAGCGCGGGGAGACTGGTTCATCGGCGCGCAGTACCGCATGAACGAGTTCAGCGGCGGCGTGCTGCTGGCGCAGTTGCGCAAGCTGGATATGATCGTGACTTCCGTGCGCGGCAATGCCAGCCGGGTTTACGCCGGCATTCGCGACCTGCCGGGTATCCGCTTCCGCCATCTGCCCGACCCGGACGGCGAACTTGGCGCGGCCGTGTTTCTGGGCTTCGACAGCAAGGCCAAACGCGACCGCTTCATGGCGCTAATGAAGGCGGAGAACGTGCCCGTAGGGCCGCCCGGAGGTTCGGTGATCCTGCCCGTGCAGCCGCACGTCGAGAAGAAAGTGACCGTGCATCCGGCCTGGCCCTCATTCAACTCCGAGCGTGGCAAGGCGATTCAATACGGCGCCGCGTGCTGCCCGAGGACGATTGACATACTCAGTCGCTTCGCGGGTGTGTCGCTGGACCCGAAGTTCACTAAAGCGGATACGGACGACATAGTCGCTGCAATCCGGAAGGTGTACCCGAGGGTCTGAGATACGGCGCCCGCCTGTTAACCACCAGGCCATATTAACCAGAGAATGTGAGGGTTCGATGCCGGAAAACGCGGGGAGCGGTCGCAACCCTCACCGTTGCGCTTGGTACCCGGCCACGCGGAGTGCTGATTGCGGACGCAATTGCGGTTATCGTTCTCAGTACAATCGTTCTCAGGACCCGTCGAACGGCGCAACGGCTGGGTGTATACTAGCGCAGAAGCCAGGAGCCAAAAATGGAAATGCCAGCCGGCTCCCTGCAAAAACACTGATCATCCGGGAGGCACGTTTATGAGGTGTTCCACTCTGTTCGTTCTTCTGTGCGCGAGCGTTTCGGTTGCTTTTGGCGCCACCGCTACCCTGCACCTGCTCCAACGGCCGGCCATGAACAAAACCACGATTGTCTTCTCCTATGCCGGCGATCTGTGGAGCGTTCCGCGCCAGGGTGGGGTTGCCACCCGGCTCACGGCGGGCGCTGGCATGGAAACCGAGGCCGCGTTTTCGCCGGATGGTGAGACCATCGCGTTCACAGGCGAATATGACGGCAATATCGATGTGTTCACCATGCCCGCAAGCGGAGGAGTGCCTAAGCGCATCACCTATCATCCAGATCCGGACCGCGTAGTGGGATGGACGCCGGACGGCAAGCGCATTCTGTTCCGCTCCACCCGCCTCAGCTACTCCCGCTTCAACCAGCTCTATACGGTCTCAACTGAAGGCGGTCTGCCCGAAGTCTTGCCGCTGCCGATGGCCACGTTCGGCGCCTATTCTCCCGATGGCAAACGCATGGTGTATGCGCCCGTGGATGGCGGACAGTTTGCAACTGGCTTCACCAACTTCGTCGCCTGGAAGCGGTATCGCGGCGGCACGGCTAGCTACCTGTGGTTGGTGAATCTGGCCGACCTGAGCACGGAGAAAATCCCCCGCACGGATTCCAACGACATTTACCCGATGTGGATCGGCGACAAGGTTTATTTCCTCTCAGACCGCAACGGACGCATGACACTGTTCAGCTACGATCCAAGAAGCAAAACGGTCACCGAGCTGATCAAGAACACGGGTAAGGACATCGTCTCGGCGAGTGCGGGTCCCGGTGGGATCGTCTACGAACAACTCGGCCAGATTCATATTTACGATATCGCCAGCGGAAAGAGCAGCCGGGTGCCGATCGAGATCGAGGCCGATCTTGCCGAGGTGCGCCCGCATCTGCAGAACGTCGCGAAAGAGATTCGCAACGCCAAGATTTCTCCCAGCGGCGTGCGCGCCGTTTTCGAGGCGCATGGCGAGATCCTCACCGTGCCGGCTGAAAAGGGCGATATTCGCAACCTGACGAACACGCCCAGCGTGATGGAGCGGACTCCGGTCTGGTCTCCGGACGGCAAATCGATTGCTTATTTCTCAGATGAATCGGGTGAGTACGCGCTGCACATCAAGGCGCAGAACGGCGAAGGCGAAGCGCGCAAGGTGGCGCTCCAGGGCAAGTCTGCCTTTTATTTCGACCCGCGCTGGTCTCCCGACAGCAAACACATCGCGTTTAGCGACAATCAACTGGACTTGTGGGACGTTGAGGTGGCCTCGGAAAAACTCACCAAAGTGGACACCGATTATTCCTACGAGTTGAATCGCGACTTCACCTGGTCACCAGACTCCAAGTGGATTGCCTTTGTGAAGAGCCTTCCCAACCGCCTGCACGCGGTGTCGATGTATTCGTTGAGCGACGGCAAGAGTACGCAGGTCACCGACGGGCTGAGCGACGCGCGCTATCCGGTCTTTGACAAGGATGGCCAGTATCTCTACTTCACCGCCAGCACCAACTTCGGCCCTACCTCAAGCGGCCTGGACATGAACAGCGACCTGCATGAGGTGACCCGCAACGTTTACCTGATTGTGCTTCCCAACGACGTTGCGTCGCCGCTCGCGCCAGAAAGCGACGAAGAAAAGGGGAGCGAGGCCAAGAAAGACGAAGCGAAGCCGTCCGGGGAGGGCAAGGCAAAGGAAGGGAATGCGCCGGCTGCTGCGGAGGCGCCGCCCAAGCCTGTGCGCATTGATTTCGACAAGTTGATTCAACGTACCATCCCGCTGCCCATACCAGCGCGCCCCATTCAGACACTCGCTGCAGGCAAGGCCGGTGTCATTTATCTGGTTGAGGCCGGCCGAAACGTCCCCGGTGGTCCAGGCGGCGGTGGAACGCTCTCGAAATTCGAACTCAAGACCCGCAAGATCGAAAAGCTGGCCGACGGTGTCAGTGCTTTTGATCTGTCGGCGAACGGGGAGAAGATGCTGCTGCGAATCGTGCGGGGTGGCGAAGGCGGCGCTCCGAGTCCTGCGGGACAAGGGAATGCTCCTCCGCCCGAGTACGTCATCGCATCAGCCTCGGCTCCGCTCAAGTCCGGGGAAGGAGTCTTGCATCTGGCCGACGTCGAGGTGAAGGTCGATCCAATAGCCGAGTGGAAGCAGATGTACCACGAAGTGTGGCGGATCGAGCGGAGCTACTTCTACGATCCGAATCTGCATGGTGTCAACTCCGCCGATAGCGAGAAGGAGTTCGAGAAGTATCTGGATTCGCTGGCTTCGCGCGCCGATCTGAATTACATCTTCCACGAAATGCTGGGCGAAATCACTTCCGGGCACTTGCGCGGTGGCGGCGGCAACATTCCGGAGGCAAAGCGCGTCCCAGGCGGGCTGCTGGGCGCCGACTACGAGATCGTCAACGGCCGGTACCGCTTCAAGAAGGTCTATACCGGTGAAAGCTGGAACCCGCAGTTGCGCGCGCCGCTTGTGCAGCCGGGGATCAACGTCTCGGCGGGCGATTACCTTCTGGCGGTCAACGGCCAGGACCTCCAAGGCAGCGATGACGTCTCCCGTCTGTTCGAAGGCACGGCCGATAAGCGGGTCGTACTTCGCATTGGAGCGGACCAGACGGGTGCGAATTCACGCGAGATCACGGTAATGCCGGTTGCGAGCGAGCAGCAATTGCGCCATCAAGCCTGGGTGGAGGAGAATCGCCGCAAGGTCGATCAGATGAGCGGTGGCAAGCTGGCGTACGTTTACATGCCGAACACCGCCATGGACGGATTGACGAGTTTTGACCGATACTACTTCGCGCAGGTGGACAAGCAAGGCGCCATCATCGACGAACGCTTTAACTCCGGCGGACAAGCGGCCGATTACGTGATCGACGTATTGAACCGTCCGTTACAAGGCTGGTGGAGCCCGCGCTACGGCGCGATCTACCGCACGCCAGCGGCCGCAATCTTTGGTCCCAAGGTGATGATCACCAACGAAATTGCAGGCTCCGGCGGTGATCTCATGCCGTGGATGTTCCGTCATACGCACATCGGCACGCTGGTGGGTAAGCGTACCTGGGGCGGACTGATTGGCGTCTCGCAATATCCAACCCTGATGGACGGCGGCGTAGTTACAGCGCCCAACTTCGGATTCTTCAGCCCGGCCGGCGAATGGGACGTGGAGAACCATGGTGTCACGCCTGATGTAGAAGTGGAGCAGGACCCGAAAGCGGTGCACGACGGTCATGACCCGCAATTGGAGCGCGCGGTGTCGATCGCCATGAAGCAGTTGGAGAAGAATTCGGTTCCGGTGCCGCATCGGCCCGCTTTTCCGAACTACCAGAATCCGAACCAGCACCCGGCGAGTGTGACCGGCGGCAGCGGGGGACGACCGTAGGGGAAACTAGGCTGGCGCTACGAGCCGTCCTGGCATTGGGCTGGCGCTCCGTGGAGCCAGATGTGCACAAACTATGCGGCGCCGAGCAGCCCGCCTAACCTGGTTGTTAGTTGGCCATCTCCAAGATCATCCCAATGCCGCTTGCGGAGCGGCGCTAGCCTTTCGACCACCCGGACTGGCTGTTCGAGGTGAAATATGACGGCTTACGCGCCTTGGCATATGTGGAACGCGGCACTGTGCGCCTGGTCTCGCGCAGGGGGAACACGTACAAATCCTTTCCGGCGCTCTGCCGGACCCTCGCCGCGTGCCTGAGCGTCGTGCTGGACGGCGAGATCGATTACCTTGGCCCGGACGGCAAGCCGCAGTTCCACGATCTCATGCGCCGTCCGAGGTCACAGTATTTCTATGCCTTCGATCTGCTCTGGCTTAACGGGCGTGACCACCGCGGCCTGCCCTTGCTGGAGCGGAAACGGCGACTGCGGGACATCGTGCCGGCCGCGCCGTCGTCGGTGCTGTATGTGGACCACGTCGTCGGCACCGGCGTGGATTTATTCGAGGCCGTCGGCCGGGGCGTATCTGGGCGTACCTCTCGGCGCGGTGATTTTCATCGGCTTGCTGTGGAAACGCGGGAACACGGCCGGGGCGATTTCCGGAGGCACGGCAGGGTTCGGCCTCGGCGTGTTCCTGTTTCTCGATCAGACCCTCGGCTGGGCGCTGGTGTCGCACCCCTATCTGACCTCATTCCTCCACCGTTCGATCCTGGTGTGGTTCTTCGCAGCGATCACCATGATCGTGGTCAGCCTCCTGACCGCGCCGCCGCCCGAGTACAAAACCGAGGGCAACGTGTTCGCTTCAGCAGCGGGGCAGAGTCTGGGAGGAACGGATTATCGGATCTGGGCCGGTGTGCTGTTCGTCTGCACGCTAATTCTGTGGTGGACCTTCCGCTGAGGATTGTCAGGAAATAAGCTTGACACTGCTCACGTCGCGTCCACGAGCATCCGTTCGGCGTTAGATGTTGACGAAGGGACCTGGGGCTGGGGAAGCGCTAAAGCGGGGACGCCCATGCCGGGATTATTGCATATCACCGAGAGGGACCGAGTTGGGCGTTCCATGTGTCATCCTTTGATTTGTGCCCAACGGAGACCGAACAGCCCGGTTTATCGAACCGATGCTCTTGCTGCGGACCGACAAGTTGCCCGAAGGTGACGGCTGGCTCTACGAGGTCAAGTTCGACGGCTATCGGGCGTTGGCCATCAAGAGCGGCGGGCAGGTCCGGCTCCGGTCCCGCAACGACAAGGACTTCACCAAGCGCTATCCCGGCGTTGTGGCGGCGCTGAGGGAGTTGCCGGATGAAACCGTGATCGACGGAGAGGTGGTGGCGCTCGATGCAACCGGGAAGCCAGTATTCAGTCTTCTGCAAGACGGCAGCACCGATGTCCATTTCTATGTCTTCGACTTGCTCATGCTGTCCGGCCAAGACGTGACGGGGGAGCCGTTGGTCAAGCGGCGGGAACTGTTAGAGAACCACGTCCTGCCGAAGCTATCCGAGCCGGTGCGATGCTCGCCTGTGCTGGATGCGAGCTTGCCGGACCTGATTCAATCCATACGGGCGCAGGGCCTTGAGGGGCTGGTGGCCAAACGCGCCAACAGCCGATACGAACCTGGACAGCGTTCCGGCGCGTGGATGAAGATGCGGGTCAGCCGCTCCCAGGAATTCGTCATCGGCGGCTATTCAGTCGGCGGAAGCACCTTTGACGCGGTGATCGTCGGGCATGTTGTGGACGGCAAGCTGGTGTACATCGCGCGCACGCGGAGCGGATTCACACCAGCATTGCGCGCGGAATTGCTGCGCAAGATGAAGCCGCTGGAAATAGGCGAATGCCCTTTCTGCAACCTGCCGGAAAAGCGGCCGGGCCGATGGGGCGAAGGGCTCACGGCGGACAAGATGAAGCAGTGCCGGTGGCTCCGCCCGGAATTGAAAGCGCGGTTCGAGTTCCTGGAGTGGACCGAGGACCGGCACTTGAGGCATAGCAGGTTTGTCGGGATGGCCGACACTAATCGAGTGACAAGTCGCTGATGCTAGAATCAAATCGCGGCCAGACTGATTAAAACACGGTCGCAATACGGTGTTCTGGGGAGGACACCAACATGCCAAAAGTAGACAACACCTTGCTGGAGATGGCCATCGTCGGGTATCAAAGCGAACTGGGCAGGATCTCCGCGAAGATAGCCGATATCAAAGCGCAACTCGGCCAACCTGGTCCGAAAGCCACGGCGACCGGAATGGATCACGCGGCTCCGGCGAAGCGCCGCACGATAAGCAAGGCGGGCCGGGCCAGGATCGCCGCCGCGCAGAAAGCGAGATGGGCGGCGCAGAAGAAGCAGCAGGCGGAACCGGCCACGCCGGCGAAGCCCAAGAAGCGGAAGCTATCGGCGGCGGGTTTGAAGGCCATAAGGGAAGCCACGACGAAGCGTTGGGCGGCTTACCGCAAGGCCCAAAAAGGGGCGGCGTAGGCTCGGCGCCCGGAGACTCGTGGCGAAGCAACACGCCTTGGCCATCCTGATTGAAGTAGGCATTGGCGGCCACGTGCCACTGATTGGCTGTTAGGTTGACGGCGGACTGCAACTTGCTGCCGTCTTGTACCGGCAGATGTTTCTCCCATGTGAGTCCCGCGCGAACGTGTAAGTGCCCTGCTGGCAGCACCCAAAGCGTACTCAACGGCTGAGCTATTTTGCGCTCGGGCTATCGTCGGCCTTCAGGTCACCCAGAGCGTATTGGATTCCCGCAAGCATGTGAGCGACAAAGGGGCGCGAGAAGTACACCTTCTCATCGTGGCCGTGCGCCTCGTAGAACACGCGGCCATTGCCCACGCGCTGAATGTAGCTCAACGCGTAGTCGCCGTCGGTGCGCTTGGTGGATGCCGGCTCCTTGGCTTTGTCTTCCGAGCTCATCCTGCCGTAGTTGATGCTGGTGAGAACATGAACCCGCTTACGGCTGAATGAGTTCTGCGCGAACGTGTAGGTTTCGTCGACGATCTCGAACCCACGGGCGGGAAACATTGCAGTCAGGGGACTGTTTGGATCGTCCACCTTGACAGGGATCAGGGTCGGGTAGGTCCAGTGGAACTTGAAGAAGCCGCCGATCATTTCGTTGAACTCGGGCCACGTGCCGGTCGGCGTAGGACCATTGGTATGGTAGCTATCGGTAGCGGCGTGGATGCCGGCCAGACCCTTGCCGCCTTTGACGAAGTCAAGGAGCGCCCGCCTGCGAAGGTCCGTGGCAGCCTTGTCGTTCGGGTCATCCAGAAATTCGCCGGTGGTGCTGGCAAGGAAGATTGCATCATATTGCTTCAGGTTTTCAGGCGTGATCGCGGCCGCGTCGTACGTGATGGTAGTCATCCAGGCGCCGGTCTTGTCTCCCAGGTATTCAACCATCTTCGCCGCCAGCGGGATTGAAGTGTGCACCCAACCGACGGCTCGGCCGAGGACAAGCACACGGCGCAGGCTCTGGGGCGTTGCGTAGGGCTTATCTGGCAGGGCGGCCATCATGGCCGAGATGTCGGCAGGGCTGGTAAACTGCTTTTGCGGACAGCCGCGGGTGAAGCCTCCGCTAAATCCGTCCGCCGGGCAATTTGCGGGCTTCGCAGGAACCGCTGCCGGTTGTGCGAAACTCATGGGTTCGCCGAATACCGCAGCGGCTAGCGCCGCCGCGATTCCGAATGCCTTCAGTTTCATGATCGCCTGTTCTCCTGGGATTATATCTCCTGTCTCCAGCCTGGCGCGCCAGCAGCCCGTTGTCGGTCGCCTCCACCGCCAGCTTGCGGATGCATCGATGACTTGACCACTCCCGTCAGACTTCCAGCTTCCATGGTTCACGATAGGTGGCGTTCAGGTTCGGCTGCATATCGCTCTGTGCGCAGGTCCATTTGTTCTGGTCCCAATCGATTCGGGATCTGAAGCGCATCGAAAGATTTGCCAGCAGGCAAACCGTTGACGAGCGCACGCACGTTTCGATTTCACTAATCGGCTTTTGACGCGTCCGGATACATTCCACGAAATTCCGCCAGTGGGGCACGTTCATATCCGCCATCGCCCGGTCCTTCTCCCACGTCTCCGGCTCCTTGAACTTGTTATTGGGAATTAGGCGGCAGCCGCTCCGGTTCACGAAAACGGTGGCTTCAGTGCCATGAATTACCGTGGCAGCACCCTGGCCGAGCCCAAACATAGGCAGCGGGTTGCAGGTGCGGCTTTCGTAACTGGAAAGGAAATCTTCGTAGTAGAATGTGGCCAGCATCGTGTCCGGCGTCTGGGTATTGTCCTGCACGTAGAACTTGCTGCCCA
>OBLU010006366.1_pt1 | contig 10516 bp, 7 predicted proteins | sample 1518681 | NCBI WGS metagenome assembly OBLU01 (sample SAMEA3539304, study PRJEB22396) | soil metagenome | biome: tundra; feature: field; material: soil | place: USA | collected 2010-05 | depth 0.15 m
AAATCGGCGTCGTGCAGCCGGTCGCCGAAATCGGAGCCATCTGCCGGGAGCGCGGTGTGCTGTTCCACTGCGACGCCGCTCAGGCCTTTGGCAAAGTGCCGATCGATGTGAACGCCCTCCATATCGACCTGATGTCGGCGAGCGCGCACAAGCTCTATGGCCCCAAGGGCGTCGGCTTTCTGTACGTGCGCCGCAGCGCCCCGCGTTTTCAGTTGGCCGCGCAGATGGACGGCGGCGGCCACGAAAACGGACTGCGCTCCGGAACCCTGAACGTTCCCGCGATCGTGGGCTTCGGCGAGGCCTGCGCGATCTGCTCCCGCGAAATGCCCGAGGAAGCCGCGCGCCTCGCCGCCTTGCGGGACCAATTGCTGGCGCGCTTCACGGCCGCGCTCGACGGCGTTACCGTCAATGGTTCGCTGGCCCACCGGCTCCCCGGCAACCTGAACCTGAGCTTCGCCGGGGTGGACGCCGAAAGCCTGCTGATGGCGCTGCCCGACGTCGCTCTCTCCACCGGGTCCGCCTGCGCTTCCGGCACGCCCGAACCCAGCCACGTGCTCCGCGCGCTGGGCGTGAGCGACGAGCTGGCGCAATCGTCCATCCGCATCGGCCTGGGCCGTTTCAACACAGAAGTAGAACTCGACCACGCCGCGCACCGCCTCATCGAATCGGTCAAGAAGCTGCGAGCCCTATCGCCGGCGACATTTCTTTAGGCCGTCGAGCCACTGCCGCGCGTTCTTCTTGTCGCCCGGCCCCGCCGCGCCCCCGCCGGGCGTACAATGCGATCAGCGGAGGTGGTTATGCCGCTTCTCGAAAATCTGCGTGATTTCCTTGCTGCCCATCAGGCCGAATTCACGCTGACCGTTCACCCCAACGCCCTGACGGCTCGCGAGGTCGCTGCGGCGGAGCATCTGCCCGCACGGGAGGTTGCCAAGATTATTGTCATCACCAGCGACGACCGATTCTTCATGCTCGTCGTCCCCGCCAACAAGCTCATCGATTTTCACGAAGTCCGCATCGCCCTGGGGTTGGCCCACGCTCGCATGGCCACCGAACATGAAATCGGGCGACTATTTCCCGATTGTGAACTGGGCGCCATGCCGGCATTCGGCAGCCTCTACGGCCTCCCGGTCTATCTCGACGGCACTTTGACCGGCCAGGACAACATCGCCTTCAATGCAGGAACGCACCGCGAGGTGATTCACATGCGGACCGCCGAGTATCGCAGGCTCGCTCGGCCCGCCGTCGTCTCGCTCATCCAAACCGAGGTCGCGCACGGCTGGTGAGCCCCGCCACCCGGGCTGCGAAACGGAGGTGATTTCCATGGAAACAAAACCGACTGTGAATGTGGCTCCCCTGGAAGAGCGGATCCGCGCAAGAGCTTTTGAGCTATACGTCGACCGGGGAAATGAGTCCGGCTCGGAATTGGATGATTGGCTGCAGGCCGAAGAAGAAATCGCGGCCGCCGAGGAAGAGTTCGGGGAACGGGATTAGGGCGGATCCGCGCGAAGGTGACGGCGGGCGCTGCTCCATTGCGGCGATGTTTGCGACATCCCTTGGCCGTTCTTCTACGGACGGGCCGCCGTCGGAATGTGGGCGACCAAGGCATGTCTACGGGTTGGGCGGGATTCTCATCCTCCTTTTTCACCTTGATATCTTCGTCCTTTAGCCGCACAATGCAGGCATGAGACAGCGGGAGGGACAGATGTGAGCGGTCCGGCCCCAAGGGCATGCCGTTTCGAAGAGTCCAAGGGTGCAGTCCAATAGTCCCCATTTTCACTTTTTTTGTGCCAAGCTGGATAGGATTGGAGGGCTGGATTATGCCGGGCATACAACTTACCAACAACACAACTCTCAACATCACCGCGTCTTCCGCCGACGGTAACGCAACGCTCAACCGCTACTTAACGAACCCCCTTTCCTTCATCACTCCGGCCGCCCTGAATGCTATTGCCGGGACGAAGGTAGGAGATCTTGATCCAACCGCTTTTCCGATCGCGGCGAGCGCGGCCGGAGAGGGCCAGTTCGCTGTCGAAGGAACCTCCCTGGACGTTCAACTGGGCGCCTCAGCTTCAGTTGGTCTGCTCACCGGCGACAAGGCAGCGGATTTCTTCAGCTCAGTCCAATGGACCGAGGATCCGGCCGCCGCGGGCCTTGTCTCGTTCGGGTTGCAGGGCACGCTCAGCGCCGGAGATAAGGCTACGGTAAGCGACTTCAGCTTTGGTATCGCGAAGGCCGCCACCGTTGGGTTGACCAGCTTTTGCACGGCGGCCGGTACCGATACGCTTCTGGACGCGGTCGAGCGGGCCATGGCGGCTCTCACGATTCCGCACGACCTTAACGATCTCAGGAGTCTGCCGGCAAATGCCATATGCCAGATCGATGCGTCGAGCTCTCTCAAGTTCACCGCGAGCGTTACCTATAACATTCTGAATGATCCGTTGGCCACCGCGTCGATCTCGCAACTGCCTTCAATCGCGGTCAACGCCACAGCCGCGGCGACCCTCGAAGGTACCGCGACTCACACATCAGACCACACGGTCACCATCGCCAAACTGCCGAACGGCCTGATCCACCTGTCCGTGAGCCTCGCGAGAACCGACGATTTTGAAACCAGCCTCACGGTGTCGGCCGGGGTCGCGGCGAAGATAGGCAGCCAGGATGCGCTTGCATTCCTGCTCGATTTAATCAGTCCCAACTCCAACGCGGAGTTAAAAAAGGTCCAGGCTGATATGCCGGCCGGCCAGGCCCAGCAACTCAGCGGCGACATCAAGTCGGCAATCGACGCGGCGCTTTGCAGCTCGCTCGCAGCCACGCTGAAGCCGGCTCTGGACGACAGCCAATGCAATAGGCGGGTTTTTCTTTACGAGATTGATTTGACCGCTCTCAACGGAGACAGTACTGCGGCGCTTCAGGCTGCACTGACCGGGGACTTCACCACTATCACCGGTCCAAAGACGCTTGCGGGTATCCGCGAACTCGATTCCGCGCTTACCGTCACTTCGAGTTTCAAGCACAGCCTTACGCTGCATCTGCTGGGGATTTTCAACTGGGGAAGCACAAATGCCTTCGTTGAGAAATCAAAGGTCGATTACACGAAAGATACGCATGAGATCGTATTATCGGATGAGACGATCCAGGTTGCGAGCAACAACCTCGACTCGGAGAAGCTGCGCGAAGTCGTGCTGAAAGGGATCACCCTGACGCTACCCGCATCCGCTAATACTCCGGCGGCGGCAACACCGATTCACATGGTCTTCTTCGACCGCCAGGCCGCCACCAATCGGTCAACCATGCGCCAGATCGTCAATGTGCTCCAGGCAACCAGCGCCCCCAGCGCGGCCGGCGCAAACTCGCTGCTCGGAGGGAATCTGAAGAGCTACGGGACCTCGTCCTTTTACTTGGGCCTGAGCCTGACTCCTCAGCAGTGTCGACAGCTCTTTATCGATACCGCGGGACAGCCTTATGACTGGACCACCTATCTCCGCTACGCGTGCGACGCGGAGGCGACCATTCTGGACGGTGACGTGGACAATGCGGATCGCTTGAAGTTGTTCACCGCGGGAGAAGAATTCTGGAAGGAATTGAGGGATGCTGGCGCGGCGTCCAACCAGATCCGGTTGTTGGCCGATCAAGGCATCCGTCCAAACGCCACCGTGGATGTCACTACCGTGATTTGGTGGTCATCCGCTATGGAAAACTACGCGAAAGCTCTCGCTGCGGGCCAATCGCTGGTGGGAGCCGGTAAAGAAGTCGTCAAGGATGGCACGCTCGGCTTTGACGAACCATGGCTGGTTCTGGCCACCTGGAACATGCTCCGGAATCCGGCCATAGAAAGTCTCTTCACATCGTCGCTGCTCAAGCAGGCAAGTGGCGCGGCAGGTTCTGCGCCCTGATCTTTGCATTGAACCGCCTGTCGTCTTTTCCGCTTCGGCTGCGGCTGTGATTTATTGAGGCTCGCGTAATACAGTTACAAACCGCTCCCTCACGGTCGCGGCTCTGATATTAGGCACACAGCAGCACAACAGAGCCGCGACCGTGAGGGAGCGATTGCCGACCGGGCAGAAACTGTCACCGTACTCTGCGAGACTCATTAGCCCGTACCGAATCCCAGCGGATCGTATTCACGCTGCACGAACTGAGCGGTGAATGCCAGGAATCGCAGGCGCGCCTGCAATTGCGTGACCGGGTCGCTCGTTCCGGCGATCTGGAAAGAGGCCAAAAACCCGGCTAAGTTGGACACCGCCGCCAGATCCTCGAAGGTGCGGAACTTCAGATAACCCGTGCCCGTCTCGGACGTGGTTTCACCGGCGAGCTGCTGGTAGATGTGGCAGTACAGCGTGGTGTAGTCCTGCAGGATCTCGCTCATGTTTCGAATCCCGCCGCTGGTCTCCCGCTGCATATACTTGACGCCTTCCAGCGTGTACCGCTGCCCGTTACCGGCCGGGAATTCGATGTGATACCGCATCTCCGCCTCGCCCGTTTGCGGGTTGGTTTCCAGGTAATTGAAGAGGCTCTTGGAGCCATCGATGGTGAATGTTGCCGGAGCGAGTTCCGCAAACTGTCCGAACGTGATGGTTCCATCCATCCCCGCTTCGTGCGCGTATCCGTCGATGAACTCGTTCACGTCGCGGACGGTCATGCGGACGTCGAAACTGCACGCAACCGCGCCGGCCGGATCGCCCGAGGCCGGAATGCGGCCGCCAATCGTGAGATCGCCGGCGCGGCCCGGAGCCGGCGTGCTCTGGCCCGGAAAATACCAGCCCGCCATCTCCTCGTCGAAGGTCATGCCGACGCCATCGGGCAGTTGCGCATCCAAAAAAGGCTGCAACAAAGAGTTGGTGGGCAGTTGTTGGGCAGCCACCCGCGTCAGCGTGTAATAAAATCCGAACTGCCCGCCCGCCTCGGTGTGAAACAGGCCCAGCGTGGAGCTTCCAACCAGCGAAGCCACGGCCGGCGGCAGGTCCGTGACATACTTTCCCACCAGGAAATCGGCGGTAACGCCGCGGATCTCGTCGTGAAAGGGCGTGAAATCGTTCAATTGAAAATGGTCCTTCAGGAAACTCGGCGCGACCAGTCCTTCCATCAGCCCCATCAGCTCGTATTGTGCGGCAAACGTTCCATCGGGCTTGTTGCTGAATTGCAGATAGGCGATGCCGCCGGCATGGTTGGCGTTGGAAATCGCATCCATGCGCCAGACGCCGTTCACATCCGCCGGCGAGGGAACGGCTCCCGCCGCGAACAGCGCGGCGTGGTCGTCCACGGTCATGTCGGCGAAGCTGTAACGCCGGGTCATCGGGAACGTGACCAGCCGCGCACCGTTGGGATAGCTGCCCAGGTAAACGCGGCCGATCAGCAGATCTTGATTGATCATCTTGAAGATGTCGTAGAATCCCTGCCACGGCGGGTCCAGGTAGCGAAGCAGGATGTAACGGCCGGCCTCCAATGCGCCGCCGTGGCCCACGTCCACCACCTCCAGGCTGTTACGCGCCTGGATATGGCCATCCGTATCGCTGGTCAGGCCCACGTACTGGCCGTTCTGCTGGTGAAACTCTTTCTTGAAGCCGGTGAAGATGGCGGACGACATCGCATTGAGCACGTGCCCTTGCGGGAAGAAGCCTTTCCAATAGCTGTTGTTGCGGATGGTCTGGCTGGCGACGTCGATGGCCGGAGCGCCGCCCGGGTTGACGAGCGCGCTGATATCCATGGTAGGGCAGCGGCGAAACAGCGCTTCGAGCTGTCCTTCGTTGTAGCCGGCAACAGCCAAAGCGTCGATTTCGGTCATGCTGACAACCACGTTGGGCGCTGGATAAGCCTCGCCGCCGAGTTGTTGGATCTTGCGCTCCACGAAACGCTCCGACAGGGCTGAAATGGTCATCAGCGGATTGACTCCGAGAGCGCTGGGGATGACCGAGCCATCGGTAACATACAAGCCCTGATGAACGCTGCCATCGCCCGAGAACACGCGATGGAACGGATCCACCGCGCCCTGCAGGTAGTCGTCTCCCATGGGGCAGCCGCCCAGGGGATGCGCCGTGATCAAGTGGCCCAGCTTGAGCATGCTCCAGGTCGGGTTGGAGATGAAGTTGCCCCGCAACGCGCGCGCATGGCGCCGCAGCTCCTCGTTCATGCGCGTGAAGATCTGCTGCTGGCCGGCATGGTCCCAGGAGACGCGAATGCGGCCATCGGGCTCCGTCCAAGGCGCCTCGAAGAGAATCACGCCGCGCGCGTTGTCATGGCCCATGACCAGGTACAGCATGGAATGGTTCAAGGCGCCGTTGGGATCGTGCAGCGCATCCGTGGGGTCCAGGTCGCGCCCCAGGCGGGCCGCCTGCGCCTGCTCGTTACCGGTGACCGTGTCCTGCCCGCGAATCAATCCGAAAACCGTCTTGGACACCTGCGCAAATGGGCTTGGAAAAGAGAAATCCTCCACCGCGATGCGCTGGGCTTCCGCCACTCCCGCGGTGTACCGCACCAGGCCGACTATATTGGGGCCCGGCTCCGGCGAATCGCCGGGCCCGGGCATTTGGCTGGGAGAGTAGCCGAGCACGTCCGTTTCATAGTCGCTGTTGTAGGCGAGCCCGAAGAAATCGCCGTTGCCGCTGAATTTGGTGCCGAGCGCCGGCGAGACGGAGAGGCCATGCATCTCCGAGCGCAGCAGGATCTCGGTGGAGTTTAACGAACCGGCGGACAGAATTACCTCGCCGGCATCCAGCGTGGCTTCACTGCCGCTGCCATTGTCAGCCACATGCTTTAAATGAATGCGCCAGCCGCCCGCGGCGAGCTTCTCCAGCCACTCCACTTTGGTCTGCGTGTGAATCGTGACGCCGGCGTTCGCAGCCATCGGAAGGTAGTTCATGTAGAGCGTGTTCTTCGCCCCGACGTTGCAGCCGGTCACGCAATTGCCGCAATCGATACACGGCTTCTGCTGAACTCCATACGGGTTTGGGCCGTCGATCGAGAAATTGACATTGATGTTGAGGGCTTCCACCGAGATGCCGAGTTCCAGGGCGCGCCGGTTGAGCGCCTGGACCTTGGCCAGTTGCTGCGCACGCGGATGGGGAGTGCACGCCAGCACCTGGGCGGCGCGCTGGTAGTAAGGCTGCAGGACATCGTAGTCGATGGCGCTCGACCAGTTGAACTGCGCGAAGACTTCGCGATCCGGCACGATGGCGACATTGGCGTTAATCAGCGACGTTCCACCCAGGCCGGAGCCTTTGATCACCGAGATATCGGGATAATTGAGAAGCTCGTAAAGACCCAGCGGAGTGGGATCGCCGCGCGTTGCCGCGACAACCCCGGCGAGCGATTCGGGATATTCTCCCGGCTGCCATTCCTTGCCGCGTTCCAGGATGCAGATGGCCGGCTTGGGATTCAGATCGGCGGTGGCCAGGCGCGCGGCCGCAATCGCTCCCCCGTATCCCGAACCGATGATGATGATGTCGTACGCGTTTTTTCGCTGCGCCCAGGGTGTGGATAACATAAATACTCCCGTGCTTACACTGGCTCGCCCAGCAGGCCGCCGAAGAAAGCATTGAGCAGCCGGCCTTGCGGATCGTAACTTTTGCGCGTTTCCGCGAAAGTCTTCCACCGGTCGCCCAACGCCTTTTCAACCTGCGCCTGGGTAATGCCCTTGGTTTGGTTCAGCAGAGGAATCCCTCCGCGATCGCTCGAAAACTGGTTGTAGGCCAGCAGGAATGTGTCCCAACCCGGATTGGCCGTGCACACCGGGTCGATGGTCATAGCGTTGCCATCGTAGGAATAGGACAGCAGGGAATTCCGATCCTGAGCGACGCGATACCCAACGAACAGCATGTCGATGCGGTACCCGTTGTCCTTATAATACTGACGGCAGAAATCGAAACAGTCCGATAAGACCGTGGGATAGGTTTGCTCGGGAAATGCCCACAAGCTGAAGGTATAGCGGCTGGCGCCCGCTACCGCGGGATAACGGATAATCTGATCGGTGGCGATGGTATTGTCGCATTGCAGCAGCACCGTAAGCTTGAGCCGCCATAGCGCGTTAAACCCGTCGATGACCCCGTAGCGGATCGCGGGATCGGAGATGTCGGTTTCCGCCTGAGAGCAGACGGCCGGACCGGCTGTGGCCCACAAGTAGTTCCGCAACGGCCAGAGGGATCGGTTCGGATTTCCGGTAGCGCCCGGATTGTAGTGGCGAAACTCCACCGTGATCAGGCCATCGAAGGGAAAGATGTAATACATCAAGGAATCGCCGCCAGCCTCCAGCTCGGGCAGTTTGGCGATGAAGTCCTGCAACGAGAAAGTCTCGTGGCGCACGGCCATGGGTACGATCGGGCGTATCCGGAAGGTCACCTCGTAAACGATTCCGAAAGTGCCATAGCTGGACCGCATCTTCTGCATCAAGTCGGGCTGAGCGTCGGTAACTTCCAGCAGGTCGCCGGAGGGAAGAACCATCTTCATGCCGCTGACATACGATCCCACCTGGCCGAACTCTCCGGGCATGCTGGCATCTTTGGTGCCGGCGCACGCCGCGCTTCCAGCCGAGAGACTGCCGATTTCGGTGTTGATGTGAAACTGCAACTGCTTTTCCTGAAGGGCCTTCGCGATATCGATATAAAGGGCGCCGGCTTCGACCGTGACGGTGTCCGGCGCGATGTTCAGAATCTGGTTCATCTGCGACATCTTGATGATGGTGCCGCCATCGGCGGAGCCGCAGGGCGATGTGGAATGATAGGAGCCCACCGCCCGCACCGGAGAAGGATATCGATCCGGATCTTTCAACACCTTGACGATGTCATCCACCGAAGCGGCTTCTACAACCACCTGCGGGTGCGACACCAAATCCCCGAACCAATTAGTGACGGTCGTATCCGGCATGAATCCCTCCTCTGTCGATCCCGATCAGGCGGACTGCCACGCAATTCCGCCATTCTCGTCGTAGAAAGTCTCTTGCAGATCCGGGCCGTTCAGGTGCAGGACGGCGAAGCCATTGAGTACCCTCTGGGGAATGTCGGGATCATGGGCCGAACGATTTTCATACCACTCCACTTGCTGGCTACTGGCCAGGTCCGAGGCCTGGCCCCAGGGCAGCGCGCCGTGACCACAGCAGCGGCTGAGTACGTCGGCCGGCCCATAGGGCTTAAATACGGTTGCGGCGTGCACGTGGCCCCAGTACCAATAAGCGGGGCCGGCGTCGTCCGGAAAAGCGCTCATCACCTGCGACCATAAATTGGTGGCCGTCAAACCATCCTCCGACAAACCGTTGTGGTGGGTGAGCACGATCACCTTCTTACCTTTTGCCACCTGCGCCCTCAGAAAATCCACTTGAACCTGTGGCCCTCCGCTGGGATACAGGGAGCCATCCTCATAGAGTCCTTCCTCGTCGGCGTAATACGCCGAATCGAGGCCCACGATGACCCATGCGGAATTCTCAAACGCGAAAAAGCTGCATTGTTGCTGGAGCTGAAATTTAAAGTCTTCTAAGGCGACCTGGAAATATGGCGCGCCTCCCGAATACATCTCGTGGTTGGAGTTCATGGTCACCGCTCCGAGCGAACCGCTGGGCCAGAGGTTTACCAGCAGGTGTTGTTCCTGTTCGCTGGTGCCCGCATAATAGACGTCGCCGAGGTGAACCGTGAGGTGCGGCTGAAGGAATGCGATATGGTCGCCGACATCCGTGCTGGGCGCCGGGTTGGAGGCGGTCCTCCAGTCGCCGGTTCCCCAATCGCCGGCCATGGCGATCTGAATGTCATCCGGTATGGGAATCGTGGGCGCCGTAGTACCGTTGAACGCATATTTTCCCACGACCAGATGCTCCAACCAGACCGCTATGGACTCGGTCCAACCAGGATCAAGCTGTTCGTACTTCCCGGTACCCCAGATCTGTCCGCCTGAGCCAATGGTGATGACGACGTCCGCCAGGCTGTTCACAACTCCGTCCTGATCGTTGGTGAGCGCGCTCTTAGCCAGCAGCGCCAGGTGCGAGACTGTAGGGTCGGGCGGCGGCGCCTGTCCAGTCTGAGTCACTGTTACCGCCTGCTGATTGGCCTTGGCGAGCATCGGCGCGATGCGATTCTGCTGCTCCGGGCTCAGAGCCTTCCAGGCCCTTCTGATCCGACTGGAAATTACCGGGTCGATATTGAATTTCATGCGACTCCCCTCCTCTGCCGCGAATCGAGCGGCGTAATGGGATGTATTGTATCACCTGACCGGTAATGCGAAGCTATGAAAACTTACAAAAAAATGGTTTGTAGAAGGTATTTGAATTCCCTTGGTAAGCGGGGGTTTTCGGCGGCGGATCGTCGGGCACGGGAATGGGGTGAGCGGGAGTTCCGGCGCGTCCATTTCCTAAGCCTGGCGCCCTCGGACTATTTCTTCTGCCCTTGCGCGGCGGGCGACGGGACTGCCGTCGAACGCTTCTTCATCCTGGCCCCGGCCTCAATCGCGGATAATCTCAGGTAACCCGCGGCTGCCCGCATGCGGACGGCCTCCTTGTCGTCTTGCAGCAGCGGTTCCAGTTCTTTCTTCAAAGCCGGAT
>OBLU010006368.1_pt1 | contig 10515 bp, 10 predicted proteins | sample 1518681 | NCBI WGS metagenome assembly OBLU01 (sample SAMEA3539304, study PRJEB22396) | soil metagenome | biome: tundra; feature: field; material: soil | place: USA | collected 2010-05 | depth 0.15 m
CTTCCTTCAAAACTCGGCAAGCCGACGAGGGCGTCGGCTGCGGTCCAGGGGGACCTTGGGAAAACTAAGTGACGTTGGGCGCTTTCGCCAACCAATTTTCTTCTCAATCCCCGTCAGCAAGGGAACAAAATCAGGCGGTCGGGGACTTCAATATTCGCGAGCTGCTAAAGCGATGCCCTCGCGGGGTCGATGGACTGAGGGGATCGCACATCACGTGGCAAGCTCAACAGGTTTTCTTCCACCGGCCGAGGCTCTTCCACCCTCCGGGGCTCTTCCTCCGGTGCGTGTTGCTCCACTCGCCCCGGGACTAGGCTCGGCCACATGGGGACGTTGGACTCGCGCGCTTGCGCCCTCGTTTGCCGACTGTTTCTTTGTGGCCATCCTGGCCTGGCTCTTTGTGTGCGGCGCCAGCGGCTGGAAATCGTTGTTGATGGATGGCGATACCGGCTGGCACATCCGCACCGGCGACTATATCCTGGCGAACCATGCTGTGCCGACCCGCGATCTGTTCTCGTTCTCGAAACCGGGCGCGCCCTGGTTTGCCTGGGAATGGCTGTCAGACGTTGTCTTCGGACTTCTGTTCCGAATGGGAGGACTAAAGGCGATCGTGCTTTTCGCCGGAGTCCTCATTGCCGTCTATGCCACAGTGCTGCTTCGCTACGCGATATGGCGTGGCGCCAACGCATTGCTCGCGGCGGCGGCCACGTTCCTGGCGGTCGGCAGCGCTTCGCTCCATTTCCTGGCGCGGCCGCATCTGTTTACATTACTGCTGTTGCCGGCTTGCGTGTGGTTAGTGGAAGCGGATCGCCGTCACAACACGCGCTGGATCTGGGCGCTGGCGCCGTTGACAGCCGTGTGGACCAATCTGCATGGCGGATTCCTGGTGTTCCTGGTTTTGCTCGCGCTGTTGGTGGCTGGAAATTCGATCGAAGCGCTTTTGGGAAGGCCGCGCTGGGCTGCGGCGCGAAGGTACTTGCTACTGTTGCTGGCTTGCTCGGCCGCGTCTTTCGTCAATCCCTACGGCAGCGGGCTTCACGTTCACATCATCGAGTATCTCCGCGCGGATTGGATCCGGAACCTGGTGCAGGAGTTTCAAGCTCCCACTTTCCGGTCCGAAGGCCAGTTTCAGTATGAAGTTCTATTGATCGCTGGGTTGTTGGTGAGCGGCGCACTACTCAGAAGGAAGTGCGTCACTGAGGCGCTTTGGCTGCTGTTCCTGGCCCACTGCTCACTGGTAAGCGTGCGGCACGTCCCGCTGTATGCATCCATCGCCGCGCCATTGATCGCTTCCGAACTCAGCGGCTGGTGGAAATCGTCCGTGGCTGGCCTTCCGAAGTCGTCGATGTTCCGCATACTCCACCAACTCGGAGAGGATATAGCACCTAGTTTCCGTTGGATGAGTGTTTGGCCAGTGGTCGTGGTCCTTGCGTTAATGGCAATCGGCGCGCCAATCAAGTGGCCAACCGATTTTCCGAGCGAGGCGTTTCCCGTCGCGATGGTTCATGAGAATTCAGTACTACTACAATCCGGCCGTTTGCTGACCCCCGATCAGTGGGGCGACTACCTTATTTATTGCTTCTACCCGCGGCAAAGGGTTTTCGTAGATGGCCGCAGCGATTTCTACGGCGAGACGCTCGGAAGGGAATACCTCCACTTACTCCAAGGGGCCTACGATTGGCGGGCGATTCTGAAGCGGAACGGCTTCGATAGGGCTCTAGTACCGGTGGACTGGCCTCTTACGGCGATTCTGAAACTCGATCCTTCCTGGCAAGTTGTTGAGGACGATGGCAAGGCCATTCTATTCCGGCGCCGGCCTTGAAAAAGGCCCGGGCAGCTAAGTAAATCGACACCCACCCACGCATGACCCGTACTAAAGAAAACCCGGCCTCAAGGCTAATGAAAACCTCCCAGTTTGCCGAACTTATTGTCAGGAGAGCGGCATGAGAACCAAGTTTGACAGTTCGACCGGCCGGCGTATTGCGGGCAAGCTGGCGGTGTCGGGAATGCCGCTCGAGTGGTTGGATGCGGGGAGTTGGCGGTTGCCTTCAGGTAAGGCCTTAGCTGAATTTGCGTTGCAAGCCGGTTTCTTGGCGCCGCCGCTGTTCAACGTGGAGCAATTCGGTGGCGTGCCGAACGGATCCCGAGTACGGCGTTTCATGGATAGCCAGGCCATGTCCTCTCGCGTTAAGCAGTGCGGAAAAGGGAGCAGCGAGTGACGCCGCAAGTTTGGATTGCAGGAATCGTTGGCGTGGCCGCCATTGTCGATGACGTGTCGCGCCGCAGGATCTCCAACTGGATCCCGTGTTCGGCGTTCGCGGCCGGATTGATTTTGCAGACCATCCAGGGCGGATGGCGGGGTGCGGGCGCGGCTCTTGTGGGCACCGCGACTGGCGCTGGCGTCTTTTTGATTTTCTATCTTATGGGCGGCATGGGCGGCGGCGATGTGAAGTTGATGGCCGGCTTCGGCGCCGTGTTGGGAGTGAGACGGCTTCTGGAAGCCGCGTTGTGGACAGCCGGGTGCGGCGGCCTGATGGCAGCGCTCGTGATCGTCGCTGGCTATGTCCGCGAGATCTGGAGAAGCAGGAGTTCGGCCGGTGTCGAGGTTCCGCAGGGTGGAAGCGATTCCCGGCGGAAGTTGAAAGCGGATTCCATTCCGTACGCTCCAGCGATTGCGGCCGGTGTTTGGCTGAGTCTGGTTCCAAAGACGTGACGAGGATTTTTGTATTCCGCTTCTGATAAAGAGCAGGAGAAAGAAATATGGACCGTAGATTCTTAACCGTGTTGGGCGTGAGTTTACTCTTCGCGCTCGTGATATCGAGTGTGTTTTACCAGATGACAGCTCGCGCCGGCGGGTCGAAGAAGGTTGAGCCGACTGATATGCGCGACATCGTTGTCGCGGCCCGTCCGTTGTCGGTGGGTGTGACGGTGAAGCCGGCTGATATCAAACTGAGCAAGACTCCGTCCGCGGCGTTCCCCAAGGGCGCTTTCGGAAAGGCCGAAGAAGTGATCGACCGGCCAGTGATCAGCAACGTTCTCATGGATGAGCCCATCCTGGATGGACGCCTGGCGGTACGCGGCAGCGGTCTTGGCCTGGCGCCGATCATTCCGGTCGGAATGCGAGCGGTCACGGTGCGTGTGAACGACGTCAGCGGCATCGCCGGATTCGTGCTGCCTGGTATGCGAGTGGATATCCTCGTAACCGGCCGTCCGCCGAGCTCCGATGGAACGATAACGGCCACGGCTCTCCAGAATATGCTGGTCCTCTCAGCCGGCACCGCCATTCAAGCGGATGCCCGAGGCCAGGCCATCCAAGCCAGTACGGTGACCTTGCTGGCTACGCCCGATCAAGCCGAAACGTTAACCCTGGCAAATAATGAAGGCCGTATCCAGTTGGTGTTAAGGAACGGCAGTGACCAAACTATCGAGAAGCCGCCGGGACGCGAAATCAGCGAACTCTATGGCCTGCACGTGCACAAGAAGCCCGTGGAAGCACCGGCCAAACCCAGAACGCGGGTGGTCAGTGTGGTAGCCACGGCTCCGCCTCCGCCGCCACCGCCACCGGACCAGATCATTGTAATCCGTGGAACTCAGAAGACTGTGGAAGTTGTTGGCGTTAGCCGGCCAGCGGACGGAGGAAGGTAAACCATGCAAGTCATACAGCGAGTGTGCTTCGTTTCTTTGCTTGTGGTCTTCGCGGCAGCCAATTCGGCTTTCGCTCAAGGAGGCCCCGAGGACATCCGGCTGACGGTGGGAAAGAGCATCGTCATTGATTATCCGACGGATATTTCCCGAATCTCCACTAGCAACCCGGACATCGTGGACGCGTCCCCGGTGACGGGAAGAGAAATCCTGGTCCACGGCAAAGCATTTGGAACCGTGACCCTGGTGGTTTGGAGCAAGGCCGGGCAGCGGAATTTCTACAACATTACGGTGGAACAGAATCTGGAGCCGCTCCGGAAACTGCTGAAGGATACCTTCCCCAAAGAGGACATCCACGTCCAGTCCTCGCGCGAGTCTCTGTCGCTAACAGGGCGCGTCACCAATAAAGACGTCGCCGAAAAGGCCACCGCGCTTTCGACTCCGTTCGGGAAGACCACCGTTAACAACCTACAGATTATCTCAACTGGTTCGGAGAAACAGATCTTGTTGCGAGTGAAATTTGCCGAGCTCGATCGCACCGCATCCACCCAATTCGGCGTCAACTTGATATCGACCGGAGCCGCGAATACGGTGGGTGGCGTCACCACCGGCCAGTTCCCCGCTCCCAGCCTCCCATCCGTAACGGGCACCCCCGGCAGCAGCGTTGCTCAAACCGCCTCGTTCACTATTTCCCAAGCGCTGAACATTTTTGCGTTTCGCAACGACCTGAACCTGGGCGCGTTCATAAAGGCGCTCCAGAGCCACAACCTGCTGCAGATCCTGGCCGAACCGAATCTAGTCACAACCAACGGCAAGGAAGCCACCTTCCTAGTTGGCGGCGAATTTCCCATTCCCGTTTTGCAGGGAGGGTCCAATTCGGGTGCAGTTACGATCCAGTTCCGGGAGTTTGGCGTCCGGCTGAGCTTTAACCCGACCATCACCGAAAACAATACCATTAGCATGCACGTCAAGCCGGAAGTGTCGTCGATCGATCTCGCCAACTCGGTGTCCTTTAACGGCTTCACCATCCCGGCGCTGTCGACGCGCAAGATGGAAACCAATATTGAGCTGGGCGAGGGGCAGAGCTTTGTGATCGGCGGCCTGGTAGACCGGCGCTTGACGGAAACAGTTACGAAGATTCCAGGTCTTGCGAGCATCCCCATCCTGGGGAATCTGTTCAAGACCAAGGAGACCGATCGGAACAATACGGAGTTGATTGTTATGGTAACGCCCGAGGTCACCATGCCACTGCAGCCGGGCGAGGGGAAGACCCTGGTCATGCCTCGCGAATTCATGCTGACTCCGGCTAGCCCGGCTGATCCGTACGCCGCGCAGCAGTCCACCAAGAAGAGTAAATAACCAAACATGGCGACAGAGCGTATGGGGAGCATTCGATGACAGGGAAAGGGGCGGTCTTGACGGCGTTGTCTATAGTGCCGAACCGTGAGTTAGCGGGTCAGTTCTCGCTAGCCGTCGAGCACACGCGCGCCTTTCAGATCGTCGCCGAACTCAAACAGTACCCATCGCCACAGACTCTTGAGATGCGCCTGCGTCAGACCAAACCCGACGTGATCCTGCTCGACCTCGCTACTGATTTGGACGTAGCCTGTGAGCTCATCCGGTCGGTCCTGGCCCTCAACCATCCGACGCATGTGGTGGGCTTGCATGTCCGCAACGATTCCGACGCCATTTTGCGGTCCCTGCGAATGGGCGCCACCGAGTTTCTGTACGCTCCTTTCGACGCCCAGATCCAAACCGAAGCGATCACCCGTCTGCGCCGGCTGCTGCAGCCCGGTCCAGCCGAGGATATTCAGCCCGGAAGCCTGGTTGTGTTCACCAGCGTGAAGCCCGGTTCTGGAGCTTCGACCCTGGCGGCCCAGACCGCTTTCGCGCTGCGCCGAACCACTTCCCAACGGGTGTTACTAGCGGACTTCGACCTGATGGGAGGGATCATCGGCTTCTATCTGAAGCTGACGAACACGAAATCCTTGGTGGATGCGCTCCAATTTGCCGACTATCCGAGCGACACGCCTTGGCCGCCGCTGGTGGCCACCTCCGATGGCGTGGACATTCTTCCGGCTCCCGAGACTCCGTACACCGGCCCGATTGACGCCGCGCGGCTGCATGCGGTGTTGGAACACGCGCGCATGAACTACGACTGGATCGTGATCGATCTTCCGGTGGTTTTCCAGCGTTTGAGCTTGATGACCATTTCCGAATCGGATCATGCCTTTCTGGTCTCTACCTCCGAGTTACCCAGCCTCCACCTGGCGCGCAAGGCGGTCAATTTGCTCGATCAACTCGGTTTTCCGAAGGAACGCTTTCAAATCATGGTGAACCGTATCAACCGGCGCGACGAAATTGGCGGATCCGATATTGAGAAACTCTTCAATTGTTCGGTGAACTCGCGCATCCCGAACGACTATTTTTCGCTGCACCGGGCGGTTACGCTTGGCCAGCCCGTGGACGGCCATTGTGAGCTCGGAAAAGCGATCGAAGGCCTGGCCGGGCGCTTATCGGGCATCACGGCCCAAGACAAAAAAAGGACGGGCCTGTCCGATTCGAGGGCGGTACTTTCGACAGTTCAGTAAAGAGACATCATGTTTCCGAATCTTGAGACAAAATCGACGCCGCAAGTAAGTTGGGAGCAGCGCCTGTTGAAGAACGGCGGCAAGTCCAAAGGCGCGCTTAAACCTGAATACCAGGAATTGAAGTTTACACTTCACCGCAAGCTGGTGGATAAGATCAACCTGGAAGCGCTAGCCACCATCGATAACCAGCGCGTGCGCAGTGAGGTCCGCCAGGCTCTCATTTCTCTGATCGATTCCGAGCCGACGCTTCTAAGTTCACTCGAGAAGCAACAAATTTGCGACGAAGTTCTGGACGAAGTATTCGGTTTGGGGCCGCTCGAGCCCCTCCTCCAGGATCCAACCATCTCCGACATCCTGGTAAACACGCACCGGGCAGTCTACATCGAACGCAAGGGCCTGCTGGAGCTGACTTCGGTAAATTTTCGCGATAGCCAGCACTTATTGCGGATCATTGACAAGATCGTTTCGCAGGTGGGCCGGCGCGTCGACGAATCGACGCCCATGGTAGACGCGCGGTTGAGCGATGGATCGCGCGTGAACGCCATTATTCCTCCGCTGGCGGTGGACGGGCCGATACTGTCTATTCGCCGCTTCAGCACCGACAAGCTGATGCCCCCGGACCTGGTGGACCGGTTGGCCATGACGCCGGGCATGATGGAGTTGCTCGAAGCTGCGGTAAAAGCGAAGTTGAACATCATCATCGCCGGCGGTACTGGCGCCGGAAAAACCACGCTACTCAACGCGCTGTCGGCATTCATCTCGCCTAAGGAGCGCATCGTCACCATTGAAGACGCCGCCGAACTGCAGTTAAAGCAGCCGCACGTGGTTCGACTGGAGACGCGCCCCCCTAATTTAGAAGGCAATGGCGCCGTCCGGCAGCGGGAGTTGCTGGTAAACAGCTTGCGTATGCGTCCGGACCGCATCGTGGTCGGCGAGGTCCGCGGCGAAGAAGCTTTGGACATGTTACAGGCCATGAACACTGGCCACGACGGGTCGCTCACCACCGTCCACGCCAACAGCCCGCGGGACGCCATTTCGAGACTGGAAGTAATGGTCGCCCTGGCCAATTCCAACATGCAATTGACTTCCATCCGGCAACAGATTGCGAGCGCCGTTCACCTTCTCGTGCAGGCTTCGCGGCAGAGCGACGGCACGCGGCGCGTGATGAATCTCACGGAAGTAACCGGCATGGAAGGCGATGTGGTGACGCTGCAAGACATCTTTGTGTTCGAAAAACGAGGTTTGAATCCGGACGGGCGAGTAGTGGGCCGTTTTGCCGCCACCGGCATTCGTCCCAAGTTCTACGAAAAGCTGCTGGCGGCGGGGATCCGGCTGCGAGCTGATCTATTTGACGAGGTGCTGGAGGTCTGAAGCCATGTTTGTCATAATCGCCATCGCCGTTTGGGTTTGCGCACTCGTCATCTGGTGGGTTTGTTCGAACGCATTTCGCCATTCCGACCTGGACAAGCTCAAGAGCCGGTTGCTCGGCACCAATAAAGCCAAGAAAACCAAGGCCACCGGCCAGAATGCATCCTTGATTCAAACCGAGGAAAAGGGCGGCCTGCTCGCCACCCGTCTGCTGAAACGGTACCAGCTCCAGACGAAGTTTCAGGAAATGCTCGAGCAAGCTGGAATGCGATGGAGCACTCATCGGCTGGTGAACACCTGCCTGGTGGCCTGTGTGGCAGGCTGGGCGCTGGCCTGGGTCTTCCTACCTGGCCAGTTCCAGAGGTTTGCTTACCTACCTGCTCTCGTGGCGGGAAGTCTTCCGTTGCTGTACGTGATGCGCAAGCGCACCGCGCGTATGCGGCGGTTCGAAGAACTCTTTCCCGATAGCCTGGAGTTCGTGGCGCGTTCGATGCGTGCCGGGCATGCGTTTTCGGTCTCGCTCGAGATGATTCACCGCGAATTTCAAGAGCCTCTGTCGGGAGAGTTCCGGCGTACTTTTGAAGAACATAACCTGGGCTTGCCTCTGGATGTAGCGTTGCAAAAGCTGGCTAAGCGCGTGCCGTCGCTCGACGTGCACTTCTTCGTCTCGGCCGTCCTTCTGCAGAAGCGCACCGGCGGCAACCTGGCAGAGATTTTGGATAAGTTGGCCTACGTGATCCGCGAGCGCTTCAAGCTGCGCGGAAAAATCCGGGCCATCAGCGCGCACGGACGCATGACCGGCGCGGCTCTAAGCTGCATTCCCATTGGCGTAGCCGTCATCATGTTCTACGCGAATCCAGACTACGTCCGATTCTTTTTCCTGGATGACGTCGGAAACATAATGCTGGTCTGCGCCATCGTGTTGCAGCTGATTGGCTACGCCATCATGCGGCAGATCACGAAGATTGAGGTTTGAGCCATGATGTTCCTTTTTAGCTGCCTGCTCTTTATGGTTCTCGCCGGCGCGCTTTCGCTCGCGGGAATGAAGCTGTGGGTCAAACCCAAAGAGGCCATGGAGCGCGTGGCCGGCACCGGTATCAGCCAGCACGAGTCCACTCCGAAGCATCCCAGCCTGGTCTTCCACGACATCGTGAAGCGCCTGGGGAACCTGGTACCGGCTTCACCGAAAGACGTCACGGTCATGCAGCGCAGGCTCATCCGGGCCGGCTATCGGAATCCCAACGCCCTTAAAGTCCTGTACGGCGCCAAAGCGCTGTTCGGAGTTCTGGTACCGGTAATCACCGGAATTGTGCTTCTCAACTCCACCATGGACTCGAGCAACAAGTTCGCGGCCATGGTCGCGGCTGTCGCCATCGGTTTCTTTGGCCCTAATGAGTACGTTCGCATGGTTGCGAAGAAGCGGCAGAAGCAGATCCATCGCGGGCTGGCCAATGCTCTCGACTTGCTGGTGGTTTGCGTGGAATCGGGGCTTGGACTCGATCAAGCGATTTTACAGGTGGCTAAGGAGCTGGAGCACGCCCATCCGGAGATTACCGAGGAGCTCGCCATTGTAAACCTCGAACTAAAGGCCGGCAAACGCAGGGCCGAAGCGCTGCGCAATCTCGCGGACCGGACCGCAGTCGACGACCTCAAGAAATTGGTCGCCGTACTGATTCAGGCCGACCGTTTCGGCACCGGCGTGGCTCAAAGTCTGCGGGCCCATTCCGATTACATGCGAGTTCAAGCGCGGCAAATCGCAGAGGAAAAGGCCGCCAAGCTGGGCGTCAAGCTGGTTTTTCCGATCTTTTTTTGTATTCTGCCCTCCTTGTTCGTGGTGACAGTGGGGCCGGTGGTCATGCGCATCATGCGGCAACTGTTGCCGATGATGAATAACATATAGCGGAGATTATTTTGCCGGAAAGGAGAAAAAAACGATGGATAGTTCGATGATTCGCATCGTTTGCGCTGTGCTCGCAGTCCTGTTTTTGGGGCTGATCGTTTTGCGACGCAAGAAGAGCGCGGAATAGGACAACGAGCGCTTAGCGTACGGCGCGCGCCGCAAAGCATTTCAAAATGCTCGGCGCCGCGCTCCGTCGTTTGCGCGGATTTGTCTTAAGAAGCAATTGGTCAGGGGAATCAAGGCGCGGAAATGGCCGCTCACGCGCTCCAGGGTAGTGGAATGGGCGGCGAAAGCTGGAAATTTGTTTTCAGGGAGTCAATTGTTATGCTGAGCAAGTCTTATTGGTGGAAGAGCACCCTCATCGCGGCGTTTGCCGCCGCGGCATGGGGCGGAACCTTTGGCACGGTGGTGTCGATTGGAGGACAGGCCTCGGGCGTGGCACTCGACGAACCGCGAGGCGTCCTCTACATCGCGAACTTCACCGCGAATCGCATCGAAGTCATGTCGTTATCCAACAATGCGATCCAGACCTCGATCAACGTAGCTGCTCAACCCAGCTCGCTGGCCCTTTCTCCCGACGGCCATTTCCTGGTGGTCACGCATTTCGGCAATGCGGCGCCGCCGGCATCGTCGACCAACGCGGTGACGGTGATCGATCTCACCACCTCCGGCAAGCAAACCTTTGCGTTGGGCAGTCCGCCGCTAGGCGTGGCTTTCGGCATTGACGGCTTGGCCTTGGTGGTGACCACCACCGACTTCCTGCTGCTCGATCCGGTCTCTGGAACAACCCAGGAACTGTCGACCATCGCGGGCGTCGTCGCCAAGACTCTACCACAGCCTCCGGCCAGCTTCCCGCCGAATATCGTCGCCGCTACGGTGGGGGCTTCGGCAGACGGCACCGTCATCTATGGATTCAGCGATACGCTGCTCTTCCGCTACGATGTCGCGACCCAAACCCTTACTTCCGGGCTCTACACTTCCAGCCCGGCCCTGGGGCCGCGCGCCATCAGTATCAGC
>OBLU010006370.1_pt1 | contig 10514 bp, 5 predicted proteins | sample 1518681 | NCBI WGS metagenome assembly OBLU01 (sample SAMEA3539304, study PRJEB22396) | soil metagenome | biome: tundra; feature: field; material: soil | place: USA | collected 2010-05 | depth 0.15 m
AGTTGCGCGTTACTCTGATCAAGGCCGTGGTCAAAGCGACCCAGCGTGCCAAGGAATTGGCCTTCGTCAGTTAAATTGGCGTTGCGCAGGCGGCGGACAGTGTCCTTCCGCCCGTTTCCCAAGTTGGTCTTCGGTAACGGTATTAAGACCTTCCAGTCATTGTTCTGCCTCACTCTTGAGCGTATAAAAGCTCTATGGCAACTGCCCTTGATTGAGCATTTGTTCCAGCGCTCAACGGGCTAAGTCAATTACTCGAGACCGCCACTCCTCAGCAAATAACGGAGGTTTCAATGAAAAGTACTGCGCTATACGTGTGTCTTGCCATCGCCTTGTCCCTCACCCCAGCGGGAGCTTTTGGCCAAGCCAACATTAACGAAACCCTCGAAACTGCTTTTGTCTACGTAGATGGAACGACCGGGTCGGACTCGAATCCGGGTACGGAACAGTCTCCGCTGAAGACGATTCAAGCGGGGGCTACGTTAGCGATTACTAAGAACCACCAGGGCCTGGGAACTCGGGTCATCATCAATCCTGGCACTTACCGCGAGAGCATCAGCTTGACGGGTCATTCTCGCGATACATCTCTGCCGATGACGATCGAAGCCGCCCAAAGTGGGACGGTGATGGTCAACGGAGCGGTTCCCTACACGAACTGGACGCCAGAAAACGGCAACCCCGCGATCTACAGCACTTCCTGGTCCAACGAGTGGGGCTTGTGTCCCCTTCCGACTATGAAGGGCCGCTGGCACCAGACTGGTCCCTATCAGCAGGACATTGTGCGGCGCCGCGAGATGGTTTTCGTGAACGGCCAGCCGCTCACGCAGGTGATGCTGGCCGGGCAAATGCAACCAGGCACGTTTTCGGTCAACGAAACCTCGCATTTAGTCTACCTCTGGCCCCCAGCGGGGACCAACATCAATACCGCCGACGTGGAAGTGGCGACTATGCCCCAGTTGCTCAGTGTTCTTGGCAAGTCCAATCTTGTCGTGCGCGGCCTGACCTTTGAGTACGCTAACAGTTGCCGCAACAATGCGGCGGTCAACGTGGCCGGGGGCGCTACTAACATTCTTCTCGATAGCGACAACGTGGTGTGGAACAATGCAGGCGGCCTATACGTGGGCAATGCCGGCACAGCCAGCTTCACGGTGCAAAACGTGGTTTCCAATCACAACGGCCAGTACGGGGTTGGGACCGCCGAAACGAAAAATGGACTCTGGAAATCAATCACCAGTAACTACAACAACTGGCGTGGCGCACAAGGCGCCTATTACGCCTGGAACTCAAGCGGAGGCCACTTTTACTCGCCCCACACGGACACCGTCTCCGGCTACGTCGCGGCCTATAACCAGACGCACGGGATCCACTGGGACACGGATGTGCAGAACATCCAAGCGACGGGTGTGGTCTCGGTACAGAATCTGCTAGACGGCGTATTCTTCGAAGTTATTCAAGGACCGGCCTCGCTGTCCAGCAGCTTCGTGTGCAGCAATGACCTGGGAGTTCACGACCAATACTTGCAAGGCGGCGGGCTGGAGTTGCGCAATTCAGAGCAAATCACCTTTTCCGGCAACACGCTGTATAACAACGGATCCGCGCAGATCAATATCCAGGGGGTTAGTGGCGGGATTTCCATCACCAATTGGGAAACCGGCCAAGTCTATAACCTGGTTAGTCAGCAATTCACCCACAAGAATAACGTCGTAGCGGCGGCAAACAGCAGCCAGCAAGTGTTCTTCGACAGCTATTTGGATGGCACGGACTGGAACAAGTTCCAAAGCACTCTCACTTCCAACAACAACGCGTGGTGGAACGGATCCAACAGCACCGCCTTCACGGTGCCGTTCCCGAATATGGGAACCACGGATCCGTTTTCGGGATGGAAGCAAATCACCAATCAAGATGCTTCGTCGAGTTGGACCCAACCCTCGTCGAGCGCAACTGCCCCGTGCTCGGTCCCCGTGGACGCGGCCGACTACTGGATCACCATCGATAGCGCTTCGCACACAGTCGCGAACGGCACTGCTGTCCTCACTGTAAGCCTGGTACCTGTCGGCGCTTTCGCGGGCAACGCTACATTTAGCTTCGATGGCGTCAAAGAGGTCACCGGACTTTCCGCCAAGCTGTCGCTGAATTCGGTCACGGTTCCCGGATCCGCGTCCCTGACTGTGACAGCCGGCAGCAACACGCCGGCGGGAACCTATCCAATTACGCTCATCGCGAACAGCGGCAACCTGACACGCACTGTGACCAGCTCTCTGGTCGTGCCATAGCGTCGGTCCAAAACCCTAAGGAGCCCCCCGCGTCGCGCGACAGGCAGAGAGGACGCTCTCGCTCTGGAGCGGCTGCTGGTACGAGCCGCAAGCCCTTCTCGAATCGCAGGGCTCGCGGCCGCAGCAGCTGTGCAGAAGAAGTGTCGAAGGTGTTCGCGAAGTTTTGACTTCACCACAAGGGTCTATTGAGGCCAGGTGCCGTGCTAGGATAGTTGATGCAATCTCGCCATTGCTATGGCCTTGGAGTCAATAATTCGCGATGCGCAATCTTTGGATCGTCGGGTTCTTGCTCGGAACCCTAGCCTGGGGACAAGTTAAGCCTGCTACGCCGACGCAGGGAGCGCCCCCGGCGGCCGCTGCGGACGACGATGATGATGACGACAAGCCGCAGTCACCTCCCGCCTCGGCAGCTTCGGTCCCTCCCGGTGCGCCGGTACTAACTATCAAAGGGGTGTGCGATCCTCCAACGTCCAAGACGGCGGCCAGGCAAATGGCACGGCGGGATTCGGCACCATCCAGGGCATCGAAGGCGGACTGCCAGACTGTAGTTACACGCTCTGAGTTCGAGAAACTGGCTAGTGCCGTCTCACCCGCGATGACTCCGCAGGTCAAGCGTCAACTAGCCAGTGCTTACCCCAGGTTGTTGGCCATGGCGCACAACGCCGAACGGCTGGGTTTGGACAAGACGCCACGGGTGGCAGAGTTACAGCGTTTTTCGCGGCTGCAGATCCTGGCCCAGGAGATGGTACGGGAAATTCAGGAGGAATCGGCGAAGGTGTCCGAGAAAGCCATCGCGGACTACTACCACGACAACTCGGCAGCGTTCGAGCAGGCCACTCTGGAGAGGATCTTCATTCCTACGCGAAAGCGGACGGAACCACTGCCGAAGGACAAGGCTGATGAATCGGCCATCAATGCACAACAAAAAGAGGCCGAAGATGCGATGACTAAGGAAGCGGACGAGCTGCGCGCTGGGGCCGTTGCGGGCGAAGACTTCAACAAGTTGCAGGATGAGGCTTTTGCCGGCGCCGGAATCAAGACGAGCGCATCCGCGCGGAGTCTGGACAAGATGCGCCGGGCAAGCCTGCCCCCAGCTCACGTGACGGCATTCGACCTCAAACCGGGGGAGGTTTCACAGGTGATCACCGACGCCAGCGGACACTACATCTACAAACTCGACAGCAAAGAGCTGCTGCCACTCGACGCCGTGAAGGTTGAGATCAAGAACAAGCTGCAAAGTGAGAACACGCAAGATGCGATGAAAAAGATTCAGGATTCATTCACTACCGACATGAATGACGCCTATTTCGGAACTTTCGCACCCGCGAAAGCTGAGTCCGAGCAGACCGGCATCATGCACTCCCGACGCCCGTAAGGACTCGACTGAGAAAACTAGTGGGCAACCTGCGCCGTAGCTTGGATCGCGGTTCCGTAGGCGGGATCGTAGCCGGGATAATTCGGATCAAACCCGGTCAGCCAGTCCGCATAATACAGTTCGAGAATTGTGGTGTGGTGCTGCACCGCGAAAGGAAGAAGGGTAACCAGAGATCCGGTGGGCGGCGCGCCGCTCGTACTACTTTGCGTGAGCGTTTGCAATTCGAGCGGGACTTGGCCGGCGAACTTGTTAAAAAGGTTGCACCAGTCCACGGCGCAAGTGGGATAGTTCACCGTATCTGACAACTGAAATCCTTGGCTCCCAAAGCCTATTCCGTCCAGCACTGCCTGGGACGCCACCGCGTCGGGGATGCCGAGATCGCTATTGACTTCGTTAATTCCCACCATGAGTTGTTTGGATGAATTGAGGGTCTTCTCGTAATCCAGCATCGAGATGAGATAGTCGGTCCATTTCGTTGCAGTCCAACCCCAGCTATTGATGAAGGCGCTGTTACAAACCGGATCGGAATCGAATCCCAGCGCTGGAAACGTCTCCCCACCTCGCGCCAAGCCAAAGCGAATGTAACCGACCGAAGCGTTGCTGGAGTAGTGCTGGACTACCGCGGCCATGAAAGCTTGATAAGGCGTCTTGAAGTCGGTGACATCGAAGTAATTGGGGATGATCTGGCTGCTCCCGCTTGAAGTACACGTGACCGTGTTGGCGGCGCCAAGATTGCTCAGCACGTACCCCGGAGTGGCGTCATTGCGACTGGAGTCTGAAACGGCCCAAACCACCAGATTGACCTTCTTGCCAGCGGCGATCCAAGGCTGCAGTTCGCTATCGATGGATGAAAAGTCGTAACGCGGGTTGGCCCCCGGGCCCTGATCCACGACCGCCCATTTCACATAGAAATTCGCTCCCGTCACCGCAGCATTGTTGACCAAGTACGTCTGAACGTCGCTGTAGTAGGGCTCGCCCGGACTCGCTGGAGGAAACAGAACTTCGAGCGATGCTTGACCAGGCGGAGGAATTGAAATCTGTGTCTTTGAGGTTCCACCCCCACAAGCCGCCAGACCCAAACACGGGATAAGAACAAGAAGGAACTTTCTCATGAGGTAGCCCTCTCGGCTACGCCGAAGCGGCCAACAAGTTGTTCCTCCAAGTTGTCAGCCGTGCGCGTAGACGCAGAGTAGGTGAACCCTTTAGAACGGAAAAAGTTCCGCGTCGGCCAGGACTTGTGCTCTCCGCCAGATTCGATCCGCCTGATCGAGAGGTGCCGGTTACAGGATGGGTCGGGCCGGAAGGAGTACAGCTCGGTGGAAGATTCTTACAGATGGGAGCAGATTAGCAGAAGGTAGCAAGGTTTGAGGAGGGCAGTAACACTGCCCTCCTCATCGCTCAGCTAGATGCCAGTTCCCGTCAATTTGATGGTCTGGCCGTTGCCGGCGTTGTCTGTGATGGCTACGGCTGACCGGCGGGTACCCTTAGCGGTTGGAGTGAATGTCACGCTGATCGTGCAGCTTGCCCCCGCTAAGACGGAGGATCCGCAAGTGTTGGTTTGGGCATAGTCGCCTGCGTTACCTCCGCTGATCGTGAGGCTGGAAATGATGAGAGTCACAGTACCCGTATTTTTAAGCGTGACAACTTGTGGTGAACTCGTTGTGCCAACAGTCTGGCTGGGGAACGTCAGCAGGCTAGACGACAAGGTGACCGTTGGGGCTACTCCGGTCCCGGTTAGGCCTAGCGTGATGGGACTACTCGCGCCGGTTTCGGAAATCGTCACGGCAGCCGTCCGGGCGCCGCTCCGCGACGGAGTAAACGTGACCGAAATCGTGCAGCTTGCCTGTTTCGCCAGTGAGCTAGGGCAATTGTTGGTTTGGGAGAAATCAGACGGGTCGCTCCCGGTGATGTTGATCGAGATGCTGGCGGCGACAGGACTCAAATTCTGGAGCGTAATGGTCTTGGCGTTACTCGTGGTTTTCACGTCCTGAGTTCCAAAGAACAACGCCGTGGGCGTGGCACTGAGAATTGCTGGAATCCCTGAGCCAACCAAGCTCACAACTTGTGAACCGCCCGATGCATTGTCGCTGATGGTAAGACTGCCGCTTCGGGTTCCATACTGGGTTGGCGTAAATACCACATCCAGCGTGCAGTTCTGCCCCGCACTCAAAAGGCCTCCGCTGTAAGGACACGACGTTGGAGTCGCGGCTAGAGCGTAATCCCCGGCTGGGACGATGCTTGTGATGGCCAGCGGCCCGGTGCCGGTGTTGCTCAGCAAGGCAGATCCCTTGGCACTGGCACTGAGTACCACATTGCCAAAGTTTAGAGTGGACGACGACAGAGTTACGGCTGGCGCGATCCCCGTCCCCGTAAGCGTAACTGTCTGCGTACCGCTGCCCGCGTTGTCGCCAATCACCAGCGAAGCGCTGCGGGCGCCCGTCGCAGACGGCGTAAAGGTAATTCCGAAGCGGCATTCGCCACCACCGCTCAGTTTCACCGGCAGAGGCGAACAACTGTTGGTCACTGCAAAATCCCCAGGATCGGCGCCGTTTACCACCACACTGCTCACGTTCAACGCAGCCTCTCCCGCGTTGTTCAACACGACTTCTTGCGACGCCGACGAACTGCCTGTGTTCTGCTCGCCAAAGCCAACACTCGAGGCGGAAAGCGACGCCTGCGGGGCCTGCAACAGGATTGAAAGCGAGCCTGCTCCGGAATTCGCTGCCACCAGATCCTGCCAGCCATCCCCGTTGAAGTCGCTGGCAGCCAATCCGTAAGGCGCCGTCCCGGTATTGGAAACCAACGGGACCTGGAAAGTACCGTCACCGTTCCCGAGGAAAATCGAGACAGTGTTGGCGGAGGAATTCGTCACCGCCAGATCCGGGTTGCCGTCCGCGTTGAGGTCCGCCGTCACAATCGTTTGAGGAGTGGATAGCGAAGAATAATTGACAGCCGACTGGAAGGTTCCATCGCCATTGCCGAGCAGTACTGACATCGTGTTGGAGGTAGAATTCACCACGGCGAGGTCTGGGTGCGTGTCGTGATTCCAATCGCCCACCGCGATCGATACCGGATCGTTGCCCACGGCGGGAGCGGACTTAAGAGTAAAGGTCCCATCACCGTTCCCCAAGTAGATCGAAACCCAACCGTCCGTTGAATCCACGACCGCCAGATCCTGGTTGTTGTCGCTATTGAAATCGCTGGCCGCCAGCGCGGAGGGTGAACCACCTGTGGAAAGCGGCTTCAGCGTGAAGTTCCCTTGACCGTTACCCAAAAGCACGGCGACCGTCCCGTTGGAACTATTGCCCACCGCCAGATCGAGGTTGTGATCATTGTTGAAGTCGGCCACGGCCAGCGAGCTTGGCCCGCTGAAGCCGGTCAAGGTTCTCTTGCTGAAAGTGCCGTCACCATTCCCTACAAGAATGCTCACGGTGTTGGCCGTTTGATTGGCAACCGCCAGATCGACTATCGTGCCTCCGTTGAAATTGCCCGCGATTACAGCCGTGGCGCCACTGCCGGTGGCGACGGTCGCTTTCAGCGTGAAGGTTCCGTCACCGTTCCCCAACAGAATCGAGACGGTGCCAGCGCCGGAGTTTGCGACTGCAATGTCTGGTATCTTGTCACCGTTGAAGTCGGCCACAGCAACCCCTTGCGGGTTGGAGCCGACTATGGGATTGACTCCGGGTTGCAGGAAGACGGAAAACGTGGGATTTGCGCCGGCCCCCGTCAGGTTGACGATCTGTGGGCCACCCGCAACGTTGCTGGTGATGGTGATCGTGCCGCCCTGGCTTCCCAACAGCGTTGGAGTGAAGACAACATCGAGGGTACACGTCGCCGCGGGGCTCACGAATCCGCCATTGTACGGACATGAGGTTGCCGTCGGATTGAGCGCGTAGTCTCCGCTGGAAACTATGCTGGTCACATCGAGCGCCGCGCTTCCACTGTTGGTGAGAGTAATGGATTGCTGGAGGCTTGTGCTTCCAACCACCTGATTTCCGAAGCCCAAGCTGGGCGAGGAAAGCTTAATTGCCGGTGCGGGCAGGGTCTGGCCGAGCAGCCCGTAAACATCGAGTTCGGTCTGGGTCCCGACATAAACCTTGCCGTTAGCAACCATCGGCGTCACAAACTTGACCGCCGCGCCGGCTTGATCGCGCGTCCCGGCCAGGCTGCTGTTGTAGAGCATGGTGGCTACATTGGAAGCATCATAGGCATAGAGGACAGCCGGCTTGGTGCCTGGTTGCGCGGCCAGGATGTCTTGGCGTTCAATGGACCACACGATGCCGTTGCTCGTTCCATTGGCAGATACCGACGGCGTGCTGCCGATGGGAAACTTATTAGCGCTTTCTGCCGCCGGAGTAGTGGAGAGCAATCCATTCGAAAGGCTGAATGCCTTGAGGTAGTCGCCAATTCCGCCTTCACCAGACAAGCCCGACAGATAAACATACTGGCCGTTCGGCCCCTGCCAATAGGCGGGGTTAGCCCAGTAACCACCGTTACCGGTACCTTGAGTACCCAGAGTGACGGGAATACCTTCAACGGTCTCGATGTCCGCGTCCAGTTGTGCGTTGTATCCACCCATGTGATCGCGATTCACCAGATAGACTGGAACCCACGTGCCGTTAGAAAAATCATCGCACGGAGTTCCGCCTTTGCCAGCCTGGATGATCTCGTTCGGGTACGTACCAGCCTGAGGGGGCAGAAGCAGAGGACCGCCGGACGCAAGATCGTAATCATTGGGCACGCGGCAGACTTGATCCGAAGGGGAGAAATAATCCAGAACCTGGAGCTGCGGGCTCACCTTCAACAAGGTCTCGCCCCAATCCTGACCTCCCGACAGGATGTCAAATCCGGCTTCTGCCACAGCGAAATAAACATTGCCCGCGCTGTCCGCCGCCATCCCGCCACCTGCCATCCAGATGCCCCCGTGTTGCTGGCTATTGGGTGTGCTATTGAAAACGTTCAACAACGCCAGCGTATGGGGATTGAACGACATCACCCAACCGTGAACACCCGTCCAAGCCACGTACAACGTGCCATTGTTCAGAAGCAGGGCGGCACGTTGATTGGCCACGCGGCCATTGAAAGGCACCATGCCGTTTATACTGCCCGTCCCAGTCCCCTTTACGGACGCTTGAATCAGCACCGGACCACCAAACTTTTCTACGCCCGACGCAATGTCGATCGCGTGCAGCCGGTGCACCCACGTTCCGTTCTCTTTAGTACGCGCAACCAGGTACATCGTACCGGTGGAGGGATCGATTACGGGTGTCGCTGTAATTCCGATAATGGGATAGATGTTGCAGGCATCGCCCTCATCAATGCAGGGCACGGTAGTAACGCCATTCGCCGGGTCAAGATAGTTCACATGCCAGAGCGGATTTGGGCCCAGGCCATCGGCATCGAAAGCATAGACACTGTCGTTTTCAGTCGCCACGTAGACAACATTATGAGTGCCTTGATCGGGAATGTTCACGTTGGGAACGTAAAGTGGCTGCGCGTACATCATTCCGTCCACCGGATAAGACAGGACTTTCCCGAACGAGCCAACGTTTACATTCTGAGGTGTAAGGATAGTCTCGTTCAGGTTCTGGCCAGTTCGCGTGTTGTCATAATGCCAGGTCAGAACCGGCGTAGGGGTTTGGCCGAGAGCACCGCTACAGAGCGTCGCAATCACGCCCAAGCGCACAAACCACGAAGCTATCTTCATTGACGACTCCTTTGATCTCATCCCTAAGGGCTAGAAAAATACGCCCTGTGTTGCTACGGTCAAACACCCGAAGGAGGGGTCGGCCGGGCTGGGTCAACTACGTTGAGCCGGACATGTTAAGCATGCCCGACGCTATTCAGGCTGCGAAATCGCACAATACTCAAAACCTCAAACGCTTTCACGACCGGCTGCTGGGCAGGTATTGATAGCGGAATTGAAGTGGAAATGTCATCAGATTGATCAACCATCTTCGCGTTCCCGCCGCCTGATTGTTTCCATCGCCAATTCGGATTTTGCCGGCATCGAGTTTGTCCGGATTGCCCGCCAGAACGTGTTGAGTATGGACGGTCGCCTCCTTGCCGATCAGGAATGGAATTGGCGGAGCGATGCCGACTACATCCTCAGCAACTTGCTGCAAATGCTTGCCCGGTTCGACCACAAAGTCTTCGTAGCGCAACAGGCGGTAACTGCGGGCCTTGAGCTTCAGTGCTTCCGACAACACATTGTAAGACCACCACCAGGCAATTACTTTTCCGGCGGGATGGGTGGCGAGATAGCCTTTTTTCTTGGTCCAACTTGCGACCACATTGTGCGGGTTGCGAACTACATGCAGGACGTGCAGGTCAATCCCAGGAGCCAGGCTGACGAGCAGTGCATTGGCCGGGTTCTTGGATGAATCCACAATCACTCTACAACCGGTTTCCTGCGCGATCTTTCGGTAGGTTCCACTGATTGCCGCAAGAATAGACCGGTACTGGTCCGGCACATCCGACCTGCCTGATGCCATCAGCAGGGAGGGAAACTTCCGCATGCGCACGACATTCGCTCCGCGCTGCGAAAGTTCGGGGGGGACGGCGCGCACCTTGTCTTTCCAGAACGGGCATTCAAGAACCGGACGGCCGCAGCCGCAGGGAGCTTGCCGGGCCTGCATGTTTTCATCGAAGAGATAGCGCGCAGCCTCGCCCACATTGATGAAGCCATCCATCTCGCCCAGAAGGCGGGCCAACATGGTGGTTCCGCTGCGTCCCGAACCCGCGATGTAAAGGACGGTGATCTTTTCGTTTTGCATTTGGCAATTCCGGCTCAGCCAACGAACATCGGCCGGTTCATCGGCGGCTCAGTTTGTTCCGTTGCCGCTGAGGGTGGAGGTCTGCGGACTGCC
>OBLU010006371.1_pt1 | contig 10513 bp, 7 predicted proteins | sample 1518681 | NCBI WGS metagenome assembly OBLU01 (sample SAMEA3539304, study PRJEB22396) | soil metagenome | biome: tundra; feature: field; material: soil | place: USA | collected 2010-05 | depth 0.15 m
CGTGATGTAATCGGGATGCACGATGAAGCTGATCAGGCCGTTCTTCTTCATGATTTCATCGATCTGCCGCTTCCACAACTCAATCGAATAATCATTAAGAATGTGAAACAGCGAGTAGTCCTGGATCGTAGTCACGGGCAGTTCCAGTATCTTTCCCATGAAAAACGGCATGACCGTGCAGCATCCTCCGCGCTGCGGGTCTAAATGAGCCACGTTAGGCACCGACATGTCGTAAGAAAACTCAAAAGCGTCAAACCACTCCTGCCGTCTGTACAACACGGCCGCCCGAAAACCATTCGCACCCCACTGGCGCCCATATTCATTTATTTTTCCGACTCGCGCCAGAAACGTATCTCTGTCTCGATACAAGCGTCCATCGTGATTTAAGTCTTGCACATTAATTTCGAAGCCCCGGTCTCGGATCTCACGTAAATACGCGCTGGGAACGGCATATCTTCGTTCCGGGACAATCTGAAACGACGACTTAATTCCGAAGCGGTCGTCGATATCCATGACGGTGGCGCAGAAGTCCCTGCCTTCTTCAGTCTCGACATCGTGCGTCATCACAGCGCAACTGCTTGCCCCATGAGGCCAAAACCAAATGAACGGAATGTAGTCAAGCTGCTGCGATCGAAGCGCTGTCAACATTATTCGCTCTAACAAATTGTCGACGGTCGCATCTACGGGCCATTTGGGAAAAGGCAGCCTGTCCCAATTCATAAGACTCATTCTCTGAATGTGCTTACGGATGGCGACAACAAGTAGCGGCCTCAGAAGATAGTAAGCGGACGCCGCGGTTGACCTGAGCTTCGACCTTCTTACGTACCGTTCGTTGCGAAGATTATCGACGACTTGGGTGAGATCGAACGGCAGGTATGTCGTGCCTGCTCGAGTGGTCGTGCACGTTAGAGCGTCTGCCACAGATTGCTCGGCACTAATTGCCGGGGTAAAACCAGCGCATTGCCCGTAGCAAGTCTCGGATCCAAACCGAAAATACCCGCTGCCGTTGCTTAGCTCTCCATTTTGAGCAATGTTAACGTAGCTCTCAGGGACGTTATAGTAGTCAATCAGGCAGTTCGTCATCCGATGTTAGCTCCAACACGTCAATTGCGTCCACTATGTTACGACATTACGGCTAGCCGATGTGCCGGTAAAGGAGTTTGCCCGCCGCGATGAGGGGCCAATCTGCCGGCACGGAAAACATCTTGCGCAAAATCCTCGCCTTTAGGTGTGTCTCCACCGGTGCAGATCCAAAAGGGTATCGCCAGTAATTGAGCAAATACCGTTTCGCCCCCCAGTGCTCTTTGAATGCTACAAGCCCAGAATTGCCGATCTCAGATCGCCCCATATCCAGTTCTGCAAGGCTCTTATCGGTAGCCTCTTCGATCGTTTTCCAAAAGAGCAGAGCCATCCCCCCGTACTTATTGAACTGGCGGTCAGCGCACCCGTACTTGTATGTCATTGTCCGTTTGTGGAGCAGAGTCATGATACTCGCTACGGGCACCCCATCTTTGGAGGCTAATCGGATTTTCAAGCGCCCTCCAAAAGCTGCTATCAATGAACGAAACCAGGCCATTGGCTGCGGAGGAAGATTCTGCACCCTACGACTTTTCACAAGCAGCCGGTAAAAGCTTTCCAGCAACGCCTCCGAGTTGCCCTCGTCGTAGCAGAGTGACTCCCTTTCGGCGCGTCTGATTTTTCGCTGGGCACAATCCTTATGCAAACCCTGGAACAACTCGCTCTTCGTCTTTCCCAAATCCAGACGGTGAAGGTAAAAAGAACTTGCTCGCCCGTAATTCGTTTCCGCAGCAGGTCCGACTTTGGTTGGACGAAGTTCTACGTATTTCCATTTTGATCGATCGACCATTACCTTCATGTGCAGCAACAGTTCGTGCATCTGTTGCGCATCATCTACCAAAGGATCGCAGTGATCCGAGAATGGCAGGGATACGTACCGGCGACCCGTCAACCAACTCGTCACGCGACAAAACAGAAAACCATTCGTCAATGGCAGTGCCGGCGGACAGGTAGAAATAACTACCGGCTCATAGCCGTAAGCGTTATGCAGTGACTCCAGCCAAGAAGTATCGTGAAACACTGAGGCGTATGGGTGTCGGTCAACGAGCACTTTCCAGCGCGGGTCTTGCAATGGGTTGACTTCGTAGATAGCCATTAGACTGACCTTGTCAAACTGTTACATTCGTCGTCGCAGGGCGAGAGGACGACAGCTGCATCCTCATCTTTGGGATCTCCTACACTGCATGCGCGAAAGAAGTGAATGCTCTCAGCCACTCCTCAAAGACGACCAAGCTAAACAAGACTTTGTGATTGTCACTTCTGCCCGAGCGATGTTGCCTAAAGAGTTCCTGCACCGCCGCAGGGTGCAGGTAGCGATAAATGTGCGATCCCTCGTCGAGCAGTGTTTCTTTCATTTGCCTGGCCATGGCACCACGGAACCACTCATCGACGACATTTACCGCAAATCCTCGTTTTTTCCTCTTCAGGACCGATTTCGGAAGAAAGGCTTGAGCCACTTGGCGATGGAGCCATTTCTGCGATCCGTTCCGTACCTTGAAGTTTGCCGATAACCTTTCGACATACTCCACAATCTCTTTATCGAGATAGGGCACTCGGGCCTCAAGACTATGCGCCATTGACAGCTTGTCGGTAAACATAAGCAATTCGTCGGGAAGGGTGGATCGGAGTTCCAGAAACTGAAAGCCGCCTAGCTCGTCGGTGTCACCCATAAGGGGAGCGAGTTCCTGCCAGCAGGACAACATTTGGTCCCCCGTATCGAACCCGAGTACGCCTTCTTGAAAGAGTCCGTCAATCCTATCGCCTGGCAAGAGTGACAAGACATGCTCGTACCTTCTCATACGGTCAGCAATGTCCAGCGAATAAATACCCCTTTTGAGAGTCTCATTCCGGGGAAGAGCAGTGATCGCCGACGATACAAGGGTTCGGGCCCATTTCGGCGAATTCTTCCAAATGGTGCCATACTGCACCCCAAGGTGACGGCGATACCCTCCCAGCAACTCATCCGGGCCCTGGCCGATCAATGCTACCTTGACATCCTGGCGCGCGCGTTCACAGACAAAATACATGGGCACAATCGAGGACGACGCAATTGGTTCTTCCAGGCATGAAACGATTCTCGGGAGCGCTTCCTCAAAGGTCTTTCTGTCAAGCGTGACAGCCGTGTGTTGTGAGGAGAAGGTCGCAGCGGTCTCCGCTGCATCTGTCAATTCATCATCGGCAAAGGTCGAACCATATCCTACCGTGTATGTGCGCCACGACTTACCATAAAGATTCATCAGGGCAAGCAAGAGCGCGGAGTCGACGCCACCGCTCAGCAACAAGCCCACTGGCACATCGCTTAGCAGGTGCCTCTTCACCGAGCGCTTATACAGTTCCAGCAATTCTTCACAAGCCTCGCTGGCAGACTTCATCGGTGAAAATGGTGTTGGCCGGTATTGATACCATTGCCGGACGGAATACGCGCCATTTTCAATGATCACCAGGCTTCCGGGGGCAAGCTTCCGAATGCCTTGAAATATGGTGTACGGGGAAGGTGTAAAGCGATAACGAAGAAACAGATTCAAGGCGATGGGATCTACATCGGCCAGGTCATCGGTCGCGGCTGCGACGGCGCGAATCTCTGAACCAAAGTACAGGCGACCACGATCTATTTTGTAATAAATGAGCTTGATACCGAACGGATCTCGGGCCAGGATGAGCCGCTGTTTTCGCGCATCCCAGATCGCCAAGCCGAACATGCCGTTCAGCCGGTTTAGTACCTCGTCGCCCCACTGCTTATACCCATGAATGATCACTTCGGTGTCGCATTTTGTTCGAAATACGTGTCCAAAGGCTTCCAGTTCTTGTCTGAGTTCTGGGAAGTTGTAGATTTCGCCGTTGAAGACGATCCAGACGGATTCCTCCTGGTCCGACATGGGCTGGTGGCCGCCTTCGAGGTCAATGATAGATAGGCGCCGAAAACCGAGGCCAAGCGGTCCTGCAATGTGGTACCCCTCATCATCGGGCCCGCGATGGGTCAGACTCCGAGTCATCTTTTCGATGTTGCGGCGGAGCACCGGAGCTTGATTTTCGAAATTGAATTGGCCGCAGATTCCGCACATAAGATTGCCTAGTTCCGCCAGAGCGATTCGGATGAGTGTCGACACTTGCTTTGAGAGAGCAGGAAACACAGACTCCTAAAAAGCTGAGCCTGCGCCCAACGATGCATCGGCGTGTTATCCCAACCGAGCAAAAGCTTACGGCTTCGGAAGGAGCCGTCGGCTTTTTGCCACTCGCCGAGCTTGACGACGCGCGTGATAATCTCGTCCAGTGCCGGGAACCGGCCTTTCAACAGAACGGCCAAATTGATGCACTCCGCATAGTCATACAGCTCTCGTCGATAAACCGTGAGCCGGGGCCTGCGGGAGAAGGGTTTCGGCAAGCCCTGCTCGTCAAACAAGTTTTTCGTGTAATAATCCACTCCGCGCTCAATGGCGCGAGTGCACCCTGGATTCCCGGTAAGCGCTTCAATCTTAGCCAGTGCTTTCAAAACGAAGCACGTGTGAAAGTGATCGACAAAATCTCTCGCGCCATCCACCGAGTAGTACCACGAGCCGTCTGGATTCTGAGATTGCAAAACGAAATTAAGGTTCCTATCGGCGATCGCCCGGTAATGGTCTTCGGAGAAATCTACCGCCGCCCGGGTCAGCAGAAAAGCCCGGTAAGCGCTGGCGTTAATCACTCCGCTCGAATTCCCAGGACCGGGATTGTAGGCGCAGCTGGAAGCGTTTGCCGAGGTCTCGAAATCGCGATAGTCCTGAACCGCATGCTGGGCGATCGACTGCATGATCTCCCGCCACTGTGATTGTTCATCGATCAGGTAGACTTCGCGGAAGGCCTCGTAAACATAGGGCACGGTGGTTATAAAAGGTGTATCCGCCGGCAACGTGCCGCCCCTAGTTTCCCAATCAAAAGGGTACCCCCAACAGTAGTGCTGATAACCCGGAGCCCGGGTTTTCTTCAGCACTTGCAGGAAATGGACTGCCCGCCGGTAATGCTGCTCTTCCCTGAACGTTCTTGAAAGAAAGGCAAAGCCCATGGCGTAGTGCGCGTCGGCGATCGCGAATCTCTGCGGCTTCCAAAACAGCTTGCGGGCCGAAGGAACAAAGGCTTCGCAGAAAATCATTGGAGATACGGCGAGTATTCCCAGCCAAGGCCTTCTGTAATAGAGAGCCTTGGCACCTCGGCCCCAATCGCTGGCAAAGAAACTCTGATGGTCAAACGAAGTTTCCCCGTAACGGTCCAGCCAGTCTACGAAACGGAGAACCGCAGCCTGCACCTTTTCCACTTCTATCTGCGGTCGTGCCTTTTCTACTTCTGCAATTTGTGTCATTGTTTGTGAATTGACCTCTTGGAGTGGTGCGATTTCCGAACTAGCTAGGCGTGATTTCGAAACCATCGACACGCCGGAAGGTCAGCTTGGACTTCAATATGGCTTTCAACTTCAGCATTTGCTCTTTGCGATGGAATCTCATGAGTTCATTCGAGACTGCTCTATTCATCCTGCGCAAAAGGGCCGACAAGTATCCCAAGGCCAGCGCAATGCCATCGATCACATAAGGCCGCTTGGTCATTCTGTAGGCGACCCGGAAGAGTTCCCATACGGGGTGGTTGCCGAGATAATAGTCCTTCTCGCCGTAGGAGAAGCTCGAGGCCAGACGTCCACGCTCTGCCGTCCCCAAACTCCGGTAGTGGAAAAAAGATTTCTCCCGAAAGGATCGCGTCTTCCAGCCCATCATTCGAGCGGTCGTAACCGCAATCCAGTCGATCCCTCCCGCTGGGTTGGGGACATATCCGCCAATTTCCTCGAAGCAGGAGCGCCGAAAAAGCTGGCATCCGCCGGCTACGTGGTTTTGTCCCTCAAAACTGTCAGTTCCTGAACTGTAGCCTTCTTGCCGAAAAATCGTTCCTGCAACTCCAAGGTCGACGTCTTCTTGAAACTTGTTCAATAAAAACTCGCAATAATCCGCCTCGAATGAAATATCCGAGTCCAAATTTCCAACCACTTCATAATCGAGGTCCTTGACCTTCTCAAAACCTGCGTTGAACGCATGGACTTTTGCGGCGAAGCTTCGATCTCTGTGAATAGGAAGATCAACTAGTTCCATCCACGGATAATCTGGAAGATATTGGCGCACAATGTCGGATGTGGCGTCAGTCGATCCATCGTTCACGATCACCCACATCACCGGCAAAACAGTTTGCTTAGTCATGGATTGGATGAGCTTTTCAATGAACCTCTCCTCATTACGAGCTGGAGTAATGAGAACGTAGGGCATGGGGAAATTACTCATCGACGCCTCTGAAGAAGTTTTCTCCGCGAACAAACGGGCCTAAACCTGGGCTCTGGCGCCGCCGATTGCAGGGGGACACTCGACGCGCTTCGGCGCGATACCTGCGTCGGTATCCGCACTCTCGGCCATCTGCGGAAACGGCGCGGACTTCGACTTTACAAATACTTGTTTCAAAGACCAGACCTCTTCGCGCACTGAAGGGACGAACAATGAAAGCGAATAAGCCAACCCAAAACCCAGACCCGTGACCATAAGTTGGGTCACGATGTGTTGGGGAGCCATCAGGTGCAGCGCAACCTTTCCCATACAGATTCCGGCAAGACACAGCGAAATGGGGCACAAGATTGCTTTGCCAAGACGCCCTAACGTGAGGTCGGTGCCGCGAAAGCTATATTTGAGGATCCAGGGGAAGATGGCAAGCAGAACCAACGAGCCGGACAGGGCCACGCCCTTGATCCCGAAAGGCAGACCGATCACAAAGCTGGCGATGACGATGGGAGACACAGTGAGCAGAAGTTTCAGAAGCCTTCCCGACTCTCCCCGGCTTACAAACAGCCAGATGGTCGGCTCAAAAAGCAGTTGTCCCAACGCACAAATAGCCAGGATCTGGAAAACGGGGGCTGCTTCGATCCACTTATGGCCGAGCGTGAGGACAACCACCGGTTCCGCAGCTACGAAAAGAAAGCCGAAAATAGCAGCGCCGATCCAGATCATCAAGTTGACGGTGCGCAAATAGTAGCGAGCAAAGCGTTCCGGATCGCCTTGGATTCGGCTGAACGCAGGAACCGCTACACTCCCGGCTGGACCACTGAGTTGACGCACGGGTAGCGCGAGTAGATTGAAAGCCCGAGAATATAGCCCCAGCGGACCAGCGCCCCAGTACCACCCGATCAGAACGTTGTCGGCATTGCGACTCAGATTGAGCACGAGATAGGAGGCCGCGACATTGCCGCCAAACACGATCATGGAGCCGACTTTGGTGTCGCGCCGCGGTAGACCTGGCTTCCATCTGACCATTAACCAGGACAGCACCATTTGCGTAGAATTTGCAGTGAGAGGGATGGCCACGATCGCCCAATACCCCCATCCTTTCCACGCCATCGCGATGGCAAGCGGGACAGCCAGACAACAGGCAGTCAAATCCCGGATAGCCAGCAGGGAAAACCGCATCTGCCGCTTCAGGAGCGCATCATGCTGCACCCTCAGGCCGCTGATGAGAAAAGTAAGCGATAACAAGAAAGTAATGTCTTTGAGCCGGGGTTCTTTGTAGAACCAGGCCAATATCGGGGCCAAGGCCACGGTGAGGAGCATGAGCCCCAGCCCAATGCCGACATTGATCCAAAATAGCGCGCTGACTTGATTGTGGCTGATCTCCTTGCGCTGAATTGTCGCCTCAGAAAGGCCGAGATCCGCAAACGCACTACCCAAGCCCGTGACGGCGGTGACCATAGCCACGATTCCGAAGTCGGCGGGTGTTAGCAATCGTGCCAGCACCACGGTCGCGGTTGACAGGATAAGAAACTGCGCTCCCTGCGAAGTGATGGTCATCACTCCCCCGCGAACAGACCGGCCTTTCAAGTCTGCCTGCAGATGTTCGGTGCTGAGCGCGTCTAATACTTGTTCTGGGGCGGCCATTCTAAGATTGTGAGACAAAGATGTATTGAGAAATGACTGTTGCTAGAACGCGCGGCCAGAGTTGGCGCTGGCCTCTTCCTGCATCGCCTTCACTTTGACGGAAGCGCTCGTCGCGTCGCGTTCCACCGCCTTACCCGCAGAAGGTATTCTCAGCAAGTTCGCATACACGTTCATGGTGATCTGACCGACTACATCCCAGGAGTGCTGTTGCGTCGCATAATCTCGTATTTCGCGCCGGCGGCTGTTCAACTCCGCGTATAAATCACTCGCAAAATACCGTTCGATGACCCTCGCCAGGTCAACTGGATCTTTCGGCCTAAATACAAATCCCGTTTTTCCCTCCACGATCTCATCCTTGAAGGAACCCACATCGGCTGCAAGAACCGGCAGCCCGAAACTGTGTCCCAGGAACAAGATGCCGCTCTGGTAAATATGCGTGTACGCCAACACGAGAGCGTCGGCCGCTTTGAAATACACTTCTGTCTCATCATCCGAGATGAACTCATCCTTCAGCAGTATTTGTCCCTTCCGCACTTCTTCGCGAAGGTTCTCCCAGATTGCCGCCCAATATTTCTCGCACCGATCCACCCGGCCGGCGATGATTAAGCGATAATTCTGCCCGCGCGCCAGGAGTTGTCGAAACGCCGCGATCAGGTATTCGAAACCCTTATAAGGCGTGATTCTGCCGAAAGAAAGAAGCGTCTTTTCGTCTTCAACTATTCCCAGCCGCTGCTTTGCTTCAGCCGGGGTGAGACTTGTATTCGGAACCGCATTGTTGATTCCGAACGGAATCACTGTGACCCGGGCGCCTGACACGCCGAACTCCTCGATGAGTTCAACTTTCATCTTTTCGGTGTGAACGAAGATGTGGTGGCTGAGCCGATACTGCATCCGCAGGGTGAGGCGATTCAGAAGCGTGTCATTACCGTCGCGCCTGCCGACGTTCACATTGTGTGCTGTGAAAACGATCTTCTTCCCCAGGAGCCGGTAGTAAAGCATCAGCAGGGTTCGATCGAAGAGTTCGAATTTCGTATTCCACAGAATATGGAAAAGTTTCGGCTTGGCGGTCGCCGCATAGCGAATGAGCCTGACATAATGCATCGCCACCCGCAGGGCCTTCCTCAAGAAGCGGGCATCCGGCGGAGGATCGCGTCGCAAGTTGAAAAACTTCACCCTTGGCTGGTTGCGGATTTCCGGGCAATCGAGTTCATCGCTGCCCAACACGTCCAGGACCGCCCCGCTGGAGATGAGCGCCGTTGTCAGGCCGAACACATAGTGCTTGTCGCTGCCACCAGTGAGCAGCGCCACCGCGACCTCAGCGGCAACTTCCGGTGAACTTGCACTCCGGATCTGCGTCACCGTTTTGCCATTCGGGTTAGAATCTGTACGTATCTTTGTTTCAATGGGTGGTGTTGTGATCTTTGCCGTTTCGGCGGGAACGCGAATTGAGGCTGGTGTTCTCATGGCAAAAGAGGCTACAAAACAAGTGCAGCTTATGCATTGACGCTTGCGAGCGAGTTGGCTGCTTGCCCTTCTTTCCGCCTTATCATCTCGTCGATTCGATCAATCAGACCCAGGTTGTCATCGGAAAATTTTCGCGCGAACAGAACCTCTCCAGAACCCCACTCATCCTCAACCCACACCTTTTCCTGCGATTCAAATACCCTCAAATGCTTATCGCTGACTCTGTGACGGCGGTCGTCCGCGATGGACCAATCTGGATCTACGAAGACCAAACATCTGCGGAGCCGCGAGCGAAACGGAGAATTACCGAGAATGGTGTGGAAGAACATCTCATCGGCCGTGAATGTATTTCGAAAGTACTTTTCTAGGGTTGGATTACGTGTCGAGAAGTCCACTATGTAGCTGCACGCTTCCCTGGACAAGGTCCACCAAGCCTGGCCAGCGTAGGCTTGGAGCCCTTTGAGATAGTTCTCGTAGTTTCGATAAGCCAAGCCAATCTTTGCCAGCGCTCTCGCGGCGAAGCGGCGGACTGGCTTATCCGACGCGTACCTCAACTTGTTGATTTTGGAGAGCGAATAGCCCGGCGCTGGCATCTGCACCAGATTTATGAACTCCCAACCGCGATTCTCTTCCAGGAATCTTTGAACATAACGGCCGCTTCTCAACGGATAATCGCTTCCCTGCAAAAACGCGAAGTAATCGTAGTTCGCGGAACTGGCCAGCGCTTGCCGGAGTAGCCGCATTGTCGCCTCGACCTGGGAAAATTCACCCCAATGGACGGCTACGCGCTGCTCGCAAAAGAAAACGTCTTCGCCGCTGATCGCCGCGAACTCACGGATGTCAGTCTTTCGGTCAACGTGAATGAAGAAGGCGGAATCGCCCGACGAAAGCATTCCGATCACTCTCTTAAGGAGCTTTGGGTTTCTGTGAACAACCATCAAGTACGCGATTTTCATGGATGTGTGGCGGAACACTCGTCAATCTACGGACTAGCGCCAGAAGTACATTGTCCTAGTGGTGGCCGGAAGTACAGTACACAGAAG
>OBLU010006374.1_pt1 | contig 10512 bp, 8 predicted proteins | sample 1518681 | NCBI WGS metagenome assembly OBLU01 (sample SAMEA3539304, study PRJEB22396) | soil metagenome | biome: tundra; feature: field; material: soil | place: USA | collected 2010-05 | depth 0.15 m
TGGATGAGGTCATGGATACAGTCGAAACGAGTCTGCGCCATTTGCATGAAGCGCCAGAGCAACTCCGCTCCATGACCGCCTTCCCGCGGATTTTTGAGAAGGCGGTATGATTACTCTATGTTTGATGGCAGATTGGTATCAGAGGCATTGCGATGGGGGTGGGGGCCGGACAACTTCCGAAAGGCCGGCAAGCTGGGCAACGCAGCCTATCGGTGAGCGCCGGACGGCTCCCACGTTCCCCCCTGTGCGCCTCATCGTCAAGATGCGGGTCAGTATCCACCAGTATCGAAACCGAACGCCGGGAATCCATCGGCGCGCTGTAGGAAATTCTGGCGCGAGTCGCTCTCATGGCGTGGATTTCTCCGCCGCCGCCCGCTGATACAGAACCGTCTCAAAGATTTTTTCGGTAGCCTGCCGAAGCAAAGACGAGATTTAGTTCGCAACAATCCGCGCAACGCTGTATTGCTGGGGGCAACAATGGGGCAACCGTCGATAATATATTGCAAATTTCCTTTTATTATCATCTATTTGAGGTTACTATTCGGTAGCCGCCGCCCAAATACTTTTCTCCATGATCGATAGTTTCGATCTCAGAAGTGCGTGACCTTGGTTATAACTGGTGCGCATGAACGACATATCGTTCCGGCGCCGCGCCGATAAAGTGAAATGGATAACAGGTCACGAGGGTAATTGCAGGTTTTGCCGAGGGGGCCAGGATTGCGGTGTCGCCGGGAGCAGTGATCTGCACCCAATCCACCTCGTAGCGAGTTAGCCCTGTTGCGGTCTGAATCCGGATTTCGTCGCTCGCGTGAATGTCTTTCAGCTCGCGAAAGTATGTATCGCGGTGCCCGGCGATTCCAATATTTCCCGGCTCTCCGGGAAGCGCGGTCCCTTCGATATGTCCCGCACCAAGCCGCAGCGTCCGCGATGTGGTTCCCTCCAGAATTGCCACCGACATTCCAAGCCTTGGAATCTCAATGCGGCCCAGAACATCGCCCTCCTTGACAGCAGCCTTGGGCAGGCCAGCATTGTGCTGTACTTCCGAGCGCATCTGCCGATCGAGGGTATTGTTTGCAACTTCCTGGTAGAACCTTGCGTGGAGCAGAGTAACCGCGACATAAAAGAGCGCAAGGATCCCAACGATAAGAAAAAGTCCCTGGGCCCAACGAAGAAACCACCGGCCCCGCCCTGCGACCCTCTTCCGCTCAGTTGTGAATATCATGCCCGCTTACCTTACTGCCGGCGGTGAGGGCGCTAAAGGCACGGAGTACCCAGCCCGGGTGCGGACCGACAAGCGCCCACGGCCCGGCGCGCTGGCCTTCGCCTCGATGGCCCGATACCTGCCATCCTGCTTTGTCATCGCGGGAACGTAGGCCAGAGTGTACTGATTGCGGATATCGCGAGCGATCCCTTCGCAGATTGAAGCGATGTCTTTCGACGATTCGGGAAAGAAGGCCTCGCCGCCCGTCTCCTTTGCAAACCGGCTCAGCACAGCGGGGTTCTGATCGCCGTCCTGCTCGTCGAAGATGCCGATCGCGTAGATGATTGCGGAAGACTGCTTTGCCATGCCGATAACCTGCGCCAGGCTATGCTTGCTCGCGTTGTCGCCGCCGTCGCTGATCAGGATCAGCACTTTCTTGTCGCGATTGCCCAGCTTGAGATGCTCGAGAGCGGCAGCTATCCCATCGTACAGCGCGGTCTGGCCGATCGCCTGGATTCTGGAGAGGGCCAGTTGCAGTCGATCCGTCCGGTCTGTGAACGGCATATCCGCGGGAAGGCCAAAGGATACGCGGTCGTTGAAATTGACGACAAACATCTGGTCCTGGGGATTGCTGGAGCGGGCAAATGCCAATGCCGCGGCAATCACATCGGCGCGTTTCGGCGCCATGCTTCCGCTATTATCGACAAGAATGCCCGCTGTAACCGGGATATCTTCGTGGCTGAAGTGCTTGATCTGTTGGAGCACCCCATCCTCATAGACCTGAAAATCGTCTTTGCCGAGCCCGGAAACAAGTGCATTGCGACGGTCCAGGACGGTTGCGCTCAGGACGACCATGTCGGCATTCAGTTGTAGGGTATATTCGCCGCCAGGGCCGCTTTGCGATGGCTGGGGATTCTGAGCCCAGGAAGTACAGGTCATAAGGGTTGCGGCAATAACGGCAACCAGGCGCCGGAGCGCGTAGGCATTTCTCGCCGCAATGCACATTCGGGCATTGAAGAGCTGTGGGGAATGCCCGCCCGTTTCTCTTGGCGCTCTTCGCGCGGATGCGGTCATCTGAGTCATCCGTCCAGTCCTGCAATTCAATCTGAAGCGGCCGCCTTGGGAGTCCGCACGCGTGAACGGCCAAGAGAGGCGATACTCGCGTACCGCCTCCTTCGGCCCATCGTTCCAGGTTCACGTTCACTTGAGGGACCGAGCGATCCACCCCCCAATTGATTCAAGCAGTGCGCTTCAAGAGACCCGTGAGAAGAAAGCCACTGCCCAGCGTAAGCAGCCCAAGCAGCCCAATCAGGGGAAGATGACTGGCTGTTTTCGGCAGAGAGGCGACTAGCACGGGTTGCGGCGCGACAGCAGGCGCTGGAGCAACTGCAACCACCGCGATAACAGGCGCTGGGGTAACTGCAACCACCTCGGCAGGAGGCGCTTCAACAACCAGGGCTGTATCGACCGTTTCACCCTTGGGGTTGACTGCTTCAACCGGCGCGGTGTTTAGAATCTCGACGGGCGCAGCCGCCAGCACGAGAGGCGTCGAGAGTACAGCCTCATTTGTTTCAGTGGCCAACTGGATGGCCCTGGGCCTGTCATAGACAAATTGGTCGCCCCATTCACGGCCGGGATAGAACCATGCCTTCAGAGCCTCAGGCTCTCCGGCGGGCCGCTCCCGAAAAGTGATGACGGTCTTTTTGGTAGTCTTCAACCGATAGTTGGGGATTGCGAGGATGGTGGTGTACACATGGGTTTCGTCCTGGCTTAAAATCTGGACGATGTGCCGGTCCGAGGGCGAGTCTAGAACCTTGAAGATGTAAGTGCCAGCCGGCAAGATCTGGGCGCCCACGCCCGGAACTTCGACTGGCCCGCTGAAGGTGACAACAGTCTTCCTGTCCCGCTGGTCAGCCTTTGCATTCGGCGTGGCGAGAAGACAAACTACGGTAAGGCACAGTACTGTTCCTAGTCCTTTGACAAGTTTCATTTCTCTCCGCTGTTCTCTCCGATTCACTTCCACGGCGGTTTTCATGCGGTCTCTTTATGCTGTCGGCATCACTAGAGATCGCACGCCGGAAGATCCGGCAGCCTGGGGTCCGTGGCGTGTCATTCAAGAACTAGTGTTACGCATGCGCCAATTGATTGCTGGCTAATATTGACCGCGGCGCCGCGATGGCGGATCTTTGTCGACGGGACGGAAGTGAAAGCCAACTTGACCGGGCACTGCCATGCCGCGGGAACCGGGAAGCCGCTCGCCTCCGGATCCATCGCCGCGCCAGCCCAACGCCGATTCCCGGCAGTACAACCCTGCGAATCTTCCATTGAACGCGGAGTCCCGCGCGCGAAATCCCGATTGCCCGTACAATTTCGGAAAGGAGACTGCCACGATGCGCCGAGTCTATATGGATGCAAATGCCACCACCCCTCTGCTGCCGGAGGTGATGGAGGCCATGCGCCCGTATTGGATGGAGCGCTTCGGCAACGCCTCCTCGATCCATTTGCATGGGCAGCAGGCGCATACGGCCGTGGACCGGGCCCGCGAGACGCTGGCAGAGTTCTTCAACTGCCACGCCGCCGAGGTGGTATTCAATTCCGGCGGCACCGAGGGCGACAATACGGCGATCTTCGGCCTGCTACACCCCGGCGACCACTTTATTACCACTTCGATCGAGCACTCGGCGATTCTGGAGGCAGCCAGGCGGCTGGCCCGCCACGGCGTCGAGACCACTTTTGTGGCGCCCCAGGCGAGCGGCCTCATCGATCCAATCGATATTCAACGCGCCATTCGCCCCCAGACACGGCTGATCAGTGTGATGCTGGCCAACAACGAGACCGGCGTGCTGCAACCCGTCGAAGAAATTGGAAAGATTGCCGCCGATACCGGCGTCTTCTTCCACATCGACGCCGTGCAGGGCGCGGGCAAGGTGGAGTTCGACGTGCGCCGTTTCGGCTGCCACCTGCTCTCCATCAGCGCCCACAAGATGCACGGCCCCAAGGGCATCGGCGCGATGTTCGTGCGCCGCGGGACTCCCATTGAGCCGCTCCTGGTGGGCGGCAGCCATGAGCGCCGCCAACGCGCCGGAACTGAGAACGTGCCCGGCATCGTGGGCCTGGCCAAGGCCGCGGAGCTGGCCATGCACTCGCTCGAAGACGGAACTATCGACCGTGTGGCTGCCCTGCGCGACCGGCTGGAAGCGGGGATTCTGGAGCTTCCCGGCACCGGCGCGAACGGAGCACAAATGCCGGGTTCTCCAATTCACTGCCATCCTGAGCGACTCCGAGCGCAGCGAGGGGGAGTCGAAGGACCTGCGTCTTCTTTTTCCAGCGACAATCCCGTTCCTCGCGTGGCCAACACCACCAACATCTGGTTCGACCATTTGGAGGGCGAGGCGCTGGTGATTGCTCTGGACCTGAAGGGCGTGGCCGTCTCCGGCGGGTCGGCCTGCCACTCCGGCGCCACCGAACCGAGCCACGTGCTGATGGCCATGGGCCTGGATAAGAATCGTGCCCGCGCCAGCCTCCGCTTCAGCCTGCTGAAGACGGCAACGGACGCGGACGTGGACTATGTTTTGAAGGTAGTTCCCGAGGCCGTCGAACACCTGCGGGCAATTTCGCCGGTGGCCGCCGGAACGTTAGGTTAATGGGTTTGAAGCATGAGTGGGGTATCTGCAATGAAAACAGTTCGTTCTCTGATCTGGCTTGCCGTGATCGTCACGGTGTTCGCTCCTGGGTGCCAGCGCCTTGACGGTCAAGAGGTCATACCGGCGCATAAATCCAATACGTTTTACCTGACCATTACAATGGAAAAGCAAACGCTTCCGGTGGGACAGCCCCCAAGAGTTCGGTTAACCATCAAGAATCTAACCGACCATGTGATCCGTGTACCTGGCGATGGTTGCGGGTCAGATATAAGGGTTTGGGTCCGAGGAGAACACGGTGAACCGCCGACAACGCTACGAGAACGGCATGATACCGGACGATTGCCACCTGGAGAAGCGGACCTTCCATGCTCACTAAATGCGAATGTACCTCTAGCTCCGGGCGAAAGCACCACGCGGACATTCCTGCTGGAATACTTCTATGACCTTCAGGAGCCCGGAAAGTACGCCGTGTACCTTGAAGTTCCATCCCCGGAGGGTTGGCTACGTACCGACTCAGTGACATTTCAAATTGTGGCCGGAGAGCCGCCGCCGAACAAGAGTAACCCATGAAGCCACCATCCACCATAGCCGTAGCGATGTCCGGAGGGGTGGACTCCTCGACGGTTGCGGCGATCCTCGCCCACGGGGACGGCGCGGTGGTCGGGCTTACGCTTCAGTTGTGGGACCAGACGCGGCTGGCGGGCAAGCATGGAATTCCCGATGCGCCGAAGGCGGGCCGCTGCTGTTCCCTGGACGACGTCTACGACGCCCGCCGCGTCGCCGAGCACCTTGGCATTCCCTATTACGTCGTCAACCAGCAGGAGCGGTTCGAGCGCGATGTGGTCCGGCCTTTTGTGGCCGAGTACCTGGCCGGGCGCACGCCGATTCCCTGCTCTCTCTGCAACAACCACCTGAAGTTCGACCAGTTGCTCCAGACCGCGCGCTCGATCGGCGCCGGCCGCATCGCCACCGGCCACTACGCGGTCAACGAGTACGATGCTGCACGCGACTCTGGGCGTGGGCGCTGGATTCTCAAGCGCCCCGCCGACCTGGCCAAGGATCAGACCTATTTCCTCTTCGGCCTCACCCAGGAGCAGTTGTCGCGCACGCTCTTCCCGCTCGGTCGCCTGACCAAGCCCGAGGTGCGCGAGGTTGCCCGCCGCCACGGCCTGGCGCTGGCCGAGAAGCCCGACTCGCAGGAGATTTGCTTCATTCCCGGCGGCGACTACAAGCAGTTCCTGACGGCTTATCTTGAAGAGCAGGGCGAACGGCTGCCGGAGACGGCCGGCGAACTGGTCGCCTCCAATGGCGAAGTTTTGGGCCGCCACGAGGGCATCTCCAACTTCACCGTGGGCCAGCGCAAGGGACTGGGTGTCAGCTCGCCCTCGCCGCTCTATGTGCTCAATATCGACCCCGCCAGCCACCGCGTAACCGTGGGCGCAGACGCCGAGCTAGCCACCCGCACCCTGCGCGCCCGGCGCCTGAATTGGATCAGCATTCCCGAACTGACCGCCCCGATGCGCGTGCGAGCCAAGATTCGCCATCGCCACGAGCCCGCCTGGGCGATGCTGGAACCGGCTGGCAAGGACGAGGTGGTTGCCACCTTCGACGAACCCCAGCGCGCCGTCACTCCCGGCCAGTCGGCCGTGTTTTACGACGACGACGAGGTGGTCGGCGGAGGATGGATTGTGTAGAACTTACGGCCGCACCGCCCAGGCCAACCCGCCGGAACCGTGCGGCCCGCAAGCACGCGCCGTTTAGACGAATCTATCCTTGTCGCCGGAGGTATGGGTCCGACGGGCCTCCGGGGAGGAAGCGCGCAGCGATTCGACGACCGCCTTGATCGACGCCAACAGTCCAAAGAGTTGCCGCGCCGGCCTGTTGACGGCCCCGGCCACATAGCCGCCGACTCGATCGGCAGAGTCGAGAATACCGGTAAGCATCGCATCCAGCCGCGCGGTCTGACGGTGCAGCCGTCCGAGGATCTCGGTGGCCGTGGAATCCATCTCGGCGCTGCGCGCGCGCAACCTATGCACCATCTCCGCAACGTCGATTGTGGTCGCTTCGACATTCGGAGCCACGCGGGTGAAGAACTCCCGCGAGTCGTAGATGATAGGCATCACCGAGGAACGCAGATCACGGATTTGCTTCTCCACGGAGCGGGCTGCCTTGTTGATGCGCAGGTATATCGCCAGCAGAATGATTGCCTGCATCACCACGGCCAGCCCGGCGATGGCGATAATGGCGAGCTGGACGGTTTGATTGTCGAATTTTGGCATCGGATCGATCTCGCGCAGGGCAACTGCGACCCTGCAACAACTTTCTTGAGCGCGCTTTCCGGGGCATGAAAAAAGTTTTGTCCGGAGCCTGCGCTTGAGCCGCACTCTGCCTCTCTCGCGGTCAGCTCTGGAGCTGATAATAGAACCAAATAAAGCCGGGCCGGAATCGTCCCCGGGAAAGACGGCTGCTCATGACTGGGACGGATCAACGGGGCCGGTGGTCGCCTTGTAGGCCTGGCGTCCAGCATCGACTGCAGCGGTCACCCGGTTGGTCTGTTCGGCGACAAGGTTCTTGCCGCGCTCCACAAACTCTTCCCACTGTGCCCGTCCGCGATCCACGGCCTCGCGGCCGCGCTCCACGTATTCGCTTACCTGCTCCTTGCTTCTGTCCACCAGGGCGCTCACCTCTTCGGCTGCCTGCTGGGTGCGGTGGCGCAGGTATTCCGTACCCTCGCGGGCGCCGTTAATGAGGTCTTGACGGGTCTCACGGCCGCTCTTGGGGGCATAAAGAATGCCCACCAGAGCGCCCACGCCCAACCCAGCCAGAAACCATGCCACACCGTATGACTTATTTTCTTCTGCCATGACGAAATCTCTCCTTTTGCTCAGCCCCGAGACTGCCTGAGCGTATCAAATTTACCCGGTATGCCGCAAAATGCAGGCCAGTTGCGGGACCGGGCGTGAAGATCGACGCGCACTCCCGGCCGGAGTGCGACTCAGCGGCAACTTCAATGGGTTGGATGCGGATGCGCCGATGAAGTTGCAACGCCGCCGCTCGGAGTCGAGGTGATCGTACGCCATTTCATATGAGAGCCAGCCAAAACGGCCGGTATCAAACGGTGAGGCCCTGGAAGAACCGGTCTGTGTTCCGCTCATCTTCCGCAGCCGCAGGAGCGAGCGAGGACTTCGGCGAAGTGGAGGGCTTGGCGGTCGCTGAGCTGGGCGATTTGTTCGCGGCAACTGAAGCCGTCGGCGACGATGAGGGTCAGGGGGCCGGCGGACTCGATGGCGGGGAGAAGACCGTCCTGGGCGATGGCTTTGGAGACTTCGTATTTGTCCGCTTCGAAGCCAAAGGGGCCGGCCATGCCGCAGCAGCCGGCCTGGATGGGCTCGACCGTGGCGCCGGCCTGGCGGAGGAGAGCGATTTCGCTGGCCGGACCGCCGAAGACGGCTTTGTGGTGGCAGTGGCCGTGGAGCAGAATGTGCGCACCCTGGAGGCGGCCGGTGGCGAACTCGGGAGCTTTGGCGGCCAGCCAGTCGGCCAAGAGCCAGACCTGCTGGCTGAGGCGATGGGCGCGGGGGTCGTTTGGGTGCAGTTCGAGCAGTTCATCTTTGAAGACGCTGGCGCAGCTTGGTTCGAGGAAGATGAATGGGCGGCCGGCTTCGATCTGCGGAGCCATGCGGTCGAGGACTTTGGCCAGGTAGGAGCGGGCGGCGTCGAGAAGGCCGAAGTCGTAGAGCGGACGGCCGCAGCAGAGGTGGCCTTGCGGAGTTTCCACCTGGAAACCGGCCTGGATCAGGACCGTTTCGGCGGCGGCCAGGGTTTGCGGGTGGTAGTAGTTGTTCCAGGTATCGGGCCAGAGTACCACTCGCTTTCCCTCAGGGGCTAAAGTCCCGGAGTCTTGATTTTGGAATGGGCTAGCGGCGCGGCTAAAGCCCCGGCCTACCAATCCGCGCTGGTAGCTTTGCGGGGCCAGGCGGGGGAGTTGGCGCTCAAGCGCTACGCGAACGATGCGCTTGATGAGTGGGCTGGTGATGGGGCCGGTGAGGATGGCGTTGGTGAGGGCCGGCGCAAGCGAGCCCCAGCGGGCGAGCTGGTCGGCAAAGCCGAAGATGTAGTGGTGGAGCGGGTGGAGGCGGCCTTTGTAGCGCTGGGCCAAAAACTCGGATTTGTAGGCGGCTATGTCGACCGAAACGGGGCACTCGGTTTTGCAGGCTTTGCAACTGAGGCAGAGCGAGAGGGCCTCATGAACGGCGCGGCTCTGAAAGCCCTCTTTTTGCAGGGCGCCGGCGAGCATCTCCCACAGCAGGCGCGCGCGGCCGCGGGTGGAGTGCTGCTCCTGGCGGGTGGCGCGGTAGCTGGGGCACATGACGCCGCCCTCGGTTTTGAGGCAGGCGCCGACGCCGACGCAGCGCTCTGTGGCGCGCTCGAGCGAGCCCTGATCGGCGGCGAATACGAAATGAGTTTCGAGAGCGGCGTGGGATTCGCCGGGCGCGGGCGGCCCGTGGCGGAGGTTTTCGACCGGGTCGTAAACGCGGACGGCATCGGAGAGCTTGCCGGGGTTCATGCGGTTTTCGGGGTCCCAGATGGCCTTGAACTCGCGAAAGGCCTGGATGAGCTCGGGGCCAAACATTTTGGGCAGCAGGGCGGCGCGGGATTGGCCGTCGCCGTGCTCGCCGGAGAGCGAGCCGCCGAAGCTGAGGACTAGGTCGGCGGCGCGGTCAATGAACTCGCGGAAGCGTCGCAGGCCGTCTTGAGAGCGGAAGTCGAAGTTGATGCGCAGGTGGACGCAACCCTGGCCGTAATGACCGTAGAGCGGACTGCGGTAGCCATATTCGGCCATGAGCGCGACGAGCTTGCGCAGGTAAGCGCCCAGATGCGCGGGGGGAATGCCGGCGTCTTCCCAGCCCTCCCAGCCTTCGGGCTCGCCGGGAACGAAGACGGTTGCGCCAAGAGCGGACTCGCGGACATGCCAGACGCGTGCTGCGTCGGCGGCGTTGTAGATGCGGGCGGTGGAAGCTTCCGGCCAGGTCTGCGCGGAGCGGGCCAGGGCTTCGGCTTTGGACTGGGCCTCTCCGGCAGACCATGCGCCCATTTCGACCAGCAGAAATCCGCCGCCGGGGGGGAGCAGGGCAACATCGTCGACGGCCAGGTGTTTGCGGCGCATGAAGTCGAGCAGCAGCCCATCAAAGCCTTCCAGGCCGATGGGGCTGAAGTCGAGGACGCGCGGAACCACGTCCGCGGCCAGGAATGCGTCGTCGAAGGCCAGGGCGGTGAGCACGCGGAAGGGCGGGCTGGCGGTGAGGTTGAGCGTGGCGGAGACGACGGTGGCGCAGGTGCCTTCCGACCCGACCAGAGCGCGGGCGAGGTGAAAGCCGTTCTCAGGGAGCAGCTCGTCGAGGTTGTAGCCGGAGACGCGGCGGGGGATGCGGGGAAATTTTTGGCGGATAAGATCGGCGTAGCGGTCGCGCAGGCGGGCGAGGCCGGCGTAAATTTGGCCCACGCGGCTCCCGGAACGGATTGCGGATTCAAGCTCGGCGGGGCTGGTGCGGCCCACGGTCATGCGCGTGCCGTCGTAGAGGATCAGGTCGAGGGATTCGACGTTGTCCACCACCTTGCCGCCCAACCACCCCAACGACGAAGACCTGTCGTTGGGGACCCCGCCCA